>PJUJ01000143.1_pt1 | contig 54108 bp, 48 predicted proteins | sample 1512321 | NCBI WGS metagenome assembly PJUJ01 (sample SAMN08177669, study PRJNA422409) | Feces metagenome, whole genome shotgun sequencing project. | isolation source: Chicken feces enriched on filter paper: beechwood xylan treatment | host: Gallus gallus | place: USA: Madison | collected 2015-01-15 | reverse complement strand
GCCTTCGTAAAGGCCTTTCATAGCTTCTTCTTTGAAGCGCTCAAAATCAAATTTCTCGTTGTTCATTATACTGTGTCTAAAAATAAGTATTTATTTAATGACACAGTTTAATTTACACCCTCTGTAACTATCACTAAAGAAGCGAAAATTTATTCTAAAACTGATACAAATAGTGTCGAGACAAATTATATTCAGTCTGGAGAGTCACTATATATGATATTAGATAGTTCAAGAAAAGGTTTTCGAAAGGTTAAGTATAATAACAGAATTGGTTTCATTTATAGACCTTCTTTTAAAGCATATTCTCCCAATTTGACTGCGGTAAATGACAGTGCTAAAATTAATAGAAAAAAAAAATCCACAAGCGTCTTCTTCGTCAGCGCCCAGTGGTACTGTTCATGTTAGAGGGTATTATAGAAAGGATGGAACTTATGTAAAGCCGCATACTAGAAGAGTACCTAAAAAGCGATAATTTCAAGAATATCGAACAATTTAAACGTGGAGGATTGCTCAATAATTAAAATAATAAAAAATTGGATATCAGATAAATAATGTTATCTTTGGGTATAATCAGGCTCTGCCTTGCTTCTCTAGAACCGAATAGTTTACTCTTCTTTTTTAGTTTTCGCTTTACATTGCTAATGTTATCATCTAATTTGATGAAGTTACTATTTGAATTTGTTCTCCTTCAAAATCATTTATTTCTTTTCACGTTTAGTTAACGAATGGTTATTTAGATCTAAAAAGTCTTAAAAAGGATGGCTTTATAGCCTTAACAAATTTTTTTATTTTAATATATTACAAAATGCAAGAAGGAACAGTAAAATTCTACAACAACACAAAAGGATATGGTTTTATTACACCAAATGATGGTGGAAACGATTTATTTGTGCACATGACAGGTCTTAGAGATAATATCAGAGAGAATGACCAGGTGTCATATGAAGTAGAACAAGGACGTAACGGACTTAACGCTACTAACGTAAGAGTAGTATAAAATACTTTATATTGTATTATTAGGCTAAAGCATAGTATGTTTTAGCCTTTTTTGTTTATTAAGGTTGGTGGAGCATATCGGATTCGAACCGATCACCTCTTCGCTGCCAGCGAAGCGCTCTAGCCAAATGAGCTAATGCCCCAAAGTGGAGGATTTACTTTTCTTCCGCAATATGGATGGTGTAGCGTATTCGGTCGTTCGCCGCTACTTTAGATATAAAATCAAAATACGTTTGGTATTGATCGGCAGGATAAGTTCCATCCTTAATCTCTAATTTACGATAATATTTCACTTTTTGACCATCAGAGGCAATTTTCAATTCATATTTTCCCATGGCACATTCAATGGATTCATTGACAGGAACTAAAAATCCTTTTAATTTCTCTTCAAAAACAAATTCTGTTTCATCGATATCGGTATATCCTCGGTTAATGTACAGCGGATTTGTTCGGTTTCGAGATTCTGGAATATTACGTTGTACATTGAATACATTAGGTGTCAGAATGTAATTGTTGCCATTTTTCACTACATAACTACGGATATTAACCTCTAAATTTTCTTCTAAAATAGGCTCTTTTTCATTATTTACTTTATATTCGATTTTGTCGAATACAATATTGTTGACATCATAATATTTCTTCAATTGTTTGTTTTGGTCAGGCAAGCTGTTAAACATATTGTAGAAATGGTTTTCAAATTGCGAACCTGAAAATTGAGTTGCTATTTTACCCACTAGAGTTCCTTCTTTAGTGACTTTAAAGGTATTTTTGCGGGTTTGTAGACTTTCAGTAGCAAGATATCTCTGTGTCCGAAATACTTTTCCTCCATCTGCTGTACACGCCAATACCAAGCGGTCATCCGTAAAATCTCCTAAATAACCGAAAGGATTTTTGTTGCTCGTACATTCAAGCCAAGTGGTGTCGTTTTCAAAAGGAACACACAGAATAATATGATTTCCATCCACCGCATTAGCAAAAGATTCATCCAAACTTACTTTCTGGTTACCTGCTTCTACCACACAATACAAGGATGGTATATCTACAGCTGCTAATAAACACTGCATATAGTTTACCAAAGCTTTACAGTCGCCGTATCCTAAACGATCTACGTAGGATGCTGGGAAAGGCTCCAAACCGCCTATGCCGATTTGTACGCTGACATAGCGTGTCTTATCTTGCATATACTTATACAGTGCCTTAGCTTTATCTCTAGGATGGTCAAATTGAGAAGCTATTTGTTTAGCTTTTTCTATTGTTGTGGCAGGGAGGTCATGCTTTCCTTTCAATAGTTCATCGTGTACCCATTTACCGAAATCTTGCCAATTGGTTACTTTACCAGTTCTTTTGTAGTATTGAAAAGTCTCTGGAACGATTTTGACAATCATCTTGCTGGGATGTTCAATCGGAGAATATGGTTCTTCCTTGCGTGCCTGGAGATTGGATGCGGTCCAAGTATATGTTTTTCCTTTTTCGTTAGTGGTTACTACAGCTTCTTGTTGTAGATTTTCGGTTTTGATGCGAAGATTGAGCTCTGGTTTGCAACTAAATTGATAGGTGCTTTTTTCGACGGCGAGATCATTACTGCGATTTGGATACCAATAGGGGATGAACAAATTTTGTCCATGCTTGATTTCATAGCTATACACTATGGTGTACGGATAGATTGTTACACTAGGAGAGTAGTGTTTTACGCGTGAATCCGCATACATGCTTACACCATCAGTAGCACTGTAATCTTTAAAATCTTTCTGTCCGAATTTTCCTATTTGTTTGCCAAATTCATCGTAGACAAATCCTTTGATATCTTTTATTGTTTTGCTCTTATCATAGAATAAAGTCAGATCACTATAATCTTCTCCGGACTTGTTCAGAATCGTAATGGCGCGTGTGACTGTTTCCGTTATATTGTTATCAGCTTTCATGTCAAAACTGATGTGTTCATTTCGCAAAATTGCCGTTGCTCTGCTTTTTAATCCGTTTGGAATAGTTTCAACGGCAAATTCCTGAGCGAAAAGGGAATTAAGAGCAAAGGTCAGCGCAATTAAAAGGATGCTAGTAAATCTCATTATTTAGGCTGGTAATTAAATTCATAATCTATTTGCATATGCTGAATAATGCGAGAGAACAATTCTTTCAAACCAAAATATTCTTCACTGGTATAAATGGCTTTGTTCAGCGCTAATTGTTGGGTAACGATTAATTTATTTCCTTGTACTTCTCCCGAATAATAGTAGCGTGCCGAACTACCTGGTAAGGCTATATTCATTTTTTTAGGTCCTTGTTTGAAAGTAAATCCTTCAGGCAATTCAATTTCTATCGTATGTTTTTCTGAATCACGAGCCCCCAAATCTACATCGTATGTACGTTCATCTAAATTGAATGGATTTTGTGTTATACGCGAAATAAAAATAGGGTTAAACTGAACATGTCCTGACTGCAGCGCCCCTGTTAAATGTGTTTCGATGTCAAACTCTTCATGAAGCAACTTCGCAGGATCATCCAAACTTTGAACGGATGAATTTATAATACTCGTGTTGGTTAATTTTTCATCGAACTTTTCAGTGTATTCCTCAAAACTTGGGTAGTCTAATATTTCTTTTCGTTTGTGTACAGCGTCCAGACCAGCAGATGTAATAGATAGTTTTCCTTTTAATTTACCATCCAAATCAAGTTTACCGATAAAAGTATATTCTTTGACTGAAACAGTTTTATTGGTTAGTTCAATCCATTCGGAGGATTTACGGGAATAAATAATTCGGCCTTTGCCGTTTATACAATGTAGTGGCAATTCTCCAAATGGCACCAACGGATCTGTCGCATCGGCTAGCACGTATTCATCGTTGATCTTCACTGCCGCAATCACATAATTGAAGTCGGATAGTACTGGATGCAAGTCATGCGGCAAACCATTATTTCGGGTCGAAATGATTACAGGATAGGCTTCCAAGCCCGCAGCATTAAATGCTGTGGTTAATGCTAAATTGATATCGCCAACATTTCCGCTACGGCGTTCTAAAGCATCTTCGATGCCATGCTGACTATATTTGCCATAAAGGTTGTTTAGTTTTATGTTTTTACTTACCCATTGGTAAGCTTCCGCTGATCGAAGTTGTGGATCTACAATCTCTAATATCTTAGGGTCTAATTTTTGTTTGATAAAATCTACTTTCTTTAGCTGACCTCCAAAGCTTTTGTCCGTCATTAGCTCCATATCGACATCTTTCCAGGCTTTGGTGTATTTGTCCACAGAGCCATTTGGATTCAGCATTTCGACAAGTTCAAAATTAATAGCAGAAATATAGTTTTTGGGCGCAAGCATATAAGCTTCTTCTTTGAATGCTGGAATAGCATTCATACTGTATATGATGTTCGAGCAATCGTATCGCGCTCCCATCAACACGATACAGCCACTTTCTCTTTTGGATTTAGTGTCTTCTAACTTTAAAGGACCTTTAAGGGTAACATTATAATTGCTTATAGCGGGGATTCGCACATTATATTCGCTGCGAATTTTTGGAATATCGGATTGAAATTGCCAGCTTCTAAAATTGAAAATATCAGGCGAAACTAAATTGTATTCTATTTCAATGATGGAGCCAACTTTAATGTTGGGTAGGGTGAATTTAGTTAATTGCAGGTATTCGCTTTTATTCTCGGTGATTACACTTTTTCGTTCCAGAATGGTTTCAGTCAAGCGTCCATTTTCTAGGTTATATGTTTTACCTTCAACATTGGTTACATATTCGAAATCTTTGCCAAACTTATATAGTGGTATAGTAAAATTAGCTTTATCAAATCCTTCTTGTGAAAGAATTTTTATTCTCGCTTTGTAGGTATGAAAAATGCGTAAAGCACGGTCGCGCTCGCTGATGTCCATGTGCGTTTTAGCAGTTTCCAATAACACAACGGCATTAGCATTTGGGTCAGGATTATTATTGACAATTTGAAAATTTGCTGGAGTAATTTTCGGAAATTCGCTTACTTGAGCAATAGAATGAGTGAAAAAGAGTAATCCTAAAAATACGGCTAATACCTTCATTGGTTAGTTAAAGTAAAATTATTTCTGGAAATTTAACAATTATACTTTAAAAACCAATAATTTATTGTGATTACTCTTGAGCTTGAAGTAGTTGCTTTTCGTACAAATCAGCATACTCGCCACCTAAGGCAAGTAAAGTTTCATGATCACCTTCTTCAATTATTCTGCCATTTTCCAACACAATAATATGATCAGCATTCTTAATCGTAGATATACGATGTGCTATGAATACAGATGTTTTGTCTTTCATAATCTGACTTAGGTTATGTAGAATTTCCTCTTCTGTTTTGGTGTCTACCGCCGAAAGACAATCGTCAAAAATTAAGATTTCTGGATTTTTAATTAAAGCACGAGCAATAGAAACACGTTGTTTTTGACCACCCGAAAGCGTAATGCCACGTTCGCCAATATGTGTTTCAAAGCCTTCTTCAAAACCTTTGATATTTTCGTATACTGCGGCTTGTTTTGCTGCGGTTTCGACTTGTTCTGAAGTATATGTGTCTAATCCAAATGCAATATTATTTGCAATAGTGTCCGAAAATAAGAACACATTTTGAGGAACAAAACCTATCTGATGACGCAAATGCGCATAGTCAAAATCTTTGATGTCTATACCATCGAAACTGATCTTACCCTTGTCAGCATCGTACATACGAAGCAACAGATTGGATAATGTACTTTTTCCCGATCCTGTTTTCCCGATAATAGCTACAGTTTGGCCAGCCTTGATTTCCAGATAGATATTATCCAATGCTTTTATACCTGTTTCTGGGTAAGTGAAGCTAACGTTTTCTAATTTGATATTTCCTGTCAAATTTTTAGTAATCGTTCCATTCGGAATCTCGGAGGTGGTATTCAAAAATTCATTGATACGTTTTTGGGAAGCTGCAGCACGCTGAATCAAAGAAGTTACCCACGCTAATGCCAATGCCGGGAAGGTTAATTGATTGACGTAAATAATAAATTCTGCAATATTACCGGCCGTAATAGTTCCTTTATTCACTTCCAAACCGCCGATATAAACGGTAATGATTGTACTAAAACCAACTAAGAAAATGATTAATGGGAAGAAAATAGCTTGAACACGAACCAAATCCAAAGCCGTATTGCGGTAATGGTTACTTTCTTTCTTGAATTCTTTTATTTTGCTGACTTCTTGGGTATAGGTTTTGATAACGCGTATACCCGAAAACGTTTCTTGTACGAAAGAAGAAAGTTTGGATAGTTGGGCTTGAATACGTGTACTGCGTTGGTTAATTATTTTATTGATAAACAAAATAATCACCATAATAATGGGGATAGGTAATAAAGCGTAAGTAGCCAATGTAGGATTGACATCATACATCGCATAGATGATCATAATTGATAATGTCACCGTATTGATCGTGTACATGATTGCAGGACCAAGATAATTACGCACTTGATTGACATCTTCGGTCGCACGACTCATTAAATCACCTGTATTATTACGTCTGAAAAAAGCAAAATCCAATGCCTGGTAATGCTGATAGATTTCGTTTTTCAAATCATATTCAATATATCTAGAAATTAAAATAATGGATTGACGCATTAAGAAAAGGAAAATACCTCGTAACAATGCTAATAATAATACGAGTCCGCCAAAATAAAGTAGGCTTTTACCGAAAGCATCATAAATAGATTGCTGGTTCTCAAAACCATCGTACAACTTATACAATTCGATGTTTTCTTTCACCAAGTCAAAGGCTTCTCGGATAACTTTGGCAGGTAGTATACCAAATATATTAGAGATAATAACGAAGATAACACCTGGAATCAAGCGCCATTTGTATTTTATGAAATATTTATTTAAATAAGCTAGATCTTTCATGATTTGCTAACAAAGGTAAGGGTTTAGCTTTAATATTTTCATCGATATGGTAGTATTAAAGTCATAGTTTTATAAATGCGTGAAAAGGTGATTTTAACAAAAATTATTTATTAATTTTGTACAGCCTAAGAAAGGGCAGTTTGAATTATAATTTTGGGTATGCAAAATTCTACTATTTTCAATCTGATGTCCACTGCTGATCATCAGAATTTGTTCTTTTGTAATGATCCTGCTGTAGGACTAAAAGCTATTGTAGCGATCCATGATACGACATTAGGTCCTGCCATTGGCGGAGTACGTATGTTGCCATATGAGTCAGAAGAAGAGGCTATCGAAGATGCATTGCGTCTTTCAAAAGCAATTACTTACAAAGCATCATTAGCTGGGTTGAATTTAGGAGGAGGATGTGCTGTAATCATAGGTAACAACCGTACGGACAAAACAGAAGTTTTGATGCGTCGAGTTGGTAAATTTATCGAAGGATTAAACGGTAATTTCATAGCCTCTATAGACGTAGGTACCACACAAAAAGATTTAGAATACATCCATGCCGAGACGAATTATGTAGCGGGCCTACCCACTTCAATGAACGGAGGAGGAGATACTACAGTTTTTGCGGCACGAGGTGTATTTTATGGAATCAAAGCTGCGATCAAAGAGTTATACGGTGATGATTCCTTAGCAGGACGTAAAGTTGCTGTTCAAGGTGTGGGATCTGTAGGGGAGCATTTAGTTTCTATGCTAAGAAATGAAAATGCACGTGTGTACGTTTCGGATATGACCGAAGAGCGTAAATTGAAAGTAGCGGCTAAGTACAAAGCTGAGCCAATCCAATATAGTACAAGTTATGAATTGGATGTGGATGTATATGCACCATGTGCATTAGGCGGAACTGTCAATCCAGATACTGTGCCTAAAATGCGTTGCAAAATCATAGCGGGTTCTGCAAACAACCAAATCAAAGAAGAAGAAAAAACAATACAATTGTTGAAGGAACATAATATATTGTACACACCAGATTTCTTAATCAATTCAGGAGCTTTAATTAGTTGCTATTCTGAATTGGAAGGATATGGTAATGACCGTACAGAATCATTGATCCGCAATATATATACTGCGACACGTCACGTGCTGCAGCGTTCTAGAGAAGAAAATATTACTACTTATGAGGCAGCGAAGCAATTGGCTGAAAAACGTATTGCGGATATGTCTCTAATCAAACGATAAGTGTAATTGGTCTTCACATTTAAAAGCGTTCTTTATAAATAAATTCGTTCTTATACACTTATGTTAAACAGAAGACACCTTAGAGTTAAGGTTATGCAAACGCTTTATGCGTACAGTTTATCTGACGATAAACAGATTAAGGATTTTGAAAAGGCACTTTTCAAGAATGTAGAAGAGGTAAATGAAATGTACATCTGGACATTGAATTTACTGGATGAAGTAGCTGAATACGTAGTAGTAGATGCCGAGAGTCGTGCCGCAAAATTTTTACCTACAGAGAAGGATAAAATTTTGACAACCAAACTGAATAGCAATACGTTTATTGAGTCGCTGCGTCAAAATAGAACTTACCTTGAGCTGGTAAAAAAATATAAGGTGTCTTGGGAGTTTGACCCAGAGATTGTACGTTCGATCTTTGCGCAGCTAAAAGATTCTGAGGCTTACTTGGAATACTTACAATCGGAAGACCGTAGTATCACTGCCGAGAAAGATATTATCAAATATATCTTCAAAAAAATTATTTTGAAATCGGTAGAAATCGAACAAGTTTTCGAAGAGAAATTCATCAACTGGACAGTGGATAAAGAAGTGTTGCAGGCGATGATTGCTAAAACCTTCAAAAACTTCAGTTCAGAAGTTCCTTCACAAAATAAATTAGCTGATTTGACTCCAAATTGGTCTGAAGATGAAGAGTTTGTTTCAGAATTATTGAAAACATCTATCCGTTACGCGGATGAATATCAACAACTTATTGCTGAAAAAACTAAAAATTGGGAAGCAGATCGTATTGCTTTAATGGATACGCTTTTAATGCGTATGGCAATTAGCGAATTAATCAATTTCCCATCTATACCTGTGAAAGTTACCATCAATGAATACATCGAATTGTCAAAAACATTCAGCACATTGAAAAGTAATACATTTATAAATGGTATATTAGACAAAATTCTTGCAGATTTGACCAAGCAAGGTCGTATTCGTAAGTCAGGAAGAGGACTAAAAGACTAGATATAACTATGAACAAACTATTATTTGCTGGTTTAGCTTTATCCATGCTTGTTGCATGTAATAATTCATCTAAAAACTCAAATGAAGCCGCTGATTCTACAGTAACTGTCGAAGGCGAAGCAACAGCTGTTGGTGGTGGCAAAATTGTATTTGAAGAAAGTAAATATGATTTTGGTACAGTAAAAGAAGGCGCAGTGGTGGATCACACTTTTAAGTTCAAAAATGAAGGAACTGAGCCAGTGATATTAGGTCAAGTATCGACTTCATGTGGATGTACGACTCCTAGCTATACTACAGACCCAGTATTGCCAGGTAAAGAAGGCGAAATAAATGTGAGTTTTAATAGCGCAGGTCATCCTGGTGTTCAGCAAAAGTTAATCACAATTTCTTCCAATGCTGAAACTCCTGTAATGACAGTAGAACTTAGAGGAACAGTAGAAAAGTAAATTATAAATTTTTAAATATATTATGATATCAAATATTTTATTACAAGCAAGTGGTGGTGGTTTAATGGGAATGTTACCAATGGTGTTAATCATCATTGTGTTTTATTTCTTTATGATCAGACCACAAATGAAAAAACAAAAAGATCACAAGAAGTATATCGAAGAATTGGGAGTTAACTCTAAAATCGTGACTACTGCTGGTATTCACGGACGTATTGTAGAAGTATCTGACACTACTTTCTTAGTAGATGTAGGTTCTGGTGTTCGCATTCGCTTTGACAAATCTGCAGTTTCTTTAGATGCGTCAAAAGCTGCTAATGCTGAGCCAAAAGTATAATTTTTGAGTTAAAATATATAAATAGCCATTTGCCTCGTCGGTAAATGGCTTTTTTTATGCGGAATACATTCCCATCCGCATATTTTTTTAACTTTGTGTATATGAAGCAACGCAGGTTTACAAAAATTCATAAAAGAAAGATAAACATCTTTTTGCGTTGTCTCATTATATCGTTTGTCGCTTGGTTGTTGATCGCTGTTTCCAATCAATATACATTTACTATCAAGGCCGGTATTCAATATGTCAATATTCCCGAGAAGCGAGCTTTTCACCCCTTGCAATCTGATACCGTGAATATACGGATTAAAATGAGTGGCTGGCATGTTTTGATGTCACAATTGCGCTCGGATACCACCAATGTGCAAGTCGATTTGAGTGGACTAAATACCAAAAATTTTGTGGTTTTCTCTAATCAAATTGGCTTTATCAATAGACAGTTTTCTTCGGAAAAGAAGGTTATTGGCGTTTCACCGGATACCTTGTATTTCGATTTTTCGCGTCAGACTCAGCGTAAAGTCCCTATAAAAGTTCCAACCAGTATTACCTTCAAAAAGCAATTTGGATTTGTAGGTGACACCAAAATGAATCCTTCTATGGTTACGATTACAGGACCGACCGAAGATGTGACCAATATTGAATATCTGGAAACAGATACGATTAAAGGGGATATGGTATTTACCGATATTCGTACGGTTGCCAATATCAATAAGCACAACAAAACGAATATTACCATTTATCCGCGCATGACTGAAGTGGTCATCCCTGTAGGAGAATTGACCGAAAAAATTATCGAGGTTCCGATTAAAATTACAAATGGTACGCGTTATACATCAGTGCGTACGGTTCCAAGTAAAGTGTCTTTAACAGTTATGGTTCCATTAAAAGATTATGTGAAATGGACAGCCAGCGATTTTGAAGCTATTGTAGATTTAGAAAATTGGGACGAAAGACATGTCAAAAGTTTGCCTGTTCGTATCACTAAGCTGCCTGATTTTGTGCAATTAATAAAGTTGGAACCCCAAAACGTAGATTTCTTCGTTCGTAAATAATAATCCTATGAAATCAATTAAAGTAGGAATCACGGGAGGTATAGGCTCCGGAAAAAGTTTTGTAGCTAAAATCTTCAAGACAATGGGTATTCCTTTTTATGATGCAGATAAGGAAGCTAAATTAATAATGACACGAAGTGTTATTATTCGTGAAGGATTGATTCAAGCTTTTGGGGAGGAAGTGTATTTTGAAGATGGAAGTCTGAATCGAAAATGGTTGTCTGCACAAGTATTTAATAATCCCGAAAAATTGGAACTGCTAAATACTATCGTTCATCCCGTGGTCATTCAAGATGCGGTAGATTGGGCTAATACGCAAACTTCATGTTACAGCCTGAAAGAGGCAGCACTTTTGTTTGAATCAGGCTCTTATAAGACCTTAGATTATACTATTCTGGTCGTGGCCCCAGAAGAATTGAGAATAGAGCGTGTAATGAATCGTGATGGGGTGAGCCGAGAAGAAGTCCTCAATAGAATCAACAAGCAAATGCCCGAGGAGGAAAAAAGAAAATTGGCTGATTTTATCATTGTCAATAATGGCATTCAACCTTTAATTCCTCAACTATATGAAATACATAAACAGCTAATACGTACATGCTAAAAACAGATATTTTAGAAGATTTTTTAATAGAGAATGAGTTAGGTTATTATTGTGTGTATGGTGATTTCTATATCGATCCAAAATATCCTGTTTCAAAAGCCGTGATTTCGCATGCGCATGGTGACCATGCCGTTCCAGGACATCATACGATTTTTGCTACTTCAAATACGATTGCTTTTATGCAGCATCGTTTCACTAAGCAACCTTTAAATTCTTATTTTCCAAAGGAATATAAACAGGATTTTAAAATAGGGGAGGTACAAATATCATTTATTCCTGCTGGACATATTTTAGGTTCTGCGCAGATTCTAATGGAATATAAAGGCGTTCGTTATCTTTATACGGGTGATTACAAATTGCAAGAAGATAGTACTTGTGAGGCTTTAGAATATGTCAAAGCGGATGTGTTGATAACAGAAACTACGTTCGCAGATCCAGCAGTTATCCATCCCAATCCGATTGAAGAAATCAAAAAGCTAAATTCAACAAAATTGAATATAATGTTGGGTTGTTATGCGTTAGGAAAGGCACAACGTATTACAAATTTAATCAACACCTACTGTCCCCAAAAGATTGTTTACACACATCATAATATAGCGCCTATTCATCGTATTTATGATGAAAAAGGTTTTGTCAAACTTAGCTATGAAATTTATAATAGAAAGGCTTTAAAGGACGGTCAAGATAAGATATATCTTGTTCCCCCAATGACCTTTCATAATTATTTCCGTGCAAAGAATGTGGTACGTGTGTTTGCTTCAGGTTGGAAGCGATTGCAGAATTATAACGATATGACGTTGTTTATTTCGGATCATATTGATTGGAATGATTTGAACCATTTTATTACGGAAGTCCAACCAACTGAAATTTGGACTGTACATGGTGAAGGTATTCACCTTAAACATCATTATGAGGGAAAAATAAAAGTCAGAAATATATTGAAATAGCTGTCTGGCTATTTCAATATATTATCTTCTTCACTACTGCTTTCTTCTCCTCGCATCGAAAAATACGAACTGATTTTCTCTCTTCTCTTCAGCATAAGATAGCCAAGTATAATCAATAAGATATTCCCTAATTGAAAATTTATACCAAAAGAATAGGCACTAGTAAGGCCTGAACCGTTAGAATTAAAATTAAGATCTAAAAAGTTCAGTAATCCCCAAATAATACTTAAAAAACCAATAGTCACCACTAATAAATGAATAAATTCAGGTTTAGTAGTTTGGATCTTGTCGTCATAACCAGAAAGTAACCAATTCGCAAGCCAATCAGTCTTTACTAAGAAAATGTAAGCAAAGACGATGGGAATAATGAAAGTTGTGATTTGATTGCTATTGGCTGTTGATGGAAGAGCGTTAAAAACTGAATTTAAAAATCCGAAAATTCCTATTCCGATCAAGTATAGAAAATAGACTCCGAAAGCTTTTATTATGATTTTAAGCAAGTTTGAAATTAACATAGGTAAAAAGTTTTAATTGGAGGTTTATTAAAAATAGTTATATCTCTACACATATACAATTGCCACAAAACATTTTGAAGCATTCTGGGTTTATATAGTTGTGTCACATTAATAAATACTACTAACATGAACAAATTCTTTAGAGCATTGATAGCAGGCTGGGGTGCCAAGAAAATGGGACTTGGGTGCTTCGGGACGATAATCGTTTTTATAATTATCTACTATTTATTGGGATATTTAGGATAAAATACGAAAAAAAAAGCTTCACATTTGTGAAGCTTTTTTTGTGGTGCCAGCTGGATTCGAACCAGCGACACAAGGATTTTCAGTCCTTTGCTCTACCAACTGAGCTATGGCACCTTTTAAGTTTTTGATTTGAAACTGTTACTTTCAGTTTTAGTGGTGGTGCCAGCTGGATTCGAACCAGCGACACAAGGATTTTCAGTCCTTTGCTCTACCAACTGAGCTATGGCACCTTTTTAGCAACTATTTGTTCCCTTGTTGCGTTGCAAATGTAGCTTCTTTTTTTTAATTCTAAAACATTCCAAGTAATTATTTTCGGTATTTTTTCCAATTCCTTGATTTTGATTGAGATAAAATTACATGAAATAAACACGTTAATAAAGGAATTAAGGGTATCTTTGCACTTTAATAATTTGATATGAGTAAAAAGGGTAGAGTATTGGTCGCGATGAGTGGTGGTGTAGACAGTTCAGTTGCGGCTGTAATGTTGCACGAACAGGGCTATGAAGTGATCGGTATTACGATGAAAACTTGGGACTATGCAAGTTCCGGTGGATCATCGAAGGAAACAGGCTGTTGTAGCTTGGACAGTATCAATGATGCGCGTTCATTAGCTGTAAGTTATGGTTTCCCACACTACATACTAGATATACGTAACGAATTTGGTGATTATGTCATTGACAATTTTGTGGATGAGTATATTGCAGGTCGTACACCTAATCCATGTGTGCTATGTAATACACACATCAAGTGGGAAGCTTTGATTAAGCGTGCAGATAAATTGGATTGTGAATTTATAGCTACAGGGCACTATGCTAATATTCGTCAGCATGATAATGGTCGTTTTGTAATTTCAAAAGGATTGGATGAGCATAAGGATCAGTCTTATGTACTTTGGGGAGTGTCGCAGGAAAATTTAGCGCGTACGCAATTTCCTTTAGGATCTTTCCGTAAGTCAGAAATCAAACAAATGGCTTTGGATATGGGGCAACAAGAATTGGCGAATAAATCTGAGAGCTATGAGATCTGTTTCGTACCGAATAATGATTACCGTGACTTCTTAAGACACAAAAGACCTTCTTTGGATCAAGAGATCGGACCAGGTAACTTCATCTTATCGGATGGTACTGTAGTGGGAAAACATATTGGTTATCCTTACTTCACGATTGGACAACGTAAAGGATTAGGTATTGCCTTGGGTAAACCGATGTTTGTGATTGAAATCTTGCCAGAAAGTAATTCGGTAGTATTAGGCGAAGAGCATGAGTTGGAAAAAACACAAGCTTGGGTGCGTAATATCAATTTGGTGAAATATGCTTCAATTGAAGAGCCGATGGAAGCGGTTACGAAGATCCGTTACAAAGATTCAGGTGCACAATCTATCTTAACACAACACGGAGACACGATGCAAGTGGATTTCCCACATGCTGTAAAAGGTATTGCTCCAGGACAATCTGCTGTATTCTACGAAGGAAACGATCTTTTGGGTGGTGGATTTTTGATGAAATAAGTAATATTAAATATATCTAGAGAAAGCAAGCTATTAAAGCTTGCTTTCTTTTTTTACCCTACGTTTGGTCGTCGTAGGTTTATTTTGCTGTTTGAAATCATATTGTCTTTCTAAATACTTTATGATTTCTGCTGCAATATCTTTTTGCGTTGCTTTTTCAATACCTTCTAAACCAGGTGAAGAATTAACTTCCAAAATCAACGGTCCTCTTGAAGATTGAAGCATATCTACTCCTGCAACAGTTAATCCCATGGCTTTTGCCGCCGCTACTGCCGTTTCTTTTTCTTTGCGTGTTAATTTGATAATTTCAGCTGAGCCTCCACGGTGAAGATTCGAACGAAATTCTCCTTCTTTTGCGGTACGCTTCATAGCGCCTACGACTTTCCCATCTACTACAAAAGCTCTAATATCCGAACCTTTAGCTTCTTTGATGTATTCTTGAATCAAAATATTGTTTCCAAGACCATAAAAAGCTTCAATTACTGAAGATGCTGCTTTCTTTGTTTCTGCTAATACTACACCAATACCCTGCGTTCCTTCTAATAATTTGATAACGAGAGGCGCTCCTCCAACCATGTTGATCAAATCATCTACATCAGAAGCCATACGTGCAAAACCTGTAGTTGGTAATCCTAAACCTGCACCTGAAAGTATTTGCATACAACGCAACTTATCTCGAGAACGTGTGATGGCTTGACTTGGATTTGCCGAAATCACATCCATAACTTCGAATTGACGAACAATCGCTGACCCATAAAACGTCACGGATGATCCTATTCGAGGTATGATGGCATCGATATCGTTGATATCCTGTCCTTTGTAATGAATGCTAGGTTTTCCTTGTTGGATACCTACATAACATTTGCTGTGGTCCATGACAATACATTCATGCCCACGTGCTATTGCTGCTTCTACTAGACGACGTGTCGAATAGATGTTTTTATTGGTCGATAAGACTGCTATTTTCACAAAAAATGCGTGTTAAACTATGCTATAAACAAGAAACTATATAATTGGTTTTAATCCTATTAAAAGGAATTAGAGGCTAAGTTCTTTTTTGAAACATCCACAAGAAATTTCTTACTAATGAAATTTCTACCTAATAACATGGGGTAGGACATGGAAGAACGATCGCGGAGGGACAATTTGATATCATATAGCTGATCAAACATTCTGATTTTTGTTACAAAAATATGTCTCGTTTCTGTCTGTCCAAATGAACTTTTGACTACTCTCTCGCGATGTATCGGAAAGATAATGGTGAGGATTTCTTCGTCTTCTAAATGCGGTTTGATGTGACAGGTAATAAAACGCTGATCATTCTTTTCCGTGATTTCGAAATCCTCACAATGTAAAACTGAAGTGTCTGCTCCGGTATCAATCTTTGCTTCGATATTGTACATTCCCAATTCAGGAAGGTCAATAATCTCTGTGCGACCAATGATGAGCTTATCTTTCACAAATATTATTCGTAGATAAATGTGCCGTAAGGCGACTGAACTGTCACTTGTTTTTTGTCGCTCGCTTCTACACGACCAATAATCTGTGCAGGAATGCCAAACGATTCAGAAATAGCAATAATATCTTGCGCAATTTCTTCCGAAACGTATAATTCCATGCGGTGTCCCATATTGAATACTTTGTACATTTCTTGCCAATCTGTATTCGATTCTTTTTGAATTAATTCAAAAAGTGGAGGAATAGGGAATAAGTTATCTTTGATGACGTGTACATTATCCACAAAGTGAAGCACTTTAGTTTGTGCACCACCCGAACAGTGTACCATACCGTCAATTTGTGAACGGTATTTGTCTAAGATTTGTTTGATCACAGGCGCGTAGGTACGCGTAGGAGATAATACTAATTTACCTGCTGTTACTACTTCGCCAGTTTCTGTGGTGATTTTATCGGTCAATGCTTTACCACCAGCAAATACTAAATCGTAAGGAACTACTGGGTCGAAACTTTCAGGATATTTCTCTGCAATATATTTGCTAAATACGTCGTGACGAGCGGAAGTCAAACCATTAGAACCCATGCCGCCGTTGTATTCTTTTTCGTAAGTCGCTTTTCCGTATGATGCCAAACCAACGATTACATTGCCTGGTTTGATATTGTGGTTAGAAATTACATCTTCGCGTTTCATACGGCAAGTTACCGTACTATCTACGATGATTGTGCGTACCAGATCACCCACATCAGCAGTTTCACCACCTGTAGAGTAGATGCCTACTCCCATTTCTCGCAATTCAGCCAAAATTTCTTCTGTACCGTTGATGATTTCAGCGATTACTTCACCCGGAATATTGTTTTTGTTACGTCCAATTGTGGATGATAAAATGATATTATCAATTGCTCCGACACACAACAAATCATCTAAATTCATGATGATGGCATCTTGCGCAATACCTTTCCAAACGGAGATATCGCCAGTTTCTTTCCAATATACGTATGCTAAAGACGATTTAGTACCAGCACCATCTGCGTGCATAATGTTGCACCATTGTTCATCACCACCCAATATATCAGGGATGATTTTGCAGAAAGCTTTGGGGTATAAACCTTTGTCGATATTTTTTATGGCATTGTGTACATCCTCTTTCCCAGCGGATACACCTCTTTGGTTGTATTTTAAGTCTGACATCTTGCCACAAAAATAATCAAAGCATATGATTATAGCTAAAGTTTTTTACAAACACTATATCGCAGTTTTCCACGATTAAATTTTTATAATTTCCCAATGCTGCAAGAGTTTTTCAATTGAGAACTGTGCGTTGGCAGGGCTAGTACTCGGTAAGGTGATATAATTTAGGTTTTCTTGCTTTTTGAAATACTTCTCAAAAAGTTTTTGAGCTTTTTGCCCGTTAAAAATAACATTTGAAATAGCTGGCTTTTCAGCTAATAATTGAGGGATTGTATTTGGAATAACTTCCGAAATATCCGTGTCCATACTTCCGGGACGAATAGCCGAAGCGCATACATCCCAAAGAGCAATCTGCTGTTGATGAAGGAGCTTTATTCTCTCAGAATAATCAGATGTAAATTCTTGCTCAAAAAGTGCAAATAGCACTTTCCAAAATCTATTTTGAGGATGCGCATAATATTGGTCTTTCGCAATAGATAAATCTCCTGGCAAAGAGCCAAGAATAAGTATTCTAGGTTGATTTGGAATTATCGGAGCAAAAGATTGTTTGAGCATATTTCTATAAATTACAACAATCCCATTTTCTCTTCGGCTTCAAATACAGAATCAATTTGCCATTTCAACGGATCTTTGGAAGCAGCAACGGCTAATCTGTCGCAACGCTCATTTAAAGGATGGCCCGCATGTCCTTTTACCCAAACCAATTTCACATCGTGCAATTTGTAGGATTGCATTAATCGCATCCAAAGGTCTTTGTTTTTTTTGCCAGCAAATCCTTTTTGAATCCAACCATTGATCCATTTTTTATCAATAGCATCGATAAAATATTTGGAATCGGAATAGATTGTGACTTTTTGTTTTATATTTTTTAGTGCTTCCAAACCCACAATCACCGCCATCAATTCCATGCGGTTATTTGTTGTTTTGCGGTATCCTCCCGAAAATTCTTTCTCAATTAATTTGCCTTGAAAATCAGGATTCGATCCCGTATATATTGTACGTAAAATAGTGCCATATCCACCTGGACCAGGATTGCCACTTGAGGCGCCGTCTGTATATAATTCAATCATTATCTACAAAAATACGATTTTGCTTTTCATTATTCGGTTTACATATTTTAAATACTTATTTTTAAAGGGTAAACCTTTTAGCATTATGAAAAATAAACTTTTTGCAGTTTTGTACTGTATAATTGCGCTTCCAACTTTTGCCCAAAACACACTAACGAAGGAATCCCAGAAGATGGAATGGTTTGATGACGCGAAATTGGGCATTTTTATTCATTGGGGAATTTATGCGGTTAATGGCTTATCGGAGTCGTGGTCTTTTTTCAACAACTACACAAGTCATGAAAATTATCTTGAACAATTAAATGGTTTCACGGGAAAAAATTATAATCCGCAACAGTGGGTTAAACTGATTGAAGAGTCAGGAGCTAAATACACTGTAATTACGTCGAAACATCACGATGGAATAGCACTTTGGGATACCAAAGCGGAGAAAGGTTTATCTACAGCAAAAGATGCTGTCGCAAAAAAGGATGTGCTTACGCCTTTCATTCAGGCGGTGAAAAAATCGAATCTGAAAACAGGAATTTATTTTTCACTACCCGATTGGAGTCATCCTTATTATGATATCAAAACCAAAACTCAAAAGCGTTATGATTTAAAGCAAGAACCTCAACGATGGGGAAACTTTGTGGATTTTTATCAAACACAATTAACCGAAATTTCACAGCAATTTAAACCAGATTTATTGTGGTTTGATGGCGATTGGGAACATTCATCAGAAGAATGGAAAGCTGAAGAAAGTTTGAATTTATTACGAAAGTACAATCCAAATATTATCATCAATTCACGTTTAAATCATCATGGAGATTATGAAACACCTGAGCAAGGAATTCCTGTAGAAAGACCTAAAGGTAGATATTGGGAATTGTGCTATACCATGAATGACTCCTGGGGATATCAGCATTTTGACCACAATTATAAAACACCCAATATGATCGTGCGAACGCTGGTAGATTGTATATCCATGGGAGGCAATTTATTGTTAGATATTGGTCCTAAGGAAAATGGAACTATTCCCCACGAGCAAATAGAGATTTTAAAAGAATTAGGTCGCTGGACAAAGAAACATACAGAAGCGGTATATGGCACACGAGCTGGTATCGGTTCTGAGTATATTTTTGAGAAGAATGCTTTTTCTAAAGATGGTAAAACCTTATATATATACTTAGAAAATGTGAAAGAACAAATCGTTCTTTCTAGTTTGCAATCAAGACCTAAAAGTGTAAAAGTAGTTGGAAGTGGAGAGAAGTTGACTTTCGATTTTACACAACAAACTTTATTAGTGGGATTAGAGGATATTACTTTTGATCCGACAGTAACTGTATTAGCTGTTGAATTTGAAGAAAAGCCAACTTTTAATTTAAAACGAATAATCGTTCCTACAGATTTAAAATTTGTGCATACTATAGCGCATCCTTATGCGGGTATAAAAGAAATAGTAAGAAACACGAGTATTGGTGCTAATTTATTCAAAGGAAAATTGAATGATGATGCGAGTGAGATTGATAAAGACATACACTTTGCTTCGGAAACCGTCAATCAATGGGTGAAAAAACATGCTGAAGTATTGTATGATGCAAAAAAAGGTATTGATGGAAATCACTATAATGGTTATTCTGCGCTTTCTCCAGACAGACAGACCTTATATCTATTTGTGGAAGGAAAACCGACAGGACCAATTGCTTTGAAAGGTATTAAAAATGCAATATCAAGAATTCGTATTGTAGGAGAAGGCTCAATGATAGGGCACCAAATTTTCAACAAATTGTATTGGTCTGATCGACCAGGAATTATTTATATTGATATCCCCGAAAATCGACTGGATAAACATATGACTGTGATCGCTGTTTTATTAGACAAACCAATAGAATTGCACAAAGAAGAAGTAAAAGCTATAGAAAGTAATTTGTAAATAATAGAGTTCGGAATGTCTAATAAGGTATTCCGAATTTTCTTTTCAAAGGACGGAATATCATGGAGGTAAATACCACAATCAATAAACCTATGATACAACCTACAGCCACGGAACCAAAACGATAAATTGGTGCTTCTACCATGGAGGATTCGTGTGGTTGAACCATAATAATGAGTAAAGCGACCAAAGCTACTCGTGCCATATTTAATACATTGAAAAGTCGACATACTACGATAGTTATAAATACACCCAATAGTATAGAATAGACAGAAGGTTCGAGGAATAACAATAAAAGCATGGCGACAGCAGAACCTATAAAATTGGATTTAAACCGTTCTGTGGATAATCTTCGCGTATCTTTTTCCTCAGGTGAAATAACGAGGATAATGGAAAGTAAGGTCCAAAAGAGCTCAAAATCTGGAAACTCAATGTACAGCTTATAACCGATCAAAAATCCTATACAACATCTAATAATGTAGATAAGTAGGGGAGATGATACGATTCTTTTAAGCAGTTTGTCGAGCATTAAGGTTTGATTTGTACTGCAAAATTACGGAATCTATTTTGAGTAAAAAAGAAAACCTTCCATTCGGAAGGTTTTCTTTTATTTCGCGGTAATGGTTACTTTTCCCTCTTTACCTGGAGAACCAGAATAAATCTGTCCCTGAGGTACCCCACGCAGTCCGGGTGCAGAACGGCTGATTTGATCATAAATATTTCTCAAATCCGAAGAAGGCGTGACACGCAAACCTCCTGGTGTTACATCCGTGTGTAAATAATTATTAGCCTTTTTATTCTCAGTCTGAGGTGTAATACCCTGCGCATTATAAACGATATTGATATCTCCCGCATCTCCATTTGGATCGGTTTTAGTTCCATTGTTGGCGTCCTGCCCCCGAGCAACAACGTATAATGAACCTAACTTTTGGAAGTTAATATCAATATCAAAATTTGACGCATTATTTTGTCCTGCACGACCGCTGATAAATACTTTATCCCCAATCTCTGCATAACCCACTATTAGCTTTACATCTTTTTTGCCATAAAACTGCAAAGAAGATTTGTCTTTCATTATCAGTGTGTCTATATGGACCACAGCAGAAGAATCTCGATTGCGCTCAGCGAACACTTTCTTCTCTTTCTTATCCAATACTAATTTGGAAATTTTAACTTCATTGCTTTGCGCATTTACACTCCCAATTAAAATGAAAAGCGATAGCGCAAAGGTTAATATTCCTGTAATTTTCATAGTAACTCCTTTTAGTTTAACTTAAATACTCCACGATGAGTTTTGCGGTACGAGCTGAGGCTCCTGGCGTGCCTAATTTCTCCGCTAATACATCGTAATTTTCTAAGATACTTTCTCTATGCTCGGTTTCAACGATGATTTTTCCGATCTCATCTTTGATATCCGATGCTGTACAATCTTCCTGTATCAGTTCAATAACTGACAGATAATTGTTGATAAGGTTTACTAAGGAGATGAATTTAACTTTTATTAATTTTCGAGCAAGCCATACTGAAATAGGATTTGCTTTGTACACCACTACCTGGGGCACACGTAGTATCCCTGTTTCCAATGTCGCTGTTCCACTAGTTACAACAGCAGCTTCTGCATTCTTTAATAAATCATAAGTTTGATCAAAAACTACTGGAATTCCCAAATCGCCAATAAATTGCTGATAATACGCCTGATCAAAATTTGGTGCTCCAGCGATAACCAATTGATGTTTTGGAAATGAAAAACTAACATCTACCATTTCAGGTAAAATCTCCTCAATTTCCATTTTACGACTGCCTGGTAAAAGCGCAATAATTGGAGCATCGGTTAGATTGTTGTCCTGACGGAAATTTGGGTTAAATTCATAAGTAGAAATTGCATCAAGTAGGGGATTACCTACGTAATCCACTTTCATACCAAAACGCTTATAGAAATCTACTTCAAATGGAAGGATACAGAACATGTGGTCGACCACCTTTTTGATTTTGTGCACACGCCCTTGATTCCAAGCCCAGATTTTTGGAGAAATATAATAGCAAACTTTGATTCCTTGCTTCTTCGCGAACGAAGCAATTTTCATGTTGAAACCTGGAAAGTCAATTAAAATAACTGTGTCAGGTTGGTAAGCTAAAATATCTTCCTTTACAGCTTTGAGATTTTTAGAGATTGTACTCAGGTTTTTCAATACTTCGACAAATCCCATAAAAGCCATTTGTGAAGTATGAATCAAAGCTTGTTGATCAGCAGCTTCTTGCATTTTATTTCCGCCAACGATTTTAAATTCCGCTTGCGGATCTTCCACTTTCAATGCTTTGATCAAATTAGCACCATGTAAATCTCCCGATGTCTCTCCAGCTATAATGTAGTATTTCATGTAATTTCCTTTTGAAACCTTAAAGATAAGTAATCTTTTAGGATGGATGCGGTTTTGGATAGGATTCCATAATGTATCTCAAAAAAAATTACATAAAATCAAAAAAGCTCATTACTTGGAGATAATGAGCTTATATATTTATTAAAATATCGTCGATTTGAGTTTCTTTCCGTCATTTCGAACAAAACGAAGTGTAGAGAGAAATCTAATATCAGATTTCTCCTTACGTCGAAATGACGCTTTTCAAATAATGTTCTTCTACTTGAGAACAAAAAATCTAAATACCTAACTCTAATTGGAAAGTACCACCCCAACCATTTTTCTTGTGGCTATTAGAATACATACCATCTTTTACGGTATAATTTCCATTTAATTGGAATTTCAATCGGTGTGCTTTTAAGTATTTTGTTAAACCAATTTCTAATACTTCTGTCTGGTTTTCAAATTGCGAAATCTGCTCATGTGGTTTTAAATAAGTGTAACGTGCAGCGATTTCGTAACCTTTATTCAATAAGTAAGAAGTTTGTTGATTCACACCCCAACCTTTATAGGCGTAGGTTTCTTCTGCAGGATCTTCTTCTAGATAATTGATAGGATTATCTACATCGCGACGCATATATTCCACTTGATAGGCAAATCCTCGATATTTGAAAATCGCATCTGCAAAACTTGTTTTCAATGTAAAAGGATTCAAGACATATTTGCCCAATTGACCGCCTTCACGTATGGTTCGATCATTATAGCTGTAACCTCCCCCAATAGACAATTTTGGTTTTTCTTCTCTTTCCAAATCTCCTTCGGAATAATCTCCAGAGTTTTCAAATTGACCAAAAGGCAAAAATTCTACTCGACCAGTGTAGGCTAATCCGTCATCTGTACCATTTGCAGGTCTTCCTTCACCAGTGGAGATAGCAGCCTTCGCATTGAATGGCATATTGCCAATTTTCTTGCTCAAATTTAATGAAACACCAAAATCTCGATCCAGGGTAAAATTACTGTTCACTAAAGAGCGGTCGGCAAATTGTAATTGTCCCGAAGAATTGACGCGCTGTCTATTGCCTGGCAATTTATTTTGCCCTACTGAAATATATAAATCATCCGAAAAATTATAGAACATAACAGCGTCACGCACGATGTTGGGAATTCCAGAATCGTCTATATCCTGGTCTCCACGGCTAAAAGCTAATTGTACGGAGTAAGAAATCTTTTTAGTATAAATATATCCATCCATACGCATACGTAGGCGACGAATTCTCGCATCAAATTTACCGTTGTCTTCCCCATCAATTACATTATTAAAACCGACACGATTTTGCATACGAAAACGAAAGTTCGTATAGAATAAAGAGTCTTTTGAAGTATATTGAATTCCTTTGAAATTTAGAATAGTAGCTCGATCATCTCTTTCCTGCGCTTGAACAAACGTTGTAAAGCACGCAGCTATGGTAGCAGCAATTATTACAGTCTTTTTATAAATCATTCGGGTCATAAATTATTCTATTTTAGTTCAAACTATGTTGCAATCTATGGTTAGTTAAATGTTTATATAACATTAACTTAACACAAATATATACTTCGAATCTGGAAAAAAATGGGAAAATGAATAATCTAATTTAATGTTAATATATCCTTAACATTAAATTAACCTATCTATAGAAAAATAGTTCTATTGATTACAGAAAGAAGAAAAAACTGTGGAATGAGAAGAAGAATGGTATTATTTTAAATCTGATTCTGCTTCTCTAGCGTCAATTTGGTGTTGCTTGTAGTTTTCAATAGCGTTTTTACTGGCTTTTTGAGAAACATAAATAGCCAAAATTGCTATTACAGTAACTATGCTGATACCCCAAACATACTTGCGTTTGTCTTGCTTTACCAACCAATACATTAAAATAATATATGGAATAGCGAAAATAACGTAAAAAATAATGCTTGGACCTACCATGACTGTTTATTTAAATATTGGGTACAAAATTAGATTATTTCAAAGGATAAACAAAATCGATAAGTGTTATTGACGAAAGGATGAGAAATAAATTGTTTTTTTAAACATTTCAACGTTATAGATGTCTTATTAAAAGATTGATTAAATACAGATTTAACCTGTAGTTTTTTTTGAAAAAAAACTACAATTCTATTGCATAAAGAAAAAAATATTTTAATACTTTTGCGCTGTCAGATTTAAGAAATAAAACATATTATTCAATGTATTGTACAAGAGAAGATATTACCACTAAGAAACAAGCTTTTAATAAGCTTGTGCAGATGGTTATGGCTTCTTTCAATAGGTTGAATTGTCCAATTCTGCGATTTCGACGACCTATTCTGCCTCGAGCTTGATTTCGGAGGCAGGACACATTAGCTTCATCAAAATTCGTGTAGCTCTACGAGTTTTACAATCCTTAGTTATTTTATTATTTGCACGAGAGTGCGTTAATTATTAGGTCGACATCTTAAGATGACAATTTCAGATTTTTTAATTATTCCTGCTACAGCTGAACACGTGATTCATGCCGAGGCAATCTGTAACGAAATGTTTGAGTCCGCAAAAGCACGTGGAACGGGTATTGCGAGACGTAAACCAGAATATGTAGCCAAAAAGATGGAAGAGGGGAAAGCGGTTATCGCGTTACATAAGGATGGACGTTGGGCAGGCTTTTGCTATATCGAGACATGGTCACATGGTGACTATGTAGCGAACTCGGGACTTATCGTTAGTCCTGAATTCCGTAAAGTAGGTCTGGCTAAAGCTATTAAAAAGCGTGTTTTCGAACTTTCACACGAAAAATATCCAAAAGCTAAAATTTTCGGATTAACTACAGGTTTGGCTGTCATGAAAATCAACTCAGAGTTGGGCTATGAACCTGTTACCTATTCTGAATTGACACAGGATGAAGAGTTTTGGGCGGGTTGCAAAAGCTGTATCAACTACGATATTTTGGTAAGTAAGGACCGTAAAAACTGTATGTGTACGGCTATGCTTTGGGATCCTGCAGAAAAAGCGAAAGAGTTGGAAGAAAGATTACGTCGCAGAGCAGAAGCTAAGGAACGTTTGGAAAGAATATCCAAAAAACAATCGCTATTGAAACGTATTGAAGCAAAATTGTGGGGTTCTACCAAGAAAATTGTCGCTGCGGTATTACCTGAAAAGGTTTCTACAGCAAAAAATTATAATTAGTACATTTGTAATACATTAGAAATAAGGATACTTCCTGTAAAATATTTATATAAAGAATGAAAAAAGTAGTTTTAGCATTTAGTGGTGGTTTAGATACATCTTTTTGTTGTATTTATCTTTCTAAAGATTTAGGTTTAGAAGTACACTCAGTAGTAGTGAATACAGGTGGTTTTTCGGATGAAGAACTTAAAAATATCGAAGCTCGTGCTTACGAGTTGGGTGTGAAATCGCATACAACAATTGACGAAACTGAAAACTACTACCGCGAAACTATTAAATATTTGATTTTTGGTAATGTATTGAAAAATGCAACTTATCCATTGTCAGTATCAGCAGAACGTGTGTGTCAAGCAACAGCTATCGCAAATTATGTAAAGAAAATCGGCGCAGAATCCGTAGCACATGGTTCTACAGGTGCTGGTAACGATCAAGTTCGTTTTGATATGATTTTCAACACTTTGATTCCAGGTGTAGAAATTATTACGCCAATCCGTGATTTGAAATTATCTCGCGAGGCTGAAATCGAATACTTAGGTAAACACGGTTTTCCTTACAGCGCTGAAAAAGCGAAATATTCTATCAACAAAGGACTTTGGGGTACTTCAGTAGGTGGTGCTGAAACATTAACTTCAAACCAATACTTGCCAGAATCAGCATGGCCTACTCCAGCGACTTCTACAGAGCCTCAAACCATTACTATCGATTTCGAGAAAGGTGAGCCTGTAGCATTAAACGGTGAGAAAATTGGAGCTGTAAAAGTTATTCAACAATTACAAGATCTAGCACAGCCTTACGGCATTGGTCGTGATATTCACGTTGGTGATACTATTATCGGAATCAAAGGTCGTGTAGGTTTCGAAGCTGCTGGTCCGATGATTCTTGTGAAAGCACACCATACTTTAGAAAAACATACATTGACTAAATGGCAACTTTCGTGGAAAGATCAAATTGCTGCTTTCTATGGTAACTGGATGCACGAAGGTCAAATGCACGATCCCGTTATGCGTGATATCGAAGCTTTCTTGACTTCAGCACAAGAAACAGTAACAGGTCGTGTTATTGTTGAATTACACCCTTATCGTTTTGTGATTAACGGCATTGAGTCAGCACACGATTTGATGAATAATAAATTCGGTAGTTACGGTGAGATGAATGCGGGATACACAGGAGAGGATGTAAAAGGGTTCTCTAAAATATTCGGAAACCAAACTATCATTTGGCATAAAGTAAATAGCAAAGGCTAATGATTGTTCTTGGTACATTAGATAATTTAAATGATTTAGTGAACCTATTTGATCAATATAGAATCTTTTATAAGAAAGATTCTGATCTAGAAGGTGCTGAGAAATTTTTATCTGAACGTATCAAAAATCAAGAGTCTGTTATTTATATCTATTATGATAAAAATATTCCGGTAGGGTTTACACAACTCTACCCTAAATATTCTTCAGCACGAATGGTGCGAAACTGGATTTTGAATGATTTATTCGTGCTGAAAGAATATAGAAAAACTGGGATAGCCACTCAGTTGATTAATCAAGCTATTGAATTTGCAAAATCCAAGGATGCAAATTTTGTACAGTTAGAAACCCAAGTTGATAATTTCGTAGCACAAAAGCTCTATCAACATTTAAGTTTTGAATTGCAGGGACCTGATGAAGAATTCCTGCTTTATAAAAAGTTTATATAAACCTTAACTTTCAATATGAGCAAAATAAGAGTAGGAATAATCGGTTCAGCAGGATATACAGGTGGAGAATTATTACGGATTTTAATATTTCACCCTGAAGTAGAAATTGTATTTGCAAATTCTGCATCCAATGCTGGCAATAAATTATATGATGTACATAACGATTTATTCGGTGATACAGAATTGGAATTCTCTTCGGATTTTCATTCAAACATTGATGTGTTGTTTTTGTGTGTGGGACATGGTGATGCACGTAAGTTTTTGGATGCAAATCCTGTTGACCCTTCGGTGAAAATCATTGATTTATCGCAAGATTATAGATTGCGTGCAAATACCAGTTATCAAGGCAAAAACTTTGTTTATGGTTTGCCCGAATTAAATCGTGAAGCGATTAAATCTGCACAATATATTGCGAACCCTGGCTGTTTTGCTACGAATATTCAATTGGCATTATTGCCTTTGGCGTCGAAAGGTCTTTTGCCTTCGCAAATTCATATCAATGCAACGACAGGTTCGACAGGTGCTGGTCAAAAACCAACAGCAACGTCTCATTTCTCATGGCGTAACAACAACTTGTCAGCATACAAATCTTTCGAACACCAACATTTGCAAGAAATATCAGAGTCTTTGGATCAATTGCAAAATGGGTTTCTACCAGAATCGGATAAATCATTATTAGATAGAGCTGCGGAGAAAATCAACTTCGTGCCACAACGTGGAGATTTCACGCGTGGTATTTTCTCTGCAATTTACGTAGATTCGGATTTGACAGAAGATGAAGCTTATGATTTGTATAATTCATACTATGCTTCGCATCCTTTTACATCAGTTTCTAAAGCAAATATTGATTTGAAACAAGTTGTGAATACGAACAAATCTATTATCCATTTAGAAAAACATGGTAATAAGTTGTTGATACTAAATGCTACGGACAACTTATTAAAAGGAGCCTCCGGTCAAGCTGTTCAAAACATGAACTTAATGTTTGGGCTGGATGAACGTTCAGGACTTAATTTAAAATCCGTAGGATTTTAATCCATAAAAGATTTATATTTTTGTAAAGCCATCTTTTCCCGATGGCTTTATTTATTTCTATGGCATTCGATACATTTAATTTTTCTAAAGTAAATTTCAAGAACGAGATTTTAGCAGGTCTAACGGTTTCTATGACGATGATTCCAGAGTCTTTATCTTTTGCTATTCTAGCGGGATTAACGCCTTTGATGGGATTATACGCAGCATTTTTGATGGGGATAGTTACCGCTATTTTGGGTGGAAGACCAGGATTAGTTTCTGGAGGAGCAGGAGCCACTATTGTGGTGTTGATGGCTTTAATTGTATCGCATGGTGTAGAATATTTGTTTGCTGCTATCATTCTTGCTGGATTAATTCAGATTCTTGTTGGTGTATTTAAGTTAGGGAAATTCGTACGGTTGATACCACAGCCGGTGATGTATGGCTTCTTAAATGGTTTGGCTATCATTATTTTCATGGCGCAGGTAGAGCAGTTCAAAGTCATAGAAAAAGGTATGTCCACTTGGATGTCAGGCACAAGCCTTTATGTAATGGGAGGATTAACTTTAATCACTATATTGATTGTACTGGGATTTCCGAAACTGACCAAAGCTGTTCCTGCCTCTTTGGTAGCGATTATAGTTACAGCAACGTTGGTGTTCTTCACGGGGATTGATACTAAGAAAGTGCTAGATATTGCATCAGTTAGTGGATCATTACCTTCCTTTCACATTCCAATGGTTCCTTTCCATTGGGAAACACTTGAAGTTGTGTTTCCTTATGCCTTAATCATGGCTGGAGTAGGCTTGGTAGAATCCTTATTGACCTTAAGTATGGTTGATGAAATTACTAATACTAAAGGAAATTCTAATCGCGAGGCTATGGCACAGGGAACAGCGAATATTTTCAATGGATTTTTCGGTGGTATGGGAGGTTGTGCGATGGTAGCGCAGACTTTAGTTAATTTAGATGCTGGAGCACGTACTCGTATTGCTGCCGTAGTTGGAGCTTTAGGTATTCTTTTTGTGATATTGGTAGGAGGGCCAGTTATAGAACAGATCCCTATGGCTGCTCTAGTAGGGGTAATGATGATGGTATCCATCGGTACATTCCAATGGGCGTCACTTAAAGTAATTAAGAAAATGCCAAAGTCAGATGTAATTGTAGGCATTTTGGTAGCCGCTATTACTGTTTTACGTCATAATTTAGCGGAAGCTGTATTAGTAGGTGTAATTATTTCTGCTCTTGTATTTGCTTGGGACAATGCCAAAAGAATCCGTGCTCGTAAAAGTATTGATGCTTTAGGTAATAAAGTTTACGAAATATATGGTCCTTTATTTTTCGGTTCTACCAGTACTTTTATTGAGAAATTTAATGTGCAAGAAGATCCAGATGTCGTGATTGTCGATATGAAAGAATCAAGAGTCGTGGATATGTCTGCTATAGAAATCCTTAATAAACTTACCGAAAAGTATGCTAAGGTCAATAAAAAAATTGTCCTAAGACATTTAAGTAAGGATAGTATTCGTCTTTTGGAAAATGCAAAAGGAGTTATAGAAGTAAATATCGAAGAAGATCCTACGTATAAGGTAATGCCTTAGAGAATTAAAAATGCATTTCTAAGCTTTTAATTTTTAGTTTCACTACTCTCTACTTAGATTAATATACTTTTGGAGCTTCTAATAAATCAGTGACATAACCCAATATCTCTATTTCGCTATCACCATCTTCTAACATAGAAAATGTAAGATATGCTGCATAGATTTCGGCACTGAAAACAATATGCTTGTCACTGATGATATCATCAACCACATGTTCGTATACATGAATGCCTATGTGTGTCAGTTCGTTGTGTAAATTCGTTGAAATGGTATTGTGGCTTTCCCCAGAAGCAAATCCTACAATGATGTGCAGAATAAGTTTGTCATAGATTTTTGGATCTTCAAAATGTTGAAGATATTCCTCGTAATTAAAACGTTGCTTAGCACTATTGACAATTTTGTCCCAGATTAGGAATTCTGTTTTTGTTTGCATAGTATAAACGTGTTTATAAGTGGTTACATAAATATAGACAAAAGATTTTAAAGTTTTCAAAATCTTTATTTTTAGCTAGCTGTTTCCCAATATGATAAACACGGGTTTCCAGAAAGTTAGCTGAAGAATTTTTGTATTTTAGAAATCTAAAAGAGATTATATGAAAATCAACTTAATAGGTAAAAAAGCGTTAGTAGGAGGCAGTACATCAGGAATTGGTAAAGCCATAGCACAACAATTAGCAGCATGTGGAGCTAGCGTGACTTTGGTAGCGCGCAATGAAGATAAGCTTCAAGCTGTACTTGCTAGTTTAGATATTGCGAAAAGTCAATCACATCAATATATTGTAACAGATTATTTGGATTTCGAAGAATATAAGGCTACCATCTCGGAATATTTTACATCGAATTCCGTAGATATATTGGTGAATAATACCCAAGGACCAAGTCCTGGAACAGTTACACAAAAGTCAGAGGAAGATTATCTGCAAGCTTTTAATTTACTTTTCCAAAATGCAGTTTTAACCACCAATCTGGCGTTGGAAAAGATGAAGGAAAATAGTTTTGGAAGAGTTATTAATGTGTCATCCATGACTGTAAAAGAGCCACAGGATACGTTGGTGTTATCCAATACGATGCGTACCGCATTAGTTTCTTGGTCGAAGTCACTTTCAAATTCCGTTGCTAAAGATAATATTACTGTTAATTCTGTTATGACAGGCTATTTTGAAACAGAACGATTGACCAGCTTGATGGAAAACCAAGCTAAAAATGAAGAGGTGAGCTTTGATGAAATTAGAACAAAACGCATTCAATCAGTCCCTGTTCAAAGATTAGGGGATCCAAAAGAGTATGGTTATCTAGTAGCTTTCCTTGCTTCGGAATATGCCTCTTACTTGAGTGGAGCTTCGATTCCTTTGGATGGTGGAATTGCGAAGACAATATTTTAAAAACATTAAAAAGGCTTCCAAATTTTGGAAGCCTTTTGCTTAGTTGTTGTAACCAGGATTTTGTTGTTCTTTTATTACTGAGTTAGCATTTATTTCTGCTAATGGAATAGGAAGAATTGTTTTGAAGAACGATCTATTAATAGTTGCTTCTCTATGGATAGTAGTTATACTTCCTAAAGCATCATCAAACGTAATCGATTTATTCCATCGCATCATATCAAAGAATCTATGACCTTCACCAATCAATTCTTTACTTCTTTCGTCTGCGATCATATCCAAATTTATTGTTGCGTCTGTTGCAGCAGCTAAATTTGGTGATCTCTTACGAATCTGATTTAAGTAATTTGTTGCTTTAGTAAGATCCGGTGATGATTTTCTAAACGCAGCTTCTGCAGCAATTAAATATACTTCAGAAAGACGAATTACTTTGATGTTCACAGCTGTTGTATTTCCTTTACCATCGCCTTTTCCAGTTGTCGCCGAGACATCAGTACTTCCTGAATATTTATATAAAGATCCGAAACGTGTATTGGATGTTTCATCGTAAGACATGATTCCTTTTCTTACATCATTAGGGTCTTGATTTAACAAATTAATAAAGTTTGTACTTGCTGTGAAGTAACCCAATGCAATTGTTGTATTAGGATGTCCTCTACGTCTATAGTATGCTCCTAAGGAACTGTTACCTAAGTCACCTTCACTTGGTAGGATTGCAAGTTCAAATATAGATTCTGAACCAAATTGTATTCCCCAAGAATCCACCCAATTAGCATTAGAGTATAGAGAGTAAACATTTGATGCAATCACTTCTTCTGCTGCAGAAAGTGCATTGTTAAAGTCTTCTTGATACAAGTAGACGCGTGCTTGAAGTGCCTTGTTTGCATAGTAGTTGATAAAGCCATTGGATTTTGCTTTTGGCAATAACGTTTCTGAATCCTTTAGATCTTTTAGAATCTGTTGGTAAGTTTGCTCTACTGTATTACGGCCAGGCTTAGCAGAATATTCTAGGGAATTTATTGTAACAGGAACACCTAAAGCTGCTTTATTTTCATTATAAGGTTCTCCATATAAACGAACCAAGTCAAAATAAATCATTGCTCGTGCAGTTAAAGCTTGACCGATATACGTGTCAAAGTTTTCTGTTGAACCATTTGCTTTGATTTTTTCGATTTGCTCTAATAAATTGTTGATTTGAGCAATACAATAATATCCTTGTGTCCAGATGGATGAATAATTGTTGGTATTCGTGCTGTGGTTGAATACATATAAATAATCATAACCTCTACCTTGGGATACAATGGTGAAGTCGCCACCTTTAACATCGCCGTAAAGTTGCAAATTACGACCTAAATAACTTCCGCTGGCTAAATTACTCATAAGACCGCGGATTATAACTAATGCATCTGCACCTGTCGTAATAGAGGTTGTCGCATCCGCGGCGTGTGTTGGTTTTACGTCAAGAAAATCGCTACATGAAGTAGAGACCGCAGTAGCTGCTAATAAATATGACGCTAATATAATTTTTTTCATGATACTCGAATCTTAAATATTAAAAACTAAAATCAATACCAAAAGTGTAAATCTTAGAAAGTGGAGTTTCCCAACCTCTAGTACTGTATTGGTTTACTTCTGGATCTGCATTCTTGAATTTACTAAACGTAAGCAAGTTTGTTCCGTTAAAGTAGATTCTAGCGTTACTAACCTTAGCTGATTTTAATAAAGACGTAGGGATATTATATGCTAACGAAATATTCTTTAAACGAAGGAAGCTCGCATCATATAGGTGTCTACTACTTCTTTGGTTAACGTCTTCCAAGTCACGTCCAGATACCATTGGTAATGGTCTTGTTGGATTATCTGGAGTCCATGTTTCGTCTGCAAAGATTTGAGAGTGTATACGTTCCCAGTAATATCCATCATCCGCTACATCTTTGTTTGCAGAATCGTACAATTTACCGCCGATTTTATAATTAAAGTTTAAGCCCAATGATAAGTTTTTGTAATCTAAAGTTGAGTTAATACCTCCATAAAATTTAGGAATACCACTACCAATGATTACGCGATTTGCTTTTGTGTAGGTGTATGTTGCACCTTTTCCATTGAATAAGAAATCTCCATCAGGATTATTTTCATCATTAACATACCACACATTTTTACCGTTAGTTTGATCTGTACCAGCCCATTCTAAACCATAGAATGACAAATAAGATTCCCCTTCTTGGTAGATGTACGTTGCTCTGCCGTCGCCTCCTGTTGGGTCAGACCAAACGATAGGCTCTGGGCTATTTAATTTCACAACTTTTGAATTTGTACTAGCTGCATTAATATTAATTGTCCAATTCCAGTCTTGTGATTTGATGATATCTGAACCTAATGAAATTTCAACTCCTTTATTGTTGATTTCACCGATGTTCTGAACCGTAGAACTAAATCCAGTAACCGTAGATTGTGGAACATTTTGGATTAGATCTTTTGAATCTCTGTTGAAGTATTCTAAAGTACCAAATAACTTATTGCTGAATAGCCCAAACTCTAATGCTACAGTAGTATTGTAATTCGTTTCCCAAGTCAGATTTGGATTTGGTGAATTCGCTAAACTACCACCTGCATTTTCCATATACTTACTTCCGTAAGTAATTAATGGTCGCCAAGCATTATTATCTGAAGGTAGGGTACCATTAATACCATAAGAAGCTCTTAAACGAAGTGCATTAATTTCAGGAATATTAGAGATGAAATTTTCTTTGGCTAAATTCCAAGCACCGCCAACAGACCAAAAATTACCCCATCTCACATCTGGTCCCAGCTTAGATGAACCATCTCTTCTGTATGATGCAGAAAGGAAGTATTTTTCATCAAAATTATATTCAGCACGTGATAATGCCGACATAATTGTATTTCCCCAACTGTAAGCTTGCGATTCTAACTTACCCGCTGTCGCTACAGTGTGTAACGTAGAGTTTGGTAAATCACGACCTGTAGCACGTACAAAATCTGTATTATTTTTTTCTGCCTCAAAACCTACTAATAAACCAAAATTATGCTGACCGTTGAAAGTCTTGTTATAATTCGCTGTAGTAGAAGAAACTAGTTTTTGAAAATTAGTGACCATATCATGTACTATACCTTTGTCAGATTGACCTGTATAATGGTTTGCACTATAATATAGATGGTCTTTAGAATTCGTCTCATCAAAAGAGAAAATAGTCTTCACTGATAATTCAGGAAGAACTTTCAACAACAATGATGGAGTTGCAGATATTCTGCGTGTACCACTTAAGTTTTCCCACTCGTTGTTATAATAAGGTACGTTCTGTGCAAAACTTGTATATCTTGCTGTCCACGTATTACCGGTCTTATAGTCCGTTGGCCAATATAAAGGCCATAATAAGTTACTTGCTTGGTACAAATAGTTCGTACTGGTATTTCTAGTATCGTTGACACCTGATAAATCAGTTTTTGCTAAGGATACATTCGCACCAAATTCAAGTAATGATCCAATTTTTTGTGTTAAGTTAACACGGCCATTGAATCTGTCGTAATCATTTAACACTGATCTACCTTTATCGGAAGTATAACCTAGTGATGAAAAATAGTTAGTGGTTTCTGTTGCTCCACTTATTGAAAGGTCATTCACATTGTATTTTCCTGTCCGGAATAATACATCATTCCAATCAAAATATTTACCATCTCTATTCTCCACACCATCCGTTTTGCCTTTAATAGATACATTTTCGAACATGGAGGTACCGTTTGTTGAAAATTCGTAGCCATGTATACCAAAACCGTATGAGGTTACAGGATTTCCATAAGAAGCACCTGGAGTCCAGTTTCTCGAATTAAGACGCATTAAAGTCTGTTCGTTGGCTTGTTCTGGCGTACGTCCTGCTGCGATACGAGAATCGTAAAGAAGACTGTATAGTATATTAACTTGTTCCTGAACGCTCGCTGGCTTATAATTATCCGTTGCCCAAGTAGGACTTAACGCTAATGAACTTTTAAAGTTAATTTTAGCAGCACCTGTTTTACCTTTTTTGGTAGTAATAATCACAACACCATTAGCTGCACGAGAACCATATAATGAAGATGCGGCTGCATCTTTTAATACAGTGATGGATTCAATGTCATTCGGATTCAAGGTGCTCATGACGTTATTCGTATTATACGTATAACCAGACATTTGAGATACTTGTCCAGAAACAACAGGTACACCATCAATCACGTATAATGGTTCATTCGAAGCATTCATAGATCCAATACCACGAATACGAATCGATGAAGTAGACCCTGCTTGACCAGAGGTTGATGTTACACTCATACCAGCTACTTTACCACGTAAAGCATCTTCAAATGAAGTCGTCGGTACATCTTTGATTTCATCTGCAAGAACCGTACTTGCTGATCCTGTAAAAGTACTTTTCTTAGCTGTACCGTAAGCTACAACGATCACCTCGTCTAACTCTTTATCAGAAGATATCAGGGAAACGTTAATCGTTTTGCGACCTGCAACATTGATTTCCTGAGATACGTAACCTACGGAAGAGATAAATAATGTTGCATTTTGATCTGCATTTAAAGAAAAAAGACCATTAGCATTAGAAGTAACGGCAACATTAGTGCCTTTGATACTAATTGTGACGCCTGATAATGGAGTACCAATTTGGTCTGTGATTTTTCCCGCTATAGGGATTTGTTGTGCATTCACGACTTGTAAACCACAAGCCATTACGCACAGGGATGTGAGTAGATGTTTATTCATAATTTTGGTAATAGAGTTATAAATAAATATATATAATTAAACCTAGTTTTTATAAATTATTTTTTATTTATTCAGTGAAATATAATTTATTATGATTTTTAGTCAAAAAATCTCTTAATTCCTTGAATAAAAGTTTAAGAATCTAATTATTTTAAGAATCGTTAATTAATAAGGTAGATTAAATAAGAATACCAAACTACGGCTAGCTTGGTATACTTATTTTTATTTTTTTAAAATTCCAATTCCTGGTCTATCTGGAAGAATGCATTTTCCTTCTTGAACAGTCATTCCATCGTAAATGTCGTTACCAATCAATAATGCACCATCTAAATCCGCCCAATCCACAAGAGGTGCTAATTGTGCTGCTGCTGAGATCGCACATGATGTTTCGGTCATACAGCCCAACATTACTTTCATGTCTAATGAGCGTGCGAGCTCTGCCATTTGTTTAGCTTCGCGCATACCTGTACACTTCATCAATTTGATGTTAATACCAGTATACACACCTTGAAGTTTAGGAACATCGACTAATCGCTGACAGCCTTCATCAGCAATAGTTGGGATAGGAGATTGTGCTGTTAACCACGCATTCTCATCAATCATTTCTTTTGGCATAGGTTGTTCCAAGAACACTACATTTCTTTCGTGCAACCAATGCGCCATTTCCAGCGCTTCTTCTTTATTTTTCCAGCCTTGATTTACATCCGCACACAAAGGAACATCTGTTACCGAACGAATAGTATCAATAATCATTTTGTCGGTGTCCAATCCCAATTTTACTTTCAGAATTTTGAATTGCTCAGCTTCTTCTACTTTCTTGCGGATCATTTCTTCGGTATCAATACCAATAGTATAAGAAGTAGGCGGGATAAGGTCAGGATTTAAGCCCCAAATTTTGTAAAAAGGCTGATTCATGATTTTTCCTAATAAATCATGAAGCGCAATATCTACAGCCGCTTTTGCTGCAGTATTTTTTTCTGCAATTTGGTCTATATATGTTAAGATTTCCGCAGTTTGGAATGGCGAATCAAAATGCGATAGATCAATCTGACTCAAAAATTTAGTCACACTCTCTTGAGATTCACCTAAATAAGGAGGCATACTAGCCTCTCCATATCCTACAATCCCATCGTATTCTAATTCGGTCAATACAACAGGTGTAGTCGTGCGGCTAAAAGATGCAACAGTGAATACATGACGCATCTCTAAAGTAAATGGCCTAAAACGTAATGTAAAACGTCCCATTTTTTTTGTTTCCCAACTGCTCATTCTTTTAGTTATTTTGTATATGATTTGTTTTCTTTAATAGGTTGAATTTGCGGGTCTGAAGCTCCTATATATCTTCTAGCTGCCACCACTGTTCGTGTTTGGAAGTCATCATAATTGCTTGCTTCTTTCAACATAGAATTGATACGAACTCTTCCTGCCGAATGTATGAATTCACCATTACCTATATACATTGCTACGTGCGTAACACGTGCGTTTGGATTAGAATTTTTGCCACCAGCAAAGAAAAGCAAATCAGCAGGTTTCAGGTTTTTTAAGGCAATAGTAGGGTCAAAATTTCCATCTGCTCCCAGTATTTCGATTTTCTCGCCTGCTAAAACTTGTTGTGAAGCATCGCGAGGAATGACATAGCCATTCATATAAAAAGCTGTTTTGGTAAATCCACTACAATCTACACCTTTTACAGAAGTTCCTCCCCATAAATAAGGAAGACCTAACATGGATTTAGCGCTATTTAATACATTTTCTGCGGTCAGTTGACGTGTTTCTAACCATTTATCAAAAGTAGTAGCTTCTTCTTTTTGGATAAAAGCTATTCTTCCATCAGGATATTTAACTTTGTAAAATTTCTTATCCGCGCTTAATAAAGACAAAATATTACCATAAACTAAATCAGATACACGTAAGCTTTTTGTATTAGCTTCAGAATAAGATTTACCAAATTCATTGGTGTAGATCACTTTTGGAGATTCTTTCCAGCTTTTTATTTCGGATTCATCCATTTGAGCTACAGAAGCCGTAGGTACCCAAGCAATGTAGCCTTCGGGCGTGCGTACACGGAATTCTCCTTTATCTTTCTGTAAAATATCAACCTGAGTTCCTAATAAAGTTTGGGTAGCCATTTCTTCGTCATGCCCAGGCTTTGTGCGTAAATTGGCAACAGAAAGAATGATTACTCCATATTTTTTCTGCCCTACAGTACTATCCGGTAAAAGTCTGTATTGTATGTTCGCATTGGAATTTTGTAGTTCTTTATTTAAGAATGAAACAACCTCGTTTTCCGTAGTTTGGATCGTATAGATATTATTCTTAACATCTGCTTTTACCAATTCTAATAATTTAGTCCTCTTATCGGGAGCGTATTTTGGTTTTGCGGAGTCTAGTGTTTTAACGATTGACTTGTATATTGTTGAATCAACTTGAGCATTCGCATTATTGAAGCTTCCAAAATATACAGCTATTGGTAAACAGAAATAAACAAATTTGTTTTTCATCATAAATAATTGTGTGCTATAAAATAACGTAAAAAAATGCAAAAAATGGCAATAATATGTTTAAATTATTAAATGTTTTTGCGTTTTTCGTTTGTTTAGTGATAAATAATGTAAAAAATATATGAAAGCAACATTTGGCGGAGGCTGTTTTTGGTGTACCGAAATAATCTTTTTGAATACCGAAGGGGTTAATTCTGTTTTACCTGGCTATATGGGTGGAAAAAGAAAAAAACCCACGTATGAACAAGTTTGTTCCGGAGCTACAGGACATGTAGAAGTAGTTCATTTGGATTTTGATGAATCAAAAGTTTCTTTTGAGGATTTATTAGCGGTATTCTTTAAAACGCATGATCCTACAACGTTAAACCGTCAAGGAGAAGATGTAGGAACACAATACCGATCTGTAGTTTTTTATCACAGTGAAGAACAGAAAGAACAGACAGAGAAATTTATACAAGGGTTGGAAGCAGCTAAAGTTTTTGATGATCCAATTGTTACAGCGGTAGAAGAGGCTTCTGCTTTTTGGCCGGCAGAGGATTATCATATAAATTACTTCAATCGTAATCCAGAAAATCCATTTTGTTCTGCAGTTATTGCGCCGAAATTGACAAAATATTTAAAGACATTGAAATAGTAACAAATAAGGCTCGCTAGCGCGAGCCTTATTTGTTATTTTATTAAAATAATCCTATCTGTCCATCATCACTAATCTGAATATCATCAGGATTAGTAATTTCCAAGGGTACAGAATCGGTATTTTCTTGTGCTGCGTCTTCTGACTTTTTCTCTTCCTCTTTTGGTGGATTAGCCAAATCGATTTCTTCGGTCAGTGCTTTTACAGTCTGTACATTATGGAAAGAAAGACGATTTCCTTGTGCTTTTATCTTTTTGATATCGATCAACTCATTTAGCGGCTGTTCGATAGTTTCTTCTACTTGAGATTTTCCTTTTAGCTGTTTGATTTTAACAACTGGATTCAAATTATTTGTCAATAAAATCAATTTTGAACCTGGTTCTTCATTAATGATAGATACACGTTTGCCTAACGGAATCTCATCAAATACAAAACGTTTTACATAATAAGCGCCAGATTTTCCATCTTGATGTACGGCGGTATAGACGTGATCAGGATAGAATTTCTCGATACGAATCATCTTTTCATCGAAGTGATTACTCAAATCGAAATTAGAAAGCTCGTATAATCCATCTTTGAAAATCATCAAAATCTTGTCTTCCCCATCAAATTCACCTAAGAATTTGCCGCGTTCATCAGCATTTAATCTTTTCAGTACATCATCGTACCAAATTTTGCGTCCAGCAAGTGTCGATACACCCGCGCTCTTGAAGGTGATTTTCTTTACAGGGTATTTGGAAACCAAGTTACCCATGGAGCCTTTCCCTTTGATAGCGATTTCTGCAAAATCTAAATCAAAAGTAAGTTTACGTAATTTCGTATGCGGTTTCAATTGTACATTAACCACTTCGGCTTCACCATTTGGATTCGCGGTGAAATAAAGTATTTTTGAACCTTTAGTTTCTTTGGTTACGTCATATTCTTTTTCACGTGTAACTGCTGTCACTGCGAAACGTTTTACGTACGTATTTCCTTGCGTGCCGTCACGATAGATCGCATTATAAATCGTACGCTCGTCACCTTTTTTGAAAACAGCAACGTGAATAATATCTTTTCCGACAAAGACTTTATCCTGTACTTTGACCACGCTGTATTTGCCGTCCTCACGGAAGACAATGATATCATCTATGTCCGAACAATCCGTAACAAATTCATCTTTCTTCATTGCCGTGCCGATAAATCCTTCTGCACGGTTCACGTATAATTTAGCATTGGCTAAAGCTACTTGTGTAGCTTCTACTTTGTCAAATACGCGCAATTCAGTTTTACGCTCACGACCTTTGGCATATTTCGAACGTAAATATTCAAACCATTCAATCGCGTATTCTGTAAGATGCTTCAAGTTTTTCTTTACTTCCTTGATCTCATCACTCAAAGCCTTCATTTGCTCGTCCGCTTTTTTTACATCAAAACGTGTGATGCTACTCATCGGCTTATCGATTAGCTTTTTGTAATCTTCTGGAAGGATTTCTCGGTAGAATTGATCGAAGAAAGGAGTGAATAATCTATTCAACACTTCTACAACGGTCTCAAAATTACCTGCATTTTCATAATCCGGATGTTTGTACATACCTTCTTGAATGAAAATCTTAAGCAGGGAATTGAAGAATATTTTTTCTTGAAGTTCGTTAAGACGAATTTCTAATTCGCGTTTCAGAAGTTCTTTAGTTTGTAAAGTGTTTTCAATTAAGATGTCGTTCACACTCATAAAGTGTGGTTTGTCATCTTTGATCACACAAGTATTAGGAGAGATAGAAGATTCACAAGAAGTGAAGGCATATAATGCATCAATAGTTACATCTGGCGAAATACCCGGTGCCAAATGAATCATGATTTCTACATCTTTCGCTGTATTATCTTCAATCTTTTTGATTTTGATTTTGCCTTTGTCATTTGCTGAGACAATGCTTTCAATCAAACTACCCGTTGTCGTTCCGAAAGGAATTTCAGTGATAGCTAAAGTCTTTTTGTCTCGTTCTTCGATTTTAGCTCGTACACGAATTTTACCACCACGTTGACCTTCGTTATAATTTGAAATATCCGCATATCCACCTGTTGGGAAGTCCGGATATAAGTTTGGGCGTTCACCTTTCAATACTTGAATAGATCCATCAATTAATTCGATGAAATTGTGCGGCATAATCTTCGTTGCCAAGCCCACAGCGATACCTTCAGCTCCCTGAGCTAATAATAAAGGAAACTTTACAGGTAAAGTAATAGGTTCTTTGTTACGACCGTCATAGCTTAGTTGCCATTCTGTAGTATCTGGATTAAACACGACATCATTGGCAAATTTGGACAAACGTCCCTCAATATAACGCGAAGCAGCAGCCGAATCACCTGTTACAGGATCACCCCAGTTACCTTGACAATCAATCAATAAGTTTTTTTGTCCCAACTGCACGATAGCCTCTCCAATAGAAGCGTCCCCGTGCGGATGGTACTGCATGGTATGACCTACTACGTTGGCAATTTTGTTGAATCTTCCATCATCTTTCTCTTTGAAAGAGTGCAAAATTCTACGTTGTACAGGCTTAAAACCATCATTTATATGTGGTACTGCACGATCCAAAATTACATATGAAGCATAATCCAAAAACCAATTCTCATACAGTCCCGATAAGGGAATTGTATTGCTGGCATGTTCGTTTTCAGGCGATGAATTATGATCTTGACTGTTATCTTCTGGGTTAATCGTTTCGTCAATCATCTATGTTTTATTATTTGATTGTTATACGGATTCAAGTTTTTGAATTTGGTAAAATTACAAATTTCTATCAAATGCGGCTTATAATAAAATGAGATTAAATTTGACTAAATTTTTCTTTTAGTCAAAAAGTACGTAAAAATGACGATTACCATTTTTGCTGAAAATATTTAGGTATTAATTTTGTGGCAATAGATAGAAAAGGTTTTCTTCCTTTACTACCACTCAATTCTAAAATGATTATTGTGTTATGGCCAAGAGAAATTACGTATCAAATTCTACCGAAAGTACGCGGATGTTTAAAAATGACTTTTTAGAGTCATTGACAAAAGTACATTATTCTGTTCCTCTTATTTTTTGGATCCCTGTTATTATTTATTTTATTCGTAAGGCATATGTAGTAGGAGAGATGAGTACAAGCGCAGTTTTCGGTTATTTTCTATTCGGATTGGCGTTTTGGACTTTAGCTGAATATGTATTACACCGTTGGGTGTTTCATTTTCATCCAAAGAGTGCTTGGGGACAACGTATCCATTTTATTTTTCATGGCGTACACCATGATTACCCTAAAGATCGTTTACGTTTGGTAATGCCTTTGTCTGCTAGTATTCCGATGGCTACGATTATTTATTTTATATTCTATGCTTTTTTTGGAGAGTTCACTTTAGCAGCTTTCTTCGCTGGATTTTTGTTTGGGTATCTAATCTATGACGAATGTCACTATGCAATGCATCATGCAAATTTCAAATCTGGCATATTTAAGAAAATAAAGGATCACCATATGCTGCATCATTATTCGGATCCAGAAAAGGGATTTGGTGTAAGTTCAGCTATATGGGACAAAGTTTTTAATTCAGGTTTTCCGAAGAAGGAAATAAAATAAAAGCAATCTGAAAAGATTGCTTTTATTCTGTTAGTCTGATTTTAAGGCGCTTCCACATGTTGTGAAAAATGCTAATATTTTTTCAAAGGCATTATATAGTTTTGGTTGTGAAGTCTTTTTGAATTCTAATAGCATTTAAAATCGCAATTAACGAAACACCAACGTCCGCAAACACCGCTTCCCACATCGTAGCCAATCCTCCTGCTCCTAAAATTAAAACAGCGGCTTTCACCACAAAAGCTAGTGTTATATTTTGCCACACAATAGTTTTTGTTTTTTTTCCTATTCGAATTGCTAAAGGTAATTTAGAAGGTTTGTCGTCTTGGATTACGACATCTGCTGTTTCTATAGTAGCATCCGAACCTAGGCCACCCATTGCAATTCCCACATCGCTTAAGGCTACTACGGGAGCATCATTGACGCCGTCTCCTACAAAGGCTACTTTTTGATTTAATGCTTTTATTTCTTTTACTTTATTGACCTTATCCTCGGGCAACAAATTCCCATAAGACTGTTTTATTCCCAATTGGTCTGCTACATGTTGAACAACAGTTTCCTTATCACCACTAAGCATGGTGGTCTTAACCCCGAGTTTGTTTAATTGTTGTATCGTATTTGCTGCATCTTCTTTAATGGTATCTGCAATCGTGATATAGCCTACATATTTTTTATCAAACGCCACAGCCAAAGTCGTGTAAACAATTTCTGCTGGATTGGTGTTGTAGCTAATATTGTATTTATCTAAAAGCTTAAAATTTCCTACTAGAACCTCTTTGCCGTCTACGACGGAACATAGTCCGTGTCCGGGAATCTCTTCTGTATTTTCCAGTTTAATAGTATAATCTACTTTGCCGACATACTCCTGAATGGCGGTAGCGATGGGGTGCGTACTTTGGCTTTCTACAGCGTTGACAATGGAAAGCATGTATTCTTTTTCTACTTCTGGCTGAAAATTGATTTCTTGTACCTGAAAAACACCTTCGGTCATTGTACCTGTTTTATCCATCACAATATGTTGGATATTTGCGAGTGTATCTAGGTAATTTGACCCTTTGAACAAAATTCCGTTTTTGCTAGCAGCACCTATTCCTCCAAAATATCCTAGCGGAATAGAAATTACCAATGCACAAGGACAGGAGATAACCAAGAAAATTAATGCTCTGTATAACCATTGATTAAAAACATAGTCCTCTACTATTATTGCGGGAACTAAACAGATACAAAGGGCTAATACGACTACAATTGGAGTATATACTTTAGCAAACTTGCGAATAAAAAGTTCTGTAGGTGCTTTCTGCGATGAAGCATTTTGGACCATTTCCAATATTTTGCTCAGTTTGCTATCTTCATACGATGTGGTGACACGTACTTGAGCTACCGTATTGAGGTTTATCATTCCAGCCAGCACTTGCTCACCTTGTTGTTTTGAGTCAGGTTTGCTTTCACCTGTAAGTGCAGCAGTATTGAATGTAGCGGTATCAGAAATTAATTCGCCGTCCAATCCTAATTTTTCTCCTGGTTTAAGTTGAATGGTATCCCCAATGGTAGCTTTTGTGGCAGGTATAGTCTTTGGTAGTCCATTTTGAAGGATGGTGACTTCATCAGGACGTTGATCCAATAATGATTTTATATTCTTTTTAGCGCGAGATACCGCCATCGATTGGAAAACTTCCCCTACTGAATAGAAAAGCATCACAGCTACAGCTTCTGGATATTCTTTGATAGCAAAAGCTCCTACAGTAGCAATGGTCATGAGTAAAAATTCGGAAAATATATCTCCCTTACGTATGCTTACAAAAGCATCTTTGATAACAGGAAATCCGACTATTCCATAAGCGATGAGGTACCAAATAAAGCGTATAGCCCCCGAAAACCAATCTTGCGGCCACCAATTGTCCAAGAGTATGGCGATGATTAATAAAATAAATGATACGCTAGAAGGTAAAAACAACATTCCTATATTGCCACTCATATTACTATGGTCATGATCATGTTCTCCGTGATCATGTGCATGATTATGGCCATTAATCGCCTTCTCCGCATGATTATTTACTTTACAATTTTGCGTTCCGCATAATTGTTCTGCTACTTCTTCATTGTGTGTATGTTCTTGTGCCATGCAGTACTATTTCTCACTGTAAGGTGATTGGAGGTTTGGCTTTTAATATATCTAAATATAATTAATCTTTTCTGTTTTTTTCCAACTGATGGGAAATTATCCCTGATTAGCGAATATGTAGGAGAAATATATAATAGAATAATTTTTTACTAAAAATTTTAGTATTTTTGAGGTCTAGTTTTTTGGTGATAACATGGATTGGCAGGATACAAAACGGTTTGTAGCACATTTGGATTTGGATACTTTTTTCGTCAGTGTAGAGCGATTAAAGAATAGTCAATTTGTGGGTAAACCTCTTATTGTAGGAGGTTTGAGTGATCGTGGCGTGGTGGCAGCATGTAGTTATGAGACTCGAAAATTTGGTGTTCATAGTGCAATGCCAATGAAATTAGCTCTACGTTTATGTCCGCATGCGATAGTCGTGCGAGGTGATTCGGACAGTTATAGTTATTATTCGCGTTTGGTAACGGATGTGGTCGCGGATACTGTTCCTGTTATGGAAAAGGCAAGTATTGACGAGTTTTATGTGGATTTGACGGGGGTAGATCGCTTTTTTGGCTGTAGCCAATTTATGGTTGAACTCAAAGAGCGTATTCGCAAAGAGTCAGGACTTCCGATTAGCTACGCTTTGGCTTCCAATAAATTGGTCAGTAAGGTAGCGACGGATGATGCAAAGCCCGATGGTCGAAAAGAGATAGCACATGGCTTGGAGAAATCCTATTTAGCGCCATTGCATATTGACCGTATGCCAGGTATAGGGCAGAAGACTTCCGCACTGCTACAGCAAATGGGGGTTCGTACCATTAAAGTATTGAGCGAAATTCCAGTTCCGATGATGCAAAATTTGTTGGGCAAGAATGGAATAGATTTATCGCGCAAAGCGAATGGTATTGATCCTACGCCTATAGTTCCGTATTCCGAACAGAAAAGTATAGGTACTGAAGAAACTTTTCAGCAGGATACGATTGATTTGAAATTTTTGAATAGTGAGATTATCCGAATGACTGAAAAGTTGGCTTTTCAGTTGCGTCAAAGTGGAAAGTTGACGGGATGTATTACAGTGAAGTTACGGTATTCCAATTTTGATACCGTGAGTAAGCAAATGGTGATTTCGTACACAGCTTCGGATGCGGTATTGATTCGAAAAGCGAAAGAACTTTTTGCCAAATTATACGAGAAACGGATGCTGGTTCGCTTGATAGGTGTACGTTTCAGTCACTTGGTGCAAGGCTCGCAGCAGATTAATCTTTTCGAAGATACCGAAGAAGCTGTTCGTTTGTATCAAGCTATGGACGCGATGCGTAATCGTTTTGGTGATGAAGTAATAAAAAGAGCGATTTCCATTCCTGCTAAACCTAATAAAGCCAGTTAAGATAAGAAGTAAGAAGCCACAAAAGATTTCTTACGGACGACGCAATGTTCGAAAGAATGTATTTACAAAGTATCATTGTAATTCGTAATCGATTAGATATCTCCGATGGTCGATATGACGTAATTTAGCCTCGTCATTCCGACGATAGGAGGAATCTAAAAGACATGAAAAGAGAAGTTAATACGTAAACTGATATTTCCTGTCAATTACCTCAAAAGTTACTTCTTTATTGGATTCTTGAAATAAAAGATAACCTTGTTGAATATTTTGCCAAAAAGAGAAAGTATCGTCATCTACTTGTGGTTTGTAAATCAGCATATTTTCCTCAGTCATTTCAAACGGAAAGATATAAACAGGAATATTTTGTTGTCCTGAATCTTTTGCCCACAGGGCGTAGAGATAAATTTCTTTCATCAAATCATCTGTCATAGGGAGACAGCCTACAGTTTCACATTTGCCATGAATAAAAATATCCGACCCCGTATAATTATGTGCTAACTCAAATGCATTGGGGTAATTTAATCCCAAGGATAAGTAAAATTTGCTTTTGGGATTGAAGCGGTTGATGGTGTAGAATCCTTCTGGAACTTGCTTGTCGCCTTCGGCTTTTTTAGGACCTAATTTTCCAGAACGCGCACAGATCGGGTATTGCTGAATGAGTCTGTAATTTTCTTGGCTGGTAGATTTTGCAAATAAATCCAATCTATCCAACTCTTTGTACGCAACGAATAATATGTTCAAATCCGTACTATCTAATTGATAATTCTGAAGATTTTCTAAGATTAAACTACCTTTCTCAGTAATGGCGGTTTGTACTCTATCTTCTTCTGGGGATTGAGTTTGAGTAGGAGTGGAGTTGCGATTTGTCATCGTGCAAATAAACAGTAAATAAAGTAAAATTCTCACGACTGGATACGCAATTTGTATTTGGTCAATAATGCAGGCAAACTTTGTAGGTCAAATTTAGCTCCGGCGATTCGGTTATCTTCGGGATCAATCTGAAAATTGTAGGCTGTAGTAAAATCGGCTTTTTCCAATACCGAACGATAAAAGTTTACGCGTTGGAGGTCACAATTTTCAAAAATAGCTTCTTTGAGTTCGGTGCTTTCAAAATCTACTTCGTGCATCCTACAGGATATGAATTTGGTCTTGTTCAATTTCAAACCTGCGAAAGAACAGTGATCCAAAATGGATTCTGTAAAACTAAAACCGATGTTAAATAGATTTGTTGTAGGGAAAAGTAAGCCCAAAACCTTACAATGGGTGAATTTACAATCTTGAAACATGGTATTTTCTATCTTGGCTAAACTCAGGTTACAATGCACAAACTCACAGTCTATAAATTTGATTCCATTTAATACCGTCGTTTCAAAATTGCAGTGTTCAAATCGGCAATATTCGTATTCGGCAATTTCAATGCTTTCTGCTTGAAAGTCTATTTTCTGAAAGGTTTTGTCTTCTATTAAATTCATTCAAAATTTATAAATAAGCCACTTCTTTGCGAATACGACTTAATGAAGTATCCGTAATACCCAAGTAAGTTGCGATATGTTTCAATGGCGCCTGCTGGATGATTTGCGGCTTTTCCTGGATTAATTGCAAATATCGTTTTGATGCGGGTTCCGTAATGATTTCTGTCGCTCTTTTTTTGCTCAAATACAACTCATAGGACATCCAAGCGCGACCCCATTCGCGCATAGCAGGTATTTTGTGAAACAGTTCTTGAAAATCGTCATAACTAATCTTGTATAAACTACAATCCGTCAAACATTGAATATATTCTTGCGAAGGAACACGCGGAAATATAGAAGCTACATCGATCACGACCTCATTATTTCCTTTAAAATCCGTCGTGATTTCATTGCCTTCATAATCGTACAAATAGGCACGCACCAAGCCAGATTCGATGATGTAATATTCGTCTTGAATCTTTCCTTTAGAGAGTAATAATTCTCCTTTATGAGCTGTGATTTTTTGATGTGCTTGTGCAATCAACTCAAAATCTGATGCTTCAAAGAGTGGATGTTGGTAGACTTGTTTGAGGATGTCCATTTTTAGTTTATAATTATTGTTAACCAATTTAACAATAAATCCTATAAATTAAAACGGATCAGCGACGGTAAATGTGACTTCCTGTTTCGTTTTTGGATGGATAAATTGAATATATCCAGCATGCAAATGCAATCTATACGCTCGTTTTCCATACAAATCATCACCCACAATGGGAGTATTCAAACCTTTGACGTGAGCCGAATGGACACGCAATTGATGTGTTCTCCCTGTTAGAGGATAGTAATGTATTCGGGTTCTACCATTTTCTGTCGCTACGACTTTATATTTCGTTTGAGCAGGTTTGCCATATTCATAACAAACCACTTGTCGTGGTCTATCTTCCAAATCTACACGCAAAGGCAAATCAATAATTCCATCTTGGGAATTGATTATCCCATCCAAAAGAGCGGTGTAACGTTTTTCAACAGTATGGCGAATGAATTGATCTTGTATAAATTGATGCGCATCTTTATTTTTCGCAATCACCAAAATGCCCGATGTAGACATATCTAAGCGGTGAATAATCACTGGCCCAGTGATTTCTGGATTTCTGGCTAGAATGCGCGTTTGCACACTATCCTGCACATTGATTCCCGGTACAGAAAGAAACTCCGCTGGCTTGTTCACCACAATAATGTCTTCGTCTTCGTAAATTACTTCTATATCCACTTCAGCTGCAGGATTTTCCAGCATGGGATTGGGATCAACTTCCAGACCCTGCAACATATGCCCTAAAATCGGTTCACATTTGCCCCGGCAAGAAGGGTAGAAGTATTGATGTTTGCGTACTTCCGAAGCAGGAGAAGCTCCCCACCAAAATTCAGCCATACAAATAGGTTTCAAATCATGTAAATAGGCATACTGCAATAATTTCGGAGCAGCGCATTCACCAGCACCTGCTGGCGGTAGCATTTGAATAGCTTCTTGGAAAATGTCCAAAACAGCACGTTTTTCGCCCTTTGCATTCAAGAAATGATACTGATCGAAGAGTTGATTTTGCAAAGTGGAAGATTTAGTTCTGCGCAATTCTTTTTTGTCCTCAATTTCTTGCAACAATACATTTAATTCGTCTTCTAGAATAGCTAGCCTACTTTTGCAGTTTGATTTTAACACATCGTACTCGTGTTGGTCACGATAACTTTGTTTGATCAAATCTTGTTCGACCTCTTGGTAGTCTTCAGGTGAAAGAATTTCTTTTTGCGCCGTTCGAATAGCTTTACGTTCTGCTTTATTTTTTTTGTTCAACGCTCTAGCTTCCGCCAATTCTTGTTCAGTCTCCTTTTTGCAAACTTCTATTTGTTCTTTTAACGCTTGGATTTTTGGATTCTTCTCTAAAAGTTCAATCTCACGATTTAAAGTATTAATAGTTGCTTCTTCATTCAAGAAAAATCCTTCTGGATCTAGCATGTCAAAAATGGGAGGGATGAAATAACGATGTTGGTTCGTACTGGCTAATTTTCCAGAACAAGCTGCTAAATAACCTAAATTACCTTTATTGTCTTCTACCACCAAGACTCCAAACATTTTCCCAATCACAAGACCTTCTTGGCCTTCTTGCAAACCGAAATTGTGTTCAAAATCTTTTTGTATTGATAAATAGTGTTGAACATGTTCTGCAGCTAAAACACTGAAAGGATGCGGTTCGTAACAAAAAGGGAAAGTGAATTTTTCAGGTTTCGCTAAGGTTGAAATATCGTGTTGAAAGGAATGTAAAAACGGAATGTTGGATGCCATTATTCTTGCTTGATAAACTGCAAAATTACTAAGAAAAATCTGTAGCTGCGCTATATAAATTAGCATTTCAAAATGACAATTTTATGTCTTACCATATTCCCCAAAAACGGGGTTTTATCGCTAATTTAGAGCTGTAAAAGCACTACTTATGACAATAGAAACTATACCGTTTGGGCAATCAGATATACAAATAACACCTTTGATTTTTGGCGGAAATGTCTTTGGTTGGACTTTAGATGAACCGAAATCTTTTCAGATTCTGGATGATTTTGTGGACAAAGGTTTTAACGCAATTGATACCTCGAATAATTATTCGCATTGGGTTGAGGGGAACAAAGGTGGTGAATCCGAAACCATTATTGGGAATTGGTTGATACAGCGAGGAAGGAGAGATCAGGTTATTTTGATGACCAAAGTAGGAGGTCGATTTGGTTATGAATCTAAACCTAATGTAAGAGGTGCTTATATCAAGGAGCAAGTGGAGGAATCGTTGCGCCGTTTGAAAACGGATTATATCGATTTGTACCAAACGCATTATGATGACGAGGTAACGCCTATTGAAGAAACCTTACGTGCATACGAAGATCTAATCAAAGAAGGAAAAGTACGTTATATTGGGGCTTCGAATATCGGTCCCGAAAGATTGGTTGAAAGTTTGGATATCGCTGAGGACAAGAATTTACCAAAATATATTTCTTTACAGCCTGAATATAACTTATTTGATCGAGCAAAATTTGAAAATCTTTACCAGAAATTAGCTTTAGAAAAACAAATTGCTGTGATTCCTTATTATTCATTAGCGAGTGGTTTTTTGAGTGGAAAATATCAATTGGAAGAAGATTTTGCTAAAACCTCTCGTGGGAAAGGTATTAAAGATAAATATTGGAATGAGCGAGGTCGACAAATCGTACAGACGCAAAAAGAAATTGCAGAAAAATATAATGTCTCGCCTTCGGCAGTAGCTTTAGCTTGGCTTTTGGCTCAACCTTCTATTACGGCACCTATCGCTAGCGCTACCAAATCTGAACATATTGTTGCTTTTGTAGACGCCTTGCAGCTTAAATTAGCTGAAGAAGATATTCAAAAATTAACTGAAGCAAGTAAATATTAACCACATCACAGAAACAAAATATAACGACTTAACATACACACAATGAAAACAAATATTGGAATTAAGGAGAAAGATACTGCTGCTGTTGCAGAGATTTTAAATAAATTATTAGCGGATCACAATGTATTATATGTGAAAGCAAGAAATGCGCACTGGAATATTGAAGGTCCAGATTTTCATGCACAGCATTTATTTTTCGAAACTATTTATGATGCTTTGGCAGAAACCATTGATGAGATAGCAGAACGTGTTCGTGCTATTGGACATTATGCCGTTGGATCATTAAAGGAATTTTTGGATTTGACGCAGCTTTCGGAAGATAAACCAGCGAAAAATGATAGCCAAAGTTATATTAAAGCACTATTGAACGATTATGAAAGTATTATAATTTCAATTCGTGAAAATATTGAAACTGTTGAAAAGCATGGAGACGCAGGTACGGAAGATTTTTTAGTCGGCATTATGGAAGAACATGAGAAGACAGCTTGGATGCTGAGAGCACATTTAAAATAAGAAAGAGAGGTTAACCTCTCTTTCTTATTTTAAATTATTTTTTTGATGGCAACATTACCGTACCTGCTACTAAATCATGAATGGCTCTTTTTCTATAATCGTTGTGAATCGTCAAAAAGGAAACCCATCCCAAGAGTACCTTCACTATAAAACGAATCAGCGCTTGGAAAAAATTAATTTTTCTTTCGACATCTTGATTTTTTCGGACATTAATTCCTTTAATTCTATTTCCAATTGTACCTCCTAAAGTTTGTAAAGTTGGCTCATATAAAATGAAAACAAATAGTAAAGCAAAACCTCGTATCCAATCGGGAAAGTTTATAGAATCACTGAGTTGAGAAAACACAAAAATAATGATTAAAATTACGCCAAAGTCAATCACACTGGATTGTATTCTGGTTAGTAAAGTAGGAAATTCAAATTCTTCTATCTCGTCCATATTTAGGTTTTTATAATAATTCAATTCTTAAATCTAAAGTAGTAACTTTCTATTAAATTAATGTATTTAATTTTAAAGTAGTATTGAATTTTAAATAGCAATATCCCCCAAAAATTCCGTTAATTTGTAGCTTAATAAAATTGTAAATAACCTTACAACAATATAATATGATTATTCAACCACGTGTAAGAGGTTTTATATGTTTGACTTCGCATCCAGAAGGTACAGCTCAACATATCAAAAACCAAATCGAGTATGTAAAATCAAAGGGAAAAATTGCTAACGGTCCTAAGAAAGTCCTAGTTATTGGAGCTTCTACAGGTTTTGGTCTAGCATCACGTATTTCAGCGGCTTTTGGTTCTGACGCAGCAACTATAGGTGTTTTCTTCGAAAAACCAGCTGCTCCAGGTAAACCAGGTACAGCAGGTTGGTACAATTCTGCAGCTTTTGAAAATGAAGCACATGCTGCAGGTCTTTATGCAAAAAGTATCAATGGTGATGCTTTCTCTGATGAGGTGAAAGCTAAAACTATTGAATTGATAAAACAAGATTTAGGTCAAGTAGATTTAGTGGTGTATTCATTAGCATCTCCACGTCGTACGCATCCTAAGACTGGTGTGGCTCATGCTTCGGTATTGAAGCCTATTGGTCAGCCTTTTACCGATAAAACGGTAGATTTTCACTCAGGTGTAGTTTCTGATATTTCAATCAACCCAGTAGAATCTGACGAAGATATCGCGAATACAGTTGCGGTAATGGGTGGTGAAGATTGGAAATTCTGGATCGAAGAATTGAAAGCTGCGGGTGTATTAGCTGACGGTGTGAAAACTGTAGCGTACTCGTATATTGGCCCTGAATTGACTTACCCAATCTATCGTAACGGTACTATTGGTCGTGCAAAAGACGATTTAGAAGGTACAGTACCAGTAATCAACGATATTTTGAAAGACGTGAATGGTATCTCTTACGTATCCGTAAATAAAGCTTTGGTTACGCAGTCATCATCAGCTATTCCAGTAGTTCCATTGTACATTTCCTTATTGTATAAAGTTATGAAAGAAAAGGGTATCCACGAAGGTACTATTGAACAAATACAACGTTTATTTGCTGAGCGTTTGTACACTGCAGATGGTCAAGTAGCTTTGGATGAAAAGGGACGTATTCGTGTTGACGATTTGGAAATGCGTGAAGACATACAAGCTGAAGTAGCTAAATTGTGGGAACAAGCAACGACTGAAAACTTAGAAGAAATTTCAGATATCGCAGGATACCGTAATGATTTCTTCAATTTATTTGGTTTTAACTTCCCAGAAGTAAATTACGAAGCCGATACTAACGAAGTGGTTAACGTACCAAGTATCGAAGGATAATATTTTTATTTTACTATATGCTAAAGGCTCATCAGTTTTCTGATGAGCTTTTTTTTTATGTGCGCCCGGCATGGGCGTGAACTCTAGGGTGTAAGTCCCGAACGTGCCTTGATAGTGGGAAACGTTAACTTAAGGCAAGGGTGTCCTTCGCGAGTGGGAATCTGAAGGAAGCCGGCGGTAAATCTCTGGCCTGACGCACAGAAATCGAATGAGGCCGTTGGATGTGGGTGAGTCTGCATAACAAGACAAAGCCCTAAACTATCCGAAACATTCCGCGG
>PJUJ01000142.1_pt1 | contig 54366 bp, 41 predicted proteins | sample 1512321 | NCBI WGS metagenome assembly PJUJ01 (sample SAMN08177669, study PRJNA422409) | Feces metagenome, whole genome shotgun sequencing project. | isolation source: Chicken feces enriched on filter paper: beechwood xylan treatment | host: Gallus gallus | place: USA: Madison | collected 2015-01-15 | reverse complement strand
TGGGCGGCCAGGGTCTTGTTGGGGGCCAGGATCAGCGCCGGGCGCTGGGTGGCCTCGATGACCTTGGCCATGGTGAAGGTCTTGCCCGAGCCGGTGACGCCGAGCAGCACCTGGTCCTGGTCGCCGTTCTCGACGCCCTCGACCAGCTCCTTGATCGCGGTCGGCTGGTCGCCGGCCGGCTCGTAGGACGACACCAGCTTGAAGGTCTTGCCGCCTTCCGACTTCTCGGGACGCGCCGGGCGGTGGGGCGTCCACAGCATCGGCATGCCCGCTTCGAGCGCGCCATCCAGCTGGGCGTCGAGGACGAAGGGCGTCGAGGCGTCGGAAACGCCGGGGTTCTGGCTGCTGGGCATGGGCCAAATCTAGGCGCCCGGGCGCGCGAAGGCCAGAGGGCCTGCTGACAGCGGGTGTCAGCAGGTGGCGGGAAGTGGCGCCAGGGCGCTCAGCTGCCGTACTGGCTGGCCAGGTCGTAGTCGAGCGGGCGGCCGACCTTGGCGAGGGCGGCCTGGACGTCGGGGCGCGTGTTCAGCTGGGAAGTGCGGCGGAGGATCGGCGGGGTCTTGTCCGCGGCGGCCCTGGCGCCGGGCGGCTGGCGACCGGTGCGGAACCAGGCCAGGGCGTCGCCGCGCAGGGCCGGGTCCTCCAGCCAGCGGATCAGCAGGGCGGCGGCCTCGTCGTCGCGCTGCAGGCAGGCCAGGCCGTGGACCGCGGAGCCGGGCTCGTCGCGCCAGTTGGACGTCAGCCTGGCGAGTTCCGCCTCGGCCTCCTGGCGGCGGTCGAGCAGGGCCAGGGCGCACAGCCTGTTGCTGGCGGTCACCATGCGGCCGTAGGGCGTGCCGTAGCCTGGCGGGATCTTGTCGAGGGTTTCCAGAGCCTCCGCCGCGCGCCCCTGCTGCACCAGAAGGGCGGCGCGGTTGACGTGCTGGCTGATCTTGTCGGATCCGTCGGCGGCGGTGACGAGGGCCGCGTCGGCCGGGGCCGTCTCGCCCAGGTCGTCGAGCACGCTGGCATAGGCGTAGAGCAGCCAGGCCTTCTGGTCCTTCTGGTCGTCGAAAGCGTTGTCCTTCTTGAGGCGCCTGGCGTAGTCGGCGCCGACCGCGCGGGCCTCGTCGTAGCGCTTGAGATAGCGCAGGGCCTGGATGCGCTGGACGACCAGCTCCAGGCGGCGGGGCTCGCGGGCGATGCGCTCGTCGATCCCGGCCAGGCGGGCGGTTTCCCTTGCGCGCCAGTCGAAGCGGCCCTCGGCCTGCATCTGCGGCCACAGCCGCTCGAAGCGGCGATCCTGGTAGACGGCCATCAGGACCGAGGGCTCGCTGGCGCGCGACAGCGCGGCCGAGGCCCGGGTCATGTCGCCGGCGTCGGCGGCCTGGACGGCCTCGCGCAGGGCCCAGTCGTTGTCGACCTTGCTGTGGGCCTCCTCGGTGGTCCAGGGCGCGCGCCGCAGGGCGGTGATGAAGGCCGGGTCGGGGTCCCGGTCGCTGAGGGCCAAGGCGTACAGCTGCAGCGGCAGGGCGACGGCCCTGTCGGGCGTGGTTTCCAGCACGATGCGGATGTTCTGGGCCAACGAACGGGTGTCGGACCTGGCGAGATCGTCCAGGGCGACCTGGAGAGCGGCCCCGCCGCGCACCTCGGGCTGGAACTCGCTGGCGGTCAGGCGGCGGGCGGCGGCCGTGGCGGTCGGGCGGTGGGGCGGTCTCCGGCGCGCGCGGCGCAGCTCATCCGGACCTGGAGCAGGACCTCGCGCGGGGCGACGTCCAGCTGGTCGAAGTCGGCGGCGTCGGTCGTCGCCGCCACCTGGCCGATCGTGGGGGCTTCGCAGGCGCGCGCGCCCTGGGCGACGGCGGCGTCGGCGAGCTGCTGCGCCTGGACGCCGAACGCCGCCGTCTCGGCTGTCCTGGCGAGGGCGGGGCGGGCCAGGGCGATCGACGAAAGGCCGGCCGCGGCCAGCAGGGCCGCGCGGGCGGCAAAGCGGGTCATCACTGTCTTTCCGATCGTAACCTAGTATCCGCCCGCGTAGTCGCCGCTGAGCGGCACGGTGATCGCGCGGCCGTACTCCTGCATCACCGCGACCACCTCGGGACGGGCGACCAGGGCGCGGCGGCGGGCGTCGATCTCGGCGTCGCGCGGGGTGACCACGGGCGGCGCCGGGCCGTCGCGGAAGGCCTTGAGGGCGTCGCCGCGCAGGGCCGGATCGCGCAGGCGGCGGATCATCAGCTGGGCGGCCTCGTCGTCGCGGCCGGTGCACAGCAGGGCGCCGGAAAGGGCGTATGGGTTGTCGCGCCAGGCCTTGCGCAGCTTGTCGAGCGCCTTGCCGGCCGCGCCCTCGTCGCCCAGCTGGTGGCGGGCGCAGGCGCGCAACTCGTCCAGCCACATCAAGCCGAACGGCGAGGCGATCGCGGTGTCGGCGGCGTCGACCACCTTGAGCACCTCGGCCGGGCGGTCGAGGGCCAGTAGCAGGGCGGCGCGGGCGGTGCTCTGGGTCAGCTTGTCCTGGGCCACGGGCTTGACCAGCGCGGCGTCGGCCTCGTCGAAGCGGCCGACCTCGCTGAGCGCGGCGGCCTGGATGACGACCAGCATCGGGCCCGAAAGCTCGGCGTCGTCGAAGGCCTCGCCGCGCTGCAGGCGGCCGACATAGTCGCCGCCCAGGGCGATCGCCTCGTCGCGCCGGCCCAGCGAGCGCAGGTGGTCCACGCGATAGGCGATGCGCTTGAGATTGGCCGGTTCGCGCCGGGACTGCTCCTCGACCCGGGCCAGGTCGGCCTCGAGCACGGCCTTCCAGTCGAAGCGGCCGGCGGCCTCCAGCTGCGGCCACAGCGGCGCGAAGCGCTTGTCCTGGGCCACGGCCAGCAGCACGTGCGGGCTGCTGGCGCGATCGAGCACGGCGCCGGCGCGGGTCATGTCGCCGTCGTCGGCGGCCAGTTCGGCGCGGACCAGGGCCCAGTCGTTGTCGACCTGGTCGTGGCCGTCCTCGGTGGGCCAGTCCAGGCCGCGCAGCAGGTCGAGCGCGCGGACCCGGGCGGCCGGGTCGCCCTTCAGGTCCTCGACCGTCTGGCCGTACATCTCGGGCGGCAGGGCGGTGACCTGGCCGGCGTCGGCGGCCACGGCGCGCTCCAGCGCCGCCAGCTCGCCCTTGCCGTCGTTGCGCATGGCCGCGTCGGCCAGCAGCACCATGTTGGCCGAGGCCAGGATCGGCGGGGCGACGTCGTCGCGGTCGAGGCGGCGGGCGGCGGCCACCGCGCGCGGATCGTCGAACGGCCGGCAGACGACGACGGCGTACAGCACCGCGTCGCGGCGGAAGGTGTCGAGGGCGTCGAAGCCGCGCCGGGCGACCAGGGCGTCGACCTGGTCGGCCAGGGCGGTCGGGCACTGCTCGCCGGCGGCGGAGGCCTCGGGCTTCGACAGGTCCAGCATTCGGGCGATCGCCGCGTCGGCGTCGCGCGCCAGGTCCTCGCCCCCCTTGGTCGGGGCGGCCTGCGCCGGGACGGCGGCCAGGGACAGCGCCGCGGCCAGGGCGACGAGTTCCAGTCTCAAGATCATTCAGGGCCCCCGGTCACCAATCGACTAAGACCACGCGGCCGCCTGCTTCGCAACGGTCCCGGATCAGGCGCAGGCCCTGGCCGGATCGTCCGCCTTGATCACGCACAGGATCTTGTTTCCCCGGGTCTCGCCGTACTGCCGGCGGACCTTGTCGGAGAACTGCTCCCACTTGAGGCGGGTGTCGGCGGCGGCGACGGCCATCGCCTTTTCGTAGCCGCCGCGATCGGTGTGGACGGTGTCCTTGTTGAGGTAGTCGTGCTTGATGCGGCCGCCGCAGCTGGCCCATTCGGGAAAGCCGTAGCAGCCGCTGATCAGGCCGGCGGGAACCTCGGCGGGCTGGGCGGGGCCCAGCCATTCGGCGGGGGCGTCGTGGTTCAGGCCTTGCGGGTTCTTCACCGTCGGGCTGGCGCGGGGCGCGTCGACCCAGTTGGTGTGCGAGTAGAAGTCCTGGGCGGCGTGCAGCGCCAGGCCGAAATATTCCAGCACCCGGCACTTGGCGGTGTCGTTGTCGTCCTCGTCGAACTTGCAGCCCGAGCTGACGGAAACCTGGCCCAGCGACAGGTCGGGGCGCACCAGGTCGCCGGCCCGGCGCAGGGCCTCGTCGAGATTGCGGTACATCAGGTCGCGGCAGGCGCGCAGGGCCTGGTCGGCCTTGCCGCGGCTCTGGGCGTAGTCGCGAGCGTCGAACCAGTCGCCGTCGTCGCAATGGGCCTCGGTGACGCTGATCAGCCCGCGGAACGGCCGGTCGGGCGCCCCGACCGCGCCGAAGCTGCCGGCGCCGACCATCAGGCTCGTGCCGGCCAGCTGGTTGAGGGTCAGCCGCTCGAAACCGACCGGCTCCAGCGCTCGGCGGGTGATCCGCTCGTGCTCGGCGTTCTGGCCCAGCTTGCGCACCGTGCCGAAGGCCAGCGCCTGGGGCGCCAGGACCGAGGCGAGCGTCGCGGCGACGACGCCGGCGGCCACCAGGCGCGAACGGACGGACTTGGACATGACGCTGAACCCCTCGAACGCGACAACCGAAGGTCACATCTGTCGGGGATTCCCTTAAGGCCCGGTGTGCCGAATGTCACAGCCGCGCCAGGGTCGTCCAAGGCGTTGAGGAAGCGGGCCCAGGGTCTGTAGTCAATTGGACGAGGGTAATTAGTTATCCGGATCAATAGCTTATAGTAGTTGTCATCCCGGCCGTAGCGCAGCGGAGCGCCGGGATCTCGCACAGTTCAGAACCTGCCGACGTGGGAGATCCCGGCTCTACGGATCGCTGACGCGCTCCTCCGGCCGGGAAGACACGTTTCTTTGCACGCCAATTGAGTCCAGACCCTAGGGGCAGCATACGCCAAAGGGCCGGAGTCGATCGCCGGCGCTACTTCCCTTTCTTCTTTCGTGGCCCCTTCTGCTTCTTGGGCCAAGTGGCGGGGTCGCAGCCGTCGCGGATCGTTCCCGTCACGGGCTCGACCTCGCCGGTCGGCGTGATCCGCACGGCCGAGAGAGCTTCCATGCGGCGCACCGGCCACCCTTTCGGCCCGGTGTAGGCGCACAGGCGCTCGAACCCGAGCGGGACCTTGTCGCCGGGCCATGGCGTGTTGACCAAGGGCTTTTCGAGCGAGCGGGCGAAGCTGTCCCAGTGGATGGGGATCACCGTCGCCGGCTTGTCGCCCAACACGCTGGTCAGGACCGGACCAAACGCCTTGTCGGGCATCGATCCCAGCCGGCCGATCCCCATGAACACGACCTGGGCGCCCAGTCCGCCCAGCTGCGCCGGGCTTGCGCTGGGGTGGACCAGGATCTTCGTGGACCCGTTCTCGATCAGGTAGGAGCGGTTCTTGCCGTCCTTGAAGCTCCAGAACCGGTCGCCGTCCCCGGGCGCGGCCTTCGGTTCATGGTCGATGAACCAGCGGATATAGAACGGGCTGTCGCCGTGGGGCGTGTCGAAGGCGGTGACGCGATAGCGGCCATAGCGCATGGCGTTCGGGCCAGGAGAGGTCGGCGCGCAGATCCGTTCGGGCGCGACGTGGCGAGACGCGGCGAGCAGGCCGACGGCGGGCGTGCCGACGATGACCGCTTCCGGCGCGGCCTGGGCCACGGCTTCCAGATCCATCGCGTGGTCGTGGTGGGCGTGGGCGAACAGGACGGCGCTGACGGGCAAGGCGCCCGCCATCCGGTCGGCGACGAGGGCGGGCTTGCTCCACAGCCGGCCCGCCAGGGTTTCGGGGCGGCTGAAGAAGCCGTCGATGAGCAGGCGGCTCTCGCCGTCGTCGAACATCAGGGTGCTGACGCCGTAGAAGGTGACGGTGATGGACCGCGCCTCGACGGGGGGCGGGGTCTCGGCGTCCATGACGCAGCCGGCGACCCGCTCCTGGGCGAGCCCGACGGTCGGCGCGGCCAGCATGGCCAGCGCCGCCGAGATGAACGCGCCGGCGAGATTGCGGGCGCTCTTCAGGCGGGGCGTCATTTGGCGTCCCCGTCGCAGGGCAATCGCGTCGTACTGTCCTTCAGGCGCGCCAGGAACGCCGGGTCGTCGGCGCCCGAATAGTTCATGAAGAGGTTCAGCACGTCGTAGCGGTCGAAGGCGGCCTGTTCCAGATAGAGCGGCCAGCTGTGGGCCTGGCGTTCGTCCTCGCTGGCGCGGGCCGCCATCCAGGCCTTGCCCTTACCCGTGGGCCTGCGCCACCAGCCGCGCGGCTTGGGATCTTCGCGCGTGAACTTGAACCCATAGGCGTGGCGCGTATCGGCCGGGTTTTGGCTCCGCCGCTGATCGAGATCCTTCTGCAGGCTGCAGTAGTCCTTCTTCAGGGCGCCGAGGGTCGTGTCGCTGGTGAACGGGGTCGTCGGACCAAACCCGCTCTTGTTGATCGCCTCGTCGGAGCGGTTCACCGACACGAACAGCTGGACATTGGGGGCCATCATGCCGGCGGCTTCGGGAGGTCCACCGCCCGTGAACGTCTGGGCCGGCGTCGCGGCGGCGAGCATCAGGATGCGGATATCGTCATAGGCGGGCGGCGGGATGAGCGGCGGGCCGCCGGGCTCGGCCTGTTGCGCCAGTTGCCGCCGCGCCCAGACATTGTCGGCGCAATCGAGCATCCGGTCCTTGATCGCCGCCTCAAGGCTCGCGGGCCTGCCCGCGCAACTGCCGCTGAACGTGCGCCAGAACGTGCTGTTGGGCAGGCGGGAGTCGCCGAGCAAGGCGCCGGCCACGAAGGCGCCGGAACTGTGGGTGACGATCCGGATGGGCCGCGCCGCGCCCTTGGGGTCCGCCGCTCGAATCTCCGACAGCAGCTGGCGCACGCCCAAGCCCACGAACTGGCCGCTGTACTGGGCCCGGTTCCAGGCCGAGGTGGTGTCGCCGCCGTCCCAGTGCACCTCGATGAAGCGCAGCGTTTCGGGCCTGCGGCTCGCGGCGGACAGGCTGGCCTTGGCATAGGCGTAGTCGGCGTCGCCCCGCGCGACGTTGAAGCCATGGAGCAGCACGACGAAGACGGTGTCGTCGTCAGCGCCGGCCACGACGGAACGGGCCTTGTCGCGCCAGAGCTCGGTCTGCAGGGCCTTCCAATCGCGATAGTCGGGCGCGGCCTCGCACATGCGTTCGGCGGTCGACCCACGCGCGACGCGGCTGCAGAGGAGCGTCCCCACGGCCGGCTGAGGGCTATGCGTCGAGCGGTCCTTCATGAGGGTGCGCAGCGACCACCGGTTGGGCTTGTAACCGCTCGGGACGAAGGCGCGAGGCAGGCCGCCCGCCACGCCCGGACGGTCTTGCGGATAGAGGTCGCCCCGGCTGTCGACATAGACCTGCACGGCCTCGTACGGATCGGGGCTGACGCGATCGAAGTAGAAGACCGGCTTCTTCGGCGCCACCAGGTTCCGGGCGGTGGCGCCGAAGCCCTCCGGCCGCCAGGCGCTGGGCGCGGCGCATCCGCTGACCGTCACGGCCAAGCAGATCGCGGCGCAGGCGGCCGCCATTGATCTCAGCATGCTCGACATCCCCCGACGGCGCGCGGCGAGAGCGGACGAAGGGTCTCGCTCCGTCGCCCGGTTCCCCTGCCGCTCCTCGACACCCCAACGCCAGCGAGGCTATCGCAATGGGTTTTCCAGCGTCAATTAACGACCTTTGCGATAGTCGATTGACGGTCTGCCGCCGATCGTGCGGCGCGGGACGGGTTGGGCTCACCCCGCCTGCGCGAACCGCGCCGCCGCCCAGTCGATGAACACCCGAGTGCGGGCCGAGAGCTGGCGATCGCGAGGCCAGAGAAGGTTCACCGGCGTGGGCGTGGGCGCATGGTCCTTCAGCACCTCGACCAGGGCGCCGGAGGCCAGGTGCTCCTCGGCGCGGTAGCGAGGCAGCTGGATCAGACCCAGGCCCAAGAGGCCCATGGCCAGCGAGCTTTCGGCGCTGGAGACCACGATCTCGGCGCGGACGGGGATCTGGCGAACGGCGCCGGCCTCGGTGACTTCCAGCGGGTGCCAGCCGCCGTCGGGGCGGGAAAAGCCGACCATGTGGTGGCGGGCGAGGTCTGCGGGCGTCTCGGGCGCGCCGTGGCGCTCGATGTAGGCGGGGGCTGCGCAGGTGGCCTCGGGCAGCAGGGCCACGCGGCGGGCGGCCATCGCGCCGTCGGCGGGCGTTCCCAGGCGCAGCACGCAGTCGACGCCCTCGGCCACCAGGTCGATCAGCCGGTCGCCCTCGGTCATGCGCAGGCGAAGCTCGGGATAGGTCGCCAGGAAGGCGGGCAGGCCGGGCAGCAGGAAGCGGCGGGCCAGGGCGCCCTGGACGTCGACGCGCAGCTCGCCGCGCGGGCTGGCGCGGCGAAAGGCGTTCTCGGTCTCGTCGAGCGCGTCGAGCAGCGTCAGGCAGCGCCGGTAGTAGGCCTCGCCGTCGAGGGTGGGGACGACGCTGCGGGTGGTGCGCTGCAGGAGCCGTACGCCCAGGCGCGCTTCCAGCTGCTGCACGGCCTCGGTGGCGGTGGAGCGGGGCAGGGCAAGGTCGGCGGCGGCCTGGGTGAAGCTGCGGCGCTCGACGATGCGGGCGAAGAGGCGCATGGCGTCGAAGCGGTCCACGGCGGGCTCCATTGTTCGCAAGTTCGAATAGTGATGCCGAGAATGCGGTAATTATTCAAATCCGGCGATGGGCCACAGTGCGCGAGGTTAGACGCCGCAAGGAGATCCCATGACCACGACCCTCAAGACCGCCCTGGTGACCGGGGCCTCCGGCGGCATCGGCGCGGCGACCGCGCGGCGCCTGGCGCAAGACGGTTTCGCGGTGGTCGTCCACTATGGCGGCCGGGCCCAGCCGGCGCAGGCGCTGGCGGCCGAGATCGAGGCCACGGGCGGCCGGGCGATCACCGTGCAGGCCGACGTGGCCGATCCGGCGGCGGTGGCGGCGATGTTCGCGGCGGGCCAGGCGGCGTTCGGCGGGATCGACGTCGTGGTCGCCAACGCCGGCGTGCTGGAGCTGGCGCCGATCGCCGAGACCGACGACGCGCTGTTCGACCGGACCATCGCGATCAACCTGAAGGGCGCGTTCAACGTGCTGCGCGAGGCCGCCCGCCAGGTGCGCGCGGGCGGACGGATCGTCAGCGTCTCGACCAGCGTGGTGGGCCTGCTGCTGCCGACCTACGGCGCCTATGCGGCCTCGAAGGCGGCGGTGGAGACCCTGACCCAGATCCTGGCCCGCGAGCTGCGCGGCCGCGAGATCACCGCCAACGTCATCGCGCCGGGGCCGACGGCCACGCCCCTGTTCCTGGAGGGCAAGTCGCCGGAGCTGGTCGAGCGCCTGGCCAAGGCCGCGCCGCTGGAGCGGCTGGGCCAGCCGGACGACATCGCCGCCGCCGTGGCCTTCCTGGCGGGGCCGGACGGCGCCTGGATCAACGGCCAGGTGCTGCGGGCCAACGGCGGCATCATCTGATCTCCGCCCGCCGTCGCGCGGGCGCAGGATGAGAGCGAAGGGAAGGGGCGCGGCCGGCGGGGCGCGCCCCTTTTTCATTACGAAGAATTCAGCGAACGCCGGTTGACCCGCTCATCTACTGTGTGACACACAGTGTGTATCGCACACTATGTGCTGCACACCATGCGCCGCACACCAAACCGGTCACGCCAATGCCGACAGACACGGACATCTTCGAATCCCTCCGCCAGGAGCTGCGTCGCGGGACGCTGATCCTGGCCGTGCTCGCCCAGCTGAAGGTCGAGCGCTACGGCTACAGCCTGCGCCAGGCCCTGGCGGAGGTTGGCCTGGAGATCGACGAAGGCGCGCTCTACCCGATGCTGCGCCGGCTCGAGGGCCAGGGCCTGCTGACTTCCGAATGGCGCGAGGAGGAGAAGCGCAAGAAGCGCTTCTACCGCCTCTCCACCGAGGGCGAGACCGTCCTCGAACGCCTGGCCGCCGAGTGGCGCGCCATCAACGACACCCTGCAAAATCTGATCTGAGGGGACTGGATCATGAACCTGCTCGACCGCTATCTCACCGCCGTCGCCGCCCTGCTGCCCAAGGCCCAGCGCGAGGACATCGTCGCCGAACTGCGCGACCTGCTGCTCAACCGCTTCGAGGAGAAGGAGGAGGCGCTGGGCCGCCCCCTGACCGACAAGGAGCGCGAGGCGGTGCTCAAGGACTTCGGCCACCCGCTGGCGGTGGCCGGCCGCTACGGCCCCCAGCAGAGCCTGATCGGCCCGACGCTCTATCCGTTCTACGTGTTCGCGCTGAAGATCGCGCTGGCCGTGGCGGCGGCGATCTCGCTGATCCCGGCCCTGGCCGCGGTCTTCCTGGGCGACGGCAATCCGGCCCGGCTGATCGCCGACGCCGCCTTCGACCACTTCCCGAGCTCGGCCCTGATGCTGACGGGCCTGGTCACGCTGGTGGCGGCCGGCATCGAGCGCGGCTGGGTGCCGCTGACGGGCCTGACCGAATGGAAGGTCAGCGACCTGCCGGTGGCGAGCACCAAGAAGGGCCTGTTCGAGACCCGCTTCAACGCGGTGTTCGAGATGGTCGTGGTGGCGCTGTTCATCCTGTGGTGGACGGGCCTGTGGAAGGTGGACGTGGGCGACCTGACGGTGAAGGGGACCGTGGCGCTGCAGCCGTCGGCGATCTGGCGGACCCTGTTCTGGCCGATCCTGGCCTGGGCGGCGGTGCAGCTGGTCTCGGCCCTGGTCACGCTGGTTCAACCGGGCCGGGTGCGGCTGCGGGCGGCCTTCGAACTGGTCCTGGCGGCGGGCGGCATGGCCCTGACCACGGTGATGTGGAAGTCGCTGCCGCTGTTCACCCTGCAGCCGCTGACCGCCTCGAGCGCCGAGGTCGCCCGCCTGGAGCACGTGATCGGCCTGGGCTTCCACGTGACGATGCTGGTCGCCGGCATCACCTTCGCCTGCCAGATCGGCGCGGCCGCCTGGCGTCTGTACAAGGGCGAGCGCTGAGGCGCCCGCCCAGGGGGCGGCAGGAGCCGGGGCGGATTATTCCAAGCTCGAATGACACGGAATTAATCCGTCCCCGGTTGCCCCGCCAGCCGGGGACATTTACGCCTTCGCCCAGCCTTTCCGGCGCGGAGTCGAAAACCGCCGGAACTCACGATAGGGCCCGACCGGAGGGGGAGGGTCCAAGGGAAGGGGACTTTCTCTTGCAAAACCGCCGCGAACTCCTGCTGTCGACCGTGGCCGCAGGCCTGGCCGCCGCCGCCGCCCCGTCGCTGGGCTTCGCCCAGCCGGCCGCCTCGGCCTCTGGCGAAGCCGCCAAGATGAACGCGTTCTTCGACGTGGCGATGGCCAAGCTGATGCGTCAGGCGCCCGAGCTGACCACCGGCCTGGGCCTGGACAAGGACGACCTGGCCTGGACCAAGGGCCTGCTGTCGGACCGCTCGTTCGAGGCGATCGCCGCCGGCGCCGCCCAGACCAGCGCCCAGTTGGCCGAGCTGCGCTCGATCGACCGCAAGCAGCTGTCGGGCATGGACGCCGTCAACTACGACACCGTCGAGTTCACCCTGGCGGTGCAGGACGAAGGCAACCGCAAGTTCACCTACGCCGGCGGCGGTTCGGGCGCGCCCTACGTGCTGAGCCAGCTGACCGGCAGCTACCAGCAGATGCCCGACTTCCTCGACACGCAGCACAGCATCGAGACCAAGTCCGACGCCGACGCCTACCTGCAGCGCATGGAAGGCTTCGCCCGCCTGATGGATCAGGAGACCCTGATCGCCAAGCGCGACTACGCCGACGGCGTGATCCCGCCCGACTTCATCATCGACAAGGCCCTCATCCAGATGAAGGCCTTCGCCGACACCCCGACGGCCGACACCACCCTGGTCAAGTCGGTGGCCCGCCGCACCAAGGAAAAGAACATCGCCGGCGACTGGGCGGGCGAGGCTTCGAAGGTCTATGAAAACTCGGTGCTGCCGGCGCTGAAGCGCCAGATCGCGCTGCTGGAAAGCGTGCGCCCGAAGGCCAACCACGACGCCGGCGTGTGGCGCCTGAAGGACGGCGGCGACTACTACGCCGTGTCGCTGAAGAACTACACGACCGCCACCATCGCCCCCGAAGAGATCCACCAGCTGGGCCTGGACCTGGTGAAGTCGATCTCGGCCGAGGCCGACAAGCTGTTCAAGTCGATCGGCATGAGCAAGGGCACGGTCGGCGAGCGCATGGCCGAGCTGGGCAAGGACATCTACGAGAACACCGACCCGTCCAAGGAAAAGCTGATCGCCGACCTGAACGAGAAGGCCAAGTGGATCGAAAAGCAGCTGCCGGCCTATTTCGGCCAGCTGCCCAAGGCCCCGCTGGAAATCCGCCGCGTACCCAAGGCCATCGAGGCCGGCGCGCCGGGCGGCTACTACAACTCGCCCTCGCTCGACGGCAAGCGCCCGGGGATCTACTGGATCAACCTGCGCGACACGGCCGAGCAGGCCAAGTACACCCTGACCACGCTGACGGTGCACGAAGGCGTTCCGGGCCACCACCTGCAGCTGTCGCTGTCGAACGAGGCGCAAGGCCTGCCGCTGATCCGCAAGGTCATCGGCTTCTCGGGCTACGCCGAGGGCTGGGCGCTCTATTCGGAAGAGTTGGCCGTCGAGATGGGCATCTACAAGAACGACCCGCGAGGCCACATCGGCATGCTGCACGACGCCCTGTTCCGCGCCGTGCGCCTCGTGGTCGACAGCGGCATGCACTACAAGAAGTGGACCCGCGAACAGGCCATCAAGTACATGGCCGAGACCATGGGCGATGAGGAAAGCGGCACGGTCACCGAGATCGAACGCTACGTTGTGTGGCCGGGCCAGGCCTGCTCGTACATGATCGGCAAGATCACCTGGCTGCGCGCCCGCGAGCGCGCCAAGAAGGCCCTGGGCAAGAAGTTCGACATCAAGAAGTTCCACGATGCGGGCCTGCTGTCGGGCATGACCCCGCTGACCGTGCTGGACCGCGTGGTCGACGACTACGTCGCCGCCGCCAAGGCCGGAAAGTAGGTCACGGCCGACCCGGCCCGAAAGGGACGGAAAGAGGCGAGGGGGCGTCCGCATGGCGGGCGCCCCCTTTCTTTTGCGCGATCGTCGAAATTCAGGTGCATTTCTGCAAATGCACGCAATGGTTGCGATGGGCGTCGTCCTGAGATATGGTCGCGCCCGTCATCCCAGACCTGCAGATGTCAGCTGGGCGCGTTTCCCAACAGCACCAATCTTGCCTGGACTTCAGCCGGAAAGGTTGTTCCGCATGACACGGGCTTATGATCCGAATTTCGGCGCCAATATCACGATCGATCCAAGAGATCAGATCCGCGGCGTCAGCTATGTCGACGAATATCCCGCGGCGGAAAAGCTGCGAGGACGCGAGGCGGCCGCGACGCACCTGCGCGAGCTGTCCCCCAACCTGGGGATCGGCGCGGAGACCCTGCGCGGCATGGACCAGCCGGTGGGCTATCACGACCCGCGCGACCAGAAGACCGAGTACCGCTTCGGCGACGAGAAGGCGAACTTCGACACCACGACCTATGGCTGGCGGCAGACCTATCTGAACGTGCCGGTCTGGGGCGCGGGACTGACGGCCACTCTCAAGCACGGGCCCGCGCGGGTGCTGGCGGCGACCAACACCAGCGAGGGCGACATCGACGCCAAGCTGCCGTCGGCCAAGGCCATCGAGCGCTTCCGGGAGCTGTTCCGCACCGGCGAGAAGGTCGATCCCGAGCTCCTGGCGCCGGCCAAGACGGCCGAGGAGGCCAAGGCCAGGCAGGCCAAGGCGGCCGAACCGATCGGCCTGGCCGAGGTGCTGGGCGCCGAGGCCAAGGGCGCGACCACCGGCAAGACCGCGGCGAAGCTGATCCGGGGCCGGTTCTACGTCCATCGCTACGACCCCAGGACCCGTCTGGACGATTTCCCGCAGGAGCACGGCCAGACCAACGGCGAGATCCCCCGGCTGACGGCGGCCGGCGCGCACGTCGACGCGCACCCGACCCTGCCCCTGCCCGAGGTTCCCACCTCCATCCGGCCGGGGCACTGGTACCTGGTGGCCGAACTGATCCTCCGCGCGCCCTGGAACGGCCAGCTGATCAACTGGCGGGCGCTGGTCGAGGTCGAGACCGGCGCGGTTCTCTACCTTCGGGGCCTGACCTCGAACGTCAACGGGCTGGTGTTCGATCGCGACCCGATCACCACCTCGGGCAACGCCGCCAACGGCCCCTCGGCCAACAACGCCACGCTGAGCGCGGCCGCGCTGCGAACCAGCGTGACCCTGCCTGGCCTGACCGCGCCGGGACCGGGCCTGGAGCAGGCGCTGAGCGGCAACTTCGTGCGGATCTCGGACTTCGAGCAGGCGACCGTCGCGCCCCCGACCCGGCCCGTCGGCAGCAATTTCGACTACGACTCGCGCACCAACAACTTCGCGGCGGTCAGCGCCTACTATCATTGCGACCGGTTCTTCAGGCTCTGCGAAGACCTGGGCTTCACGATCAGCAGCTATTTCGGCGGCACGACCTTTCCGATCCCGGTCGATCATCGCGGACGCTACGGAACGACCGACGGCATCGAGCGCAACGCCTCGTGCAGCGGCGATGGCGACGGGATCGCCAGCGTGGATTTCGAGCTGGCCGACATGGGCGACCTGGCCAACCCGATCGGCATCGCCGCCGACTGGCGCGTGGTGCTGCACGAGCTGGGCGGCCACGGCATTCTCTATGACCACGTGAACACCGCCAATTTCGGCTTCGCGCACAGCGCCGGCGACAGCCTGGCGGTGATCCTCAACGACCCCGAGACGGCGGCCACTGACCGGTTCGAGTCGTATCCGTGGGTCAGTTTCATCGGCCGCCGTCACGACCGCACCGTCGCGGCGGGCTGGGGATGGGGCGGGGCCAGCGACATCGGCGGCTATGCGAGCGAGCAGATCCTGGCGACCAGCCATTTTCGGGCCTATCGCTCGATCGGCGGCGACTCCCCGGACCTGGGTCGTCGCAAGTTCGCGGCCCGCTGCATGGCCTATCTGATCCTGCGCGCGGTCGGCACGCTGACCCCGGCCAGCAACCCGGCCTCGGCCGCGCTGTTCCTGGACGCCCTGCTGGCCGCCGACGCCGGCGACTGGACGTCCGAGGGGCTGTACGGCGGGGCCTACGGCAAGGTGCTGACCTGGGCGTTCGAGAAGCAGAACCTGAACGGCGGCGCCCCGCCGGCCGTCGACGTCTATATCGACGACGGCCGCAGCGGCGAGTACCTGCCCTATCTGCCGGTGCACTGGGCGACGACCACGATCTGGAACCGGCGCAGCGCGGACGGCCTGGCTGGGCACCAGGAGCCGGCGCTGGACGAGACCAACTACGCCTATGTGAAGGTCCGCAATCGCGGGACCTCGCCGGCCAGCAACGTCGTGGTCAAGGCCTACCACTGCAAGCCTTCGGCCGGCGTGCTGTGGCCCAACGACCTGCAGCCGATGACGACGCCGCAGCTGGCGGTGGGCTCGCTGGCGGCCAACGACACCGAGGAGAAGATCGTCGGCCCGTTCTCCTGGACGCCGGTGACCAACACCTGGGGCCACGACTGCATGCTGATGATCGTTTCGGCGACGGGGGATCCCAGCAATGTCGACAAGTTCACGGCCGGCGAGGTCGTGCAGGACTGGCGGCTGGTGCCCAACGACAACAACGTCGCCCAGCGCAACGTCACCCTGGTGCCGGGCGGCGGCGGCGTGCGCGGCCTGATGGCCGGCCTGCACGGCAAGGGCTTCTGGGTGGGCAACCCGCAGAGGGTCTCGGCCCTGGTCGAGGTCTCGGTGTCGCTGCCGCCGCTGCTGGCGCGGCGCGGATGGCGGGTCGAGGTCAAGGGCCTGCCGGCCGAAGGCGCGCGGCTGAAGCCCGGAGAGCAGCGCGCGGTGACCTTCGACGTCCAGGCCGGAACCGCCTTTACGGCCTCCGACGCGGCCGAGGCGGGCGAGCGCGACATCGTCGTGACGGCCAGGGCCGGCGGCGAGGTGATCGGCGGCATGGTCTACAAGATCGACCCCGACATCGAGACGCCGTTCAACGAGGGCAAGGGCGAGCGCAAGTCCGACGCCTGCGTCGAGCAGGCCGCGCGGCTGCTCGACTGCCTGGACCTGCCCGGCGAGGATCTCAAGAGCGTCAAGGTGCGCCGCATCACCATCGACCTGGAGATGAAGGACAAGGGCGGCTGCTGCTGACCGGCGGGGCGAACCGGACGCCTCGGCGGACGTTGAAGCCCCGCGACCGGCCCCGCTTGGACCGGGCCTTCCGGGAGCCAGCCGTGAACTATGTGACCCGCGCCATCTTCGCCGGCGCCAGCCTGCTGCTGGCGCTGGCGGCCATGAGCCTGATCGCCCTGGGGATCAACGAGGCGCTGGCCAGCCTGCGCAATCCCGACCAGTCCAGCGCCGAGGCGGTGCTCGACGTGCTGGGCTACATCATCGTGGCCATCGCCGTGTTCGACGTGGCCAAGTACCTGTTCGAGGACGAGGTGCGGCGCGGCGAGGAGAAGCGCAGCGCCGCCGAGGCCAGGCGCAGCCTGACCAAGTTCCTGTCGACCATCGTCATCGCCCTGTTTCTGGAGGCGCTGGTGGTGGTGTTCAAGACCGCCCGCGGCGACGTCGCCCAGCTGGTCTATCCGACCCTGCTGCTGGTCGCGGCCGTGCTGGTGCTGGTGGGCCTGGGCGCCTATCAGCGGTTCTCGGCCGCCGTCGAGGAGAAGGTCGGCGAAGACGACGACGCCGAGGCTCAGAAAGAGAAAAGCCGCCGACGCCGAAGCGCCGGCGGCTGAGGGCGGGGCGCTCGGCCCTCGCCCGATCGGTTACCTCAGGTCCAGCCGGTCGGCGTTCATGACCTTGTTCCAGGCGGCCACGAAGTCGGTGACGAACTTGTCCTGGGCGTCGGCCGAGCCGTAGACCTCGGCCAGGGCCCGAAGCTCGGCGTGGGAGCCGAAGATCAGGTCGACGCGGGTGGCCGTCCAGCGCGCATCGCCGCCGGCCCGGGGCGACCCGGCGAAGGCGTTGACCGCCGTCGGGTTCCAGGTCGTGCCCATGTCGAGCAGGTTGACGAAGAAGTCGTTGGTCAGCACGCCCGGATGCTCGGTGAACACCCCGGCCTTGGAACCGCCGGCGTTGGCGCCCAGCACCCGCAGGCCGCCGACCAGGACGGTCAGCTCGGGGCCGGACAGCCGCAGCAGCTGGGCGCGGTCGACCAGGGCCTCCTCGGGGGCCATGAACTGGGTCCCCTCGCGGCGATAGTTGCGGAAGCCGTCCGACAGCGGCTCCAGGGGCGCGAAGGAGTCGGCGTCGGTCTGTTCGGCCGTGGCGTCGGCGCGGCCGGGGACGAAGGGCACGGTGATGCGCGAGCCGGCCGCCTTGGCGGCCTCCTCGACGGCCGTCGCGCCGCCCAGCACGATCAGGTCGGCCAGCGAGATCTTCTTGTCGCCCAAGGCGTCGAACTTGGCCTTGATGCCTTCCAGCACGCCCAGCACTTTGGCCAGGGTGGGCGGGTCGTTGACCTCCCAGTCCTTCTGCGGAGCCAGGCGGATGCGGGCGCCGTTGGCGCCGCCGCGCTTGTCGGACCCCCGGTAGGTAGAGGCCGAGGCCCAGGCGACCGAGACGAGCTCGGAGATCGACAGGTCCGAGGCCAGGATCTGGCGCTTGAGCTCGGCGACGTCGGCGCCGTCGACCAGCGGGTGGTCGACCTCGGGGATCGGATCCTGCCAGATCAGGGTCTCTTCGGGCACCAGCGGGCCGAGATAGCGCTGCTTGGGGCCCATGTCGCGATGGGTCAGCTTGAACCAGGCGCGGGCGAAGGCGTCGGCGAACTGGTCGGGGTTCTCCAGGAACCGGCGCGAGACCTTTTCGTATTCGGGGTCGAAGCGCAGGGCCAGGTCGGTGGTCAGCATCCGCGGCACGTGCGTCTTGGACGCGTCATAGGCGTCGGGAATGTCGGCAGGGGCGTCCTTGGCGCGCCACTGCTTGGCGCCGGCGGGGCTTTCGTGCAGCTCCCACTCGTACTTGAAGAGGTTCTCGAAGAAGTGGTTGCTCCACTTGGTCGGGGTCTGGGTCCAGATCACTTCCGGCCCGCCGGTGATGGCGTCGGCGCCGATCCCCGTGCCGTGCTTGTTGGTCCAGCCCAGGCCCTGGGCCTCGATCTCGCCGCCCTCGGGCTCGACGCCGACGAAGGACGGGTCGCCCGCGCCGTGGGTCTTGCCGAAGCTGTGGCCGCCGGCGATCAGGGCGACGGTCTCCTCGTCGTTCATGGCCATGCGGGCGAAGGTGTCGCGGATGTCGCGCGCGGCGGCCTTGGGGTCGGGATTGCCGTTGGGGCCTTCGGGATTGACGTAGATCAGGCCCATCTGCACCGCGCCGAGCGCCGGGTGCAACTGCCGCTCGCCGCTGTAGCGCTCGTCGCCGAGCCAGCTGCCCTCGGGGCCCCAGAACAGTTCTTCGGGCTCCCACTGGTCGGCGCGGCCGCCGCCGAAGCCGAAGGTCTTGAAGCCCATCGACTCCAGGGCGACGTTGCCCACCAGCACGTAGAGGTCGGCCCAGGACAGCTTGGCGCCGTACTTCTGCTTGATCGGCCACAGCAGGCGGCGGGCCTTGTCGAGGTTGGCGTTGTCGGGCCAGCTGTTGAGCGGGGCGAAGCGCTGCTGGCCGCCGCCCGCGCCGCCGCGGCCGTCGCTGGTGCGGTAGGTGCCGGCGCTGTGCCAGGCCAGGCGGATGAACAGGCCGCCGTAGTGGCCGAAGTCGGCGGGCCACCAGTCCTGGCTGTCGGTCATCAGGGCGTGGAGGTCGGCGATCACCGCATTGAGGTCGAGGCTGTTGAAGGCCTGCGCGTAGTTGAAGGACGCGCCGAGCGGATTGGAGCGCGGATCGTGCTGGTTGAGGCTTTCGAGGCTCAGGTGCTGGGGCCACCAGTCGCGGTTTGCTCGTCCGCGGCCATGGCCCACCGGGCACTGGCCCTGCGCTTTAGGATCGACGTTTCCATCCATTGTCGGCTTCCTCCGGTTGGCTTGTTGCGTTCGCCATTTCCCCGTCGGGCCTAGTCAACGCGCCCTTTCCGCCATTGGTACAATTGATTGTTCCTATCGCTTCGATAGACGCAGCCAACCCCGGGCGATCAGGACGCGAGATTTCCGTCCGTCCCCGTCGTTCCTTGCGCGGGCCGGACTAGGCGGCGCTCGCGGCCGTGCTCTCGGTGTAGCCCCGCAGGCGCCGGGCGATGATCTCTCCCACGGCCTCTGCGGCGGGGCGCTGGGGATAGTGGGCGCGCCAGACGATGCGGATGGTGCGGCCGGTCCAGGTGGAGAGGGGGCGCAGCACGATGCCGGCGTCCTGGGCCGCGCCGGCCGCCAGGCCCGGGATCAGGGTGGTGCCGTAGCCGGCGGCGACCATGTTGAGCAGGGTCGGCAGGCTGGAGGCGCGCAGGGCCGCGCCGAGCGCGGTGGTCTGGCCGCAGGCCTCCAGGGCCTGGTCGCGCAGGCAGTGGCCGTCGGACAGCACGAGGATGTCGCGGGCGAGATCCGTCTCGGCCACGGCCTCGCGCGCGGCCAGCGGATGTTCTGGCGGCAGGGCGGCCAGGAACGGCTCGGCGAACAGCGGCACGCCCACGAGATCGGGCGCGGTCTCGTCGGTGGCCAGCAGCACCGCGTCCAGTTCGTGGGCCCGCAGCCGCTCCAGCAGGGCCGCGGTCTGGTCCTCCCACGGCTCCAGATCCAGCGACGGCAGGGCCTCGCGCAGCGGACCGAAGATCAGCGGCAGCAGGTAGGGGGCGAGGGTGGGGATGATCCCCAGGCGAAAGCGGCCGGCCAGCGGGTCGCGCAGGCTGCGGGCGGTGGCCAGCACGCCCTCGGCCGCGGTCACCGCCGCGCGGGCGTGGGCGAGCAACTGGCGGCAGGCGACGGTCGGCGTCGCGGTCTTGCCGCCGCGCTCGAACAGGACGACCCCCAGCACGTCCTCCAGCTTGCGGATTTGCACCGACAGGGTGGGCTGGCTGACGCCGCAGGCGCGGGCGGCGCGGCCGAAGTGCTCGTGCTCGGCCACGGCCAGCAGGTAGCGGAGGTCTCGCAGGTTCATGCCGCGCTCACCGATCGTGATAGGGACTGCCTATCGATATCATTGATCTTTGGCGCTTCATTTCAAGAGTGGCTTGGGCGAAGCTCGCGCGGAACGGACGCGGGAAACAGGTCGCGACGCTGCAACGATCGCGATCGTCCTCGCCCCCGGGGAGGACGCCTTCGATGCCTCATGCCGTGGACGCCGTCCTGCAGGACGAGCTGCGTCGCGCGGGCCTGCCGTTTCGCGGGCCGACCGCGCGCCTGCTGGCGCTGCTGCGCGACTCCGAGGAGACGCACCTGACGGCGCACGAGATCGCCGAGCTGGCGGCGCAGGAGGGCCTGGCCATGCCGCCGGCCGAGATCGCCCGTCAGGTCGAGGCCTTCGCCGACCACGGCCTGGTCGGACGCCTGCCGACCACCACGGCCGAGCCGGTGTTCGACACCCAGCCCGAGCCGCACTTCCACCTGATCTACGAGGAGACCGCGCGGATCGTCGACCTGCACGTCTCGCCCGAGACGCTGCTGGCGATGCTGCGCGACGCCCTGGCCAGGCGGCCGGGCGGGGTGGAGGTGGTGGTGGTCATGCGCCGCGACGCCGGCGGGGGATAAACCAGCGTATGGGTGTCGGGGCGCGGGCCGGTGGTCTATTCCAGTCCCGTCAGCGTCCATGTAACGGGCGTGTTTAGAGCAAACGCCATGTCCCGTCGGCGCACCATCGCCGTCATCGACGACGACGCCCTCGTCCGTTCCGGCCTCGCGCGACTGATCCGCTCGTTCGGGCTGGAGGTCGGCGTCTTCGCCTCGGCGGCCAGTTTCCTGGCCTCGGGTCCGCAGGCCTGGGGCTGCGTGGTCACCGACATCCACATGCCCGAGATCTCTGGGCTCGATCTGCTGCGCCGCCTGCAGGTCGATCATCCGGACCTGCCGGTGGTGGTGGTCACCGCCTTTCCGGACATGCGCGACCAGGCGATGGCGGCCGGAGCCCGGGATTTTCTCGAAAAGCCCTGTGCGCCCGACCGGATCGAGGCGACCCTGAGGCGGATGCTCGACGAGGCGTGACCCGAGGGTCTGGGGAAAGGGGATATGGGGATGCCGGGCAAGGCCGAGAGCGCGATCGACGAGACGGTGCAGACCGTGCTGGTCGTCGACGACAACGAGATGTTCCGCGGCTCGATGGACAAGCTGTTCCGGTCGGTGGGGCTGCGCACGGCGCTCTACGGCTCGGCCCAGGCGCTGCTGGACGCGACCCTGCCCGACACGCCCTGCTGCATCCTGGTGGACGTGCGCATGCCCAAGATGAGCGGCCTTGACCTGCAGGAGACGCTGGCCGCGCGCGGCGTGCGGGCCCCGGTGATCGTCATGACCGGCCACGCCGACGTGCCGATGACCGTGCGGGCGATGAAGGCCGGCGCGGTCGACTTCCTGGCCAAGCCGTTCCGCGACCAGGACATGATCGACGCCGTCACCGCCGCGCTCGCCAAGGACGGAAAGCGCCGCGAACTGGCCCGCGACGTGGCCGAGGTGAAGGCCCGCTTCGACGCCCTGACCCCGCGCGAGCAGCAGGTCATGACCCTGGTCACCGCCGGCCTGCTCAACAAGCAGGTGGCCGGCGAACTCGGCCTGCAGGAGATCACCGTCAAGCTGCACCGCGGCAGCCTGATGAAGAAGATGCGCGCCGGCTCGTTCGCCGAACTGGTGCGGATGGCCGAGGCCCTGGAGCGCGACCGGGCGGGCGGCTAGGCGCCCGCCCGTCGTCGTCAGGCCTTGGGCGGACCGGCCAGGTACTGGGCGTCGGTCACGTGCTCCATCCAGGTCACCGGCGAGCCGTTCAGCGCTTCCTGGATGGCGATGTGGGTCATCGAGGTGGTGGGCGAAGCGCCGTGCCAGTGGCGGTGGCCGGGCGGGCAGACGACGACGTCGCCGGCGCGGATCTCGACGATCGGTTCGCCCTCGCACTGGGTCCAGCCGCAGCCGGCGGTGACCACCAGGATCTGGCCCAGCGGGTGGGTGTGCCAGGCCGTGCGGGCTCCGGGCTCGAAGGTGACGCTGGCGGCCGACACTCGGGCCGGGGCCTCGGCGGCGTGCAGCGGGTCGAGGCGCACCTGGCCGGTGAACCAGTCGGCGGAGCCCTTCTGCGACGGCTGGCTGCCTGCGCGCTTGAGGATCATGGCTGTCTCCTTCGAGGACGCCCGGCGGGGCGATGCGGCCGCGAGCGCCGGCAGCAGGCTCCAGCACAGGGCGCTGAGACCAAGGGCCGACACGGTTCGCCGATCCGGCATCGAAGCGCTCCGAGCGGTGAAAACGGTCCGGCAATCTAGCAGCGGGCCGACGGGACGATTAGCGGCGCGGCGCTCCATGGGGTGATGAGCAGGGCTCATCGATGGCGGACGTTCAGGCCCCCGCCGGCAACCGGATCTCGATGCGCGCGCCGGTCTCGCCCGCCGCCGGCGGCAGCACGGCGATGCGGCCGTCGTGGGCGGCCACCGCCGAGCGGCAGATGGCCAGGCCCAGGCCCATGCCGCCGGGCTTGGTGGTGAAGAAGGCCTCGAAGGCGCGGTCGGCGGCGTCGGGCGGGAAGCCCGGACCGGTGTCGGCGATCTCGACGACGGCCTCGACGCCCTCGCGGCGCGAGCGCACGTGCAGGCGGCGGGCCTCGCGCGGGACGGCGGCCATGGCCTGGACGCCGTTGAGCATCAGGTTGACCAGGGCCTGCTGCAGCACGACGCGGTCGCCCTGGACCACGGTGTCGGGCGCCTGCGGGTCGAGGACCAGTTCGACGCCGTGCTCGGCGATCTCGCGCCGCACGAAGCCGGCCGAGGCGGCCAGCAGGCCGTCCAGCGGCAGGGCCGCGCGGTCGGCCGGGGTCTGGGCGATCAGGCCGCGGATGCCGCGCACCACCTCCGCGGCGTGGGCGGCGGCGTGGACGACGTCGGCGACGGCCTCCTTGGCTTCGTCGAGATCGGGGGTCTCGCGGTCGAGCCAGCGCTGGGCCGCGCCGGCGGCGTTGGAGATGGCGGCCAGCGGCTGGTTGACCTCGTGGGCGATCGAGGCCGACAGCACCCCCAGCGTGGCGGCGCGCAGGGCGTGCTCCAGCTCGGCGCGGGCGCGGTCGAGGCGCTCCTGCATCCGCCGCTGCTCGGTGAGGTCGACGATGGAGGCCTGGACGCGGTCGAGCCCCTGGGCGTCGGGCGGGAAGTTCAGCGCGACCATGACCGGGATCATCTCGCCGGTGCGGCTGCGCACGGTGGTCTCGGTCTCGAAGCGGGGCGCGCCGCTATCGAAGGCGACCAGGAACTGGGCGAAGCTGTCGTCGGTCTCGGGCAACAGCTCGTCCAGGCGCTGGAAGAAGCCGGCCTTGTCGGCGACGCCCATCATCTTCAGGGCGGTGGCGTTGACGTCGGTGATGCCGACCCTGGCCTTGATCTCGCGCGCGACCTCGGGATGGCGGGCCAGGTGGTCGGCCAGGTCGGCGACGCCCTGGGCGCGCAGGTCGTCCAGCGCGGCCCTCACCGGGCGGAAGTCATGCTCCCAGATCGACACCGCTAGGGTGTTGAAGATGGTGCGGTAGCGGGCCTCGCTGCGGCGCAGGGCCTCGTCGGCGCGGCGCAGGTCGGAGATGTCGGTGTTGCTTTCCAGCAGGGCGCAGGCGCCGGTCTCGGCGTCGCGCTCGAGGATCCATTCGCTGAGCACCACCAGCCTGACGCCGTCCTTGCGGCGCTGGCCGATCTCGCCCTGCCAGGCGCCGTCGCGGGCCACCAGGGCGGCGATGTCCTCCGAAGGGGCGGGCAGGGCGGTTTCCAGCAGGCGGTGGGCGTCGTGGCCCAGGGCCTCCTGGCGGGTCCAGCCGTACAGGCGCTCGGCCCCGCGGTTCCAGAAGGTGATCCGCCCCTGCGCGTCGCGGATGAAGATGGCGTCGGAGGTGACGTCCAGCAGCCGCGCCTGGGCCTGGAGGATCTCGCGGGCGGCCAGGTTGCGGCCGGTCAGGAAGGCGGCCACGCCCAGCGCCGCCAGGCTGACCATCAGCCGCAGGGTGGGGGCCAGCTCCAGGTCCTCGCCGTGGGCGAAGCCGAAGCTGATCGTGGCCATGGCCGCGCAGGCCAGGGTGACCACCCACAGCCGCCGGCCGGGCAGCTCCTCGCCGACCAGCAGCAGCACCAGCACGTAGAGCACCGCCACCGCGCTGGATAGCGGGGTGAAGGTGTCGATCACGAACACGGCCGCGGCGATCAGGGCGGCGCTGGCCAGTCGCAGGCGGCGACCGAGCGGCGAGGGGCGCGAGGCGGGAAAGGGCGAGAAGCGCATCAGGCGATTCATAGCCCAAGCCTGCCCCGGGCCGGGACCCCATACCAAGGTCTGGGGCGGGCCAACCAAGTCGATACGCCCGGTCAACGTCCGTTCGGTGTGTCGCGCGGGCAGCCCTCGCTAGGGTTGCGGTCATTCGAGGCGGCAGGAGGCCCAAGCCATGTTGCAATCCATCGACACGCAGGCGGCGACGCCGTCATCCAACGCGCCCCAGGCGATCTGGCTGGTCGAGCAAGCCCTGGCCGCCCTCGACGCCGATCTCGGCTCGGCCCGCGAGATGCTCGACCGCCTGGCGGTGGTGCTGAGCAGCGCCGCCCGGCGCGAGGAGCGCAGCTTCCTGCCCGGTTCGCCGGCCCGCGGGGCGGGCCTGGCGCGCGGTGGGCTGGCGGGCTGGCAGATCCGGGCGGTCGCCGCCCATGTCGAGGCCAATATCGGCGACACCGTCTCGGTCGGCGTGCTGGCCGCGCGCGTGGGCCTGTCGGCCAGCTATTTCTGCCGGGCCTTCAAGGTCAGCACCGACGAGACGCCGCACGCCTACATCATGCGCCGGCGGCTGGAGCACGCCCAGGCGATGATGCTGGAGACCGACGAGAGCCTGGCCCACATCGCCGCCGTCTGCGGCCTGGCCGACCAGGCCCACCTGACGCGCCTGTTCCGCCGCTACACCGGCCAGACCCCCAATGTCTGGCGGCGCGAGAACCGCCCCTGGGGCCGGGCCCTGGTCATGGGCTCGCTGCGGCGGGCCTGAGACGCGCGCGCGACGGCGCCGACGTTCAAGCCGGCGCGTCTCGCGCCAAGCACCTTGGCCTCCAGCCAAGCAAGATGACTCTCAACGGCGCGGCGCTGGCCCGCCTTCGCAGGAGACGACCCATGGACATCGAAACCGCCCGCGCCCGGCGCCTGGCCCCGCTGACCACGCCGACCGGCCTGGGCGAAGCCGCGGCCAAGGACATCTCGGCCGCCCTGACCGCGCTGCTGGCCGACGTCTTCGCGCTCTACATCAAGACCAAGAACTTCCACTGGCACGTCTCGGGCCCGCACTTCCGCGACTACCACCTGATGTTCGACGAGCAGGGCGACGAGCTCTACGCCATGACCGACCCGATCGCCGAGCGGGTGCGCAAGCTGGGCGGGACCACGCTGCGCTCGATCGGCCACATCGCCCGCACCCAGCGGGTGCTCGACAACGACGCCGACTATGTGGAGCCGCAGGACATGCTGGCCGAGCTGCGCGACGACAACGGCGGCCTGGCCGCGGCCATGCGGGCCGCCCACGCCGCCTGCGACGAGCACGGCGACATCGCCACCGCCAGCCTGCTGGAGAACTGGATCGACGAGACCGAAAAGCGGGTCTGGTTCCTGTTCGAGGCCGGCCGCCGCGACCGGGCCTGACGCCCGCCACCCTCGGGATCTCGCCGCTCTCCCCCCAGGCGAAGGTCCCGGAAGGCCCCGCCCGCCGCGCCTCCCCCAGGCGGCCGGCGGGGCCGACCCCTTCGCAAGACCAAGGGCGCCCCTCGTGACCGGCCTTCAGAAACTGTGCCTCAGCGCCGCGACCGCCGCCCTGCTGGCCCTGACCGCCTTCGCCGCCGTCGCGCCCCGCGCCGCACCCGAACACGTCGTCGTTTCCGTTCAAGACATCGCCTCGCGACGTTCCGTGAACTAGGGTTCGAAGGACCGCCAGGAGGCCCGCCGTGACGGATATCATCGCGACCAAGCCGCTCGCCGCCGACGACCCCTACGCCCGCACCGCCCAGATCTTTCCCGTGCTGTCGCCCGAGATGGTGCGACGCCTTTCGGGCTACGGCGTCGAGGAGGCGATCGCGCAGGGGCAGGTGCTGTTCCGGCGCGGCGACCGGCGCGCCGACTTCTTCCTGGTGCTGGAAGGGCAGGTCGGCATCACCCGCAGCGGCGAGGAGGGCGACGACGAGATCCTCACCGTCCACGGCCCGGGCCAGTTCAGCGGCGAGCTCGACCAGATCAACGCCCGCGCCCTGCTGGTCAGCGCCCGGGCCCAGACCGACGGCCGGGTGGTGCGGGTGGCCAACAGGGACGTGCCGCGGATGATGGCGGCCGAACCCGACATCGGCGAGATCGTCATGCGGGCCTTCATCCTGCGCCGCATGGGGTTCCTGCATCACGGCGAGGCGGGGATCGTGCTGATCGGCCGGCCCGACGATCCCGACACCCTGCGCATCGAGCGCTTCGCGGTGCGCAACGGCTATCCGCTGCGACTGGTCGACGTGGAGAGCGACGAGGCCGCCTCCGGCTGCATGGGCCGTCACGGCCTGGACGTGGCCGACCTGCCGGCGGTGGTGCTGCCCGACCGCAGCCTGCTGCTCAATCCCGACACCATGGCCCTGGCCGATCGCCTGGGCATGACCGAGCGCTTCGACCCGCAGGCGGTGTTCGACGTGGCGGTGGTGGGAGCCGGGCCGGCGGGCCTGTCGGCGGCGACCTACGCCGCGTCCGAGGGCCTGGCGACGGTGATCCTGGAAGGACTGGCGCCCGGCGGCCAGGCCGGGGCCAGTTCGAAGATCGAGAACTATCTGGGCTTTCCCACCGGCATATCGGGCCAGGCCCTGGCCGGCCGCGCCCAGGTGCAGGCCCAGAAGTTCGGCGCGCGGCTGGCGGTGTCGCGGGCCGTGGTCGGGGTCGAGTGCGAAAAGCGCCCCTACCGCCTGAAGCTGGAGGACGGCCAGACCCTGCTGGCGCGGGCGGTGGTGATCGCCTCGGGCGCCCGCTACCGCAAGCTGGACGTCGAGGGCTACGGCCGCTTCGACGGCCAGGCCATCCACTACGCGGCCACGGCCATGGAGTCGGACCTCTGCCGGGGCCAGGCGGTGGTAGTGGTCGGCGGCGGCAACTCGGCCGGCCAGGCGGCGATGTTCCTGTCGCGCACCGTCGGCCACGTGCACATGCTGGTGCGCGGCGAGGGGCTGGCGGCGACGATGTCGGACTATCTGGTCCAGCGCATCGAGGGCTCGGCCCGCATCACCCTGCACCCGTTCTGCGAGGTCACCCGCCTGGAGGGCGAGCGCACCCTGAACCAAATCGGCTGGACCAACCATCGCACCGGCCAGGAGACGGTGGTCGACGCCGGGGCCCTGTTCGTGATGATCGGCGCCGTGCCCAACACCGACTGGCTGCGCGGCTGCATCGACTTGGACGAGAGTGGTTTCGTCCTGACCGGCGAGAGCGGCCGCGCGCCCGGCGCCCGGTCGGCCTACGAGACCGAGCGCCCGGGCGTCTACGCCGTCGGCGACGTGCGCGCCGGATCGATCAAGCGCGTCGCGGCCGGTGTCGGCGAGGGCTCGGTGGTGGTCTCGGCGATCCACCGCGACCTGGAGGCCCTGCGGGCCGGGTAGGGACGCCGCGGCGGCGTCCCCGGTCCGGATCAGCCGGCGACCACCTCGATGGTCAGCGGCGCGCCGCCGTCGACGATGGCCAGCAGGCGGTCGACGTTCGGGTGCGCGCCGGGGCGCTGGCGGGCGTCCGCCGTGTGCTCGGCGAAGACGGCCAGGCCGTGCTCGGCGGCCTTGGCGTCCAGGGCGCCGAACGCCTGCTTCAGATAGGCGTAAACGGCCAGCGAGCCTTGCTTGCCCGGCTGGTTCTCGATGCTGGCGACGACGGCGCCGGCGGGATCGACGAGGTCGATGCGGCTGATCCCCTCGATGGCCGGCAGTTGCTGAAGGTTGTCCTTGAAGGTCGCGCCAGGTTGAATCATCGCCAGCTTGTCTCGAATTGCGGAGTGAGTTGCGGGCGGGGGCTGTAGCACCCCTTGCCGCCGCTCGGCTACGCGTTCGCGGGCGGCTCTATCCCTCGACCCAGCGCTTGATCGGGCGTGGGTGGGGCGTCCTGTAGGCGGTGAGGTCGAACATCACCTCGTCGACATAGCACCAGCCCCAGCCCTCGGGCGGGTCGTAGCCTTCGATGATCGGGTGCTGGGCAGCGGCGAAGTGGGCGCTGGCGTGGCGGCTGGGCGACTGGTCGCAGCAGCCGACATGGCCGCAGGCGCGGCACAGGCGCAGGTGCACCCACCAGCCGCCGGTCTTGAGGCATTCCTCGCAGCCGTCGGCGCTGGGCGTCACGACGACGATGGTCGACAGGTGGGTGCAGCTCATCGGGTCGGCCTTTCTCGCGGCGTGCGGGCCTCGCAGCGTCCGGACGATCGGGCGATCATGCCGCCGAACCGCCCGGAGCGCTTGCGTTTCCCGGCCCTTTCTTGGCCGGCCGCGGCTACTTCTTCGGCTTGCGGGCGGCCTGGACCTCGATCTCGACCAGCATGCCGTCGGCGACCAGGGCGGTGACCTGGCTGGTGATGCGCGAGGGCTTGTTGGGCTGCTCGGCGGTGCCGAAGAAGGTCTTGTAGCCCTCCATCATGCCGGCGAAGTCCATCTTGCCGTCCTTGGCCGGGTCGCCGACCAGCAGCACGCGCATCATCACCACGTCCGACAGGCTGGCGCCTTGGCTCTTGAGGGCGTCTTCCAGGCGCTTGATGACGCCGATGGTCTGGGTCTTGGTGTCGCCGAACTTGGCCACGCCCGTGGCGTTGGCGTCGACCACCGGCGGGGTCATGCCGCTGACATAGATGGTGTCGTAGCCGGCCGGCACGGTGACGACGCTGGCGATGGCCGACTTGGGGTCGCCGCCGCGGACGATCTCCTGGGCCAGGGCGGGCGTGGCGACGGCGGCGGTCGCGACGAGGGCGAGGGCGAGGCGTTTCATGGGGGCGGCTCCTTGGTTGTTCTTATGGGGCGAAAGATCGTCTCGAAACGGAAGCCCCCTTTTTCCGAGCTTCCCCGCGAAGGCGGGGATCCAAGCGGATTGGGGAGCTGGTTCGGGGTTGCTTCATCCTGAAAGTCGGCTTGGGTCCCCGCCTTCGCGGGGATCGGGCGGTTTTACGGGGTCTAGTGGGCCTGCAGGCCGCGGGCCTTGGCGCCGGCCTTGGACTGGGAGCGGACGCCGGAGACGTCGGCATAGCTGACCGGCTTGCCCTTGTTGCCCCAGGCGGTGCGGACATAGTTCAGCAGGCCGGTCAGCTCGGCGTCGGACAGGTCGTCCTTGAAGGCGGGCATGCCGGCCCGGCCGTTGAGCACGACATTGGCCATGGCCTTGCCGTCGCCCTGCACCAGGGGCGAGCCGGCCAGGGCCGGGAAGGCGCCCTTGACGCCCTTGCCGGTGACCTGGTGGCAGGCCGAGCAGTTGTCGGCGTAGAGGGTCTGTCCGGGCGGGGCGGCGAGGGCGGGCGAGGCGGCGCCGGCGACCAGACTGAGGGCGGCGAGCGCCGGGAAAGCGTGGCGAAGCATCAGGTCTCCGAAGGTCTGGAAGAGGGGCGTCACGCGGCGCGGACGCGGGCGTGCAGCTTGGCGATCTGCTGCCAGGCCGACTCGATGGCCCCGGCCTGCCAGCCGCCGAGATAGCTGAGGTGCTCGCCGGCCAGGTACAGGCGGCCGTCGGGCTCGCACAGGACGGGGTAGGCGGTCTTGCGGCCTTCCTCGCCCCATTCGGCCCAGCCGCCCAGATTGTGCTCGGCCAGGTGCCAGCAGAACGAGAAGGCGTTCTCGTAGCTGTCGGCGTATTCGGGGAACACCTTCTGGCCGCCGGCCACGGCGAAGGCGGCGCGCTCGGCCGGGCTCTTGGCGCTGATGCGCGCGGCCTCGCCGCCGAACGAGTAGTAGCCCAGCAGAACGCCCTTCTGAGACTGCCAGCCGGTCGAGGGCAGGCTGATCGTGCCGATGCCGGGCATGTCGTTGTAGATGTGGCCGCCGTAGATGAAGTGGTCCTCTTCCCAGAAGCGGCGCTTCATCTGCAGGCCGATCTTGTTGACCGGCGCGTAGGCCACGCCCTCCATCGCCGCCTTGAACGGCTTGGAGGCCTGCAGCTCGACGCTGCGCAGCACGCTGAGCGGGATGGTGCAGATGCAGTAGTCGGCGACGACCTCGGCTTTCTTTCCGGCCGCGTCGCGGTAGCCGATCTTCACGCCCTTGGCGTCTTGGCCAATGGTCTCGACGACGCAGGAATAGCTGATCTTGTCGGCCACCTTGCGCTCGAAGGCCTTGGCCAACTGGTCCATGCCGCCGATCGGCTGGAGCATGGTGCGCTGCTGCTCGTAGCCGGCCACCGAGGTCAGGGTGCGCCAGGCGCCCGAATGCAGCACGTCGGCCATGCTGCGCGGGGTCGACGGCTTGCCCGGACCGGGCGAGACGCCGGCGCCGGGATGCACGTCGAAGCCGCGGCCGTCGGTGCCGGTGTAGGCCAGATCCGTCGCCGAAAGCCGTCCCTCGTTGACCATGTAGGCGATGAAGAGGTCGCGGTCCTGCGCGGTGATGGCGCTGTCCAGCCCGCCCTTGGAGGCGACCTTGGCCATCAGCTCGGCGGCGTGGCCGCGGGCGTCGGCGGCGATCTCGCCCTTGCGCACCGGCTTGCCCTTCAGCGGGCCCTCGCCCTTCTCGAAATAGACGTAGGCGGCGTCGTTGTCGTTGACGAAGCTCTCCAGCGGCACGCCCAGAAGCTTGGTGTAGTGCAGCGTCGAGCGGTGGTGGTACGGGATCCGCCAGGGGCCGTGGTTGATGTAGAGGCCCTCGTCGAACTCGCAGGTCTGGTCGTTGCCCAGCAGGTCGACGTGGCGGAAGCCCTTGCGGGCGGTCTGGCAGCGGCCGCCGGCGAAGTCGCGGGCCTCCAGCACCTGCACCTCGTAGCCGTGCTTGGTCAGTTCATAGGCGGTGGTCAGGCCCGCCAGGCCCGCGCCCAGGACCACGACCTTGATCCCCTTGCCGCCGCCCTCCAGCGGGGGCGGGGCGGCCTGGGCCGAGGCGAAGCCGTAGCCCAGGGCGTCCATGCCGGCCATGGCCAGCGACACCCCGCCATAGGCCGCAAGACTCTCGAAAAACCGTCGGCGCGTCAGAACCGCGCCAGATGCCGAACCTACTCGACCGTCCATACGCCACCCCGTGCTCTCATGTCCGCCTGCCGGATGTTTCGGCGGCGGCTCCATCTCGAAATCCCCGTCCTGGCGGGGCAATCCCTTTAAGCCGGCGAGGGCGGGCGACCGGTCGCGGAACGGCCTTGTGCCGCCCGCTTGGGCGCCGTGATCGCGGCTTGGGCGAAGTTGGGGCGCGGCGAGCGCGCCCCGTGGAATCGCCTTCGGAAAAAGGAGCCGGGCGGACGCCCGACTCCTCTCTTTCCGGTGCGATGGAAGAGCGGCCTAGAAGGTGTAGGTCAGGCGCCCGTAGTAGTAGCCGCCGTTGATCCCGAACGGCGAGAACGCGGGATACTGGGTGACGCAGCCGCCGCCGGAGGCGACGCAGGCCGACTGGAAGGCGGCCGAGAACTTGTCCGGATACTCGTTGAACAGGTTGTTGGCGCCGACCGCGGCGACCACGCCGCCCGGGAACTTGTAGGAGACCTCCAGGTCGGTGAGCGCGGTGGCGCTGACCACGGTGTTGAGCAGCGGACCGGTGCCCGGGTCGGCCAGGGCCGAGGCCTTGCCGTAGAAGGTCTCGGTCAGGCTGACGGTGAGCGGGCCGAAGCTGTAGAGGCCGTTGAGGCCGATCTTGTACTTCGGCGCGGCGGTCTCGAGCAGCGAGGCGGCGTTGCCGGCGAACAGGACCTGGCCGCTGGGGAAGGCCGTGCTGGTCACGCCCAGGGCGGCGGGCGCGGACTTCACCTTGGTGATCTTGGTCTTGTTGTAGTTGCCGCTCAGGGTCCAGTCGATGCGGCCCCAGTCGCCCAGGTCCGTCGGATAGGACACCACCACGTCGACGCCCGTGGTGCGGGTGTCGAGGCCGTTGGAGAAGATGTTGATGCCGGTGCTGGTGACGGTGCTGTCGAGGATGTTGCCGTTGGCCGCGATGGCGGCGTTGACGTTCGGGTTCACCACCACGCCGTTGCGCAGGCCGTAGACCGAGCTGGAGCCGAAGATGCGGTCTTCCAGCTTGATGCGGTAGGCGTCGATCGTGGCCGTCAGTTTCGGGATCGGGTGGGCCACGACGCCGACGCTGAAGTTGGTCGACTTCTCCGGCTTCAGCTTCTCGATGCCCAGCAGGGCGGCGGCGGCCGAGTTGGGGGCCAGCTGCACGAAGGCCGAGGTCGGCGAGACGTTGGTGGCCGAGTAGAACGACTCCGCCAGGGTCGGGGCGCGGAAGCCGGTGCTGACCGTGCCGCGGACGGCGAACATCTCGTTGAAGTCGTAGCGGCTGGTCAGCTTGCCGACCGTGGTGTCGCCGAAGTCGCTGAAGTCTTCGTAGCGCAGGGCCACGTCGACCTTCCACGGCGTGATCGGCGAGACGGCGAGGTCGGTATAGAGCGCCCAGCTGGTGCGGCTGTGGCCGCCGGCGTCGGTCTTGGAGAAGCCCGGATAGGACTGCGAGCCTTCCTTGTAGGTCGAGGCCGCGTCGCCGGCGCCGATCGCATAGGTGTCACGACGCTGCTCGATGCCCACCGCCACGTCCAGCGGCGCGGCCAGGCCCACGTCGAAGCCGCGGGAGAGGTCCAGGTTGTTGGTCCACTGGGTGGTCTGCCAGCTGCCGGCGTGGAACGAGGTGGGGGTGAAGCCCTTGGTCGTGAGGGTCGAGGTGTCGGTGTAGAGGCTGGCGTTGGCCGAGTCCTCGACGCGGACCTCGATGTCGTCCTTGCCGTAGGTGGCGCTGAGGTCGAAGTTCCAGCCTGCGACGACGCCGGACAGGCCCAGCGTCATGGCGTAGTCGTCCTCGATGATCCGTTCGCGCGGGCTGAAGCCGTTGGGGAACGGACGGTCGGCCGCGCCCATCTTGCCCTGGATGCGGTTGTAGCGGCGGTAGTTCTCGTAGGCCGAGGCGTCCTTGTGGCCGTAGGTGCCGAACGAATAGACCTCGAAATCGCCGGGCAGCTCGACGCCGCCGTTGAAGGCCAGGACGTGCATCCGGTACTCGGCGTCGCCCGAGATCAGGTTCAGGTTCGGGTAGCCCTTGATCTGGCTCTCGACGGCGTTGTTGGCGGCCGAGTAGCTGGGGCTGGCGGGGTTGTAGACCCGCTGGTCGGGCAGGCCGCGGTTGGAGAAGCCGTGGTATTTGCTCTCGACCGTGAAGTTCAGATAGCTGTTCTCGGTGGGGGCCGTGCCCAGGTTGGCCGAGAACGAGGCGGTCTTGCCGCCGCCGTCGAAGTACTCGCCGCCGGTGGCCGAGATCGCGCCGCCCGACTCCGACTTCTTCAGGATGATGTTGACGACGCCGGCGATGGCGTCGGTGCCGTACTGGGCCGCGGCGCCGTCGGTCAGCACCTCGATCCGACCGATCGAGGCCATGGGGATGAAGCCGAGGTCGGCGGCCGCCGCGCCCTGGTAGGGGCCAGACAGGACCGCGAAGTTGCCGGTGGTGTGGCGGCGCTTGCCGTTGATCAGCACCAGGGCCTGGTTCGGCGACAGGCCGCGCAGGCGCGCCGACAGGGTCAGGTTGGCGGTGTCGCCGCCGAAGGCCTGGGCGTTGAACGACGGCACCAGGTTGGCCAGGCCCAGGCGCAGGTCGACCTGGCCGGTGCGCTCGAGGGTGGCGGTGTCGACCACCTGGACGGGGGCCGGGCTGTCGGCGACCCGCAGGCCGGTCTGGCGCGTGCCGGTGACGATGACGGTGTCGAGTTCGACGGAAGGATCAGGCGCGGGCTCGGCCGCGTGCGCGATGGTCGAAGTACCCAGAGCAATCGACAGAGTCGAAATGCTCGCAGTCAGGATTTTTTTGAGATTATTGTTCACTAGTGCCCCTCTCCGCATGGTCAATGCATGACTGATGGCTCCTTCGTGGGGTCCGCCCTAATCGTGTTCTTATTGTTGGAACGCGAATACTAGACTGAACAGCGGTTTTGACCGCGGTTCAGCGTTGATCAGGCGGATCGGTTCGGCAATGGGGGAGGGGGCGAGGAAGGGCTTTGCGGGCCTTCTTCGTATACGCCCGCCACATTTCAGGGCGCCGACCGGAGGTTTCCGGAATGTGCTGATCATCACACCGGCAACTCGGATAACGCTGTTTGATTTTACGCGCACGGCGACGGGGACAGCCGGTTCCCGCCGTCGGCCGTCAAGGTCGCCGGGGCGGTGAAATCGCGGAGCGGCCCTGTCGGCGCTGGCGTTTGGCCTGAACGCCGTGTGGGGAAAATTGCCGTTCCAACCCATTTTTTGACGGATCGGCGGCAAACTTGGTCGCAAGCGGTTCAGAAATTCTCGAATTCAATTCCCATCGATTCAGTGGGAATTGGCCGGCACCGGCAATCAACCGGCACGACCTGTTCGTTTCGTCAGCATCGGGACGACGCGCCGGCATTTCCTGAAATGTGGATTGCGGGCGCGCTCGGGCGGCGGGGAGCGTCGGGTCGCAGTTCTGGAGGGGATACCATGAACACTCGCCTACGCGTCGCCCTGCTGGCGACCACGACTCTCTGCGCCGCCGTCCTGTCGGCGCACGCCTTCGCCCAGGAGGGCGAGGCCGCGACCGTCGAGGAGATCACCGTCGTCGGCTCGCAGATCAAGGGCGCCAAGGTCAACGCCGCCCTGCCGGTGACGGTGGTCGGCGAGGAGCAGATCCAGGCCACCGCCGCCGTCTCGGGCGATGATCTGTTCCGCTCGATCCCGCAGATGGGCGACGTCAACTTCAACTCGCAGTACCTGCCGGGCACCAGCAACAGCGCCCGCGGCGACGTCGGCTCGGTGAACCTGCGCAACCTGGGCATCGGCAACACCCTGGTGCTGCTGAACGGCCGCCGCGTGGTGACCCACCCGACCAGCCAGGCCAACGACAACCTGGTTCCGGTGCTGACCTACAACTCCAACGCCATTCCGGTGACGGGCCTGCGCCGCCTGGAAGTGCTGCGCGACGGGGCGGCGGCCATCTACGGCGCCGACGCGGTGGCCGGCGTGGTCAACACCGTGCTGCGCGACGACCTGGAGGGCCTGAACGTCGCGACCCAGTACGGCTTCGCCGAGGGCACGAACCTCAAGGAGTACAATTTCAACGCCTATGGCGGCCACAACTTCGCGGGCGGCCGCGGCAATGTCAGCGCCTTCTTCTCCTATGACGAGCGCTCGCACCTGCGTTCCTACGAACAGGCCTACACCGCCTCGGCCGACCGCCGCGCGCTGTTCGCCGACACCCGCTTCGCCGGCGCCACCAGCCTGGACGGCCGCGGCACGACCACGCCCTGGGCCTATCTGCAGACGCCGGCCAGCTTCGGCACGGTGCGCCAGGGGACCACGGCCCTGACCAGCAGCGCCGGCTACTTCCACATCCAGCCGACCACCTTCTCGGGCTGCCAGCTGAACATCGGCAACGGCCTGTGCATCGACGACGGGGCGCTGGCGACCTCGGGCGTCGACCGCGACCTGCGCTTCGACGCGGCCTCGCTGGGCACGACGGTGATCCCGTCGGTCAAGCGCGCCAACCTGTTCGCCACCGGCAAGTACGAGATCAACGACAGCGTCACCGCCTTCGGCGAGCTGGGAATCTACCACGCCAAGACCAACGCCGGGCAGGCGCCGATCTCGACCCTGTCGTCGGGCGTGATCACCATCCCGGCCAGCAACTACTGGAACCCGTTCGGCCCGACCGTCTTCGCCAACGGTTCGGTCAACCCCAACCGCCTGCCCAACCTGAACGTCCCGGCCTCGGGCCTGGCCGTGACCCTGCGCGGCTACACCTTCGCGGATCTCGGCCTCACCCAGGTGGACGTCACCAACAAGCAGTACCGCGTGCTGGGCGGCCTGCGCGGCGAGAAGTTCGGCTTCGACTGGGAGTCGGCCTTCGTCTACTCCGAGGCCACCGCGAGGGACGTGGCCGACAACATCTCTACCACCAAGCTCTACGCTCAGCTGGCCCTGTCGACCCCCGACGCCTACAACGTCTTCAACGGCTCGGACCTGACCTACACCAGCGGCGCCGACAGCACCCGCAACAGCCAGGCGGCCATCGACGCCATCCGCGTCAAGACCATCCGCCGCACCAAGAGCACGCTTGCGCTGTGGGACTTCAAGGTCTCGCGGCCCGACCTCTTGACCCTGCCGGGCGGCGACCTGGGCATCGCCTCGGGCGTCGAGTTCCGCCGCGAAACCCAGCTGGACGACCGCGACAGCCGCATCGACGGCACGACCACCTTCACCGACCCGGTCAGCGGGGCGGTGCTGAGCGACCTGATCAATTCCAGCATCAACCCCGACACCAAGGGCCACCGCACGGTGGGCTCGGCCTATCTGGAACTGGCCGTGCCGCTGGTCTCGCCGGAGATGTCGATCCCGCTGGTCCATCGCCTGGAGGGCCAGCTGGCCGGCCGCTACGAGCGCTACAGCGACTTCGGCGACACCGCCAAGCCCAAGGTCGCCCTGGCCTGGGACGTGATCGACGGCGTGCGCTTCCGCGGCTCGTGGGCGCAGGGCTTCCGCGCCCCGAACCTGGAGCAGATCAACGCCTCGGTGATCTCGCGCTCGAACACCCGCACCGACTACGCCTTCTGCGAGGCCGACCTGCGGTCGGGCCGGATCAGCGCCTTCTCGTCGTGCTCGCGCTCGCAGCTGACCACGGCGCGGCGGGCGGGCAATCCGGACCTGGAGCCGGAGGAGTCCGAAACCCTGTCGTACGGCGTGGTCTTCGAGCCGAAGTTCGTGCCCGACGCCTTCGGCCGCTTCACCTTCACCGCCGACTACTGGAAGGTGAAGCAGACGGGCCTGATCGGCGTGTTCGGCGAGGGCAACGCCCTGATCCTCGACTACCTGCTGCGCCAGCAGGGCTCGAGCAACCCGAACGTGGTGCGCGCCGCCCCGACGGCCGACGACGTCGCCGCCTTCGCCGGCACCGGCCTGACGGCCGCCGGCCAGGTGCTGTACGTCAACGACAAGTACACCAACCTCCAGCCGCAGGTGGTCGAGGGGCTGGACTTCGGCTTCCTGTGGAAGCTGGGCACGCAGCGGTTCGGCGACTTCGACCTGAACGTCAACGTCGCCCACCTGCTGAAGTACTACCAGTCGCCGTCGCCGGGCATCGCCGAGCTGCTGAAGGCGCGCTCGGACGGCACGATCAACGCCGGCACCACCATCACCGGCGGCGGTGATTTGCTGCGCCAGAACGGCAAGCCGGAGTGGAAGTGGTCGGCGGCCCTGACCTGGCGCTACGACCGCTTCACGGTCGGCGGCTTCACCCAGTACATCGGCGACTACGACGACACCGGCCTGATCGACTCCTCGGGCCAGCCGTGGGTGGTCGAGTCGACCCTGACCGGCAACCTCTACGGCGAGGTCGACGTGGCCGAGCACCAGACCAAGCTGCGGGTCGGGGTGCGCAACATCACCGACGAGCAGCCGCCGCTGAGCACGGCCGGCTACGACGGCACGGTCTACACGCCGTACGGCCGCTACTGGTACTTCAACGTCAAGAAGCGGTTCTAGGCCGCGCCGCAAGCTCCCGGGCCGCCGCGCGCGGCGGCCCGGGCGTCTTCCTTTCAAGAGTTCAAGGGAAACTCCATGACATCGCGTTCCGCCCGCATCCTGCTCGGCGGCCTGTGTGCCGCGGCGCTGTCCACCTCGATCGCCGTCGCCCAGACCAAGCCGCTGGCGGTGGTCGACGCCGAGATCTTCGACGCCACGGGCGCGGCGCCCTATCGCGGGACGCTGGTGGTCAAGGACGGGCGGATCCTCGCCGTCGGTCCCAAGGTCAAGGCGCCCAAGGGCGCGACCATCGTCGACGCCAAGGGCGCGGCGCTGATCCCGGGCCTGTTCGACGTGCACACCCACTGGACCCCGGCCGGCGCCCCGGCGGTGATCCCGAAGATCGCCGACGCCTACCTGGCCTCGGGCGTGACGACGGTGAACGACTTCCACCAGCAGCCGGAAAGCTTCGCGCCACGCCGCGCCTGGCTGGGAACGCTGACTGCGCCGCACGTCAACTTCGTCGCCCGGATGAGCACGCCGGGCGGCCACGGCGCCGACTGGGCCGACCAGGCCACCACCCGCTGGGTCGACACGCCCGAGAGCGCGCGCCTGGCGGTCGACGAGATCGCCGCCTACAAGCCCGACGCCATCAAGGCCTTCACCGACGGCTGGCGTTACGGATCCGCGCCCGACAACACCAGCATGGACGCCTGGACGCTGAAGGCCCTGACCGAGGCGGCGCACAAGCACAATCTGAAGGTCCTGACCCACACCGTCACCGTCGAGCGCGGCAAGGTGGCGGCGTCCAGCGGCGTCGACGTCATCGCCCACAGCCTGCAGGACGAGCCGGTCGACGCCGACACCATCGCGGCGATCAAGGCCTCGGGCCTGTTCTATGCTCCGACCCTGGCGGTCTACGAGCCGGTCAAGCCGGGGGCCAAGCCGCCCGCCGATCCCGACAGCCCGCGCAACGTGCAGGCGCGCCGCAAGTTCGGCTATGCCCTCGGCAACGTGAAGGCGCTGTTCGACGCCGGCGTGCCGGTGGCGCTGGGCACGGACGCGGGCATGCCCGGCACGCCGCACGGCCCTTCGACCCTGCGCGAACTGGAACTGCTGGTGCAGGCGGGCCTGACGCCGAGCCAGGCGCTGGTCGCTGGCACGGCCACCAGCGCCAAGGCCATGAACCTGATCGCCGACCGCGGCACGCTGGAAGCCGGCAAGCGGGCCGACTTCGTGCTGGTTTCCGGCAAGCCGTGGGAGACGATCTCGGACGTGCGCAGGACCGAGCGGGTGTTCCTCGACGGCCAGGCGGTGTTCGGCCCCGGCGCGGTGCGTTCGGCCGCCAACGACAAGGCCACGCCGCCGGCGGTCAAGGCTGCGGCCCTGATCGATGACTTCGAGCGCGCCGACGGCCGCACCAGCCTCGACACCCTGCGGCTGGACGATTTCGACGGCGGCCGCGATCGCAGCCTGGAGGTCTCGCAGGTCATCATCCGCGAGGGCGGCGGCAAGGTGCTGAGCGTCGGGGCCCGCATGGCCACCAAGGACGACGCCTCGGCCGGCGTGCTGCTGCCCCTGACCCGGGGCTCGGTGGTTCCTGCCGACGCCAGCGCCTTCAAGGGGCTGAAATTCGCCGTGCGCGGCGACGGCGGGGCCTATGTCGTGACGCTGGTCGGCGCGGCCGGCCGCTGGAGCACCAAGGTCGAGGCCGACCCGCAGTGGAAGAGCGTCGAGCTGCCGTTCACGGTCTTCAAGCCGGTCGCGGTCCGCGGCGAGGCCCCGGCCTTCACCGGGACCGACCTGCTGCAGGTCGGGGTCGAGGGCGAGCGCGCGGCGGGAACCAAGCTGTGGTTCGAGCTCGACGACGTGGCGTTCTACTAGCCTGATTGTCGCCGAACCGTCATGGGCGGCCGCTAGAGGGCGGTTTTCCGATCCGCCAGCGCCTGGGCCGCCCATGATGAAGACGCGTCTTTCGCTCCTGCTCGCCGCCGGCCTTCTGGCGCTGGCCCAGCCGGCGGCCGCCGCGCCGCCGGTTCCGCCTCTCGCCCAGAACGGCGGGACCTGGGCCTCGGGCCACGTGCAGGGCGTCGCCGTCGATCTGAAGGGCGGCTACGTCTACTACTCGTTCACGAACCTGCTGGCGAAGTACGACTTCGAGGGCAGGCTGGTGGGGACTCTGGTCGGCTGGACCGGCCATCTGGGCGACCTGGACTTCAATCCGCAGGACGGCCGGCTGTACGGCTCGCTGGAGTACAAGAAGGACCAGGCCTTCTACATCGCCGTGATCGACGTTTCCCGGCTGGACCGCGTGGGCGTCGAGGCGGCCAGGAGCGATCTCTTCCGCACCGTCTACCTGCCCGAGGTCGCCAGGGACTACGCCGCCGACCTGAACGGCGACGGCCGGTTCGACGGCGACACGGCCAGGACGGGCGACCATCGCTATGGCTGCTCTGGCATCGACGGGGTGAGCTTCGGGCCGGCCTTCGGGCGCGCCGACGGGCCGCGCTACCTGACCGTGGCCTACGGGATCTATGGCGACGAGGGCCGGAGCGACAACGACCACCAGGTGCTGCTGCAGTACGACGTCGCCGACTGGGCGAAGCTGGCCCGGCCGCTGTCGGAGGCCGAGCCGCATCACGAAGGACCGGCCGCGCCGCGCGACAAGGTGTTCGTGCGCACCGGCAACACCCGCTTCGGCGTGCAGACCCTGGCCTATGACGAGACGCTGAAGCGCTGGTTCATGGGCGTCTACCAGGGCGGCAAGCCGGCCTTTCCCAACTACCTGCTGTTCGCGGTCGACGCGCGGGCCGAGCCGGCGAGCGGCGATCTGGTCGGCGTGCCGGGGCCGGATGGTCGGGGCTGGGAGCAGGGCAGGGTGCTGTCGCTGGCCGGCGAGGGCCTGAAGGACGAGGCCAGCGGCGTGCGCGGCTGGAACCAGAAGGCCGACGTCGGCTTCCAGCCGATCGGCGGCGGCCTCGTCTATGTGGCGGCCAATGCGAAGGTCGACGGCCGGCAGACCGCCGACCTGACCCTGATGCGTTGGACCGGGGATGCGGGGCGGCCGCTGGTTGCGGCGACAGCGGCGGACCTGAACTCGCGCGCAGCGAGCGCCCGGGACTGACTGTCACAATCGGCGTCTAGCCAGGGCGCCGACTCGCCATGAGGCCACCAGCCAGCGGAACAGGCATGACCGGCGCCGACAGGGAAAGACAGCGATGGTTCGTGCGCAACGTCCTGCCGCACGAGCCGGCCCTGCGCGGCTGGCTGTCGCGCAGCACGCCGGCGGGCGTCGATCCCGAGGACGTCATCCAGGAAGCCTACACCATCCTGGCCGAGCTGGAGACGGTGGAGACCATCCGCTATCCCCGGGCCTATCTGTTCCAGGTGGCGCGCTCGGTGATCATGCGGCACGTGCGGCGGGCCAGGATCGTCTCGATCCACGCGGTGGGCGACCTGGAGCGGCTGGACCATCCCGACGACGCCGCCTCGCCAGAGCAGCACGCGCTCGACAGGGACGAGTTGCGGCAGCTGGCCCGGGCGATCGCGGCCATGCCGGCCAAGGTGCGCGAGGCCTTCGTGCTGCGGCGGGTGGACGGGCTTTCGCAGCGCCAGATCGCCGAGCGGATGCGGATTTCGGAGAATACGGTCGAGACGCACATATCGCGCGGCGTTTCGTTCTTGATTGATTGGTTCGGCCGTAGCGGAAACAAGCGGTCCCAAACCTCTAGTACAGTGGATGCGGAGATCGCCTCGCCAGATGGCCGAACGAGACACCAGTCGAGACATTGACGAAGCGGCGTCCAGCTGGACGGCGCGGCTGGATCGTGGGCCGCTGACTCCGGAGGAAGACCAGGCTTTTCAAGGCTGGCTGAAGGGCGATCCCCGCAGCCGGGGCGCGCTGCTGCGCGCCCAGTCGCTGTTCATGATGAGCGAGTCCGCCCAGGCCCTGGGCGCGCACTACGACCCGGCGGACTTCCGGGAGCCGACGGCGCCGAGGCCGCGCGGGCTGTCGCGACGCGCGGCGCTGTGGGCGGGCGGCGCGGGCGCGGCCGCTTCGCTGGCGGCGCTGGCCGTGGGCGTGCCGGCGGCGGGCGCGGTGACCAGCACCCGGCGCGGCGAGATCCGGCTCGTGCCGCTGAAGGACGGCTCGACCGTGCTGCTCAACACCGAAAGCCGCATCCGCGTGCGCTATGGCCAGAGCGAGCGGTTCGTCGCCCTGATCAGGGGCGAGGCCTATTTCTCGGTGGCGCGCGACGAGCGACCGTTCGTGGTCGAGGTGGACGGACGGCGCCTGCGCACCAGCCAGGCGGGCTTTCGGGTGCGCAAGCTGGCGGCCGATCCGGTCGACCTCCTGGTGCAGCAGGGGCGGGTGGACGTGGCGATCCCCCGGCTGACGGCGCCGACGACCAACCTGGCCCTGGAGGGCAACACGCGGCTGGTGATGGCCGATCTCGTGCCGCGCCCGCAGCCGATCACGCCTTCGGTGGTCACCCGCGAACTGGCCTGGCGCGAGGGCAAGCTGGCCTTCGAGGGCGAGAGCCTGAAGGAGGCCGCCCAGGCCTTCGCCCGCTACAGCGACACCCGCATCGAGATCCCCGACCAGGCCCTGGCGCGCGAGCCGGTCGCCGGCCTGTTCGCCGCCAACGACCCCGTCGGCTTCAGCCGCGCCATCGCCAGGGTGTTCGACGCCCGGCTGGACCAGAAGGGCGACCTGGTCGTCCTGAGCCGGGGCCCGGCCTCGAACTGAGAATTTTTTGTGACCGGTCACGGAAGCCCGTGGCCCGAGGGCTCTCAACCCGCGACGTCGCGATCTGGGCGACGATTGGGGGCTGCCTGCCGATGAATTCCCGTTACTCCATCCTCGCCTGCGGCGTCGCCGCCGTGGCGCTCGCCGTCGCCTCGCAAGCCCAGGCGCAGGACCGCGACTTCGACATTCCGGCCCAGCCGGCCGTGCGCGCCATCCCCGAACTGGCCCGTCAGGGCCAGGTGCAGATCGTGGCCCCGGCCCGCCTGCTGGACGGCGTGCGCACCCCGGCCGTGAAGGGTCGCATGGACGTGCGCACCGCTCTGTCGCGCCTGATCGCCGGCACCTCGCTGCGCATCGACAGCGACGACGGCCAGGTGATCACCCTGAAGTCGGCCGGTCCGGCCGGGACGCGCCCGTCTGCGGCCGTCGGCTCGGGCGTGGTGCGCGGCAAGGTGCTCAACACCGCCACCGGCCAGTACGTGCGCAACGCCGAGATCCGCGTCGAGGGCACGACCATCGTGGCCTTCTCGGAAGACGGCGGCGACTTTCGCCTGACCGGCGTGCCGGCCGGCGAGGTGGCGGTGGTGGCCAAGTACGCGGGCCTGGAGACGGCCCGCACCGTCGTCACCGTCGAGCCCGGCCAGACCGCGGCGGTGACCTTCGACCTGACGGCCTACGCCGCGGCCGGCGGCGACGCCGTCGAGGCGGTGACGATCACGGCCGCCCGCGACGGCCAGGCCGCCGCCATCATGGAGCGCCGCGCCTCGACCAACGCCAAGAACGTGGTGGCGGCCGACAACTTCGGCGCCCTGACCATGGGCGACGTCGGCGAGTTCATGAAGAACATGCCCGGCGTGTCGCTGGACTATACCGAGGTCGACGCCACGGCCGTGCGCATCGGGGGCCTGGATCCCAAGTACTCGACCTTCACCACCGACGGCGCGCGCATGGCCACGGCCACGTCGAACAACAATTCGGGCCGCCAGAACTCGTTCGAGCAGATGTCGATCACCGGCATCGACTCCATCGAGCTGAACAACACGCTGCAGGCCAGCATGGACGCCGACAGCCCCGGCGGTTCGATCAACCTGCGCAGCAAGTACGCCTTCCAGCGCAAGAGCCGCCTGCTGCGCTTCCAGATCGGCGGCGTGGGCACCTCGGACTCCACCCTGTCGCGGCAGTACCTGCCTGACGACAAGAAGCACATGACGATCTATCCGTCGGCGCAGATCGGCTATGGCGACGTGTTCCTGGATGGGCGTCTCGGGATCGCGTTCAACGCCAGCTACAACGCCAACTTCGTCCAGCAGGACCGGGTGCAGACCGACTGGTCCTACCTCGCCGACGGCCGGGTCATGCCCTACCAGGTGATGTGGCGCCCGGGTCCGAAGCTGACCAGCCGCAAGGCCGCCAACCTCAGCGTCGACTACAAGATCACCGACAAGCTGGCGCTGTCCCTGCGCAGCACCTACTCGTTCTACGACGTCGAGTACTTCAACCAGTACACCTACCTGATCTTCGGCACGACGACGGTGTCGCGGGCGACGGCCGACTCCACGCCGACCCACATCGTCGTGAACCCGAGCACGACCAACACCCGCCTGCACACCCAGTACTCGCACCGCTACGCCGGCACGCCGGCCTGGGTGTTCGCGCCGAAGCTGGAATATCGCGGCGACACCTTCGAGGCCCTGCTGCGGGCCAACTATTCCAGCTCGCAGTTCAATTTCGAGGACAACGACCAGGGCTTCTTCGTCCGCACCGACAGCTACCTGACGCGCATCGGCTTCACGCTGGACCGCGCCTCGGAGGACTCAAACGCCTGGACCATCAAGCAGACGGCCGGCCGGTCGTGGAGCGATCCGGCCAACTTCAACCGCGACGACGACATCGGCAACAACATCCGCACCTCGCAGTCGAACGCCAACAACCAGATGTACGGCGCCAACCTGGACCTGAAGAAGCTGCTGGTCATCGGCGACGTGCAGCTCAAACTGCTGGGCGGGGCGGCCTTCCGCACCAACATGTGGAAGACCAACGAAGGCTCGTACAAGCAATTTCAGTATGTGGGTTCCACCGGCGACCTGACCCAGAAGGCCCCCGAGGCCGTCATCCCGTGGACCCAGAACTACCAGTTCAAGATCCACGGCTTCGACGCCGGCAACATGAACGAGCAGGGCTGGCGCGCCGACAACAACTACGCCGTCTACGACATCTACCAGGCCCATCCCGAGTACTTCGTGCCCGACACCGTGGGCAACCTGAAGCGCCAGCTGGATAACAACAAGAAGATCGGAGAGGAGGTCAGCGCCGCTTACGTCGAGGCCCAGCCGCGCCTGGGCAAGGCCCAGTTCGATCTGGGCCTGCGCTACGAGAAGACCAAGACCCAGGCGCGCGTCGCCGACATCCGCTCGGCCAAGGAAGTGACCGCCGCGGGCCTGTCGACCAGCACCGTCGAGGGGCTGATGTACCAGTACCGCAACGGGACCTACACGACCCGCGAGGGCGAGTACGACGACTGGTTCCTGAGCGGCGGGGTGAAGTACGACTTCAACAAGCGCCTGGTGGGCCAGGTGGCCTTCAGCCAGTCGATCCTGCGTCCCGACTACGGCAACCTGGGCGGCGTGGTGGCCGTCGACGACAACAACCTGATCGTCACGGTGCCCAACCCGCTGCTCAAGCCCGAGCACTCGACCAAGTACTACGCCAGCCTGCTGTACTATCTGGAGCCGTCGGGCGTGGTCGGGATCTCGGCCTACCAGCTGGACGTCAAGGACATGCAGGTCACCGGCATCACGGTCGATCCCGAGGACGTCGGCTACAATCCGGGCGACTACGCCGGCTACACCTTCCGCAGCGCCCAGAACCTGCCGGGCACCAGCACCAACAAGGGGATCACGCTGGAGTACGACCAGCAGCTGGTCTTCCTGCCGGGCGCGCTGCGCGGTCTTGGCCTGCGGGCCTCGGTCACCAAGATCGATCCCGACGGCGAGCGCGTGAACCTGCCCAAGACCTCGGCCAACTGGGGCCTGCGCTACAGCTACGGCAAGCTGGACCTGCAGCTGACCGGCAACTGGCAGGATTCCTACCGGACCAGCGCGCTCAGCAACACGCCGACCACGGCCAACAACGGCATCCTCTACCGGGCCGAACGCCAGCTGTGGAACGTCAGCGCCAGCTACAAGATCAACAAGCGCTTCGAGGTGATGCTGGCCGGCCGCAACATCTTCAACGAGCCGGACATCGTCTACTCGAACGTCCGCAGCCGGGTGCAGCAGTACAGCATCTACGGCTCGATGTGGAACGTGGGCCTGAAGGGCGTCTTCTAGGACGCCTTGGGCTCCCTGGCGGTCGCGCTCCCATCCCCTCGGCGCGGCCGCCCCCCTTCTTTTCGTCATTCCATCGTTCAGATCGAAGAGGTCGCTTCGTGGTTCTGCACATCGATCGCCGCAGCCTGGTGCTGGGCGGCCTGGGCCTGGGGGCCCTGTCCCTGCCGGCCGGCCGGGCCGCCGCCCAGCAGCTGCTGGGCGCCAGCGGCTTCACCCACAACGTGGCCAGCGGCGAGCCGGGGCCGGATTCCATGCTGCTGTGGACGCGCTACGTCCCGGCCGGCGACGGCGGCGTGACCACGCTGCAGGCCGAGGTGGCGCTGGACCAGGCCTTCGCCAAGGTGGTGGCCGGCGGCGTCGTGCGCACCGGCGCCTATCGCGACTGGACGGCCAAGATCACGGTCGACGGCCTGAGGCCCGGCACGGTCTATTGGTACCGCTTCGTGGCGCCGGACGGTTCGAAGTCGCCGGTCGGCCGCACCAAGACCCTGCCGGTCGGCCCGGTGTCGCGCTTCGGCCTGGCGGTGTTCTCGTGCTCGAACCTGCCCAACGGCTACTTCAACGCCTATGGCCACGCCGCCGCGCGCCAGGACCTGGACCTGTGGCTGCACACCGGCGACTACATCTACGAATACGGCGTGGGCTCGACCCGCGAGGGCGATTGGGCGCAGGGCCGCAAGGAGCAGCTGCTGCCGGCCACCGAGATCCTGGCGCTCGCCGACTACCGCCTGCGCTACGCCAGCTATCGCGCCGATCCCGACCTGCAGCGCCTGCACCAGATGGCCCCCATGGTGGCGCTGTGGGACGATCACGAGTCGGCCAACGACAGCTGGGAGGGCGGGGCCCAGAACCACCAGCCCGACAAGGAGGGCGACTGGAACGTTCGCCGCGCGGCGGCCATGCAGGTCTATCGCGAGTGGATGCCGGTGTCGGACGAGCCTTGGAAGGCCTATCCGATCGGCGCCCTGGCCACGCTGTACCGCACCGAGTCGCGCCTGCTGGGCCGCACCAAGCCCGCCGACCTGGGCGCGGCGTTCAAGGCGGCCGATCCGGACGCCGCGCTGAAGGCGTTCCGCGACGGGGCCTGGCGCGATCCGTCGGCGACCATGCTGGGCTCGACCCAGGAAAGCTGGCTGGCGCACGAGATGAAGGCGTCGTCGAAGGCCTGGCAGCTGGTCGGCATGGGCACGATCCTGGGCCGCACCGTAATGCCCAGGGACGCCATCGACTGGCTGCGCCCCGAGGTCGCCGACAAGAAGGTCGCCGGCTATCGCAACAACATCCGAGCCGCCCAGCAGGGCGTGCCGATGTGGATGGACCGCTGGGACGGCTATCCGGCCGCGCGCTCGCGCCTGCTGAAGGCGGCCCAGGCCGTCGACGCGGACCTCGTCATGCTGTCGGGCGACAGCCACAACGCCTGGGCCTATGGCCTCGTGGAAGACGGCCGTCCGGCCGGGGTCGAGTTCGCCGGCCAGGCGGTGACGTCCAACGGCATGGAAGGCGACATGGGCGCCGACCCCAAGGTCGTGGCCCAGGGCTTCATGGCCGCCAATCCCGAACTGAAGTGGGCCGACACCAGCCGCCGCGGCTACATGATGATCGAGGTGACGCCGAAAAGCGTGACCGGCGAATGGCTGTTCCTGCAGACGATCAAGGCCCGCTCGACGGCGCTGGCCGGCAGCCACCGGATGCGGGTCGATCGCGGCCGGCGGGCGTTTTCGGCTTAGAGCGGATCCATCTTCCACCGAGGTTCCCCGCGAAGGCGGGGATCCAAACTGCATTTCAGGAGAAGGCGTGGCCTTGGGCGGTCCGCCGGCTCAGCTTGGGTCCCCGCCTTCGCGGGGAAGGACGGATTGGGGGCGGTCGTCGGTTGAACCTCAATCCGCCCTAAAGCGGCGTGCGGATCATCCGGTCGACGCGGGCGGCCAGGTCCGACACCGCGAAGGGCTTGGTCAGCACCTCCATGCCCGGCTGGATGTGGCCGTGGTTGAGGGCGGCGTTCTCGGCGTAGCCGGTGATGAACATCACCTTCAGCTCGGGCCGCAGGGCCCGGGCGGCGTCGGCGACCTGGCGGCCGTTGAGGCCGCCGGGCAAACCAACGTCGGTGATCAGGAGGTCGAAGCGGGCGTTGGACTGCAGCAGGCGCAGGCCGGCGGGGCCGTCGGCGGCCTCGGCGCAGGCGTAGCCCAGCTCCTGCAGCGCATCGACGATCAGCATGCGGACGGTCGGCTCGTCGTCGACCACCAGCACCGTCTCGCCGGCCGCCGCGGGGGCGGGCAGGACGGCGTGGACGTCGGTCTCGGGCGCGGCCTCCTCGCCGAAGTGGCGCGGCAGGTAGATGCAGACCATCGTGCCCTGGCCGACCTCGGAATAGATCCGCACGTGGCCGTGTGACTGGCGGGCGAAGCCGTAGACCATCGACAGGCCAAGGCCCGTGCCTTCGCCCATCGGCTTGGTGGTGAAGAACGGGTCGAAGACGCGCTCCTGGATCGCCTTGTCCATGCCCACGCCCGTGTCGCTGACGCAGACGCAGACATACTGGCCCGGCTCCATGCCGCGCTCGTCGGCGGCGCGGCGGTCGAGCCACTTGTTGCCGGTCTCGATGGTGATCCGGCCGCCGTCGGGCATGGCGTCGCGGGCGTTGATGCAGAGGTTGAGGAGGGCGTTCTCCAGCTGGTTGTCGTCGACCAGGGTGGCCCACAGGCCCCCGGCGGCGACCGTCTCGACCTTGATCGACGGCCCGACGGTGCGGCGCACCAGCTCGACGAAGTCGGCCATCAGCCGGTTGATGACGATAGGGCGGGGCGACAGGGTCTGGCGGCGCGAGAAGGCCAGCAGGCGGTGGGTGAGGGCGGCCGCCCGGCGGGCCGCGCCCTGGCCGGCCGCCAGGTATTTCTCGACGTCGCGCGAGCGTCCCTGCGACAGCCGCGTGCCGATCATCTCGAACGAGCCGGAAATCCCCGACAGCAGGTTGTTGAAGTCGTGGGCCAGGCCCCCGGTCAGCTGGCCGACGGCCTCCATCTTCTGGGCCTGGCGCAGGGCCTCCTCGGCCTCGCGCAGGCGATCCTGCTCCTCCAGCCGCTCGGTGACGTCGTAGACGAACTGATAGGCGCCGGCCTGCAGGCCCATGTCGTCGCGCAGCACGCCGAAGCGCATCTCGTAGAAGCGGCGATAGCCGTTCGGATCGCCGAAGGCCTCGACCTCGACGAACTCCTCGCCGGCCAGGGCCCGCGACCATACCGACCGCACCTGGGCCTGGTTTTCCGGCTGGTCGGACAGCAGGTCGAGCATGCGCTCGCCGACGCGGGGCGTGACGCCGAACACCTGCTCGAACTCGCGCACCGCCGCGCCATTGACCGCCAGCCAGCGGAAGTCGTTGTCGACGACCTGCACGAGCGCGGCCGTCCCCTCGACGATGTCGGCCAGCACCCGGCGCTCGGCCAGGGCCGAGGCGACGCGCTGCTCCAGGGTCTCGTTCAGCTGGCGCAGGGCCAGTTCGGCGCGGCGGCGCTCGGTGACGTCCTGGAACAGCACCGCCACCTGCTTGCGCTCGGGCGGCTCGATGCGGAACGACGACAGCGACAGATAGCGGCCGGTGGCCACCAGCTCCTGCTCGAAGCGGATCGGCTCGCCGGTGCGCAGCACGTGGCCGTAGCGCGCCACCCAGGCGTCGGCCTCGCCCGGGACCATCTCGCGCAGCTTCTGGCCGACGACGTTGGGAATGCCGGCGTGGCGGGCGTAGGCGGCGTTGGCGTCGATGTGGATGTAGTCGCTGTCGGGGCCGTGCGGGCCGTCGAGGAACTCGATGATGCAGAAGCCCTCGTCCATCGAGTCGAACAGGGTGCGGTACTTGCGCTCGCTGTCGGCGCTGGCCTGCAGCGACAGGCGAAGCTCCAGCTGGTTCATCACCTGGCGGGCCAGCACCTGCAGGGTGCGTTGCTGCAGGGGCGACAGGTCCTTGGGCGCGGTGTCGAGCACGCACAGCGTGCCGATCGGCAGGCCCTCGGCCGTCTTCAGCAGGGCGCCGGCGTAGAACCGCAGGTGCGGGGCCCCGGTGACCAGCGGATTGCAGTCGAAGCGATGATCCCGGGTGGCGTCGGGCACCAGCAGGAAATCGTCCTCAAGGATCGCCTTGGCGCAGAACGAGCTTTCCAGCGGCGTCTCGCGGACGCCCAGCCCGACCTCGGCCTTGAAGAACTGCCGCTCGCCGTCGATCAGATTGACCACGGCGATGGGCGTTTCGCAGATCTCCGCGGCCAGGGCGGTGATTTCGTCGAACGCGGCTTCGCGCGGCGTGTCGAGAATGTCGTAACGGCGGAGCGCCGCGAGGCGGCGGGCCTCGCGTTCCGACGTGTCGGCGGCGTTCATGCTGGTTGCGGCCCCCCGATCCCCGCAGCATCGTTTCGCCGGGCAATGAAAACCGGCGCGGTCCCTTAGACGCTTGGCGCGTCCAAGGGTTCCACGCAAGCAAGGTAAAGCTTGTGGGCGGTGCTCAGCCCCAGCCTTCCGACACGCCGGCGCGGCGGGCCATGGGGGTGACGGCGGTCGGTTTCTGCGACGGCTGCGGCTGGTCGGCAGGCTTGCCGTAGAGCCAGCCCTGGGCGAAATCGACGCCGGCCTTGCGGACCACGTCCTCGACCTCGGCGGTCTCGACCATCTCGGCGACGGTGCGGACATTGAGGTCGCGGCACAGCTCGACCAGGCGGCGGACCATGGCCCCGTCGCGGCTGTTGCCGGCCAGTTCGCGCACGTAGCGGCCGTCGATCTTGACGATGTCGAGCGTCAGTTCCTGCAGGTAGGCGAACGAGGCCGCGCCCGCGCCGAAATCGTCCAGGCAGACCAGCGAGCCCAGGCCGCGCAGGGCCTGGATGTGGCGGTTGGCGCGGGGCAGGTCGTCGATGGCGCTGGTCTCGGTGACCTCGAAGATCAGCTTGCCCTTGGCGGCCGGGGTCTGGGCCAGCAGGCGGCCGATGTGGTCGACGAAGGTCTCGCTGACGATGGTGCGGCCCGAGACGTTGACGGCCAGGCGAACGTTGCCGGCGCGGTCGGAGGCGATCCGGCGCACCGCCTGCTCGGCGATGGCGTGGTCCAGCTCCTCGATGATGTCGAACTCCTCGGCCATGCGGATCAGGGCGAAGGGGCTGGCGCCGTCCTCGAAGCGCACCAGCGCCTCGTGGTGGTGGGCCTGACCGGTCGAGAGGTCGACCACGGGCTGGTAGGCGAGGGTGAAGCGGCGCTGGCTGACGGCCGCGCCCAGGGCGCCGGCGCGGGCCAGGGTGCGCTTGACGGACCTGTTCATCGCCTCCGACAGGGTCATCGGCGGGGTGTCCTTGAGGCCTTCGCGCAGGAAGTCGTCGAGGGCGTAGCGCAGGGCCCGCAGGCCGCGCGAGGAGGCGCCGCCGTCCAGCGGCACCACGTGGGCGCTGGCGTCGAGCGTGGCGATCTTGGTCAGGCGGGCGGCAAGGGCCTCGGGCCGGTCGTCCTTGGCCCGCAGCAGGGCGAAGCGCTCGGGCGAGACCTGGGTGGCCATGGCGCCGGCGTGGGATTCGGCGCGGACGGCGCCGGCGATCTTCATGTCCAGGGCGTGGGCCTCGGTCGGGGCCAGGCCGTCGCGCAGGGCGGCCAGGCCGGCGAACTCGACCATGGCCAGTTCGAGCTCCAGCCCGGTGACCCGCGCGGCCTCGAACAGGCCCTTGGCGATCTCCTCGAAATTCTCGCGCGGACGCAGGCCCGTGGCGTCCAGGCCGCCGGCGGGCGGACGGGCCGCGGTGATCGCGATCGAGGTACGTCCGAAATTGTCGGGCAGGGCGCGCAGAGTGACTCCGACGAAGCGTTCCGGCTCACCGGCGACGCGGACGGTGACCGGTCCCCGGCGCTGGCCTTCGTCGAGAGCGTAGAGCGCCGCGTCCATCAACGGACGGTCGGCGGGGGTGAACAGGTCGCGCCAGACGCGGCCCATCAGGGAGGTTTCGGTCTTGCCCATGATCTTCTGCGCCGCGCCCAGGGCGAGGCTGACGCGATCCCCCTCGAGTTCGAGCAGGAGATCGGCGCTGGCGAAGGCCAGGCCCAGCAGGCGGCGTGGATCGATCGACAAAGGACAGAGCTCCCCCAGAGGGGGCCATCCTGGCCCGCCTTAGCTTAAGGAGCCGTGCATGGGGCGCGGCGAGCGGGGTGCGACGGCTCGCCACAGCGGCGGTCGGACGGGCTGGAAAAGAACATCTTGCGAACATAGAACAAAATGTGTACGCATTAATCATTCCACAGGCGGTGGGCGTAGCGGCGCCCGAACTTCCGGCCCGGCGGCCGGAATCATGGAATAAGGCGATCAACCAATGACCAGTCAGGCGGCTTTGAAACTCGTGGGCAAGGAAGAAGGCGACAAGGCGCGGGCGCTAGAAGCGGCTCTGGCGCAGATCGATCGGGCCTTCGGCAAGGGCTCGGTGATGAAGCTCGGCGAAAAGGGCAAGGTCGAGATCGAAGCGGTCTCCACCGGCTCGCTGGGCCTCGATATCGCGCTCGGCATCGGCGGACTGCCCAAGGGCCGGGTGATCGAGGTCTACGGGCCGGAAAGCTCGGGCAAGACGACCCTGGCTCTGCACGCGGTGGCCGAGGTTCAGAAGGCCGGCGGCACCGCCGCCTTCGTCGACGCCGAGCACGCGCTGGATCCGTCCTACGCCCACAAGCTGGGCGTCAATCTCGACAGCCTGCTGGTGGCCCAGCCCGACAACGGCGAACAGGCGCTGGAGATCACCGACACGCTGGTGCGCTCGGGCGCGGTAGACATCGTCATCGTCGACTCGGTGGCCGCCCTGACCCCGAAGGCCGAAATCGAAGGCGAGATGGGCGACAGCCTGCCTGGCCTCCAGGCCCGCCTGATGAGCCAGGCGCTGCGCAAGCTGACCGGCTCGATCAACAAGGCCAACACCATCGTCCTGTTCATCAACCAGATCCGTCACAAGATCGGCGTGATGTACGGCAGCCCGGAAACCACCACGGGCGGCAACGCCCTGAAGTTCTACGCCTCGGTGCGCCTGGACATCCGCCGCACCGGCTCGGTCAAGAACCGTGACGAGATCATCGGCAACAACGTCCGCGTGAAGGTGGTCAAGAACAAGGTGGCCCCGCCGTTCCGCGAGGTCGAGTTCGACATCATGTACGGCGAGGGCATCTCCAAGCTGGGCGAGATCATCGACCTGGGCGTCAAGGCCGGGATCATCGACAAGGCCGGCTCCTGGTTCTCCTACAACAGCCAGCGCATCGGCCAGGGCCGCGACAACGTCCGCGAGTTCCTCAAGAACAACAAGGACCTGGCCAACGAGATCGAAACCGCGGTGCGTCGCGCCTCGCAGAAGATCGAGGAAGAGCTGCTGGTCGGCGGTCCTGAAGAGGGCGAGGAAGACTAAGCCATTCGGCGCGCGCCTGCGCCGAACTTCGCGGCCGCCGCCCCGCCGAGGGCGACCCCGCCTTATAGCCCACGGCGGAACGACACCGCCGTCGACGGCCGCGAGCCCCGGACGCCTGGACCCCATGCCAGGCGTCCGATTTCGTTTGTCCTCTCCCGTGCAACGGGGGAGGCGGCGCGGCGCGAAGCGCCGTGACGGATGGGGCGAGCGACAGAGCGCCGCCCCAAGATCCTCCCCCTCTGGGGGAGGTGGCCCGAAGGGCCGGAGGGGGGGGCGTTTTCAGCTTCCGCGGAACTGGCCGGTTGATCCGGCGCGACCCTCGCCCGCCCTCAGCCGCCGATGTCGGTCCACGGCCGCTGCACGCAGACCGGCTTGCCGTCGATCACCGCCACCCGCGCCGAGCCGGGCGGGGCATAGAAGGCCCGTGTCCCGCCGACGGCGACGGCCAGGGCGATCGGGCCGCTGAAGTCGCAGACCGGGGCCTCGCGGCGTCCGGCCGCCTGGGCGTAGACGCGGTGGGTGCATTCCATGTGCCCGGCCCGGCGCTCGATGACGGCCTCGTCGAAGGCGAAGGTCATCGGCTTGCGCGACGCGGCCGTGAAGGCCGCCGGGGCGAGGGTCGGGCAGGGCGTTCCCGCAAGGCTCCAATAGGCCTCGGCGACGGCGGCGGCCTGGCGCTGCTTGACCAGGGTGAAGCCGGTCAGGGGCGCGACGACGACCAGGGCCACGACCGCGAACAGGATCCAGATGGTGCGCCGCGAGCGGCCCTCGGTTCGCAAGGGCGCGCTGACGGGGCGGCTCTGCGCCGTGGTGTCGGTGGTGGTGTTCATGGCGTCCCTCTAGGCCGGAGGTTAGCCGTCGTCCTTCCAGACGGGCAAGGCGCCGGCGGCGGCGTTCCGTTCTCCAGATCGCGAAGTGACCGCCCGCTCGCCCGTCACTGCCGGACCAGCGGCCGGGGCGAGCGGCCAGGCGTCACGAGCGCCGCGCCAGCCGGCCATTCCGAGGTTGGATTTCCACAAAGCTTGAAACCGCGCTATGCAGCGCCGACTTCCGGTGTCCGCCGGACCTTTCGAGATTCCCGAGACGACGATGCCTAGCCTCAACGAGATCCGCAGCACCTTCCTCGACTACTTCGGCAAGGCCGACCACGCCGTCACGCCGTCGGCGCCGCTGGTGCCGCAGA
>PJUJ01000140.1_pt1 | contig 54487 bp, 45 predicted proteins | sample 1512321 | NCBI WGS metagenome assembly PJUJ01 (sample SAMN08177669, study PRJNA422409) | Feces metagenome, whole genome shotgun sequencing project. | isolation source: Chicken feces enriched on filter paper: beechwood xylan treatment | host: Gallus gallus | place: USA: Madison | collected 2015-01-15 | reverse complement strand
CTCGCGCCAGGGAACGAACTGGCCGTCCAGCCAGATCCATCCGTCGCGATCATCGAAGGGAACGAGAGACATCGGTCCAAGACCTCCTTATTTGGAACCCGGTCCTTAGACGCCCGAGGAGCCGGAAGGTCAAACAAAATGGACGCGCCCGCATGACGCCGCACGCCGATCCCCGCCTGATCCTGCGCGAGGAGGAGCTCGATGGAGGCCTGGAGTTGATTCTCCTGGCCGAGGCGGCGCTGTGGGCGGCGGTCGACGGGGTGCTGGAGACCGAAGGCCCGGGCCTGGGGCGCTCGCACTGGCGCGCGGCCTTCCTGCTGCGCCGACGTCCGGGCATCGGCGTGCAGGACCTTTCCAAGCTGACCAGCCTGTCGAAACAGGCCGCCAGCAAGACCTTGAGCGACCTGCAGAAGCTGGGCCTGGCCGAGAAGGCGGCCGGCGATCTCGACGCCCGCCGCCGTCCGGCCGTGCTGACCGAGGCCGGGCGGGCCTTCGAGGCCCGGGTCAGCGAGCGCCTTCGGGCGCTCCTGGGTCGTGCGTATCGCACGGGGGGGCTGGATGGCGTGCCCGGCGCGCGGCGGATCCTGGCGGCCCTGGCCGGTCCGCGCCAGGGCGTCGGCGTCAATCGGAGGGAGGCCCTGTGAGCCCCGAGGAAAGACGCGAGCGCCACCTGCTGGTGGTCGACGACGACGACCGCATCCGCGACCTGCTCAAGCAGTTCCTCAGTCGCGCCGGCTTCCGGGTCAGCGCCGCGGCCGACGCCGCCCACGCCGACCGGCTGGTGGCGGTGATGGACTTCGACCTCTTGGTGCTCGACGTGATGATGCCCGGCGAGGACGGGTTTTCGTTCACGAAACGCCTGCGGGCCAAGGGCGGCGAGATCGGCAAGGTGCCGATCCTGATGCTGACCGCCCGCGACCAGACCGGCGACCGCATCGAGGGCCTCACCCACGGCGCCGACGACTATCTGGCCAAGCCGTTCGAGCCGCAGGAACTGCTGCTGCGCATCGAGTCGATCCTGCGCCGGGCCGCGCCCAAGCCGATCGGCCCGCGCGAGATCGTCATGGGCGACTGCGCCTTCGCCCCCGATCGCGGCGAGCTGACCAGGGCCGGCGTTCCCGTGCGCCTCACCGAGGCCGAGGTCGCCCTGCTGCGCCGCCTGGCCCGCGCCCTGCACGAACCCGTCGACCGCCTGGAACTGGCCCGCGACACCGCCGACGCCACCGGCCGCGCGGTCGACGTCCAGGTCACCCGCCTGCGCCGCAAGATCGAGCCCGACCCCAAGAACCCCCGCTACCTGCAGACCGTGCGCGGGGTGGGCTATCGGTTGGCGCCGGATTGATGGGGAGGCGTCAAGGAACCTCCCCCCCTGGGGGAGGCGGCCGCAGGCCGGTGGGGGGGCGTTTTCAGCCTCCGCAGCGCTTGGCCGATCTCGCAAGAACTCCCCCCACCGATCGCTGCGCGATCGCCTCCCCCATAGGGGGAGGTTCCTCGTTTACGACCCTCCCCCTGGAGGGGGAGGTGGCGCGAAGCGCCGGAGGGGGAAGTATCTGTGAGGTTGGGGAATTCACTTCCCCCTCCGTCGGCTGCGCCGCCACCTCCCCCTTCAGGGGGAGGATCTAGGTCATGCGCCTGCGCACCCGCCTGTTCATTCCGCGCCAGATCAAGCGCTGGCTGCCGACCTCGCTGTTCGGCCGGTCCTTGCTGATCATCGTCCTGCCCGTGGCCGTGATGCAGATCGCCGTCACCTGGGGCTTCTTCGACGCCCACTGGGAGACGGTGAACAGCCGGCTGTCCGAGGGCCTGGCCGGCGACATCGCCTGGGCCGTGGCCACCTACCAGGACGATCCCAGCCCCGCCGCCGTGGCCCGCATGGCCGATCGGGCCGAGCAGACCATGGACCTGTCGATCGCCCTGCTGAAGGGCCGCGAGCTGCCGACGGGCAAGCGGCCGGCCATGTTCGCCTCGCTCGACCGCTCGATGCAGCGGGCGCTGGAGGAGCGGCTGGATGAGCCCTTCTGGTTCGACGCCTCCAACCGCTACGCCGCCCACGTCGAGATCCGGGTGAAGGTGCGCGAAGGCACCCTGCGGATCTTCGCCCCGCGCGACCGCGCCTTCGCCACCCAAGGCCACATCTTCATCCTGTGGATGGTGGTGGCGACCATGCTGCTGACGGCCATCGCCATCCTCTTCATCCGCAACCAGGTGCGGGCCATCGAGCGCCTGGCCGACGCCGCCGACGCCTTCGGGCGCGGGGCCGAGCACGAGTTCAAGCCGCACGGCGCGCGCGAGGTTCGCCAGGCGGCCCAGGCCTTCCTGTCCATGAAGGCCCGCATCCAGCGCCATATCGAGCAGCGCACGGCCCTGCTGGCCAGCGTCAGCCACGACCTGCGCACGCCGCTCACCCGCCTGAAGCTGGAGATGGCCCTGGCCGAGCCCGGCCCGCAGGTCGAGGCCATCAAGCGCGATCTCTCCGAAATGGAGCACATGATCGACGAGTACCTGGCCTTCGCCCGGGGGGAGGGCGGCGAGGCCCTTCAGGCCGTCGAGCTGGCGCCGCTGATCGCCGGGGTCTGCGCCGGGGCCGAGCGCGGCGGGGCTCGCGTCGAGACGGTGCTGGAGCAGGGGCTGAGCGCCAACCTGCGCCCCAGCGCCTTCAAGCGGGCCCTGACCAACCTGGTGGACAACGCCGCCGCCCACGGCGAGGCCGTCCGCGTCACCCTGGAGCCGCGCCTGACCGGCGGGGTGCTGATCATGGTCGACGACGACGGCCCCGGCATCCCCGAGGACCGCTACGAAGAGGCCTTCAAGCCCTTCAACCGCCTCGACGAGTCGCGGAACCAGAACGAGAAGGGCGTGGGCCTGGGCCTGGCTTTGGCCCGCGACATGGCCCGCGGCCTCGGCGGCGACCTGGTGCTGGAGCGCTCGCCGATGGGCGGGCTGCGGGCGGTGATGCGCCTGCCGGGTTAGGGCGCGACCGCTTCCGACGCAGCGGCGATGTAAGGATTACGGGCAATCCGTGAAATACACTCCATGATTGACTCATGGCGCGGCTTGTCGTTCGGATAACACCGCTACGCGACGGAGTTGCGGTCATGAAAATCAAGGACATCCAGCAGCAGCTGGCGGCGCGCGGCTATACGCCCGGGCCGATCGACGGGGTGTGGGGACGGGCCACGGTGGCCGCCGTCCGCCGCTTCCAGCTCAAGCACGGGCTCGAGCCCGACGGGGTGGTCGGCCCCCTGACCCTGGCGGCGCTGTTCCAGGGCGCCCCGGCGGTCAACGCTCCCACGCCCCTGACCCTGGCCGATTTCGACGACCCGAGCCTCGTCTGGTTCCAGGAGGCCCGCCGCCTGATCGGCACCCGCGAGAAGCCCGGCCGGGGCGACAATCCCGAGATCATCGACTGGGCCTCCGACCAGGGCCTCAAGAGCATCTACACCGGCGACGACGTGCCCTGGTGCGGCCTCTTCGTGGGCCACTGCGTCTCGGCCACCCTCGACCGCGAACCGACCCCGGCCGGCCTGCTGTCGGCCCGCGCCTGGGAGCGCTTCGGCATCCCCACCGCCCCGACACCGGGCGCTGTGATGGTGTTCTGGCGCGACGGCCGTGGCAGCGGCAAGGGCCATGTCGGCTTCTACGCCGGCGAGGACGACGGGGCCTATCGCATCCTCGGCGGCAACCAGTCCGACAGCGTCTCCCTGGCCTGGCTGACCAAGGAACGCTTCGTCGCCGCCCGCTGGCCCGCCACCGTGCCGCCCCCCGTCGCCCGCGCGATCAAGGTAGCCCGCAACAGCAGCCTGTCGTGGAACGAGGCTTAGGTCGGATCGACATTCACCGGCCTGAGCTCATTTTTTCACCGAGCATCCTCGCGAAGGCGGGGATCCAAGCCGAGGTGGCGGTCGATCCACGGCCGAGCCTAATCCTGAAATCCAACTTGGATCCCCGCCTTCGCGGGAATGCGCGAATTTGAAGGTCGCAAATAGCTGAATGTCGATCCGACCTAGGCCGCGACCAGCGGCTGGATTGCTTCCAGGTCGGCGCGGCGTTCGATCACCGTCCGGGAGAGGTCGTGCTGGGCCTGCAGGTTCATCCAGAACCGCGCGTCCATGGAAAACACCCGCTCCAGCCGCAGGGCGGTGTCGGGGGTCACGGGTTGGGTCTCGCGGGTCAGGCGCTCGATCCGCGTGCGGTCCTTCAGCCCCATGGCCTTGGCCAGCGCGCCGGCCGTCAGGCCCATCGGCGCCATGAAGTCCTCGCGCAGGATCTCGCCGGGGTGCGGCAGCGGCGAGACGAAGTCGAGATCGAGGAAGGTGTCGCTCATCGTCCGTGTCCTTCGCACTCATGCGCTCAGTGATAGTCGCCGAACCAGACGTCTTCCGGTCCGCCGTCGCCCCACCGGAAGGTGATCCGGAACTGGTCGTTGACGCTGACCGACCACTCGCCGGCCCGGTCCCCGTCCAGGGCGTGCAGGCGGTTGCCGGGCGGGATGCGCATCTGCGCCGCCTCGGTGACCGCGTTCAGCTGGGTCAGCACCCGACGGGCTCGCCGCACCAGATCGGCGGGAAAGCCCTTGGGCGAATGCCCCAGGAAGACGGCTTTGGCGGCAACGCTTTTCCAGCTTTGGATCATCGATGTCCGCCATCATGTGTAGCGTAGTGCGCTACGAATGTCGAGCTAAATGTAGCGGGATGCGCTACACGTGCTCGCTGACGAACAAGCTTAACCTTGGCGGGATCTTCTGGGCAATGATACGCTCATAGATTGTGCTCTCAGAACCCCGCGCCGACCTTGCCCAGTTGCTCGGCCATCTGCTTCAGGCGCTTGTCGAGTTCGGCCATGGTGCGGTTCAGGGCGCCTTCGTCGTCGCGCCAGACCTGCAGGGCGCGGGCCCAGACGGCGGTCATGGCGGCCAGGCGCACCGGCGTGGCGTCGATGCCGGCGGCTTCGAGGATCGCCCGGGCGGTCTTGGGGAAGCGGGCGGCCGAGCGGGGCAGGCCTTCGGCCTTGGCGATGGCGATCAGGGCGTGGCGGTGCGGCTCCATGGCCTCGATACGGGCCATGGTGGCGTCGAACAGGCGGTCGTGGGCGGCCGCGCCTTCACCGGCGTCGGCGTTCAGCGCCGCCTGGTCGAAGCGGCGCGACAGGTGGCTGAGCACCTTGGCCTTGCTGTCGGCCCGCGCATAGAGCTCGGCGAACGGCGCGCCGGCGGCGACGGCGATGTCGCGCAGGGCGATCTGCGGCCAGGGACGGTCGGCGGCCAGCGACAGGGCCGCGGCGGCCGCGCGGTCGAGCAGGTCTTCGGCGGGCGTGGTCATGACCAAAGAGATGGCCGCGCGAAGGAGGCATGGCAAGGGCGGGCCTTGCCCCGCGCGGCGCGGCGAGGGAAAGGAGCGGCCATGAGCCTTTCCCACTACCGCTGCGACTGGACCCACGACCACGCCGACGAGCCCGTCACCCTGTTCTACGAGGTCGACGAGGACGGCCGCGTGCTGCGGATGGTCGACGTCTTCCGCGACGGCCGCCGCGAGCGCGACAGCGTCGCGAACTATTTCGGCCCCGAGGCCGACAACCTGACCGACGGCGACTTCTACGAGAGCACCGAAAACCTGCGGGCCGGCTACGAGGCCGTCGAGGGCGACGAGCGGATGTCGCTGATCCAGATCGAGGCGGCCGCGTTCGAGGCCGCCTGGCGTCCGGACGCCTGAGGCGGCCTACCCCAGCAGCCACCGCAGCCCGCCGGCCGCGACGATGCCGATCGGCACCACGGCCAGCATCGGCAGGCGAAGGGCCGCCACGAAGGTGATCGCCAGGGCCAGCAGGTCGGCCGGGCGGGGCGAGACGAAGTGCGGGGCGATCACCGCGATCAGCACGCAGCCGGGCGCGGCCTCCATCACCGCCGTGGCGCGCGGCCCAAGCGTGCGGTTGCGCAGCACCAGATAGCCGCCGATCCGGGTCAGGTAGGTGACGCCGGCCATGGCCAGGATGGTCGCAAGGACGGGCAGGGAGATCATGCGGCCTCTCCCTTTTCCGCCGCGCCGGCCCACAGCCAGGCGCTCAGCAGTCCGGCCAGGGCGCCGGCCGCCACGGTCCAGGCCCCCGGCGCCAGCAGATGGCCGCAGGCGGCGACCGCCAGGCTGACCAGCCACGGCCGGGCGGCCGAAAAGCTCTTCCACATGCCGCGCAGCAGCACGAGGAAGATCGCCGGAAAGGCCATGTCGAAGCCCAGGGTCTCGACGTTTCCCAGCACTGGCCCCACCATCGCGCCCAGGGCGGTGAAGGCGATCCAGGCCAGCCACATCGGCAGGGCCACGCCCATGTAGTGCGCCAGGCTGAAGGTCCCGCGCGCCTTGGCGTCCGCCAGGGCCATGGCCCAGCTCTCGTCGCACATCAGGAACAGGGCCGGCAGCACCCGGCGCTTGGGCAGTTCCTTCAAAAAGGGCGTCAGCGCCGCGCCCATCAGCAGGTGGCGGCTGTTGATCATCAGCGTCACGGCGGTGATCAGCAGCAGATGCGGCGGCGAGGTCCACAGGCCGATGGCCGCGAACTCCGAGCCGCCGGCGAAGTTCAGGCCCGTCATCAGCGGCGTCTCGGCGACGCTCAGCCCCTTCTGGGCGGCCTGGGCGCCCAGCACCAGGGCGAACGGTACGAAGCCGGCCGTCACCGGCAGCGAGGCGACCACGCCCCGCCGGAACTCGGGCCGGAATTCAGAACGCAGTTCGGAGGGCCCGTCGCCAGGCATGGCGGCGGGAGCGCAGGTTTCGATTGTCATGGGCGACCGGGAGAGGAGCGGTTGCGGGAAGGATTGGCAGCCTAGCGCAAATCCCGCGCAATCGGGTTGCGATCATGCTTCCATATGATCAATGATTGGCATCCAGGCGATGCTGATCGCCAGATCCTGGCAGCAGATTCCATGAAGCTCGACGACATCGACCGCCGTATCCTGCGCGAACTGCAGAAGGACGGCCGCATCCAGAACGCCGAGCTGGCCAAGCGCGTCGGCCTGTCGCCCTCGCCCTGCCTGCGGCGGGTGCGGATCCTGGAGGAATCGGGGATCATCGAGCGCTACGTGGCGGTGATCGACGCGGCCAAGGTCGGCCGGGGCCAGACCTTCTTCACCCGCATCTGGCTGAATTCGCAGAACGAGGACGCCGTCGAGCACTTCGTCGCCGAGATCGACAAGATGCCCGAGGTGGTCGAGTGCTACGTCATGCTCGGCGACTGCGACCTGCTGCTGCGGGTGGTCGCCGCCGACATCGCCGCCTACCGCCGCTTCCAGGCCGACCACCTGACCCGCATCCGCGGCGTGCTCAACGTCAAGACCGATATCCCGGCCCAGACCATGAAGCAGACCTACGCGGTGCCGCTCTGAAATAACCTCTCCCATGGGGAGAGGGAGGGGCCCATTGCGCAGCAATGGGAGGGTGAGGGGGTAGGTCCTCACCGCTGAAACCCCTCATCCTCCCACGCCTATGGCGTGGGCCCCTCCTTCTCCCTCTGGGAGAAGGTAACTATTCCGCCGCCGCCGCCAGCTCCGCCGCCGGACGGTACTTGTCCAGCCAGTGCGCATAGGGCGCCGGCAGCGTCGCCCAGGTCGGGCGCGGAACGCCCAGTTCCTGGGCCAGCTCGTAGGCGTAGTGCGGATTGGCCAGGTGGGCGCGGCCGATCATCACCAGGTCCATCTGCTCTTCGGCCACCAGGCGCTCGGCCAGGCGCGGGGCGTCCAGGCCCCAGGACGAGGCCACCGGCAGGCCGGCCTCCTCGCGCACCCGGCGGGCGATCGGCCCCAGGAACGGCGTGCCCCACGGGATATTGGCGCCCGGGATGGTGAAGCCGACGCTGACGTTCAGCAGGTCGAGGCCCCCGGCCTTCATCCGGCGGGTCAGGTCGATCGACTGGGTCAGGGTCTCCTCGTCGTGGCCGTCATATTCCAGCACGCCGAAGCGGGCGGTCAGCGGCAGGTTCTCCGGCCACTCGGCGCGGACGGCCGCCAGGGTCTCTTCCATGAACCGGCCGCGGGCCAGGGCGTCGCCGCCATACTGGTCGGTGCGGTGGTTGGAATGGCGCGAGAAGAAGCTCTGGGCCAGGTAGCCGTGGGCGAAGTGCAGCTCCAGCCACTCGAAACCGGCCTCGCGGGCGCGGCGGGCGGCGGCGGCGAAGTCGGCCTTCACCCGCTCGATGTCGGCCAGGGTCATCTCGCGCGGAACCTTGGGCAGGCCCTGGCCATAGGCGATGGCCGACGGGGCGATCGTCTGCCAGCCACGCGGATCGCCGCCCTCGATGTGATCGTCGCCCTCCCACGGACGGTTGGCGCTGGCCTTGCGGCCGGCGTGGGCGATCTGGATGCCGGGCACCGACCCCGCCGCCTTGATGGCCGCGGCGATCCTGGCGAGACCTTCAGCCTGCTCGTCGGTCCAGATGCCGGTGCAGCCGGGCGAGATGCGGCCCTCGGGCGACACCGCCGTCGCCTCGACGATCACCAGGCCGGCCCCGCCGCGCGCCAGGCCCGCATAGTGCGGCAGGTGCCAGTCGGTCGTGACGCCGTCCTCGGCGCTGTACTGGCACATCGGCGGGATGGCGATGCGGTTGCGAAGGGCGGCGTCCTTCAGGCGGAAGGGCGTGAACAGGGCGGACATGAAGGGCGTGCTCTTTCGGCGGGGAGGAAGGGCGCAGATGAGGGCGCGGGTGGCGGGGCTCAAGGGCGATGGTGGAAAAGCAGCTGTGCCTTGGGGGCACAATCAAGATGCTCCCACCGAAAGAGGAGCCGCCGCGAGCGTCGGCTAACCGACCAAGCCGGGCCCTGGTTTCTGATATGACCGTTTCTCCGAGGGCGCGGCGTCGTCCCGGGGAGGGGCGGCCATGGCCGAGCGCGACTTCTGGTCCTGGAACGTCGGCTGCGAGGCCTGCGGCACGCGCGGGCGCGTCGATCTTTCCGAGTGGGATGACCCACTCGCCGAGCCCTACGGCTTCCGGGTCGACGTGGTCTCTCCGGGCTTCGTGATCAGGCGCTACGGCCAGACCGGCCTCGACACCGCCATCGCCTGCGCCTCGTGCGGCGCGGTGGTGAGGGACGTGCTGGGGCGGCCGGGAGCGACCTAGATCGGATCGACATTCATCGGTGCGTGATCCTCGTCCTTCGACAAGCTCAGGATGAGGATCATTTACAGGCTCGGGCAGTAGAAAAACCTCATCCTGAGCCTGTCGAAGGACGAGGTTTTCGTCTCGAATCTTCGATCCGCCCTAGCCCTAAACCGCCGGCCCGTAGCGGTTCGCACCCGCGTCGCTGTCCTTGACCAGCAGGATCAGCAGCATCAGCAGCGAGGCCAGATAGGCGACGTTGTTGATGAACAGCGCCCCGAACAGCGCCAGCGCCCAGGTCGGCGGCGGGTCCTGGATCAGGAGCTGGCCGAAGGCGATCGGAAACAGGATCACCGCCAAGCCCAGGAACGCCGGCGTCGGCAGGGCCCACAGGCCCGAACGTCCCCGGTCGTGCAGCCGGCGCACGACGGCGGCGGCCAGCAGGGCGACGATGGCCAGGACGCCCAGCCGCAGGGTCCAGAAGATCGGCGCCAGCACGGCCAGGTCGTCCCGTGGCGTCGCCTCGGGCGAGGCCTGGCCGAACAAGGCCGCGAAGGTCAGGACGTTCAGCACGCCGATCGCCACGAAGCCCAGCGCGACCACGCTCGCCGCATAGGGCCAGAACAGCCGGCGCCGGTCGCGGCCGGAAAAGCGGGTCAGGCTGGTCAGGTTGTGGCGCAGGGAGGTCAGCATCGGCGGTCCGGTCAAGCTTGAAGCCCAAGGTTTAGGGCCGCCCGCCGTTCGCGCAAAGAAAAAGGCGGCCTCCTCGCGGGGGCCGCCTTTCGATCTTTCCGGACGGGGAGGGGCCCTTAGGCCACCTTCACCCGGGCGGCGCTTTCCGGCAGGTCCTGGCCGAAGGCGCGCTGGTAGAACTCGGCCACGGTCGGGCGTTCCAGCTCGTCGCACTTGTTGAGGAAGGTCAGGCGGAAGGCCAGGCCGATGTCGCCGTCGAAGATCTCGGCGTTCTGGGCCCAGGTGATCACCGTGCGCGGGCTCATGACCGTCGAGATGTCGCCGTTCATGAAGGCGTTGCGGGTCATGTCGGCGACGCGGACCATGGCCGCCAGGGTGCGCTTGCCCTCGGCGTTGTCGTAGGACGGGTTCTTGGCCAGCACGATGGCCGCCTCGACGTCGTGCTCGAGGTAGTTCAGCGTGGTGACGATCGACCAGCGGTCCATCTGGCCTTGGTTGATCTGCTGGGTGCCGTGGTAGAGCCCGGTGGTGTCGCCCAGACCGATCGTATTCGTCGTCGAGAACAGCCGGAAATAGGGGTTGGCGCGGATCACCCGGTTCTGGTCGAGCAGGGTCAGCTTGCCGCCGGCCTCCAGCACGCGCTGGATGACGAACATCACGTCCGGACGGCCGGCGTCGTATTCGTCGAACACCAGGGCGATCGGGCGCTGCAGCGACCAGGGCAGGATCCCTTCGCGGAATTCGGTGACCTGCTTGCCGTCCTTCAGGACGATGGCGTCCTTGCCGACCAGATCGATCCGCGACACGTGGCTGTCGAGGTTCACGCGGACCAGCGGCCAGTTCAGCCGCGCGGCGATCTGCTCGATGTGGGTCGACTTGCCGGTGCCGTGATAGCCCTGGACCATCACCCGGCGGTCCTTGGCGAAGCCCGCGCAGATGGCCTTGGTCGTCTGCGGATCGAAGCGGTAGGCGCTGTCGATCTCCGGCACGTGGCTGTCGCGATGGCTGAAGGCGGGAACCTTCATGTCGCTGTCCACGCCGAAGGCGTCGCGAAGCGTCACCCACTTGTCCGGGGCCAGGGTGATCAGGGGATCGGCGGCGTGGCTGTCGGTCAGTTCGGGCATGTTTTCCGATTAGCGCTTCGACCCCCGGGAGGGGAAGGGGGAATTGCGGAAAGAAGAGGCCAGATCATCAAGGAACCTCCCCCTGTGGGGGAGGCGATCGCGTAGCGATCGGTGGGGGGAGGGTTGCAAGGACGATCCGCCGTCTCGGAAGCTGAAACCGTCCCCCCTCCGGCCTTCGGCCGCCTCCCCCACGGGGGGAGGTTCCGCGCACGCGAAAAGGGCGGCGGATCGCTCCGCCGCCCCTCGCGTGGGACTGGAAAGTCCTTAGTGGTTGGCGATGATCACCGAGGCGATCAGGCCGGTGGCGACGGCGGCCAGGACGTACTGGTCGTTGACGCGCTGCCAGCGGTAGCCGCGCGGCGGCTGGCGCAGGCCGTGACGGCGGTAGTCCTTCACGTAGTAGCCGTCGCCGCGATAGTGGGCGTCGAGGCGCTGGCCCTTGGCCCAGCGGCGGGCTTCGCGGCGATCGTCGCGACGGTCGTCACGGCGTTCCTGGCGGGCCTGGTCCTTGCGGCCCTGCTCGTAGGCGCGCTGCTGCTGATAGCGGTCGTCGTGACGGGGCTGGGCCATGGCCGTACCCGACAGGGCGGTCCCGGCCAGCAGGGAGGCGGCGACGGCGGTAATGATGAGACGCTTCATGGCGTAGTCCTTTCGTTCGATGTCCCCACCTTAGACAGGTCGTTTTGGACTGGTGATGAACGGCGAAGATCAGGAGCGGTTCATGTTTCATTCATGAAATATTGTAGCAATACCTGCGCTATCCGAGTTGCGCCGATCGGCGATTTCGCGCGTTGAGGGCGCATGACCCTGAAGCTTCGCCTCAACCCCCGCCGCGACCTGCCCGTGCTGTTCAAGGCCGCCCGGCGCGAACTGGCCGCCACCGCCGCCCTGCTGGTGGCGGGCCTGGGCCTGCTGGCTTTCCTGAACATCGCCGACGAGGTGGTCGAGGGTGAGACCCGCCGGCTCGACCTGCAGGTCCTGCAGTCGCTGCGTGTGCCGGGCCAGCCGCACCAGCTGATCGGCCCGGAATGGCTGCACACCGCCGCCGCCGACGTCACCGCGCTTGGTTCGGTGACGGTGCTGACCCTGCTGGTGATCCTGGCCCTGGCGGTCCTGGCCAGCCTGCGCCGCTGGGCCGAGGCCCTGGTGGTGCTGGTCGGGGCGGCCGGCGGGGTGGCGATCAGCCAGGGCCTCAAGCACCTGTTCCTGCGCGAGCGGCCGGATCTGGCCTACCGCGCCGTCGAGGCGGCCAATCCGAGCTTTCCCAGCGGCCACGCCATGCTGTCGGCGGTGGTGTTCCTGACCCTCGGGGCGCTGGCCGCGCGGTTTTCGCGGAAACGCCGGCTGAAAGCCCTGGCGCTGGGGGCGGCGGTGTTCTTCTCGGTGCTGGTGGGATTGAGCCGGATCTATCTCGGCGTCCACTGGGCCAGCGACGTGCTGGCCGGCTGGTGCGTCGGCGCCGCCTGGGCCATGGCCTGCTGGCTGGCCGCGTGGGGGTGGTCCAGGTTCTTTCCGTCGAGCCTCGCCACCGAGGAACCTCCCCCTCTGGGGGAGGCGGCCGAAGGCCGGAGGGGGGACGGTTTCAGCTGACGGTGCGTTGGCCGGCGCTTGCGCCACGCCCCCCACGCCGCTTCGCGGCTGCTCCCCCATGGGGGGAGCTTCCCTGAGGAGCCGGCAGGCCCCTGCTTTAAGCCGCCGCCACGGCCCCCGTCTTGCGCCGCATGCGCCAGAAGCGGATCGTCCGCAGGGCGCTCTCGCGGGGCAGGGCGGCGTAGAGTTCGCCGTACGCTTTCGCCTTGCCCATCACCTCGTCCGACGGATCCAGGATCAGCAGGGCGAAGGTCAGGAACAGGGCGCGGTCGAAGTCGGCCGCCTTGCAGACCACGGCCAGGCCGTCGAGCTCCTTGCGCTCGAGGATCTTGCGGGCGGTGTGGAAGTCGATCTCGGCCATGTCCGACAGGGCGCCGAGGAACAGGGTGGTCTGCTTGGCGCGCAGCATGCCGGCCAGGGCCTGGGGCGTGACGCCGCCGCGGGCCTTGATCTTGGCGAACTCGGCCATGGCCGCGTCGTAGTCGGCCGGCAGGGCGCCGTCTCGGGTCGCCAGGCGGTTGCGGCCGGCGGCCAGGGCCGCTTCCAGCACCGCCGGGTCCAGCGCCTCGTTGCGGGCCATGATCCGGTCGCGCAGCCGGGCCTCGGCCACGAAGTACATCTCGTTCAGCAGGTCGACCGGCAGGCTCTGGCGGTCGATCACCGCCTCGTGCAGGGCCGGGTTGGCCTGGGCGCGGTCGACCACGGTCTCGTGCGCCGCGCGCGACAGCTCCGCGCCCTCGTTGCGGATCAGCACGCCAAGCGTGTCGTCGTCGCCGCGCGCCACGATGGCGTCGGAGACCGCGCTCGACACGCGGGCCCGGCTGGAGATCGCCCGCAGGTGCTCCTGGCCCTGCGTCTGGGCCACGTGCAGCAGGTCGGCGTCCGACAGCGTCGCGGCCCCCGACAGGATCGGGCTGGCGACGGCGATGCTGTCGCTGATCAGGTTGCGGGTCAGGGCCGGCGGCGGGCTGGCGGACTGGCCCAGGCGCTCGGCCAGCTCGACCCGGACGGCCTCTTCCATCTCGCCGGCCAGCTGGCCCATGACCTGGTCGAACAGGCCCATCTCGACGGCCCCGTGGTCGTCGGCGGTGAAGAACAGGTCGGTCACCCCGCGCAGCAGGTCGCGGCGGCGGGCGCTGGACGGCTCGTCGGCGAGGGCGATCAGGTCGTGCAGCCGCGATTGCAGCATCAGAGGTCGCTCTCCTCGGCGGTCTTTTTCTTCTTGGTCGGCGCGTCGCGGCCGGCCTCCTGGGCCGCTTCCGCCAGCCACGCGGCCGAGCCGTGGTCGGCCTCGCCGTCATCAGCCGGAGCGGTGGCGACGGCGGCCGGGTCGACGGCCATCAGCACGGTGTTGGGCGGGCCGGGGGCCTCGATGCGGTCTGGCGTCAGGCCAAACATCCGTCCGACCGAATAGGTGCGCGGCGCCAGGCCGTCCGGGGCGCGGGCGTTGGCGGCGTAGGTGGTGGTCTGGGCCTGCGGCTGTGGCGTCTGGGCGGGCGGACCGCCGGCCAGCTCGCGCGGCGCGAAGGGTGCGGCGGGCGGGATCGGTGCCGAGGCCACGGGCGGCGAATAGAGGCTGGTCGGCAGGGCCTGGGCGGCCGGCGCGTAGGTCTGCGGGGCGGCCTGGGGCGCGACTTGCGGAGCCGGCGGGGCGTAGGCCGGAACGGTTCGTTGGGGCGCGGGCGCGGCGCTGGCGTAGCCGGCCCAGGCGGCGACCGGAGCGGGGCGGCCGTTCGTGCGCGGGTCCTGGGCGTCGGGCGCCGGGGCGGCGGCCTTGCCGGCCCAGCTCAGGGTCGGACCGGTGTAGTCGGCGCGGGCGGCGGTCTCCACGCGCTGGCTGCGCGGCCCGTAGCGGCTCTCGCGCAACTCCTCGGCGCGCGCCGGAAGGGCGACGCTGGCGAGCAGCAGCAGGGACAGAACGAGGCGCATGCCGGTCCGGACGTGGGTATTGCAGTCTGCAACCCTTAGCCGACGCCGCTTAATCCCCGCCTAACGGCGTGGCTCCAGCGTCGGGCGTGCGACATTTTGGGCGGAGCTCCAAAAGCCCTCCCCCTCGATGGGGGAGGGTTGGGTGGGGGTGGCTACGGCGTTGGCGGCCGAGCGCTTGCCTGAACCGCAGCATCACCCCCATCCCCGGCCCTTCCCCCATCAAGGGGGAAGGGAGGGTTCACCGCCCCCGCCACCACGCCAGCAACCGCCGCTCGGCCGCCGCCAGGGCCGCGTGCAGAGCAACGCCCAGCAGGGCCAGCACCGCCAGGGCCGCGAAGCCGCGCGCCGTCTGCAGGCGGTTGAAGCTTTCCAGCATCCGCCAGGCCAGGCCCTGGCTCGAGCCCGAGCCGGCCACGAACTCGGCCGCCACCGCGCCCACCAGGGCCAGGCCCGCCGCCACCTTGATCCCTTCCAGGATCGCCGGCAGGGCCGAGGGCAGGCGCAGCCGTGTCAGCCGCTGCCAGGCGCTGGCGCCATAGAGGTCGAACAGCCGCGACAGGTCCGGATCGGCCGCCTTCAGGCCCGCTACGGCGCCCGAATAGATCGGGAAGAAGGCGATCACCGCCGCCAGCGCCGTCACCGCCCGGCCCGGATGGTCGATGCCGGCCCAGATCGTCACCAGCGGCGCGATGGCGATCACCGGCGTCACCTGCAGGATGGCCGCGACCGGCCGGAACGCGTCCTCGACCACCGGCCGCAGGGCCGCGGCGAACGCCAGGGCCAGGGCGACGAGGGCGGCGAGGACCAGCCCGGCCAGCGCGGTGGAAAGCGTGCCCCAGGCGCTCAGCGCCAGCAGGGGACCGGCCTCGACCAGGGCCTTGGCGATCTCCGACGGGGCCGGCAGCAGATAGGCCGGCACGTGCAGGAGGCGGCAGGCGCCTTCCCAGGCGGCCAGCAGGAAGGTCAGGAACAGGACGGGGGCGAGGAGGCGGGTCATGATCCTGCTCCCCGATCTTCAACCCAAAAGCCGATCTTCCCCGCGAAGGCGGGGACCCAAGCAGAGCCCGACGTGTGTACCCAGGTCCGCAGGCCGTCCTGAACGCCCGCTTGGATCCCCGCCTTCGCGGGGATGCTCGGTGAAAGGGAAGGGCTCGGAGGAAGATGGAAGGTCATCGGCCGGTCTCCAGCAGCGCGGAAACCGCTTCCACCGTCTCGCGGAACGCCGCCGTCGTCCGAAACCCCGCCGGCCTCTCCAGCGGTCCCTCGACCACGACCTCGCCCGCCACAACCCCCGGCCCCGGCGTCAGCACCACCACGCGGCCGGCCATGTAGACGGCCTCCTCGACATTGTGGGTGACGAACACCACGGCCGGCGACAGGTCGGCGCACAGGGCCAGCACGTCGTCGGCCAGGGCGCGGCGGGTGATCTCGTCCAGGGCCGCGAACGGCTCGTCCAGCAGCAGCAGGCGCGGCCGGGTGACCAGCGCCCGCGCCAGCGAAGCCCGCATGGCCATGCCGCCCGACAGCTGCGCCGGCCGCGCGTCCTGCGCCCCGTCGAGGCCCACCTGCGCCAGGGCCTCGCGCGCTTTGCCGCGCGCCTCCCGCGCCGGAACGCCCGCCAGCTCCAGCGGCAGCGCCACATTGGCCGCCGCGCTCATCCACGGCGCCAGGGTCGGGGCCTGGAACACCACCGAGGTCTCGCCCTTGCCCGCCGCCCGGGCGACGCTCCCCCGCGTCGGGTTTTCGAGCCCCGCCAGCAACCGCAACGCCGTCGACTTCCCGCACCCCGACGGCCCCACCAGCGCCACCACCTCGCCGGCGGAAAGCGACAGGTCGACCGGCCCGAGGGCGCGGCCGCGCGGGTAGTCGACTTCTACGGCGCAAAGAGAGGCGATCACGCTCACTTCTCCTCCCCCTCGATGGCGGAGGGGCAGGGGTGGGGGTGACTACGGCGGTCGATGGAAATCACGCCGTGTCCGGTCTGGCCGCCGCGCCACCCCCATCCCCGACCCTTCCCCCATCGAGGGGGAAGGGAGTCGCTCCGCGCCCCGCACATCACTTCGGCAGGAAGCCCAGGCTGTACGCCTTCTTGTAGTCCAGGCCCTTGTCGTAGACCCCCTGGTCGGCCGCCACCTGGAAGAACTCGGCCCAGCGGGCGTCGGTCATGGCGCCGATCCCGTCCTTGGGCACGATGCCGTAGGAGCGCATCTTGTCCCGGGCCTGGTCGAGCAGGTCCTGGGTCATTTCGGGGTTGTCCTTGAGGATCAAGGCGTCGCCCGGCTTGGCGTCGCCGTAGAGATAGCTCTTCCAGCCGGCCGCCAGGGCGTCGCTGATCGCCTGCACCTGGGCGGGCTTGGCCTGGATCATCGCGTCGCTCACCAGGGCGAAGCTGGCGTAGGCCGGGTAGCCGTCGTCGGCCAGCAGGAACACCGCCGGCTTCTCCCCGCCCGCCTTCTCGATCAGATAGGGCTCGGATGTCGCATAGCCCTGCTGTATCAGGCTCTTGTCGGCCAGGAACGGGGCGACCGAGTAGTTGTACTTGCGCACCTGGGCGTCGGTGAAGCCGTGCTTGGCCTTCAGCCACACCCAGAACGCCGTCACCGAGGCGTCCGACAGCAGGATCGGCTTGCCCTTCATGTCGGCGATGCTGGCGACGCCCGCTCCCGGATGGGCGATCAGCACCTGCGGGTCCTTGTCCATATAGGCGGCGACGGCTTTGACCGGCACGTTCTCCTTGGCCAGGTTCAGCACGATGAAGCTGTTGGAGCCGACGCCGATGTCCACCGCCCCGGTGGCCAGCAGCTGCGGCACGTTCACGCCGGGACCGCCCTGGACGATCGAGACATCGAGCCCGCGCTTCTTGAACTCCCCCGTCGCCACCGCCTGGTAGTAGCCGCCGAGCTCCGCCTGCGCCCGCCAGTCGGTGGCCAGCTTCAGCTTGGTCAGGCCGGGGGCGGCGTCCTTCTTGGTCGGCGAACAGGCGGCGGCGAGCGCGGCGAGGCTGGCTGCGGTCACGGCGCGGCGCGAAAAGGTCATGGCGGATCCCCCGGGTACGATGCGGCGCGGAGGTTAGCGGGGGCTGTCCCGCAGGCAAAGCCTTTCAAAACGCCCCGTCATTCCCGCCCTTGTGGCGGGAACCCCTCTGTCAGCCGCAAGGGCAGGAGTGGCGACGTGCTCAGCACGTCGCTTGCGTCTCACGTGTCAGCGGTACCAGGGGTTCCCGCCACAAGGGCGGGAATGACGGGAGGAAAGTGAATGACGTGAACAAAATAAGAACCTATGGTTGTGGCGATCGTTCAGGGAGCAGTCGCCATGGACCTCAACGCCGCCTGGATCGCCGTCTACATCATGGCCGATCGCTATCGCGGCACGCTCTACATCGGCGTCACCGCCGACTTCCAGACCCGGATCGTCCAGCACCGTGAAGGCGCGGGTTCGGGCTTCACCCGCCGTTACGGACTGAAGCGACTCGTCTGGTGCGAAATCCACGAAACGATGGCCGACGCCATCCAACGCGAGACCTCCCTCAAGCGCTGGTCGCGCCAGTGGAAGATCAATCTGATCGAGCGCGACAACCCGCGCTGGGCAGATCTCTATTCGGCCGTTTTCGAGTGGACGCCCGTTCCGCGCCAGGTGTGACGGCCGCCCAACCCAAAACTCCCGTCATTCCCGCCCTAACGCCCGTCATTCCCGCCCTTGTGGCGGGGAACCCTGGTTCCGTTCGCACGTGAAGCGCCAGCGGCGTGCTTGGCACGCCGCCCCATCCGCACCTGCGGCTGACAGAGGGGTTCCCGCCACAAGGGCGGGAATGACGGGAGGAAAAGGGAGTTAAAGGGAGACGCCGCTGCGTGAAGCCTCGCCGCCGCCCGCCCCGCTCTAATCCCCCGCCTCAAGCCAGCGCCCGATCTTGGCGTACAGCACCTCGCGCTGCACGGGCTTGGCGATGTGGTCGACCATGCCGGCGGCGAAGCAGCGTTCGACCTGCTGGGGCAGGGCGTCGGCGCTCATGGCGATGATCGGGACCTTTCCGGCCGCGCCCTCCAGGCCGCGGATGGCCCGGGTGGCGGCCAGGCCGTCCATCTCGGGCATGTGGATGTCCATCAGGATGATGTCGAAATGGCCGCGCGCCGCCGCCGCCAGGGCCTGGCGGCCGTTCTCGGCGGTCTCGACATGGCAGCCGGCCAGGCGCAGCAGGCCCACCCCGATCTCGCGGTTCATCGGATGGTCGTCGACCAGCAGGATCCGCGCCGCCCGGGGATCGCGGGCGGCCTCGGGCGGCGGCGCGGCCAGGGGCTCGGCCTCGGCGGCCGGCAGTTCGAACCAGAAGCACGAGCCGTGCCCCGGGGCGCTGTCGGCCCCGATCCGTCCGCCCATCAGCTCGACCAGCGACTTGCTGATCGCCAGCCCCAGCCCCGCGCCGCCGTAAGCCCGGGTGGCCCCGCTGTCGAGCTGCACGAACCGCTGGAACAGCCGCGCCTGGTCCTCGATCGGCACGCCCACCCCGGTGTCGATCACCTCGAAGCGCAGGCGGTCCTCGACCTCGCCGGGCTCGATGACCAGCCGGGCGACGATCTTGCCGCGCTCGGTGAACTTCACGGCGTTGTTGAGCAGGTTCAGCAGCACCTGGCGCAGGCGCAGGGCGTCCAGGTCGTGCAGGCCCTCGACCGGATCGACGACGTCGATCTCGACGGTGAGGTTCTTGCCCTCGGCCTCCGACTGCACGATGCCGACCGCGTCGTGCAGCACCGCGCTGGCCGAGGCCGGCTGCAGCAGGAGCTCGACCTGGCCGGAATCCACCCGCGAGACGTCGAGGATGTCGCTGACCACGGTCAGCAGGGCCGCGCCGGCGGTGTCGATCATCCCCACCTGCCGCTGGGCGTCGGCCGGCAGGTCCTCGCGCCCGGCCAAGAGCTGGGCGAAGCCGAGGATGGAGTTCAGCGGCGTGCGGATCTCGTGGCTCATCGTGGCCAGGAACTCGGTCTTGGCCTCGGCCGCCGCCAGCGCCCGGGCCCGGGCCGAGCGGGTCAGCTGCTCGCGCCGCACCAGCAGGCGCCGCAGCCGCTCCTGCTGGGCCAAGGCCAGGCCGGCCGCCAGGGCGGTGACGAACACCACGGTCACGAAGCACTGGATCAGCCGGGTCATCTGCGGCGGGTTCCACGGCGCCAGCAGGTGGCCCTGCCAGATGTTCCACACCCCCAGCGGCAGGGAGACGGCGGCGATGGTCAGGGCCGCCTCGGCCGCCCCGCGCGGACCCAGCCGGAAGGCGCAGAGGATGGCGGCGGGGAACAGCACGAAGGGCAGGGGCGCGCGGGTGTCGTGGAACACCGCCGCCGTCAGCACCGCCATCAGCAGGAAAAGGCCCGCCCGCTCGCCGGCCGAGCGGTGGAAGGTGCGCCGGTGCTCGGCGTCGATCAGCACCAGCACGGCCGGGACGATCAGCGCCATGCCCAGGGCTCCGCTGACGAACCAGTCGCGCCACACCCCCAGGAACGGCTGGTGCTCCAGCAGGGCCAGCAGCCCGGCCGCGATACCGGCCGTGACCGCCACCACCGGGGCGATCACCGTCACCAGCAGGGCCAGCTGGCGCATGGTCCGCACCCGGGGCGGACCGCCGAACGCCCGCCGCACGGCCTCGCGCGCGCCCCAGGCCTCGGCCAGGTTGACGAGAGTGAAGATCAGGGCCCGCTCCGGCGCGTCGCCCAGGGCCAGGCAGATGGCGATATGGGCGACCCCGACCAACCCCGTCAGGATCAGCCGCCGGGGCGGCCCCAGGGCCATCAGGCCGACGGCCAGCAGGGCGGTGCAGGGCCACAGGGCGGCGACGCCGTTGGGGCCGCGGGTCAGGGCGTCGCTGAACAGCTGGGTCGCGACGAAGGCGAGCGCCAGCACGACCAGCAGCGTCGTCTGTCGCCCCGTTTCCTGTAAGGCGGCGCTTCGCGTCATCCCGTTCCCGTTCCCCCGGACGGAAAACTTACGCCGAACGGCGGTTTCAGTTTCGGCAGCAATGCATTCTGTGACGCTATGCCGCAATCCATTTCAGTAGCGTCGACTACCCGACGGAGGGGTGGCGAGGCGCCGAAAGCGCCGCGCTGGAGTGGGGGCGCGCCCAGCCGGCCAGCTGGGCAGGGTGCTGCGGGAATGCTATCAAGGATTGACTATTGTGAGATACAATCGCCAAGATTGAGGTATGAAAATCGGCTCGGGGGAGGCGATGACCAGCAAGGCGAACAAGCAGGCGCCCGCGGGGGGCGGCAAGACCGAGCAGGTGCCTCAGGGCCAGATCCCGCGTCACGAAATTTTCGGCTGGCGCGACTTTCACGACCGCGTCGATCCATTCCTGGACGGGCGGTTTCTGTTTCGGGGACTCAGCAACGCGCGCTGGACCCTCAAGCCGTCGGTCGGGCGTCTCATCGAACGGCCGGGAGACTTGCCCGAGCGAACCTTCTTCGAGAGTTTCAAGCGCGCTTCCGTGCCCCTGCTTTCCGGTCGACCGGCCAGCGATTGGCAATGGCTGGCTCTGGCGCAACACTATGGCACGCCGACCCGTCTGCTGGATTGGTCCGAGACGCCCCTGGTCGCGCTCTACTTCGCGGTCTGGGAGAACGACGAACTGGACGGCGTGGTCCACGTCGTCCCCCGTCCGCCAGACAGGCCGCTGGACGCCTCCGTTGGTCCTTTTGAAGTAACCGAGACGGTCTTCTTCTACCCCGAGCACGTGTCGCCCCGCATCGTGGCCCAGCGGGGCTTGTTTACGGTCCATCCGGATCCCACACAGGTCTATTCGCCCGAGGGCGGCGAGCAGATCATCATCAATAAAGCGGCGAAGCCGGAGCTTCGGCGGAAGCTCGACGCGGTGGGCTTCCACCATGCATTCATCGAGGCCGACCTCGACGGTCTCTCGCGGCGTATCAGGGCGCTGCATCAATTCGAGCAAATCGTGTCGCTCGATCCGACGGCGCCGCTAGGCGATGCGTCTCAAGTGAAGCTCTCCGCCGAACTGAAGCCCAAAGGAAAGCGTAATCCCCTGGACCCCCAGAAGGGGCAATGGGGCGGCTCTTCTCAGGTTGGGCCTTGGCGGCTGAGCGCAACCGTCGAAGAAGCCAGGCCCAACTGGTTCGAGATCGTCCTGGAGGTGTCGTCGGTGAAGGCGAACTCCGTGCTCAAGGGCGACGTCGTCTTCCATCTGCATGATACATTCGACGAGCCGGTTCTGCGCGTCAGAGCACGCGGCGGTAAGGCGACCATTCCGCTCGGAGCGGTGGGGGCTTTCACGGTTGGCGCCGTCGTGACGAGTGACGGCACGGAGCTGGAACTCGATCTCGCCGAACTCGAGTCGGCGCCCATGACGTTCAGATTGAGGTGAGAGGGCCCGACCCGTCCCGCCCCTAAGCCGCCGCCGTCTCCCGCCCGATCCACTGGTTCAAGGCCGTGATCAGCGCGTCGCGCTGGATCGGCTTGGCGACGTGGTCGACCATGCCGGCCTGGCGGCAGCGTTCGATCTGGTGGGGCATGACGTCGGCCGAGAGGGCGATGATCGGCACGCGGGCGGCGGGGCCGTCGAGGGCCTTGATGGCGCGGGCGGCGGCCAGGCCGTCCATGCGCGGCATGTGGATGTCCATCAGTATGACGTCGAAGCCGCCGTCGGCGGCGATGCGCACGGCTTCGTCGCCGTCCTCGGCGGTCTGCACCGCGCAGCCGGCCAGGGTCAGCATGGCCGCGCCCAACTCGCGGTTCATCGGATGGTCGTCGACCAGCAGCACCCGGGCGGCGGCCTCCTGCTCGACCCGGGCGGCGTCGGCGGCGCGGGCGGCGACGGCGGGGACGGTGAACCAGAAGGTCGCGCCCTGGCCCAGGGCGCTGTCGATGCCGATCTCGCCGCCCATGCGGGTGACCAGGGTCTTGCTGATCGCCAGGCCCAGGCCCGCCCCGCCGAACGCCCGGCTGATCGAGCCGTCGGCCTGGCTGAACCGTTGGAAGAGCCGGTCCTGCACCTCGGGCGCGATGCCGATGCCGGTGTCGGCGATGGTGAAGCGCAGGCGCTCGGCGCCGCCGCTCCCATGGGCCCCGCTCCCATCGGTCCCGGTCTCCAGGGCGACCGTGGCCCGCACCCCGCCGCTGGCGGTGAACTTCACGGCGTTGTTGAGCAGGTTCAGCAGCACCTGGCGCAGGCGGGCCGGATCCAGGGCGTAGTCGCCGGCGCCTTCCAGCTCGGCCTCGACCGATAACGACAGGCCCTTGGATTGGGCCGACAGGGCGATGATCGAGGCGGCGTCGGCCAGCAGGGCGGCGGGGTCCACGGCCTCGGGCCGCAGCTCCACGCGGCCGGCCTCCAGCCGCGAGAAGTCCAGAATGTCGTCGACGATGGTGGCCAGCGAGCCGCCGGCCTGGGCGATCAGCTCCAGCTTGCGGCGGCCGGCGGGGGAGAGGCCGTCCTCGGTTTCGGCCAGCAGGCCCGCGAAGCCCAGCACGCTGTTCAGCGGGGTGCGGATCTCGTGGCTCATGGTCGCCAGGAAGTCGGTGCGGGCGCGGCCGGCGGCCTGGGCGCGGGCCCGGGCGGCGCGGGCGGCGGCGCTACGGCGGGCCATCAGGGTCTTCAGCCGCGCCTCCTTGTAGAGCGACAGGGCCGCGGCCAGCGAGGTGAAGAACACCGTGGTCACGAAGGCCTGCACCATGCGGATGCGGTCGACCTCGTCCCAGCGCGGGGCGATGCGGGCCACGCCGTCGCTGCCGATGGTCAGGGGGGCGGTGACGGCGATGATCACCACGGCGCTCCAGGCAGCCCCGCGCGGCCCCAGCTGGAAGGCCGCCAGCATGGCCGCGGGAAAGATCAGGAACGGCATCGGCGTGCGGGTCTTCAGGAAGGCGAAGGTGGTGACCGCCGCCACCAGGCCGTACAGCGCCAGCCGCACCGGCAGAGGCCGGCGGAAGGCCAGGTCCGGCGTGCGGTCCAGAATGATCAGGGCGGCGGGCAGGGTGATGATCATGCCCATGCCGTTGGCCGAGGCCCAGCCAGCGAAGAAGTTGGCCAGGTTCGCACCGACCAGCGGCGCGGTCAGGCTGGCCCCCACGGCCGCGGCGGTCAGGGTGATGGGCAGGATGGCCGCCACCAGCACCAGGGCGTGGCGGACGCTGCGGATCGAGGCCCGGGGGCCGCGCAGGCGGCGGATGACGACCACCGCGCCCAGGGTCTCGGCCATGTCGCAGGCGGCGTAGATGACGATGACCAGCCACGGGTCGCCGGCCAGGTGATGGACCACGGCGTTGGTGGCCAGGGCCAGGCCCAGCATGATCCGCCGCTGCACCGGTCCCAGGTGCAGCAGGGCCGCCGCCAGTATGGCGTTCATCGGCCACAGCGAGGGCATGCCGTTGGAGTCGCGGGTCAGGAGGTCGCTGAACGCGAACGAGATCACGAACGCCGCGGCGAGGCCGGCCAGCCGCAGCCACGGCGCGGCGGCGCTCTCACGTCCTGGTTCGACTGTTGCGTCCAAGGCCCCGTATTCCCCCTCCGGCCGCGCGGGCGGCCGGGTATCCCCATCGATCACGCCGAACCGGAAAAAGGGTTAAGGCAGAACGCTTTTTCCGTATGCGGCCAAGTTCTGCGACGTTCCGTCGCGCTCCGGTTGCTCCGGCGCCCAACGCTCGCCCTCGCGGGCCTCTTTCGGCCCCTCGGCCAGGGCGCGCGACACGGCGGCCATCAGCTCCTCGCGGCGGATCGGCTTGGGCACGTGGCCGTCCATGCCGGCGGCGCGGCAGCGGGCCACCTGCTCGGGCAGGACGTCGGCGCTCAGCGCCAGGATCGGAGTGGCGGCGGCCGGCCCGTCGAAGGCCCGGATGGCGCGGGCGGCGGCCAGGCCGTCCATCCCCGGCATGTGCACGTCCATCAGGATCAGGTCGAAGCCGCCGCTGCGGGCGGCCTCCACGGCCTGGAAGCCGTCCTCGGCGGTGAATACCTGGCAGCCGGCCAGGGTCAGCAAGGCGTCGCCCAGCTCGCGGTTCATCGGGTGGTCGTCGACCAGCAGCACGCGGGCGGCGGCCGGGGCGGGCAGGGCCTCGTCCACGGTCTCGGCGGCGGCGGCCGGCTCGGCGGTCAGGGCGATGTGGAAGGCCGCGCCGGCCCCAAGCGCGCTCTCCACCCAGATCGTCCCGCCCATCTGGCCGACCAGCGCCTTGCTGATCGCCAGGCCCAGGCCCGTGCCGCCATAGGCGCGGCTGATCGAGCTGTCGGCCTGGGAGAAGCGCCGGAACAGGCGCGCCTGCACCTGCGGGGCGATGCCGATGCCGGTGTCGGTGACCGAAAACCGCAGGGCGCCGGTCTCGGGCCCCACCACCAGCCGGGCGGCGACCTGGCCCTGGGTGGTGAACTTCACGGCGTTGTTGAGCAGGTTCAGCAGCACCTGGCGCAGGCGGGTCTCGTCGAGGGCGAACAGCGCCTCGGGATCCTGCCCGCCCAGCGCCTCCACGGAAACCGTGACGGCCAGGCCTTTCCCTTCCGCCTCGGGAGCGATGATGGCGACGGCGTCGCGCAGCAGGGCGGCGGGCGAGGTGGGCTCCAGCGCCAGCTCCAGGCGGCCGGCCTCGACCTTGGCGAAGTCCAGCAGGTCGCCGACGATCTCGGCCAGCGAGCGGCCGGCGCGGCCGACCAGGTCCAGGCGCCGGCGGTTTTCGGGCGACAGCTCGGCGTCCTCGGCCACCAGGCCGGTGAAGCCGAGGATGCTGTTGAGCGGGGTGCGGATCTCGTGGCTGATCGTGGCCAGGAACTCCGACTTGGCCGCGTTTGCGGCCTGGGCGCGGGCTTGCGCGGCGCGGGCGGCGGCCTGGCGGCGCACCAGCAGGGCCGACAGCCGCGCCTGGCGGCTCAGGGCCAGGGCGGCGGCCATGCTCACCGCATAGAGCACGACGTGGAACAGCAGCAGGTGGCGCATCGGCTCGGCGGCGGCCTTGGCGTCCAGCCCGACGATCGACAGCACCGCCGGAATGGCCGTGGCCAGGGCGATCATCACCGACAGGGCCGCCGCGCGCGGGCCGCCCCGGAAGGCGGCCAGCACCACCGGCGCGAACACCAGCACCCGCAGCTGCGGCGGGCCGGTGAACACCAGCCAGGATATGACGCCGATCGCGGCCAGGCCGAAGGTCGGCTCCAGCCAGCCGCGCACCGGGAAGGCCTCGGCGTGGCGGCGGTCCATCAGGATCAGTATGGTCGGCAGGGCCACGGCCACGCCCAGCACGTTGCTGGTGGTCCAGCCGCTCCAGCCGGTCCAGAATCCGCCGCCCTCGGCCAGCGAGGCCAGGCCGTTGACGCCGATCGAGGTCACGGCCGTGAACACCGCCGACACCAGGGTCAGCACCAGCAGGCCGCGCATGCCGCGCACCCGTCCGGGCAGCCGCAGCAGCCGCAGGGCCACGGCGGTGGCGGTGATCTGCACGGCGTCCAGCGCCGTCACCGCCACGGCGAAGGCCGACGACTTGCTGGTCAGCAGGCTGAGCACGAGGTGCAGCAGCGTGCACACCACCAGCAGCCCGACGCCCCGACGGCGGTCCAGCACCATCAGCCCGGCGATCAGCACGGCGTTGGCCGTCCAGATGGTGGCGATTTCCTGGGCGGCGCCGGTCAGGAACAGGCTGTAGGCCATCGACGCCAGATAGGCGATCGTCAGCGCCACGGGCCGGCGCCAGCGGCGCAGGGCCGATCGGCGCGCGTCGGCGCGATCGATCGCGATGTCGAGGCGGTCGGTCCCCACGATATTCCCCAGCGCGCCCGGGGCCGAAGAGGGGGCCAGGGGCGCGGTCTGGCCGTACAATGCGGACGAAACGTCGGTTTTTGGTTAAGTGCGCCGACGCGGGGGAGGTTGCGAGGGCGTCGGAAGCGGCCCTCCCTTCCGTCGTCATCCCGGCCGAAGCGCAGCGTAGAGCCGGGACCCAGGGGACTGGGCTCGGCGCTCAGGTTCGCCGCCCGCCCGCTCGCCGCGTCATTGCGCTTGGCCCCTGGGTCCCGGATAGCCTCTTCGAGGCTTCCGGGATGACGGGGAGAGGATGGCCCTAACCCCGCACGAACAGGTTCCGGATCCACTGCGAGCCGGCCTTGGCCGCCTGGCCCCAGTCCTCGTCGTCCTCGACCGCGTCCTGGGCATAACCCCAGGGATTGAACACCTTCAGCCGGGCGACCTTGAAGGCGGCGACGTCGCGGGTGACCAGGGTCAGGCCATGCTCCAGGGCGGTGGCGGCCAGCAGGGCGTCGCGGGGATCGGCCAGGGGCACGCGAGAGCGGGTCCGCGCCACGGCGGCGTCGACGGCCAGGATCCGGCCCTCGAAGGCCGGGCCGACCTGCTCGTCCAGCCAGGTCCGTAGGGCCTTGCCGGCGAGCTTGTCGCGCCGCTCGGCCTGGGCGACCTCGGCCTCCAGCTCCAGCAGGGTGATCGCCGAGATGAACAGGCCCGAGCGCGCCACGCCCGCGGCCCAGCGCGCCAGGCCCGGATCGGTGCGCCCGGCCCTGGCCCCGCGCAGCTCCAGCACGATCTCGGTGTCGAGCAGGTGCATCAGCCGCGCCCCGGTTTCGCGGGCGGCCGGCCCCAGGCGGCCGACGACCTGGCGGGCTTGGCCTCGCCCCCTGGCGACTTGGGAGTCACGGGCTCGTCCATGGCCAGCAGGTCGACGATGGTCTCGGCCTGGCCGGCCAGCTTGCGATAGGCCTCGACGCTCATCAGCACGTGGGTGGCCCGGCCCCGGTCGGTGACGAACACCGGCTCGATTCTCGCCGCGCGCTTGGCCGCGCTGACATCCTGATTGAGCTCGCGGCTGGTGACGACCTTCATGGCTTCAACCTGGAATGACAGGGCTGTCGTATAGGTACGTACCTACATAGTGGCGTTCGAGCAACGGATAATTCGCCAGCGAAAACAATCGAAAGCCGCGCGGCCGGGATCAACCTCCGACGCATTGCGCATTGGTCAGATCTCTGCGCGGCATGGGGCCCAAGGCAGAGGCGAAAAACCGGCTTGCCGCAAAGAACGATCCTAGGGGGAACGAACCGGTGTCAGACCTACTCGCGCAGACCATCGCCACGGCGACGGACCTGCTCAACGCCCACGGCCCGGCCACCAAGGCCGCCGCCAAGAGCTTCACGCCCACCGATTTCAGCGTGCACTTCTTCCTGCAGCTGGCCGTCATCGTGCTGGCCTGCCGCGTCGTCGGCTGGCTGGGCCAGAAGCTGCTCAAGCAGCCCCAGGTGGTCGGCGAGATGATCGCCGGCGTGGTGCTTGGCCCGTCGCTGCTGGGCCTGCTGTTCCCCGACTTCCAGCTGGCCCTGTTCCCCAAGGAGACCAAGAACGTCCTGTACGTCGGCGCCCAGCTGGGCGTGGGCCTCTACATGTTCATGGTCGGCACCAGCTTCCAGGCCGGCCACTTCAAGGCCAAGGCCAAGAGCGCGATGAGCGTGTCGTTCGCCGGCATCGCCGCGCCGTTCCTGATCGCCGCCGCCATCACCCCGTTCCTGCTGAAGGTGCCGGGCCTCTTCGCCCCGACCATCGGCCAGGGGCCGGCCACCCTGTTCATGGGCGCCTGCATCGCCCTGACCGCCTTCCCGATGCTGGCCCGGATCATCAACGAGCGCGGCCTGGCCAACACCTCGCTGGGCACCCTGTCGCTGACTGCCGGCGCCTTCGACGACGCCGTCTCCTGGTGCGTGCTGGCGGTGGTGCTGGCCACCTTCGGCGGCGGCCCGGGCGTTGCCCTGCTGGCCATCGGCGGGGGCCTCGCCTGGGTGGCCTTCGTCGTCCTGCTGGGTCCGAAGATCCTGGCCCCGCTGGGCCGCATCGTCGAGCGCGAGGGCGAGATGAGCACGGGCGTCCTGGCCCTGGTCATCCTGGCCTTCTGCATCTCGGCCTTCCTGATGGACGCCGTCGGCATCCACGCCATCTTCGGCGGCTTCATCCTCGGCGTCGTCATGCCGCGCGGCAAGCTGGTCGAGGAACTGAAGAAGAAGGTCGAGCCGCTGGCCGTCGTGCTGCTGCTGCCGATGTTCTTCACCTATTCGGGCCTCAACACCCGGATGGACATGGTCAACTCGCCGACCCTGCTGCTGATCGCCCTGGGCATCCTAGCCGCCTCGATCCTGGCCAAGTGGGGCGCCTGCTACGTCGCCGCCCGCGCCACCGGCGAGAACCACGCCACGGCCATGGGCATCGGCGCCCTGATGAACTCGCGCGGCCTGATGGAGCTGATCATCATCAACATCGGCCTGCAGAAGGGCATCATCGGCCCGACCCTGTTCTCGATGCTGGTGCTGATGGCGATCGTCACCACGGTGATGGCCAGCCCGCTGTTCGAGGTCGTCTACGGCAAGAAGGCCCGCGAAAGCGGCGAGCTGGACGCCGTCGACGCCCGGGTGCCGAACGCGGCCTAGCCTTCCTGACCCTCTCTCTGTGAGAGAGGGAGGGGCCCGCGCCGCAAGGCGTGGGAGGGTGAGAGGTAACAAAGCCGGCCGGTCTGGGCGCGGCCAGCCTTGAGTTCAGAAGTCGCCTAGAGGGCCGTCTCGAAAGGGGCGGCCCTTTTTCGTGGGCAAGACGGCCAGCGGTGAACCCTCTCACCCTCCCACCGCTGCGCGGCGGGCCCCGCCCTCTCTCCATGAGAGAGGGAAAGTTACGCCGGCTCGAGCGGCCGGTCGAAACCGAAGCGGTTGATCTGCGAGATCAGGTCGCGGTGGCTGGGCAGGTCGTGGGTGGCGCGTTCGCCGAAGGCGCGGATGCGGGCGAACTGGCGGGCGGCCGACTGCACGTCGGGGAACTCGCCCCGGCCCGGCGACAGGTCGGTTTTGAAGCCCATGCCGTAGAGAATGTACTGGTAGTTGAAGAAGGCGAAGGTCTCGAGATCCAGGATGAAGTCGTAGCGGCTGGGCGGGCGGTGACGCCATTGCTCCAAGAGCTCGGCCAGCCGCTCGGGGATCGAGGCCGGATCGGCGTTGTCGCGCCAGAACGGCTCGGTGCGCCGGCTCAGGCAATAGTGCAGCTTCAGGAAGGCGATGATGTTGTCGTAGCGGGCGGTCATCAGCTGGTTGAAGCGTCGGGCCGGGGCGTCGATCGGTCCATTATGGGGAAAGAGCTCGGCGATGATCGCCACCGCCGCCTCGATCAGCACCACGCCGGTCGATTCCAGCGGCTCCAGGAAGCCCGCCGACAGGCCCACGGCCACGCAGTTTTTCACCCACTGCCGCTCGCGATAGCCGGCCTCGAAGCTGATCGCCTTGGGGGTGATCTCGACGTCGCCGCCGATGTGGGCGCGCAGGATCGCCTCGGCGCGAGCATCGTCCATGTGGTCGCTGGAATAGACGCAGCCGACGCCGCGCGCGCCGGCCAGGCCGATGTCCCAGATCCAGCCGGCCTCGTGCGCCGTTGCGACGGTGAAGCTCTGGATCGGCGCGTCGGGCCGCTCGTAGGGAACCCGGCAGGCCAGGGCGCGGTCGGTGAACAGCACCGGCCTGGTCGACTTGAACGGCGCCTTCAGGGCCTGGCCAATCAGCTCGGCGCGAAAGCCGGTGCAGTCGATATAGAGGTCGGCCTCCAGCCGGCCATGCTCGGCGCAGGTGATGTGGTCGATGGCCCCGTCGGCGTCGAGGGCGACGTTCGTCAGCAGCCCCTCCAGCCGTTCCACGCCCAGCTCCCGGGCCCGGTCGGCCAGCACCTGGGCCAGCTTGGCGGCGTCGAAATGGTAGGCGTAGTTCAGCGGCCCGGCGAAGTTGCCCTCGTGCGGCCGCTTGGGCGCGCGCTGGGCGCCGGCCACTCGCGCCTGGATGGTCATGGCCTCGGCGAACGGCGGCCGCGTGGCCTCGTCCTGCAGCAGCCAGTAGGGCGCCAGGCTGGCCCCGTCGGCCGAGAACGGCGCCTCGAACGGGTGGAAGTACTGGTGGCGCTGGCCGTCTTCCGGCGCGTGCCCCCAGTCGACGAAGCGGATGCCCTGCTTGAAGGTGGCCGAGGTCTCGCGGATGAACCGCGTCTCGTCGATCCCCAGGAACTGCAAGGTCGTGCGGATGGTGGGGAAGGTCGCCTCGCCCACGCCGATGATGCCGATGTCGGGCGACTCCAGCACCGTGATCTTCAGATGATCCTGCTCGGCGATGCGCAGGCTCTTGGCCAGATAGGCGGCCGTCAGCCACCCGGCCGTCCCGCCGCCCACGATGAGGATGCTGCGCCCACGCTCCATGGGTCCGTGCATAGCGCGTTTGCGCGGCAGGGGCATCACCCGCGAACCTTCGTCATCCCGGAAAGCCCGCAGGGCTTATCCGGGACCCAGGGGACCGGGCGCGGCGCGTGATCCCGCCGCTCGACCGTGGCCGGCGTAGTGCGGCGACCCCTGGGTCCCGGCTCTGCGCTTCGCTCCGGCCGGGATGACGAGGAAGGGTGGAGGGAGGGTCCTGCTACCCCAGCCGCAGCAACGCCGCCCCGTGCGGGGCCACCACCTGCTCCACCCGGCCCGACATCCGGCCCAGGTCCTCGCCGCTCCACAGATCCCGCGCGGTCACGGACCCCGAAAGCCCCAGGTCCCGCAGCGGCAGGCCCACGGCCTTCGGCTTTTCGGTGGTGTTGAACAGCGCCAGGTAGCGGGCGTTCTGCGTCCCCTCCGGCCGGGCCGACCAGATCCGCATGCCGTCGGCGATGAAGTGCGGCTGGTTGCCGGTGCTGGCTTGGTTCACCGCCAGTACGGCGCGGTTGGTGAGCAAGGCAAGCGTCGGCGCGTCCAGGTGGCGCAGGTCGCCGCCCATGATCAGCGGCGAGCGGGCGATGGCCCACAGGGTCATCAGGGTGCGCTGCTCGTCCGGCGTGAACTTGGTGTCGCGCTTGCCCAGGGCCAGGCGTCCCAGCGGCAGCATGTCGGCGTCGGGCCAGCCGCCGACCACGCGGTGCTCGTTCCAGTTCTCCAGCCGGGTGAACTGGGCCTCCAGCATGGACCACTCGTCCCAGAAGTCGTCCGAGATTCGCCACATCTGGGCGTAGCGGCGCACGTGGCCGGCCCGCGCCACCGGCGTCTCGCCCGGCGACAGCGACAGCACGATCGGCCGCCCGGTGGCCGCGATCGCCTTGTGCGCCGCCTCGATCTCGGGCGCGTGGGCGTCGTAGGGGCGGCTCATGTCGTCCATCTTGACGAAGTCGACGCCCCAGTCGGCCAGCAGCCGGAAGACGCTGTCGTAATAGGCCTGGGCGCCGGGCTTGCTCATGTCGACGCCGTACATGTCCGGATTCCAGGTGCAGATGCTGGAGGTGTCGGCGATGTCGGCGGCGCGGACCTTGGTTCCCAGCACCGGCAGGTTGGCCTTCACCGCCGCGCGCGGAATCCCGCGCATCAGGTGCACACCGAACTTCAGGCCCAGGGCATGGACCTGGTCGGCCAGGGCCTTGAAGCCCTTGCCGCCGGCGCTCGACGGAAAGCGGTTAGGCGCTGGGATCAGCCGGCCGAAGCCGTCCATCGCCGGCTGGGGATTGCGGTTGTACTCGTAGCTGGCCGCCTCGGGCTCGTACCACTGGATGTCGACCGTGAAGACGTCGTAGCCGTACGGCAGCAGCTTGGCCGCCATGATCCGCGCTGTCTCCAGCGACTGGGCTTCGGTGATCGTCGTGGCGAAGCTGTTCCAGCTGTTCCAGCCCATCGGCGGCCGCGGGGCGAGCAGGGCGGGCGCCTTCTTGGGCTTGGAGGCCGGCTTGGTCGTGGCGGCGGAAGCGGTGGTCGAGGCCGCGCCGGCCATAAGTCCGGCGGCCAGCAGGCCGCGCCGGTGCATGTCCAGGGTCACTCGCATCCTCCCGTGTTTTTGCTCTTGTCAGACAATATGGCGGAGGAGGCAAGACCTCCGCTCCTCTTCACCGCGCATCCCCGCGAAGGCGGGGATCCAAGCCGTGTCCGGGATGACCCGCAGCCTCGCCTCCTCCGGAACGTCTGCTTGGGCCCCCGCCTTCGCGGGGGAGATCGGAGGAGGGGGCGGTTTGGGAGGCTTGAGCCCCGCCACCCATCATGCTCTCTTGCCCACAATAGTCAGACAAATGCCTCGGGGAAGAACGCCATGGATCCGCACAAGCCGAGCCGCCGCGCCTTCCTGCTGGCCACCAGCGCCCTGGCCTTCGCCGCGACCGCCGCCGCCGCCAAGCCGGTCGAGCAAAGCCCCCGGATCGTCGCCGCCCCCGTGCCGGCCCGCCACATCGTCCTGAAGGCCTCGCATCACCAGCGCGCCGCCGACGCGAACCGCGCCTATCTCCTGTCGCTGTCGCCCGACCGGCTGCTGCACAACTTCCACCAGGGGGCGGGCTTGCCGCCCAAGGCCCCGGTCTATGGCGGCTGGGAGGCCCAGAGCATCGCCGGCCACACCCTGGGCCACTGGCTGACCGCGTGCTCGCTGCAGGTGGCCCACACCGGCGATCCGCAGCTGCGCGAGCGCCTGGCCTACACCGTTTCCGAACTGGCCCGCGTGCAGGCCGCCCACGGCGACGGCTATGTCGGCGGGACCACCCGCTGGGGCCAGTCCGATGCGGCGGCCGGCAAGCAGGTGTTCGAGGAGCTGCGCCGGGGCGACATCCGATCCTCGCGCTTCAGCCTCAACGACGGCTGGGTGCCGGTCTACACCTGGCACAAGGTGCACGCCGGCCTGCTCGACGCCCATCGCCTGGCCGGAACGCCGGGCGCTCTCGACGTCGCCACGGGTCTCGCCGGCTATTTCGCCACGATCATCGAGGGCCTGAGCGACGAGCAGGTGCAGAAGATCCTGGTCGCCGAGCACGGCGGCCTCAACGAGGCCTATGCCGAGACCTACGCCCTGACCGGCGACGAACGCTGGCTGAAGGTCGCCCGGCGCCTGCGCCACAAGGCCGTGCTCGATCCCATCGCCGGGGAGCGCGACGAGCTGGCCGGCCTGCACGCCAACACCCAGATCCCCAAGGTCATCGGCCTGGCGCGTCTGTATGAGGTCGGCGGCGATCCGGCCGAGGCGACGGCGGCGCGGTTCTTCCACACGGCCGTCACCCGCGACCACAGCTACGTCATCGGCGGCAATTCCGACCGCGAGCACTTCGGCAAGCCGCGCCAGATCGCCCGCCACATGGCCGAGACCACCTGCGAGGCCTGCAACAGCTACAACATGCTGAAGCTGACCCGCCACCTGTGGAGCTGGAAGCCCGACGGCGCCCTGTTCGACTATTACGAACGCACCCAGCTCAACCACATCCTGGCCCACCAGAACCCGGCCGACGGCCGCTTCGTCTATTTCATGCCGATGGCCGCCGGCGGCCGCCGCAGCTACTCCACCTACGAGGACAGCTTCTGGTGCTGCGTCGGCAGCGGCATGGAAAGCCACGCCAAGCACGCCGACAGCATCTGGTGGCGGGGAAGCGATCAGGGGGGCGATCAGGGCCGCGACACCCTGTGGCTGAACCTCTTCATCGCCTCGACGCTGGATCTGGGCGAAGGCGACTTCGCCATCGATCTCGACACCCAGTATCCCAGACAGGACCAGGTGCTGCTGACCATCGTCCGCGCCCCCAAGGGCGAGCGCGAGATCGCTGTGCGCCTGCCGGCCTGGTGCGCCAAGCCGGTCGTATCGGTGAACGGCAAGCCCGCCGGTCGGGCCGGCCGCGACGGCTACGCCCGCCTGTCGCGCCGCTGGAAGGCCGGCGACCGGATCGAGCTTTCCCTGCCGATGACGCTGCGGGCCGAGCCGACGCCGGACGACCCCAACCTTGTGGCCTTCGTCTCCGGCCCGCTGGTGCTGGCCGCCGACGTGGGCCTGGCCGACCGGCCGTTCGAGAAGGCCGCGCCGGCCCTGGTCGGCGACGGCCCGGCCGAAACCCTGCTGCGCCAGGTGGGCAAGCTGCCTCACACCTATGCCGGCCGCACCGCCCAGGGCGAGGCCGTGGTGTTCGGCCCGTTCTTCAACCAGTACGCCAACCGCACGGCGGTCTATGCGCCGACCTTCACCAAGGCCCGCTGGGCGGCCGAGGGACCGGCCTATCTGGCCGCCGAGAAGCAGCGCATCGACACCGTCGCCCGCACGGTCGACGCCGTCTATCTGGGCGAGCAGCAGCCCGAGGTCGATCACGCGGTGAAGGCCGGGGCCGGCGAGATCATCCAGCTGAACGGCCGCAGCGGCCGCCGCATCGCCCCCGGCGGCTGGCTGGAGATGACCCTCAAGCGCCGCGCCGGGCCGCTGACCCTGCAACTCGTCTACTGGGGCCAGGACATCGGCCAGTCGGCCAGGGTGCTGGCCGACGGCGCCGAGACCGGCCGCTTCGCGACCCCCGCCGACCGCCGCGACGGCTTCTTCACCGTGGATGTTCCGCTGCCAGCGGGTGAGGGGGAGGCCAGGGTGCGGATCGAGGCCGGGGACAAGCCGGTGACGGTCTACGAGGCGAGGGTGCTGGCGGCGGGGGCGGCGGCTACGGCGTAGGGGCCAACTCGCGCCGCCTGCCCCCTAAACCGAGTATCCCCGCGAAGGCGGGGACCCAAGCTGACTTCCAGGATGGGGCGCGGCCGTGGATCATCCGCCGACCCCGCTTGGATCCCCGCCTTCGCGGGGATGCTCGGTGAAAAAGGACGCTCGAGGGCGGTCCCCGTTCCGGCGTTGGCGTGGCCTCCAACACCCCCCTCCCCACAACGCGCTAAAGCCCGCGTTAATCCTCTGGCAAGATGGTGCGCGCAACCGACCAACCGGCAGGAGAGCCATGGCTTCGCGACACAACCGCCCCGCTCCCGCCCGGTCGGCTCCAACCAAGGCCGCGCCCAAGCCCGTCTCGGCCAGCGCTCTGGCCCTGGGCCAGGAGGCCGCGCCCGCCGCCGCCTATGTCGGCTTCAAGGCCGCCCCCGTCGGCGACTCCGCCTCCAAGGAGGCCCTGGCCCGGCTGAAGCTGGCCACGCAAGGGCTGCGCGACCACGCCCAGAGCCGCCTGCTCGACCAGGCGATCCTGGCCGTGCGCCGCCATGACTACGCCAAGGCCGAGCAACTGGCCCAGAAGGCTCTGGCGCAAGACCAGGGCCTGGGCGTGGCCTGGCACGTGCTGGCCGTGGCCCGCGAGAAGCTGGGAGACTTCGCCGCCTCGATGCACTGCTACGAGGCGGCCCTGAAGCTGCTGCCCAACCAGGACGCGGTGGCCGCCGACGTCGGCCGCCTGGCCTATCGCATGGGCATGCCCGACATCGCCGCCAAGCTCTTCCGCCTGCACCTGGCCCACCAGCCGGGCGACGTGGCCGGCCTCAACAACCTGGCCAGCGCCCTGCGCGACCTCAACGCCGAGTCCGAGGCGATCGAGGTGCTGAAACCCGCCATCGGCGCCCATCCCGAGCAGCCGATCCTGTGGAACACCCTGGGCACGGTGATGTGCAGCCTGGGCGACGGCGCCACCGCCCTGACCTTCTTCGACGAGGCCATTCGCCTGGATCCCGCCTTCGCCAAGGCCTATCACAACCGCGCCTACGCCCGGCTCGACCTGGGCGACGCCGAAGGGGCGCTGGCCGACTGCGACCAGGCCATCCGCCACAGCGTCGCCCGCGAGGACGTCGCCACCATCCAGTTCGCCCGCTCGACCATCCTGCTGGCCCTGGGCCGCGTCGCCGAGGGCTGGGCCGCCTACGAGGCCCGCACCTCGCCCGACCTGCCCGACGCCCCGCGCTTCGTGCTGGAAGGCCGCCAGCTAGCCGCCGGCGAGCCCCTGGCCGGCAAGCGCCTGCTGGTGATGGCCGAGCAGGGCCTGGGCGACGAGGTGATGTTCGCCGGCCTGCTGCCCGACGTGCGCGAGGCCCTGGGTCCCGACGGCAAGCTCTCCCTGGTGGTCGAGCGCCGCCTCGTGCCCCTCTTCGCCCGCAGCTTCCCGGGCGCCGACGTCACCCGCCACCGCACCGTCGCCCTCGAAGGCCGCGTCTACCGCACCGCGCCCGAGATCGAGCGCTGGGACCAGTTCGACGCCTGGACCCCGATCGCCTCGCTGCTCCAGACCCTGCGCCCGAGCGCCGACAGCTTCCCCGACCGCGAGCGCTTCCTGACCCCCGACCCCGACCGCGTCGCCCACTGGCGGGGCGTGCTGGCCGATCGGCCCGGCCTGAAGGTCGGGGTGCTGTGGAAGAGCCTCAAGCTCGACGGCGAGCGCGCCCGCCTGTTCTCGCCCTTCCGCCTGTGGGAGCCGGTGCTGCGCACCCCCGGCGTCAGCTTCGTCAACATCCAGTACGGCGACTGCGACGAGGAGATCCGCATCGCCCGCGAGGAGTTCGGCGTCGATCTGTGGACCCCGCCGGGCATCGACCTGAAGGAAGACCTCGACGACATCGCCGCCCTGACCAGCGCGCTCGACCTGACGGTCGGCTTCTCCAACGCCACCATCAACCTGGCCGGGGCCTGCGGCGCGCCGATCTGGATCGTCACCGCCGCCGCGGCCTGGACCCGCCTGGGCACCGACCGCTACCCCTGGTACCCGCAGGCCCGGGCCTTCGTGACCGAAAACCTCCAGACCTGGGCCGGCGTCATGGACGAGGTCGCGACCGCGCTCGCTGAGAAGGCCCTGGCCGAGAAGGCGGCCCGATGATCGCCGCCGTCCTCCAGGCCCGGATGAGCTCCACCCGCCTGCCGGGCAAGGTGCTGGCCGACGTGGTCGGCGCGCCGATGATCCTGCGCCAGATCGAGCGCCTGCGCCGCATCCCCTCGCTCGACCGCCTGATCGTCGCCACCTCCGACGACGCCAGCGACGACGTCCTGGCCGACACGCTGGAGGCTGCTGGCGTCGAGACCTTCCGCGGCCCGCTCGACGACGTCCTGGCCCGCTTCGCCGGCGCCGTGGCGGGCCTGGCCGACGACGACCTGGTCCTGCGCCTGACCGCCGACTGCCCCCTGGCCGACCCCGACCTGATCGAGCGCCTGCTGGTCCACCACCAGGCCGTCGGCGCCGACTACTCGGCCACCACCCATCCGGCGCGCACCTACCCCATCGGCCTCGACGCCGAACTGACCAGCGCCGGCCTCCTGCGCCTGGCCGCCTCCGAGGCCGCCGACCCCTACGAACGCGAACACGTCACCCCGTTCTTCTACCGCAACCCGCAGCGGTTCGTGCTCGACGGCGTGATGCAGGCCGTCGACGAGAGCGCGATCCGCTGGACCGTCGACCTGCCCTCCGACCTGGCCTTCGTGCGCGAGGTCTACGGCGCGCTGTACGCCGAGACGCCGGCGTTCACGTCGGACGACGTGCGAGCGCTGGTGGCGGGGCGGGAGGACTTGCGAGCGCTGGGGGATTTCCCGCGAGGGTAGGGGGGAGTGTCTGGAGGTGACTCATCGCTTCCGTTGGTAAGGTCTGCGTCCTGGGAGCCATAGCGAAGCGAGCGGCGCGATTTCCAGCGATGGGGAAGCTGACTCATCGCTTCGGATTCGGGTGAAGCTGACGCCGATGTTGAGAATGGAGCAGGCTGAGCCCTAGGCAGCTCCCCCGACTTGGTCGCCGCCGGGCAACTTCGAAGCCAGGTCGCTGCCGAAGAAGACGCAGCTCTGGGCGATCTCGGCAAAATCCTTGGCGTCGAACTCTATGGCTTCACCGATCGCATAGGTCCGAATGCCCTGGCCTCGTCGGTAGAGTAGTCGCCCACCTCGGGTTTCCTGCCCGATAACGACTGGAGACTCCGTTCCATCGTCATGGGCGACGACGATTTCCATGCGGGGCAGGATCAGTCTCAAGACGCCATTCTCGTCGGCATCGCTTACCCCGACGATACCGTCGCGGTGCTCAAGACAGTTTCGAACCTTGTTGAGCGCCTGGTACTCCTCAGCGAACTCTAGCGGCATCTCAAGAGCTTCGCCCACCCGTTTCAATAGTTCGGGGAAAGGCAGCTTGTTTGCGGTTTTCCTGAACAGCGCGTCCTGTTCATTGTAGGTTTCAGCGGGTACCAAGCCATTGCGAAAGAGTTCGACGATCTTCACGTAGCAATAGGCCAGTTCGAGGGACATTCGGACTGCGCGGGTGATTTCGTGCAGGCCCTTGGTCAGTAGCCAGGCTCGGCACCTGGCACGTCTGAAAGCGATCTCTTCCGGTCTCGCGGGAAACGTCATGGTGATCGTCGCCCCCGGGATGACTGGGGTGACCATGTCGGCGATCTCGAGGGCCGGCAGGGCGCAAGCAATGATCGCGAGCGCGTCCTGCATCGCCACGTCCGTAAGGCTCCGAACTACCGTAGGATCGAGGATAATCTGCGCGGTCCGCCGTTGATCGGTTGGGCTTGGCTGCACGTCGTCCATTTGCTCGCCCCCAGGCTGCTTTGCCATGTTGTGACCACCCCGCACAGCGGAAGCTAGGCTCGCAAGCGGCACACAGTTCGCCCGCCTTATGAAATCCGTCCTCTCTACCTCCGACGGCTGCAGGAAGAGAAGGTGAAGTGGTAGGCAATGACCCGCAGTTCGGAGCTCCTCTTTGAGCTGAGCCAGTCCGTCTCCAGGCGGTCCGACGATGAGGATGTCGATGTCGGCGCCAATCCCGTGCAGGGTCGAGCCGAACATGTAGGCGTCGAAGTCGGAGAGGGTCTCGCAAGCTTGGAAAAGGTGGGCGGCGATTTCGCTCGCCGTCATCAAGCCGTGCGTAGATATTCCCTCAGGTCGTCCCATTTCATCACCCTCGCGCCGAGGCTGTGCCCCGCTTCAATCGCCTCGGGCGTCGGTGAACCATTTGGATTGATGTTCCACACGATATCGACGGGTCCAAACCGATCCCACAGCGCGCGAACGGCGTCGGCGTTCGGCTCATAGTCCGCGACCATCCCGATCCTGAGCGTGGTGCCGCTCCGAAGGTAAACGGTGTGAATGCGGTCGAACTCGCGATCAACGCGCGCAATCCGACCATATTGCCGGATGAGGCGGTCGGAAAACTTGTAAGTCTTGTGAGAGGCTGTCTTCGCCGATCCATCTAACGCCGCTGAAGACAGTGTGCCGAAGCTCCCCCAGCCGACGGCTGCCGCTTCAAGAAAAGCAATCGCGGCGCCCTCCCAGACGCACGTCGCTCGATACCCGCAGAGGAAGTCGAGGTTCGGATAGGTTTGCACAAAGTGTTGGGCCGTCGCCTGATCCACGGTTTCGGCGGCCGAGATTGCCGCCAAGATGTCGGGTCGGTCATCGGTCACGACCCTGATCAACTCGCCGCCGACAAGCTCCGCCTTTGACTGTCCGGCTTTGTTGAAGTTCGCGAGCGCGTAGCCGACCTGCCAGCTCATGCGAACAATCCTTCCATCGCGGGGGGGTATCTGATCGCGTGGCCAGAGACGCCGGTGATGTGGCGTTCGGCGAGACCCCGCACGTGCTCTTGGTAGGCGGCAAAGGTTTTGCGCTCGTCGGTCTCCAACAGCGTCAAGTTCGCCTGGATGATCGCTTGAAGGCGATAGTGGTTCGGGAGAATGATGCTGCGCATGCGTTGGCTCCAGGCCTTAGAGGTCGCAGATTCAGGATCATATTCGAACTCGGACCCGTCGACCGGCGCGTACGCCCTCCAGATCGCATGGTTCTCAGCGGACAAAGCTAGAATCGCAGCCCGCGCTTGCTGTCGATTGTCATAGGCCTTGATGCCCTGCCTCAACGCCAGATTGGCGAGATGAGCCTCCTTCCAGCCGAGGAGCACATTTCGAGGATAAGCGTCAGGATCCTTATCGATCTTGGTGTGACACGTCGGACAGAGAAGTATGAGATTCTCGAACGCATCCGTGTCGAACGCTTCATCTGGTCGGTGCTGGTGGCGCGGGCCCTCATGACCATGCGGTATAAGGTGCGCCATTTCAGCAATGTGCGCGTCGCCGCCCATTTCTGGCGGGAACAGCGAAACGAGGCAGCCCGGGTTCTGGCAATGGCCCGCTGCCTCGGAAAACAGGCGTAATTTGGTGCTGGCCGGTATCGCCTTGCGTGCGGCCGTCATTCCCAATTCTCCCTTACTTGATCAAAAGCCCCAATACGGTTTTTGCTCATGCTGCCGTTCGTGTCAGCTGCTCCATGGTTGCTCGGTCCGATCGGCACCACACGGTCATCCGGCCCTGCTGCCATGCGTCCGTCCCCCTGCAACTGTGGCCACCGTCGGGATTGGTGACTTGGACGCCGTCTTGTCCGCTTGGCCTATGAGGCAGACTACCTGCATAGTTGGCCGATCTCGTACTAGGGATCTGTTGAATGTCGTGAATCTGGAGGAAGGCCAACGTCCGTTCCTGGCGCTGCCCTCAAACCCCAAACCCCTTCGCCGCCAGCTTCCCGCGCGCCTTCTCCCGCTCCCCCGCCTCCCAGTCGGCCCGGAGCAACCCAAGCCCCACCACGTTCAGCGCCACGCCGCCCTTGATCACGTGGGCGCGGTAGAGGGCTTCGCGATGGAAGCCGAAGGTCATGTGGAGGCGCCAGACGGGTTCGTTGTCTTCGAGGACTTCGCACCAGAGCTTTTCCAGGCCCAGGTCGTTGAAGACGTGCTCGATGACCCAGTATTCGACGAAGCTGCCTACGCCCAGGCCCCGCACGGCCGGGTCGGCGAGGTAGTAGGCCCAGGTGCAGCGGCGGTTGGCGCGGTCGATGTCGACGACGTTGGCCAGGCCGACGGGCAGGCCGTCCAGCTCGATGATCCAGTAGCGGCGCGAGGGATCCTCGCCGATGCGGGCGAACCAGGCGGCGTGTTCGGCCGGGGTGATGGCGTGGTCGCTGTACATGTAGGGCGCGACGGCGGGCGAGTTGCGCCAGGCCAGCAGCCGGTCGTGATCCTGCGCCGCCACGGGGCGAAGCCTGACGTCGGGCATGTTCGAGCCTCCCCGGATGATCTCACCCCCCTCTGGCTAGCGCCGCCCGGGGGCGAGCTCAAGGCTTCAGGCGCGCCAGGAACCGCTCGGCCACCCGCGCCGCGCCGCGTCCGTCGCACACCGCGGCGGCCGCCGCCGACATCGCAGCGAGTGCGGGCGCGTCGGCGGCCAGGGCGGCGAAGGCGCCGGCCAGGGCCTCGTCCGGCGTGGCGGCGTCGAGGGCGAGGTGCGCGCCCAGGGCCGACAGCGCCGCGGCCGCCTGCCGCTGGTTGTCGGCCAGCACCAGCGACAGGGTCGGCAGGCCCAGCACGCAGCGCTCCCAGCTGCTCGACCCGGCCGCGCCGATGGCGAGGTCGGCGGCGGCCGTCAGGGCGGCCATGTCGCGGCTGTCGATGTGCAGGGTCAGACGCGGGTCGGCGGCCGCCAGGGCGCGCAGGGCCGGCAGGCTGGGCGCCTGGCCGCCGACCACCACGTCCAGTGTCCGCTCGTCCAGGACCGGCAGCAGGGCGGCGACGGCCCGGGCGGTGATCCCGCCTACGTCGGTCAGGCCCAGCGAGACCAGCACCCGCCGGACCTCGGACGTCGCCGCGCGGCGGGCCAGGGCCGTCTCGCGCAAGGCGGCGAAGGCGGGCGACAGGGCCGCGTGCGACGGGCCTAGCAGCAGCTGCGCGTCGGCCGGGACGAGCCCCGCATAGTCCTGCGCCCGCCGCGAAATCCCGGCGTCGACCAACAGGCCGGCGGCCAGCGGCCGGTCGGCCAGGTCGTCCACCGCCAGGGCCGGGCGCTCGCCGGCGATCGCGCGGTGGTCGGGGGCGGAAAGGCCGTAGTGGTCGAAGACCACGGCGTCGAAGTCGTCCGCCAGGGCGGCGCTAGCGGCGACCAGGGCGTCCTTGGTCTCGAAGATTCCGGCGGGAACGGCGTCGGAGGCGAAGGCGGCCATCAGCCCGGCCAGCGCGGGCGGACCTGCGAAGGCCCACTCGACCCCCATTTGGGCGCCCTCCGCCTCCAGGGCCCGGGCCAGGTTCAGGCTGCGCATGAAGTGGCCGCCGCCGACCCTGGGGCCCGCATCGACGACGAACAGGATGCGCGGTCCGGGCATGGGGCCTTTCACGGGGCGGGCGGAGGGCCGAGTGTGTGCTGGGATTCGCCACGGCCGCCAGCGTCTTCTCGCTTGGTGGAGGCCGCGCGGGGTCCTCGTCCTTCGACGGGCTCAGGATGAGGACCATGGCGGGGTTCGGCGGTTCAACCCTGTCGGTGGTGGGGCGTACCCGCGCGGAAAACCGAGAAACCTCATCCTGAGCCTGTCGAAGGACGAGGTTTCCGCCCCCGGCGACAGCCTCACCCTCCGACCGTTCCCAGCCGAAGGACAGGAATTCGCCCATCAAATCGCATTGGTCCTCTTTTGTCTGACAAATGAATCCACCATGCTAGGGCGACAGCGTCCGACCAACGGGACGCGGGTATAGGGAGGCGTGCATGCGGAAGATCCTGGCGGCCGGCGCGGCGATGACGGTTCTGGCGGCGGCGGCAGGGGCGTTCGCCCAGCCCAAGGTCGATCCGGTGCAGATCGATTCCACCCGTCCCGACTGGGAGAACCCGGTGGTCAACGCCCGCGGCAAGATGCCGGCCAGCGCCAGCCACTTCCCGTTCGAAAGCAGAGCCGCCGCCCTGGCCGGCGACATGACCAGGTCGGCCCGCTATCTCAGCCTCGACGGCCAGTGGGCCTTCCACTTCAGCCCGTCCTCGGACGACGTGCCCAACGGCTTCGAAAAGTCGGACTACGACGCCTCCAGCTGGAAGAGCATCAAGGTGCCGGCCATGTGGCAGGCCGAGGGCTACGACCAGGCCCGCTACAACAACATCACCTACCCCTTCCCCGCCAACCGCCCGCTGATCCCGCACGCGACCAACCCCGTGGGCTCCTACCGCCGCACCTTCGAGGTTCCGGCCGGCTGGAGCGGCCAGGACGTCATCCTGCACATCGGGGCTGCCGGCGCGGCCTACCGCGTCTGGGTCAACGGCCAGGAGGTCGGCTACTACGAGGACTCCAAGCTGCCGGCCGAGTTCGACGTGACGAAGTGGGTGAAGCCGGGGGCTAACCTCGTCGCCATCCAGGTGCACCGCTGGGCCGACGGCTCCTACCTCGAGGACCAGGACTTCTGGCGGGTCTCCGGCATCGAGCGCTCGGTCTATCTGAAGGCCGCCCCGCAAGCCCGCACCGCCGACGTCTTCGTCCACGCCGGCCTCGACAAGGCCTATCGCGACGGGGTGCTGAGCACCGAGCTGTCGCTGACCGCCCGCAAGGCCCCGCTCACCGCGCGGATGACTCTGCTCGATGGCGACAAGGAAGTCCTCAAGACCGAAACCAAGGTCGCCGCCGGCGCCGCCCGCACCGTCTCGCTGAACGCCACGGTCCCGGGCGTGCGCCAATGGACCGCCGAAACGCCCAACCTCTACACCCTGCTGGTCGAGCTGCTCGACGCGAAGGGCGAGGTCGTCCAGGCCACGCCCCAGCGCATCGGCTTCCGCACCGTCGAGATCAAGGACGGCCGGGTCGCGGTCAACGGACGCCCGATCGTCATCCGCGGCGTCAATCGCCACGAGCACGATCCGGAGACCTTCCACGTCATCTCCGAGGCCTCGATGCGCCGCGACATCGAGCTGATGAAGCGCGCCAATATCAACGCCGTGCGCACCTCGCACTACCCCAATACCGAGCTCTGGTACGCCCTGGCCGACGAGTACGGCCTCTATGTGATGGACGAGGCCAATATCGAGAGCCACGCCTACATGGACTACGGCAACAAGCATCCCGAGCTGCGCGAGAGCCTGCAGCTGGGCTTCGACCCGGCCTGGGAAGCCGCCCACCGCGACCGGGTGCTGAACATGGTCGAGCGCGACAAGAACCACCCGTCGGTGATCTTCTGGTCGCTGGGCAACGAGGCCGGCATCGGTCCCAACTTCGCCAAGGCCGCCGCCGCTGCCCGCAAGCGCGATCCCAGCCGGCTGATCTCGTATCTGGGCTGGGGCACGCTGGACTGGGAGCACCAGCCCAACAGCTACGTCGACATCTACGCCCCGATGTACGACGACATCGAGAAGATGGTCGACTGGGCCACCGACCCCACCCGCACCCAGCCGATGATCCAGTGCGAATACGCCCACATGCAGGGCAACGGCGGCGGGAACTTCAAGGACTACTGGGACACCATCTACGCCTACGACAAGCTGCAGGGCGGCTTCGTCTGGGATTGGGTGGACCAGTCGATGTACCGCTACGCCAAGGACGGCCGCCGCTACTGGGGCGACGGCGGCGAGTACGGCCCCAATCCCGGCGGTGACATCGAGTTCGGCGACGGCATGATCCAGCCGGACCGCACGCCCAACCCGCACTATTACGAAGTCAGGAAGGTGCTCTCGCCGATCCAGTTCGGCGGCTTCGATCCGGCGACCGGAAAGGTGAGCGTGACCAACCGCCACGACTTCCGCGACCTGTCGGGCTTCGACTTCGAGTGGGTGCTGGAGGGCGACGGCGTCGAGGTCGCCTCGGGCGCCCTGCCGGCCCTGGCCACCAAGGCCCGGGGCGTGGAGACCATCACCCTGCCGCTGCCGGCCATCGCGACCAAGCCTGGCGTCGAATACTTCGTCACCGTGCGGGCCAGGGCGAAAGCCGGCGCCGTGCCGATGACCCCGGCCGGGTTCGTGGTGGGCTGGGAGCAGTTCGCCGTCTCGGCCACGCCCAAGGCCGCCGTCGCCCGCCCGGGCGCCGTGGCCCTGACCGACGGCAAGGACGCCGTCGTGCTGGAGGCGGCCGGCGCCAAGCTGACCATCGACCGCGCTACGGGCCTCGTCGCCGGCTACGGCAAGGGCGGCGCGGTGCTGGCCCAGGGCGGTCAGCCCAACTTCTTCCGGGCCGAGACCGACAACGACACCGCCACCGGCACGGTCGCCCAGCAGAAGCCCTGGCGCCTAATGACCGACGTGCGCCAGGTGCGCGCGATCACCGCCCGCAAGCTGGCTGGCGGAGAGGCCGAGGTCACGGTCGAGCACGCCCTGGGCGCGGGGGCTGCGAAGTTCGTCACCACCTACGTCATGGCCGGCGACGGCTCGGTGGCCGTGACCGGCGACCTCACCCCGCTGAAGGATGATTTGCCGCCGCCGGTGCGCGTGGGCCTGTGGTTCACCCTGCCGGGCCAGCCCAAGACGGTGGAATGGTTGGGCCGCGGTCCGCACGAAAGCTACGTTGACCGCTTCACCTCGGCCCCGGTCGGCCTGTGGCGCGGGGCCCTGGCCGACCAGAACCACGACTACATGCGGCCGCAGGACACCGGCAACAAGACGGGCGTGCGCTGGCTTGAACTGTCGGGCGGCGACAAGGGGGCGGGCCTGCGGGTCGAGGCCGCCGGCGCCCCCCTGATGATGAACGCCCTGGCCTTCCCCTACCAGGACCTCTACCGCCGCCCGGCCGGAACCTGGAAATCCACCGACATCGTCCCCCACGACGCCGGAACCCTCCTCATCGACGCCGCCCAATGGGGCGTCGGCGGCGACACCACCTGGAACTTCGTCGGCCAACCCCACGTGAAGTACCGGACGAAGCTGGCCCCGACCCGGGTAAGCTTCCGGCTGGAGCCGTTCACGGGCGAGGGGACGGAGGTTGGCAAGGCCAAGCCCGCGCGGGCGACGGAGGTGGAGTGAGGGGCTAGTCGGGCAGCCGGTTGTGGAGCTGGGAGAACACCCCAGCCTCCCGCCAGAGATCGCGATTGCCCACGACGTAGAGCGCCTCCTGGGCTCGGCTCACGGCGACGTTCAGGAGATTGGGCGTCCCGCCGGCCCATCCGCGTGCGCCCCTCTGGGCGGGCTCGGGGGCGCCAAGCACGAAGATCACCGCCTCGGCCTCGCGGCCCTGGACGGTGTGTACGGTGCCGATGCGGTCATAGACCCATTTCTGGGCGTTGAGTTGGGGCCAACGCTCCAGCACCCGGCTTCGAAGCACCAGCGCGCGCAGATGGTCCTGAACGGTCACGAACGGCGTGACGATGTAGACGTCGGGCGCGGTTTCCAGGGCTTGTAGAGCCTTGAGCAGATCCACGACGATTTCGCCCTCGCGCGGCGACCACTTTTCCTCGCCCGTGCTCTCGATGTGGAGCCACCGCGACGGGCCGAGCAGGTCGGCGATGGCCGAGGGGCGGGGGCGCTTGGCCTGGACCATCAGGCCGTTGTAGGCGACGGCGTTGGAGATGCCGAACATCGGCTCGGCGCAGCGACGGTGCACCAGCAGCGGCGCGCCCACCCGGCGGCTGCCCTCCCGGGCCTCGAACTCGCTGGCGAAGGGCGTTGCGCGGTCGGCCAGGGTCTGCGCCGAAGCGGCGGGCGCGTTGTAGCGATCCGGATCGACGTCGAAGGCCTTGCAGATGGCGCCGGTTAGGCTTTCCGGGAGGGTGACCACCGGCTCGACCTGGATGGGGTCGCCGACCACCACGGCCTTTTGCGCACGCATCAGGCCGCCTACCGCGGCCTGGGGCAGGGCCTGGCCGGCTTCGTCGATCAGCAGCCAGCCGAGGCTCTTCGACGGCAGGGCGCCCAGCATGCGCGACACCGAGGCGAAGGTCGTCGAGATCACCGGGGTGACGAGGAACAGCGAGCTCCAGAGATGAGGCAGCAGGTGCTGCTTCTCGACGGGCAGACCCGGGTTCGACATCGCGCTCATCAGCGCGCCTATGTTGTGGCGCAGCGGTTTGGCGGCGGCGTCGATAAAGGCGCGATGCAGGGCCATCGCCGCGGCGAAGACCTCCTGCCTCAGGTCCTGTTCGCCCTGGGCCAGCCAGGGCGTGGTCATCTGCCGGTCGTGATGGGAGCGTTCGAAGAAATCGTCGTCTATGACGCGTGGCCCGAGCTTGCGCTTGCCGTCTTCGATCAGGGCGATGGCCCGCTCCAGCGCCCGCACGGCCGATGTCCATTCGGACTGGAGGCGAGCAAGGCCCTCCGTGGCCTGACGTTCCGCCGTCTCGGAGGTTCGCAGGGTCTCAAGCGACTGGGCGATTTCGTAGTGCCGGCGGCTGATCTGGTCGGCCAGAGCCCGATCCTGTTGGCTCCAGGTCCGGGCGCGCTGTGTCCGGAACAGCCTGGCCAGCAGGCCGGGGCGGGTCGCGTCGTGGCTGCTTCGCAAAGCGTTCGCCGCGTCCAGGGCCTGTTTGTCGCGACTGTGAGCCGCCTCGGCCTCGCCACGAGCTTGCATCGCGGCCTGGACGAAGGGGCGCGTCTCATCAAGGCGCCGCTTCGACGCGGCCGCCTGGGCTTCCAGCGCCGACCGGTGGTCGATGGCGCGGGCGACTTCCTCAAGGGTCGCCAGAGCAGCTTTCGCCTTGCCGTGGACCGCCAGGAAATCGCGCCGGGCCGTCCGCCAGCGACGCGCCGCCGCCTCGGGACCTTCAGGCGGGCGTTCGGCCGCGATCACCTTGGGCTTTCGCCGCCCGACGACCTTCCCGGTCTTGGCGTCGGGCGTTTCGATCCACTGCGGCGTTCCGGCGGCTTCGGCCAGATAGGTCCGAAGGCCCGCCTCGTCATCGAACCAGAAGCGCTTGCGAAACCGCGCGCGGTTGGTTCCCTTGCCCAGCACGGCGGCCGCCAGGCCCCAGCAAGGCCGTTCCAGCAGGTGCTCGGCTATGCTGGCGAAATAGCGGACCTCGCCATCGACGGCGTCCAGCGCGGGCAGTTCGGCGCTGACGTTCTCGACGGCCTTGTTGTTGGACGAGGCGACCAGCATCTCGAAGCCGCGCAGCTTTTCGTCCAGGGTGTAGAGGTGCAGCCAGCTCTGGCCCACGCGCATCTTGTCCGCGTGGCCGAAGGCGGCGGCGGGATCGTCATAGGCGGCCATGGCCAGGGCCCGGCTCGTGACTTGCGCGGCGGCCACGTCTCTCAGCAAGGTCGTCTTGCCCGTGCCCGGCGGGCCATTGACGCCGAGGATCGGCGCCTGGGGCGACGCCGACGTAGAAGCGTTCACCGCCGCCTGCTGCAGGAGGACGAGGCTGCGAGGACCCGAGGGCCATCGGCCGGCCGGCGTCCTGGCGGGCCGCACGGCGTCGAAGAGGGCCGCGCCGTCCTTCAGCAGATCCTGTTGGGACGCCGGCGCGGCGGCGCCGAGATAGGCTTTCAGGGTTTCGGGCAGAAGATCCCTTGTCGCGAGGGCGCGGGCCGCGCCCAGGTCTTCGAGATAGAAGCTGTTGAGCAGCAGGGGCTCCGGGGCGTCGGGCAGCCTGTAGTACTGGTAGGTCTTGATGGCCCTCAGCTCCAGCGAGGCCATGTCGCCGTCGATGCCCAAGGTCTCGACCAGCCAGCGTGACGCCGTCGCCAGTTGCGACAGGGTGACGGGCAGCGTCTCGCCGTCCTCGTCCTCGAACCGGATACGCCGGTCGAGGTCCTTGAGCAGGTCGCGTTCGGCTTCAGGCCAGTCGCCCAGGCCGCCCAGATCGCCCCGCAGGGCGCGTGGCAGGCCCCAGCCGAAGCTCGAAACGGCGCACCCGTTGGGCTCGACCGGACGTCCGTTCCGGTCGAGCAGGACGCTGGCCAGCACGGCCTCGCCCCGGACGGCGTGGCGCTCGGGGCGCCGATCCTCATAGACCCGAAGAAGGCGTTCCACGGCGGGTTCGAGCCGCACCGTTCCCAGCACGACCTGGTAGTAGAGGCGGTGATCGGGCATGGACCTCTGCCCCGCGCCTTCCCAGGGCGCGGTGGCCTTGGCTGAAAGGTCGATCAGGTCCTGGACCTCCGAGCCGGCCATGGCGGCCAGGTCGGCCGGCCGCCGGAAGCTCTGGGGGGAGAGCACTTCCAGGGCCGTCCAGGCGTCGAGGATCCTGGCGGGGGCGTCCTGCCTCCAGTGCGGATCCGCATCTGGGCTTGCGGGTCGCGGAGCCCCCGGGTGGGTTTGGGCGTCCTGGCCGGGAGGCGGGCGGCCTTGACTGGCCATGCTCTCCGAACGCCGAGCATTGGATTTCTGGCGATGAGCTTTGGTGTCGACGCTCGCTCGCCCCGCGGCGATTTGGGCGAGGGCGTGGTCTACTTCGACGCTAAGCCTGTCAATGCGCGCGGTATGTTTTCGATTAGCCAGTTCGTGCTTGAGGATATGGAGCTCGGCCGGATCGCCGCGATGTGCGGCGAAGTAGGCCTCCAGGTCCTCGATGCGCTTATGGAAGAGCGGGCGCGGGATTTTCGTCGTTCGCGCCATGCTCTTTCAGCTTCGCCATGACGATCGATATCCATCCTTAGCGAAGGCGAGCGGCGAGGGCTACTCTCGGCAAGGTAAGGCTCCCGCCGCCACTCCCCGGCCCTGCGCCTCAAAAGCTGCCTCCCTCGCCCTCGTGGCGAGGGCCCATGCCGGCCGCCGCTCAGATCGGGGGCGATCGGCAAGGTCTGAGCGGCTGAACGATGGGTCCTGGGCACAGGGCCCAGGAAGGCGAATTAGGTTAGAGGCGCGGGAAGAACCCTCACCCCGCCAGCGCTTCCCGCTTCTCTTCCAGCGCCAGCCAGTCCTCCTCGGCCTGCGCCAGGTCCGCCCGGGCCTTGTCGAGCGACTTCATGATCTTGTCGAAGCCGGCAGGGTCGCGGGCGTAGAGGTTGGGGTCGTCGAGCTTCTTTTCGAGGTCGGCCAGGATCTTGGGGGAATTGGCGATCAGGGCCTCGCATTCCTCCAGGCGGCGCTGGTCCTTGTAGGACAGCTTGACGCTCTTCTTGGGCGCGGCCGGGGCGGCGGGGGTGACGATGGCCTTGTGCGAGCCGGTGCCGGTGGCGAAGTCGCCGGCCGCGCCGCGCGCGCCCTTGAAGAAGTCCGGGGCCTGGTCGATCAGGTCGCTCCAGCCGCCGGGGGTCTCCAGCACCTGGCCGTGGCCGTTCATGGCGATGGTCGAGCTGGCCAGGCGGTCGATGAAGTCGCGATCGTGGCTGACGAGAATGAGGGTTCCCTCGAAATCGGCCAGAAGCTCTTCCAGCAGATCCAGCGTGTCCATGTCGAGGTCGTTGGTCGGCTCGTCGAGCACCATCAGGTTCATCGGCGTGGCCAGAGCCCGGGCCAGCAGCAGGCGGTTGCGCTCGCCGCCCGACAGGCTGGTGACCGGCTGGCGCAGCTGGGCCTCGGTGAACAGGAACTCCTTGGCGTAGCCGGCCACGTGCTTGGGCTGGCCGCGCACCAGGATGGAGTCGCCGCCCGACGGGGTCAGGAAGTCCCAGACGGTGATCTTTTCCGACAGGGCCATGCGGTTCTGGTCGACATAGGCGACCTCGAGATTGGTGCCCAGCTGCACGGTCCCGGCGTCGGCCTCCAGCTCGCCCAGCAGCAGGCGCACCAGGGTGGTCTTGCCCGCGCCGTTGGGGCCGACGAGGGCGACGCGGTCGCCGCGCAGGATGCGGGTCGAGAAGTTCTCGACGATGGTGCGCTCGCCGAACGTCTTGGTCAGGCCCTTGGCCTCGACCACGCGCTTGCCCGAGGTGCCCGAGCTTTCGACGGCCATGGTCATCGAGCCGCGCTTGTCGGCGACGATGTCGCGCTTCTGGGCGCGCAGGTCCATCAGGGCGCGGCGGCGGCCTTCGTTGCGGGCCCGGCGGCCCTGGACGCCGCGGGCCAGCCAGGCGTTTTCCTTTTCCAGCTGCTTGTTCAGCCGGCGCTCCTCGTCGGCCTCGGCGGCCAGCACCTGCTCGCTCCAGGTCTCGAACTCGGCGAAGCCCTTGTCGAGGCGGCGCACCTTGCGGTGCTCCAGCCAGAAGGTGCGCTGGGTGACGCGGTTGAGGAAGGCGCGGTCGTGGCTGACGATCAGGGCCGCGCACTTGGAGTTGGCCAGCTCCTCTTCCAGCGTCTGGATGGCGAAGATGTCCAGGTGGTTGGTCGGCTCGTCGAGCAGCAGCACGTCGGGCTGTTCGGCGAAGGCGCGGGCGAGCGCGGCGCGGCGGCGCTCGCCGCCGGAGAGGCCTTGGGTGCTCTTCTGGAAGTCCAGGCCGAAGTCGGCCAGGGTCGCGTGGGCCTCGTAGTCCTGGGCGCCGCCGGCCGTGCAGTAGTCGAGCAGGGTCTCGCCGGTGATGTCCGGCTCCTGGCTGACGAACACCACCTTGGCGCCCGGCTGCACGGCGCGCTCGCCGCTGTCGGCCTCGGCGCCCTGGGCGGCCAGAACCTTCAGCAGGGTCGACTTGCCGGCGCCGTTGCGGCCGACCAGGCAGGCGCGCACGCGCGGCTCCAGGGCCAGGTCCACGCCGTCGAACAGCGGCTTGGCGCCGTCGGCGAGACGAACGTCCTTGAGGGCGAGCACGGGGGCGCGGGCGGGGGCGGCCATGGAGCGGTCTTTACGTCTGGGAGGGCGGCGAGGCGGGGGAGGCGAAGGAGATGGGGCCTATAGCAGGGCGCGGGGAGGGGGAAGGCGGAAAGTTATTGAGGGCGTGAGCTGGACGGCGGCGCGCCCGGGAAACCTCCCCCTGTGGGGGAGGCGATCGCGTAGCGATCGGTGGGGGGAGTTGATGCGAAATCTGGGCGCCGCCTGGCCAGTTGAAAACGACCCCCCACCGGCCTTCGGCCGCCTCCCCCACAGGGGGAGGTTCCTTGTGGCTAAGCCGCCAGTCTCTGCTCCTCCACCGGCGCCGGGACCGGCTTGCGCAGCACCCGCTCGCGCAGGCGCAGGAAGGGGCGTTCGATCAGCAGCCACAGCAGGATGGCGGCGGCGAAGTCGGCGGCGAGATAGGCGCCAAGGCCGGTCCAGCCGCGCAGCACGGTGTCGCCCAGGGCCTCGCGCAGCATGTGCTGCACCGGCTTGTGGACGAGGTAGAGGCTGTAGGCGAGGGTCGCCACGGCGGTGACGGGCTGGAGGGGCAGCCGTTGCAGGGCAGGCTCCAGGTCGAGCAGGGCGCAGAGCAGCAGGGTCGTGGCCAGGCACGCCAGGGGATAGAGGAAGACCGCGCCGGTGAGGTCCAGCGCCACGCCGTCGGCGGTGCGCAGGCACAGGATCACGGTGGCGACGGCGGCGGCCAGGCCCAGGGGTCCGGTGAGCGTCGGCGGCAGCCAGCGGGCGACCTGGGCGGGGCGGAGGATGCGGGCGGCGGCCAGCAGCACGCCAAGGGCCAGGCCGTCCAGCCGGGTCCAGGTCGGGTAGTAGATCAGCCGCAGGAAGTCGGCGGGCCGGGTGGACGGATCGGCGGCCGGGCCGTGCCAGATCCCCCAGCGCAGGGCCATGCCGCCGAGGATCAGGGCCGCGCCGACGGCGACGCTGGGTCCCCATCCCCTGAAGCGGGCCAACAGGAGGACCAGCGGCGGCAGGATCCAATAGAAGTGCTCCTCGACGCACAGCGACCAGGCCGAGGTGAAGGCGCCGGTGACGCGGTAGTCGAGGCCGACGTTCATGGTGAAGGTCAGGAACCGCCACAGCGGCTGGATCGCCTTGCCGTCCGAGAAGCCGGGCAGCAGGAAATAGAGCGCCAACACCACCAGGAAGGCCGGCAGGATGCGGAAGGCGCGGCTGGTCCAGAAGCGCTTGAAGTCGACGCCGGCGCCCGCCGCGATCCCCTTCAGCAGCTGGGCGCCGATCAGGTAGCCGCTGAGCACGAAGAACACGTCGACCCCCAGCCAGCCGAAGGGCTGGACGGTGAGCAGGGGCTCTGGCCGGGCGGGCTTGGGCATGTGCCAGGCCATGACCAGCAGGATGGCGGCGGCGCGCAACAGGTCGGGTCCGTAGGCGCGCTTGTGGGCGTCGCGCGACGGGGCGAAGAGGGCGGCGAGGGCCCTGGAGACGGCGTTCATGATGATCCCGAAAGGCCGCCGGGAGGCAAGGGCGGCGGCCGGGGAGAATGGTGCGCGATCAACCTTGAGTCGTCACGGGGGAGGACGGTGGATTTCGGAAGATTTCGCGGGGTCCTTCTCCCCTTGCGGGAGAAGGTATTGGCGATAGCCGACGGATGAGGGGTCTCTCAGAAGAAAACCGCCCCACCCAGCCTCTGCAGTCGCTCTACGACGCTTCCTGCTCCTCCCCCGAGAAACGGGGGAGGTGGCGCGCCGCGGATACGCGGCGTGACGGAGGGGGCGACGGCCGGCAATGAGCCCAGTCTCGCCCCCTCCACCACTTCGTGGTCCCCCTCCCCCGTTGCACGGGGGAGGAGCAAGGGCGCCGTCGTCTCTGGCTTTCTTGGTTACGCCCCCGCCAGCCGCCACACGGCGAAGTCCTTGAACCGCAACCGGCTCCAGGTGGTGCGCAGGCCGAACCAGCCGGTGCGGTAAGGGTCGCTGTCGGCCAGCTCGAACAGCTTGCGGCCGTCGGCCCAGTACTGGATCAGGCCCTCATAGGCGACGAGCTGCACCGAGACCCAGCGGTTGGGCTGGAGCAGGGTCCGGGCGTCCTTGAGGTCGTGCTGGGGCAGCATGGGGCGGTCGCCGGCGCGGCCGACATAGCGGCGCAGGCGGGTGCTGGAATTGTAGTTGCCGCCCTGGCCCACATAGTAGGTCTTGAGCAGGTCGTAGTCGGCGAAGGCGCCGCTGCGGGGGCTGGCGAAGAGGTCGTCCGGGCTGCGGACGTCGGTCGCCATCCAGAAGGCGTTGAGGTCGCTGATCCGGTCGTTGCGACCGCCTTCGTAGACCGCCAGGGCCTGGTATTCGATCAGCAGCGGGCCTTGCAGGCGCGGCTTGAACCAGGCGGTGAGGCCGGCCGGGGCGTCGAGCTCGAGGACGCCGTTTTCGGCTTTTGCGGCGGAGGGTTTCTCGGCCTCGATGGTCCAGTTGGCGAGGCCTTGGGTGAAGTCGTCCGTATAGAGACGGTCGGCCTTGCGCCAGGGCTCGGGGGCTTGCGCGCGGGCGGCGTTGGCCAGCGGCAGGGCGAGGGCGGACAGGGCGAGGGCGCGGCGGGTGAGCATGGGAGGAGGCTTAACCCGGGGCTGGCTTTCAAGGAACCTCCCCCTGTGGGGGAGGCGATCGCAAAGCGATCGGTGGGGGGAGGCCTGCCGATGCCTCGAAAGCTGAAAACGGCCCCCCTCCGGCGCTTCGCGCCACCTCCCCCAGAGGGGGAGGATCCTGATGTGCAGGCCTCACCTCGGAAGGATCTAGTCTTCCGGCTCGTACGGCCAGTCGCCCTTGTCGACCATCAGGTCGGTGGCGACGAAGTCCATGGCGTCTTCGGGGTCGTCGAGGCTGGTTTCGCTGATGGTCTGGTCGCGGATCGAGATCCCGGCCTTGTGGGGGCTGTCGGGGTCGCCGGTGATCAGCGGGTGCCACTGGGGCAGGGTCTTGCCCTCGTGCAGGCGGCGATAGGCGCAGGAGGGGGGCATCCACTCCAGGTCCTCGATGTTGTGCGGCGTCAGCTTGATGCAGT
>PJUJ01000136.1_pt1 | contig 55961 bp, 36 predicted proteins | sample 1512321 | NCBI WGS metagenome assembly PJUJ01 (sample SAMN08177669, study PRJNA422409) | Feces metagenome, whole genome shotgun sequencing project. | isolation source: Chicken feces enriched on filter paper: beechwood xylan treatment | host: Gallus gallus | place: USA: Madison | collected 2015-01-15 | reverse complement strand
TTCCAGAAAGACCATGGCGGCACGCGCATCGGCCACATGGTCGGCAAGATCGTGCGACTGGACACCACGGTGGTGCGCTCCGAGGCAGAGGCACTGCTGCTGGAAAACAACCTCATCAAGACGCAGCACCCCAAGTACAACATCCTGTTCCGGGACGACAAGAGCTATCCCTATCTGAAGATCACCGGCGTGGCCGGCAAGGACGGCAAGGCAGGCGAGTCCGCCGGCCAGATGTTCCCGCGCATGGCCTACTACCGCGGCAGCGTGGACAAGCGCCACCGCTACTTCGGCCCGTACCCCAGCGCCTGGGCGGTCAAGGAAACCATCCAGTTGCTGCAGAAGGTGTTCCGCCTGCGCACCTGCGAGGACACGGTGTTTGCCAACCGCTCGCGCCCCTGCCTGCTGTATCAGATCAAGCGCTGCACCGGGCCGTGCGTGGACCTGATCTCGCCCGAAGCCTATGCGCTGGACGTGCGCAATGCCGAAGCCATGCTGCGCGGCGAGACCGATTCCCTGCTCAAAAGCATGGAGCGGCGCATGATGGAATATTCCGACAAGCTCGAATTCGAGCTGGCGGCCGAGGTGCGCAACCAGCTTTCGGCGCTGTCCACCGTGCTGCACCAGCAGGCCATCGAAACCGCCGACGATCGGGATGTGGACATCCTGGCCGTCAAGGTGCAGGGCGGCCGTGCCTGCGTGAACCTGGCCATGGTGCGCGGCGGCCGCCACCTGGGCGACCGCGCCTACTTCCCCAGCCAGCTGGACGATGCCATGGGGGTCTACGCCACCGAAGACGAGGCCGAGCAGACCCAGGCCGTGGAGGTGCGGGTGCTGGAAGCCTTTGTGGCGCAGCACTACATCGACGTACCGGTGCCGCCGGTGCTGCTGGTCAGCGAGGCCATGGACCCGCAGCTGACCCAGGCGCTGTCGGAGCAGGCCGGCTACAAGGTCGCCAGCCAGCACCAGCCGCGCGGGCAGCGCCGCATCTGGCTGGAGATGGCGCAGCAGAACGCGGCCATCCAGCTGGCGCGGCTGCTGTCCGAAGAAGGCTCGCAGCAGGCCCGCACCCGTGCGCTGGCCGAGGCCCTGGATCTGCCGCAGGAAGGGCTGGAAAACCTGCTCATCGAATGCTTCGACATCTCACACACGGCCGGGGAGAGCACCCAGGCCTCGTGCGTGGTGTTCCACCACCACAAGATGCAGGGCAGCGAATACCGGCGCTTCAACATCAACGGCATCACCCCGGGCGACGACTATGCCGCCATGCGCCAGGTGCTGACCCGCCGCTACAAGCCGGTGGCCCAGGCCCTGGCCGAAGCCGGCGGCGCCGAACTGCCGGCCGGCGCACCGCGCCTGCCGGACCTGGTGCTGGTGGACGGCGGCAAAGGCCAGGTCAGCATGGCGCGCGAGGTGTTCACCGAGCTGGGGCTGGATCTGGCGCGCATCGTGGGGGTGGAGAAGGGCGAGGGCCGCAAGGTGGGCCTGGAAGAGCTGGTGTTTGCCGACGGCCGGCCCAAGGTCTACCTGGGCCACGACTCCGCCGCGCTGATGCTGGTGGCACAGATCCGTGACGAGGCCCACCGCTTTGCCATCACCGGCATGCGCGCGGCCCGCGCCAAGGTGCGCACCGGCAGCAGCAGCCTGGAAGAGATTCCCGGCGTGGGCCGCAAGAAGCGCGCGCGCCTGCTGCAGCGCTTTGGCGGTGTGCGCGGCGTGACCGATGCCAGCGTGGAAGACCTGATGACGGTGGAGGGCATCTCCGCCGCACTGGCCGAGGATATTTACCGCGCCCTGCACTGAAGCGGCGCGGCGGCGGCCGCAAACACATCGGTTCACACCGGTTCGCGCCGTACCAGGCTTCGTTTGTGGTGGTTTCGGCGCGCGAGTCGGCCCTGCAGCGGCCCGGCAGTGGACGCTGCAGGCCCATGCGCAAGGGCTACCGGTGAAAGCCACGGTGGCGTGCCACAATCGCCCCCATGTTTTTCACCATCCCCACTGTGATGACCTGGACGCGCATCGTCGCGATCCCGCTGATCGTCGGAGTGTTCTACGCCCCTTTTGATCCCGCCACGCGCAACCTGATTGCGGCGGTGATGTTCATTGTCTTTGCGGCCACCGACTGGCTGGATGGCTTTCTGGCCCGCCGGCTCAACCAGACGTCGTCCTTTGGCGCCTTTCTGGACCCGGTGGCAGACAAATTCCTGGTCTGCGCCTCGCTGCTGGTGCTGGTGCACCTGCAGCGGGCCGATGTGTTTGTGGCGCTGATCATCATCGGCCGCGAAATCGCCATCTCCGCGCTGCGCGAATGGATGGCCCATATCGGTGCAGGCAAGAGCGTGGCCGTGCACATGATCGGCAAGGTCAAGACCATGGTGCAGATGGTGGCCATTCCCTTCTTGCTGTACGACGGCAAGGTCGCCGGCGTGGACACCGGCTACTGGGGGCACTGGCTGATCTGGCTGGCCGCCGTGCTGACCGTGTGGTCCATGGTGTACTACCTGCAAAAAGCCATTCCCGAGATCCGCGCCCGCGTGGACAGATAAGCCGCTGCAAATGAGCCGCTGAAAACAGGCCGCTGCACCGCCCGGGCGCTCCAGGCGGGTGCAGGCAGCTATTGATGCAATAGCAATCCCGGGGCGTGCACACGGTCGCTGCACCCCGCCTCAGCACGCATCCACCACATGCGGCCACCGCTTGCCCCGGCCGCACCCAGCCGCCCTGCAGCGGCCTGCCGGTGCAGCGTACCGCACCCGCGCTCTGTACAGACGGCAGTGGCAGCGTCGCTGATGCGCCACGCTCCCGCAGCGCACCCCGTCCCCAAGCCCCACCGGTATGCACCAAACCGCGACTTTCAGGGCCATCGGCAAGCTCCAATGTGGTGCGGTTTGTGCAGCGCGGCGTCTGCGCTGCAGGCGAAAAAACGGCTGCAACCCCCACCGGCAGGGGCTGTGTTTGTACAAATCCTTGCTGCACGCGGGGTCTGCCGGTTTGTCAATGCGGAAAGTCACGCGTCACCCTTTTGCGCAAAAAACCGAGGCACTTGCGAAAAAGCGCGAAAAATTGCGTCTAGAATCTGCCCCAACGCGGTACTGCCAGTCAGGTTACTCTGTGCTGCGCTGGTGTAGCAAAGCATGCGTCACACGAGTGGCCCGCTTTCACGACGTTTAAACCCACTTTCTCGAGAGGCATCTTGTGAATAAGACAGAACTGATTGAGCACATTGCTAACAACGCCGACATTTCCAAGGCAGCTGCTGCACGCGCTCTGGAATCGACCATCGATGCGGTCAAGAAGACCCTGAAGAAGGGCGGCACAGTCTCTCTGGTGGGCTTCGGCACCTTTGCCGTCGGCAAGCGCGCTGCACGTACCGGCCGCAACCCCCGCACTGGCGACACCATCAAGATCAAGGCTGCCAAGGTGCCTAAGTTCCGTCCGGGCAAGGCCCTGAAGGATGCGCTGAACTGATACAAGGTTTTCGGTCGGGTCCTTAGCTCAGTTGGTAGAGCGGCTCCTTTACACGGAGTAGGTCGGCGGTTCGAGACCGTCAGGACCCACCACAAAAATCCTGGAAGGACTTGGAGTGATCCAAGTCCTTTTTCTTTGTCTGTACCTTTGGTACTGCAGGCGTTGCGGTGCGTGGCAGCGTTGGCCCAGTGTTGGACAGCACTTGCGCAGTGTGGCTGCAGGGTGCCGGCTGCCAAGCCGCAGCGCTGCGGGAGGCGCTCCCGCGCGGTGCCCGCAGGTCCGCCCGTGGTGGCATCCATGCGCCGCTGTTGGGGGAGTCGAAAACCCTCAAGTAGAATAGTTCGGCTCACCTGCTTGCGGCCTTGCTGGCTGCGGGCACTGCGTGCGACGGTGATTCCCTTTCGCCACCGGTTCATGCCGAACCGGTTGGCAGGCCAAGGCGGACCCTGCGGTTCGCCTTTTTTCTTGCATCTGCAGCAGCTTCAGAAAGTTTGACTATGCTCGAATCCATCCGCAAGAACTCCAAGATCGTGATGATCTTGCTGTTCCTGCTGATCATTCCCTCGTTCATTTTTGTCGGTATCGATCGCAGCTATTTCACGGAGTCGAGTCCGACCGTGGCCCGCGTGGACGGCAATGACATCAAGCAGTCCGACTGGGACAACGCGCACCGCGTGGAAAGCGACCGCATGCGTGCGGAGATGCCGAACCTGGACCCCAAGCTGCTCGACTCGCCCGAAGCCAAGTACGCCACGCTGGAGCGCATGGTGCGCGACCGCGTGCTGACCGCTGCCGCACAGAAGATGCACCTGACCACCAGCGACGCCCAGCTGGTACGCACCCTGCAGGGCATTCCCGCCATTGCCTCGCTGCGCAAGCCCGATGGCACGCTGGACGCCGACGGCTACCGCGCCCTGGTGGCCTCGCAAGGCATGACGCCCGAAGGCTTTGAAGCCAATCTGCGCCGCAACCTGGCCCTGAACCAGGTGCTGGGCAGCCTGCAGGAAACCTCCCTGACCACGCCTGCCACCACCGACGCCGCGATGAACGCCGTGCTGCAGCGCCGCGAAATCCAGGTCGCCCTGTTCAATGCAGAGCAGTACAAGGCCGCACTGCAGCCTTCGGCCGACGAGATCAAGGCCTACTACGACGCCCACCAGGCCCAGTTCCGCAAGGCCGAGCAGGCTGACATCGAATACGTGGTGTTGGACCTGAACACGGTCAAGCAAGGCATCCAGCTGAACGAAGACGATCTGCGCACCTACTACAAGGAAAACGCGCCACGCCTGGCCGGAGTCCAGGAAGAGCGCCGCGCCAGCCACATCCTGATCAACGCCCCGCAATCCGCCAGCGCCGAAGAGCGCGCCAAGGCCAAGGCCAAGGCTGAGGCCCTGCTGGCCGAAGTGCGTGCCAAGCCCGAGACCTTTGCCGAAGTGGCCAAGAAGGAATCGCAGGATCCCGGTTCGGCCGCCAACGGTGGTGACCTGGGCTTCTTCGGCCGCGGCGCCATGGTGGCTCCGTTCGAACAGGTGGCATTCAGCCTGCCCAAGGGCGGCATCAGCGATGTGGTGGCGACCGATTTTGGTTTCCACATCATCCGGGTGACCGACACCAAGCAGCCGCCCGTGCCCAGCTACGAGCAGATGCGTCCCAAGATCGTGGAAGAGCTGCAGCAGCAACAAGCCCAGCGCAAGTACGCGGAAGTGGCGGACAGCTTCTCCAACCTGGTCTACGAACAGGCAGACAGCCTGCAGCCCACGGCCGACAAGCTGGGCCTGAAAGTGGTCAAGGCCACCGGCGTGCAGCGCACGCCCAAGCAGGGCGCCGAAGGCCCGCTGGCCAGCGCCCGCTTCCTGGAAGCCTTGTTCACGCCCGAATCGCTGGACTCCAAGCGCAACACCGAAGCCGTGGAATTCGGCACCAGCCAGATGGTGGCCGGCCGCATCACCCGCTACGAACCCGCGCACACCGAGCCACTGACCACCGTGGAAGCCGACGTCAAGCGCCTGTGGGTGGCCGACAAGGCCGCCGAGCTGGCCAAGAAGGCCGGCGAAGACAAGCTGGCCGAATGGAAGGCCGATGCCGCCAAGGCGCAGGGGCTGGCCGCCGCCCAGGTGATCTCCCGCAACGACCCCAAGGGCCTGCCGCGTGAAGTGGTGGATGCCGCCCTGGTGGCCCCGGTCAAGGACGGCGCAGCCGCCTGGACCGGTGTGTCCCTGGGCAAGAACGGCTATGCCGTGGTCAAGGTCAACAAGGTGCTGGCGCCCGAGCAGCGTGATGCCGAGTTCGAACGCCAGGCTGCCCAGCAGTACGTGCAGCTGTGGTCTTCCGCCGAAGGTGCGGCCTACTACGAGACGCTGAAGAACCGCTTCAAGGTGCAGATCAAGGTCCCTCGCCCTTGAGAAATGGAAAAGATTTCAGAATCTCTCCGGGGGTTCTGAAAAGCGCGATACAATAGCAATCTCTTCCGGTGGCTGTAGCTCAGTTGGTAGAGTCCAGGATTGTGATTCCTGTTGTCGTGGGTTCGAGCCCCATCAGCCACCCCAAAATTTCTTCTTTCCCGCGCGGTTTGTCTGCAGGTCGCTCTGGAAAGAAAATCCCAAGAAGCCTCTTCTTGGCAAACCTCTTCCGGTGGCTGTAGCTCAGTTGGTAGAGTCCAGGATTGTGATTCCTGTTGTCGTGGGTTCGAGCCCCATCAGCCACCCCAAATAGAAAAAGCCTCTTGATTCGTCAAGGGGCTTTTTTGTTTTTGCCTCCCTCGTTCGCAAGCCATGCTGCACATGCGGTGGCGTTTCCGTGCGGTAGTCTGCGGAACGCCTGCCTGTTGGAGCCGATTGGATACCCTGAAAGGGTGTGCAGGCTTCACGGGTGCTCGGTGGCGTCGGGGCACTGAACGGCTTTTCCTCCCGCCACTCCAGATGGAAACGCGCCAATGCTTTACCGCTTGGTGCCTTGTGTGTGTCAGCGGTGCGCGCCAGGAGCCCGCTGCAGGGCTAGATGTGAAGTCTTAATAGGTTGTTCATCCGTCCCTGTTCTGGGAAGCTGTGGTTACCAGGCCATCGCAACTCAGCAAAGGAAGACGGATGAACAGCCATAAGCATGCGGCATTGACGCCGCGAGGTCGATCCCTGCTGGTCTACAGGGTCTTGCACGAGGGCTGCAAGGTCAGGGATGCCAGCAGTGCGGCGGGAGTCAGCGAGCGCACGGGCTACAAGTGGCTAGCGCGATTCAAGGCCGAGGGCCATGCGGGGTTGAGCGATCGAAGCAGCAGGCCTTGGCGTAGCCCGAGCGCCTGCGATCCCGAGCAGCTCCATCGGTTCGAGCAGCGCCGCCGCGAGCGTGTGCCGCTGTGGCGGATTGCAAGGGAGTGCGGTCGCAGCCTGGCGACGGTTGCGCGCCACATGGCGCGCATGGGCTTGAGCAGGCTCGAGGCCTTGCAGCCGCCCGTGCCGGTGATCCGCTACGAGCGGGCAGCCCCCGGCGAGCTGCTGCACATCGACACCAAGCGGCTCGGACGCATCCAGGGCATCGGTCACCGAATCACGGGCTACAGGACGACCCGCAACAGGGGCATCGGCTGGGATGCGGTGCACCTGGCCATCGACGATCACTCGCGAGTGTCCTTCGCCGCGATCAAGCCCGATGAGACGGCCGCCAGTTGCGTGCAGTTCTTGCGCGAGGCCGTAGCCTGGTATGCGGGCATGGGCGTGAAGATCGAGCGCGTCATGACCGACAACGGGACGGGGTACAAGAACGCCTTCAAGGCTGCCTGCGACGAGCTGGGCATACGCCACATCCGCACCCGGCCCTACACCCCACAGACCAATGGCAAGGCCGAGCGCTTCGTGCAGACCAGCCTGCGCGAGTGGGCTTACGCCAGTGCCTACGAAAGCTCAGCGCAGCGGCAGGCCGCCTTGCAGCCCTTCGTTGACCACTACAACTGGCTCAGGCCACACTCCGCTCTCAACCGCCAGCCTCCCATGAGCCGTATACCGGCCATGAACAACCTCCTGAGACTCAACAGCTAGACCAGGCCGGTGTGGACGCGCTCCGCTGGCACAGCGCACAGAAAAAGGCCCCGATGGGATGAGCACCGGGGCCGCGTGCACCGCCTAGACTTGGCGCGAACACGAATTACCTCTTATTTCGGCACACGGCGCCGTTTCTTGAGGATTTTGTGACGGTGTTGACAGGGTGCAGGGCGTGGCCTGCGCCCCAGCGCCGGGGGACGGCATCCTGTCTGGCTGGCACCCGCACACAACTTGCCTATGATGGGCGCATGCAGCATCACCTGAGCACAGGCCGACTGGGTTTGAACGCGTGGCGGGCCGCACTGCGCACGGTGCGGGCCTGGGGGCGCATTTTCTATCTGGGTGCGGCCAGCGGGGTGCTGCTGCTCTCGCCGTCTTCCTATGGCCGTACGGGCCGGCAGCTGCTGCTGCGGCAGGTGTATGCCGACACGGTGCCCATTCTGCTGGGCTTCACCGTGCTGGCGGCGCTGATCTGCCTGGTCATCACGCGCATTGTGGTGGTCACGGCGGCCAGCTACGGGCTGTCGCGCTATGCGCTGGAAATGGTGATCCGGGTGCTGGTGCTGGAGCTGATTCCGCTGACTGCCGCGCTGTTCGTGGCCATGCGCTGCTCCATTCCCAACGGCACGGCACTGGCCTTGCTGCGCGAGAACGGGCATCTGCAGGCGCTGCAGCGCGCCGGGCGCGATCCGCTGCGGGAGGAAGTGCTGCCGCGGGTACTCTCCAGCATCTATGCCAGCCTCACCTTGGCGGCACTGTCCTGTGCGGTGGCCACCGTTACCGCCTATCTGGCGGTCTACGGTTTCAACACCGCCGGCCTGCCGATCTTCACGCGCTTGTTCGGCCAGGTGTTCACACCCCCGGTCACCGTTTTGTTTGTGTTCAAGACCTTCTTTTTCAGCTTGGCGATTGCCCTGATTCCCATGGCCTCGGGCCTGTACGAGCAGACGGCGCAGCGCGCCGGCCAGCCGGGGCAGGAGCTCTCGGGCCTGGCGCGCATGTTCGCTGTGCTGCTGGTGATTGAAATGGCCTCGCTGATGGGCAACTACTACTGATGCAACCTATTCCGCCTTCCTCTAGCCCGACGCAGGACCAGCCGTCTGCCGGCCCCGCCACCCCGCCGCTGCGCCCCGTGGCCCACCTGGAGCGCAAGGCCGCCGCCTTGCTGCTGTTGACCTGCGCGCTGGTGCTGGGTGCGCTGGTCTACCTGATGTATGCCCGGGGCGTGTTCGAGCCCACGCAGTCGCTGGTGCTGACGGCCGATGACTCCGAAGGCGTGGTGGTGGGCATGGACATGACCTTCTCGGGCTTTCCCATAGGCCGGGTCCACCGGATCGAACTGGCCAAGGACGGCATGGTGCGCATCCTGATCGATGTGCAGAGCAAGGACGCGCACTGGCTGCGCGAGAGCAGTGTGTTCACCCTGGTCAAAGGCATTGTGGGCGGCACCACCATCAAGGCCTACAGCGGCATCCTGACCGATCCGCCGCTGCCGCCCGGCGCTGAGCGCCCGGTGCTGCGTGGTGATGCCACGGCCGAAATCCCGCAGATCATGGCCAGTGCCAAGGAACTGCTGGCCAATCTGTCGCAGATGACGGCCTCCGATTCCTCACTGGGCCAGTCGCTGGAACATATCCAGAGCCTGTCCGACAAGATGCAGGGCCCGAACGGGGTGCTGGGCGCCGTCATGGGCAACGAGGCCGATGCCCGGCGCGTGGGCCAGGTGCTGGAGCGGGCCGAACAGGTGCTGGCACGCATGGACCGCATGGTGCAGCGGGCCGACCGGCAGGTGTTCGATGCCGATGGCGTGATGCCCCAGGTCAAGGTGACGGTGCTGGAGCTCAACGGCCTGCTGGCCGATGCGCGCCAAAGCCTCAAGAAGATGGACGCCGTGCTGGTGGAAGCCCAGGGCATCGGCAGCAATGTGAACAGCGCCACCCAGGATCTGGGCGAGCTGCGCACCGAAGTGGAAGCCAATCTGCGCAAGATCGAAACCATGATGACCGACCTGCAGCGCAAATGGCCGTTTGCCCGCCAACCCGAGTTGCAACTGCCATGAGCACCGCCACCCGCTTCCTTTGCCGTGCACCGCAGCGGGTGCTATGCACCGGCCTGCTCGCCCTCTGTGCGGCCCTGGCCGCCTGCAGCACCAAGCCGGTGCCGGAATGGTCGCTGAACGCCAGTGACGCCGCCCGCCGCGCCATGCAGGCCCAGCTGGAAGGCGCCAGCAGGGTGGCCGATCTGGAATGGGGCAAGGCCCGCAGCGAAGCCGCCCAGACCGGCCAGCCCGCACTGATGGCCCGCCTGGCGTTGATGCGCTGCGCCCTCCAGGTGGCCAGCCTGGACTGGGACGACTGCAGCGGCTACACACCGTATGCGCAGGACGCCGCACCGGCGGAGCAGGCCTACCACCGCTACCTGTACGGTGCGCTGCAAAGCGGCGATATGGCACTGCTGCCCGCACAGCACCAGGGCGTGGCCGCCACGCTGGCGCAGGGGGAGGCAGTCACTGCAGCCCAGCTGCAGGCCGTGCCGGATGCTACGGCCCGCCTGGTGGCCAGCGGTGCGGCGCTGCGTGCCGGGCGCACCACCGTGGAAGCGCTGTGGCCGGTGGTGGATGCCACGGCCACGCCGCAAGGCTGGCGCCGCCCGCTGATGGCCTGGATGGAACTGGAACGCCGCCGGCTGGAGTCGGCCGGCGCTACCTCCGCCGCACAGACCCTGGCGCGGCGCCTGGATGTGCTGCAGGACAAGCCAACCCGGCCCTGAGATGCCTGCCGCCGTTGGGGACCACCGCGGCCAAGCGCTGGCATGCACCAGCAAGTCGCCAGCGCGCCGCATGCACCAGCAAGTCGCCAGCGCGCCGCATGCGCCAGTGGATGAGGTGAAGCGGAAAGCCGAGGCAGGGCGCGCGCCCGGCGGCACTGCGGGAGCAGGAGCTGAGAGGTCCGGGTAGGCATGGCATAGCGCCATCCCCGGTGCCGGTCTGCGCTCAGGCGCTGAAAAAACTTTGCAATGCCACCGTCTCACTGCCACACGGCAGTGCAACAGTGCCGCAGTGCGCGCGTGCTTGGCCCATGGTACCCGTCAGGGCAGGGTGCACAAGATGGCACGGCGCAAGCAATAGGGCGCTTGCGCACCGCCTGGTGCCGGTGCAAGGCGGCGGGAGCGGGGTCAGGGAGGTGTCCCTGTGCGGGTGGCGCAGTGGCTAGCACCCGGATCACGGTGGCAGCAGCGTCGCCGGGTCTTTCACGTTCAATGCGTCGGCGGACTGGGCCACCACATCCACCCACAGCAGCGAGGCTGCGGCGCCCAGGGCCAGGGCGGCCACCAGGATGAACAGCAGCACAGGATGGCGGCCCTGGCCGCGGTCGGGCTTGCGGTGCAGAGGGGGAGCGTTGGGGGTATGCATGTCACACCTCACGGGTGATGGCTAGGCCTCTTATTGCAACATGCACGCCGCCTGTCGTCTGTCAGACAACCGCCTGACGGTCCTGTAGGTCCCCAAAGCACACCGCCCTGCAGGGCAGGGCGGCGGTAGAGGCAAGGGCCAGGCGCTGCGGTGCAGCACCAGGCCCGGCTTCACAGGCTCAGAAGCGGTGGCGCATGCCCACGGCGAAGCTGGTGCCGGAATCGGAGCCGGTCAGCTTGTCGTGCATCAGCGCAGCGTACAGGTCGGTGCGCTTGGACAGGAAGTGGTCGTAGCCCAGCGTGGTGGTGGTGCGCTTGCCGTCGAAGACCAGCACGCCGGTGGAGGCGTTGCGCGCTTCGATCTTGGTCTGGGCGATGGCGGCCTTGAAGGTGCCGGCCTTGGTCACAGGCACATCCAGGCCCAGGGTGGCGGTCTTGCCTTCGTAGCTGGTGTTGTCCTTGGTTTCGGACTGGCCGTAGGTACCGTAGACCTTCACAATCTTGAAGTCATAGGAGCCACCCAGCATCCAGTTGGCCTTGGCACCGCCATCGGTGTAGAGCAGGGCGCCGGTGGGGTTCTTCACCTGGGCGCGTTCGTAGAAGCCGGTCAGCATCAGGCCGTCGTTGCGGTAGGTGGCGTTGGCACCCACGTTCTTCTTGCTGTTGGCCGTGGCCACTTCACCAAACTGGTACTGCAGATTGAAGCTCAGGCCACCGAAGCTGGGCGAGGAGTAGACAATCTGGTTGCTCCAGCCGGTGTCGGACGCGGTGGTGTTGTAGGTCTTGAGGGCGGCGTCGGTATAGCCCGTCCACATATTGCCGTGCAGGATCAGCGGCGAGAGGGTGAACGAGTCACCGAACGGGTTGGCGAACACGCTGGGCAGGAAGTTGGGGGCCGAGGAACGGCCCAGCTTCACGGCACCGAAGCTGCCGCTCAGCGACACGTTGGCGTCGCGGGCAAAGAAGGATTCGCCAAAGGCCAGGTCGTAACGGCCGGGAGAACCGGTGTCGCCGCGGAAGAAGGCGCCCAGCATGAAGCCGGCCTTCAGGCCATTGCCCAGATCTTCCGTGCCATTCATGCCCCACCAGGAGGTGGACAGGCCGCCGGAGCCGACTTGGCTCACGCGGTCGGCACCCGCCAGTTGCATGGAGCCGGCGTACATATCGACCAGGCCAGTCAGTTGCACAGACGATTGTGCGAAGGCGGTGGAGCACAGGCAGGCTGCAGCCAGGCAGGCGGACAGTCGGGTCAGTTTCATGGGGCAAGTCCCTCAGTTGGTTGTGATGCTTGCCTCTATGCAAACCACGTGCCACCTTGCGCAGTGCCATCTTGGTGCAGTGCACGGCCCCATGCCATGGCGCACCGCAAAGCAGGTGGGCATATGGGAGGGGATGTCGATGGTCAAGGGGGCGGCACGGGATCGACGCACCGGATGCAGGGCCGCATGCCGTGCGGGCTGCGGGTTTGCGCACCGCCGGGCAGCGTGCTGCAGCCCCGTAAAGGTGCGCGCGTTGCCTGTCACGGCGCCGGCCCCCCCGCCACGCACCCGCTTCCTTGTCTGGCGTGCACCGGATTGCGCACTGAATGTAGGCCGCCTCGCACCGCCGTTGCGCCTGCGACGGCGTATGCTGGCAGCCATGTCCACGCCCAAGACCCTGCTCATCGTCTACCACTCGTTCACCGGTGGCACCCTGCAGATGGTGGAGGCCGCGCGCGACGGTGCCCAGAACGGCGGCGAGGTGGTAGTGCGCCTGCTGCACGCCACCGCCGCCGGCCCGCAGGATCTGCTGGATGCGGACGGCTACCTGTTTGCCACGCCCGAAAACCTGGCCGCCATCAGCGGGCTGATGAAGGATTTTTTCGACCGCAGCTATTACGGGGTGCTGGACCGCATCCAGGGCCGGCCCTATGCCAGCCTGGTCTGCGCCGGCAGTGACGGCAGCAATGCCGCGCGGCAGATGGCGCGCATCGCCACCGGCTGGCGGCTCAAAGCCGTGGCCGAACCGCTCATTGTCTGCACCCATGCGCAGACGCCGGAAGCCATTCTGGCGCCCAAGCAGATCGCGGCAGACGATCTGGCCGCCTGCCGCGTACTGGGCGAAGCGCTGGCCACCGGGTTGGCGCTGGGGGTGTTCTGAACACCAGGCCGCATGCCCGGATAACGGTCGGGCACATGCCCACAAAACCATAGCGTCGGCCGCAATCCGCGCCAGCGGTGGCGGTCTTCGGGTGCTGCAGTACCATGGCCCCACCTGTTTCCCCGCCGCGGCCTGCCGCGCAACGCCCCGCATGCCCGCCACCGACACCCGCCAGCAAGCCATTGACGCCGCCTACCACGTGATTGCCGAGTGGGGCGTGCAGGGCGCCACCTACCGCCGCATCGCGGCGCAGGCCCAGCTGTCGCCGGGCACGCTGACCTACCATTTTCCCACCATCGACGATCTGCTGCTGGCCGCCTTCCGCCAGTTCACCGACCACATCAGCGACGGTTTCCACACCCGCATGCGGGCAGCACACAACGCCACCGAAGCCTGCGAGGCCGTGGTGGACCTGATCTGCGGCGAGGTCTGGCCCACCACGGCGCACCTGCTGCTGTCGTTCGAGCTCTATGCCATGGCAGCGCGCAGCGCCGACTACCGCGCCGTGATGCACCGCTGGATGGCGCAGAGCCAGTCCGCGCTGCGGCTGCAGTTCCACGCCGAAACGGCCCGGCTGCTGGATGCCTGCATCGAAGGCATGACCATCCACAACGTGCTGGGCGCCCAGCCCTTGCCGCGCACCCTGATCCAGGCCCACATCACCGCCATGGCGCTGCCGGGCTATTGCGGGGGGCAGACCGCAGGCGCAGAAGACGGGGCCGGTAGCGGTGTTGCAGATCCCGGCAGCGGCTCCCCGCAGCGCTGACCGCTGCATGGCACCCCGCTGGTGCTGCCTGCAACTGCCACCGTGCCGGGCCGCAATGTGCCTCACCGGATCCTGAGCGTTCGCTTTGTCATGCGGTCACTCGCGCTCTCACTTAGTCACATGTGCCCACGCCGCCAGCGGGTTACGCCGTCTGCTGCGCGGCCCCGCCGGTGGCCGTGCGGCGCGCCGCCCAGGCTTGCAGCACCATGGCCAGCACGGTGGCCACCAGCGCCATGGCCAGCACCGGCAGCATGCCCAGGCGCAGGCCCCAGTGCTCCCCCAGGAAGCCCAGCATTGGCGGGCCGACCAGAAACGCCACATAGCCCAGGCTGGCCACGGCGCCCACGCGGCGCGCGCTGTCGGCGGCAGGGCCTTCGCCCGCAGCCGACAAGGCCAGCGGAAAGCCCAGCGCCGCGCCCAGGCCCCAGAACAGCACCGATGCCGCGCCCAGCCAGGGCAGCGGGGAAAAAATGGCCAGCGCCACACCCAGGGCGGCGGCCAGCGCGCTGGCCTGCATCAGGCGCACGCGGGCAAAGTGCTGCAGCAGGCGGTGGCCGGAAAAACGCCCCACCACCATGCCCAGCGTGAACAGCAGGTAGATCACCGTGCCCTGGGCTTCGGCAAAGCCATGGCCGTCCACCATCAGCAGCGGCAGCCAGTCGTTGGCCGCGCCTTCGGCCAGCGCCATGCCCAGAATGAACAGGCCGATCAGCAGCACGCGCCGCTCGCGCAGCGCGCTCAGCACCGGGCCGGGCGCGGGTTCGGTGTCGGCATGTGCATGGGACGCAGCAGGCGCGGGCGCCGCGCTGTGGTTGTGGATATGCCGCACCAGCGGCAGCACGCCCAGCAACGCCAGCGCCGCCACGCCCAGCCAATGCAGCAGCAGCGGGGCCTGCAGATAGGCCATCAGCATGCCCAGGGCGGCGCCCAGCAGCGTGCCCAGGCTGAAGCAGCCGTGCAGCGTGGTCATCAGCGTGCGCTGGTACAGGCGTTCCAGCGCCGCGCATTCCACGTTCATCGCAATGTCCGACCAGCCAATGCCCAGGCCAAAGCACAGAAAGCCGGCAAACGCACACCACAGGCTGGCCAGGGCAGCGCCTGCCGCCATCAGCGCCAGGCCGCCCAGCACCAGGCAGGTGCCGAGCAGAATGGTGCGCCGTGCCTGCAGCCGTGCCGTGACGGCGTTGGCGCTGAGGATGCCCAGCATCGAGCCCACGGAAAAGCCGAACAGCACCAGCCCCATCTGCTCGGTGCTGGCGCCCAGGGCATCGCGCAGCGCCGGGGTACGTGTGACCCAGGTCGAGGTGGCAATGCCAATCAGTACAAAGACGCCATACAGGGCGCCGCTCAGTCGGCGCACCGGGGGCAGCGCCGCAGCCGTTTCAGCCATGGGTTCCACTTTCCATTGTCAATAATTCGCATGTTCGTACTCTTGTACGAAAAAGGCGAATCGTACGTATGTACGACAAATCCGGTGGCCAGACACAGGCAATGCCCGTGGACGGCCACTGGGCATTGCGCGGGGCACGCATGGACAGGCGGGCGGGGGATGTGCCGGCCTGGTGGGGCGGCTTACGAGTCTTGCGGGGTTTGCCCTGCGGCGCAGGACCTGGTGTGGCCGGTGGCCTTGTGCCCGCCGGTCGCAGAGCAGGCCATTGCTCCCTGCGGGCCGGATTGGAGGCAGGGGCCGGGCAGGCCGCGCGCGGCATGATGGTTCCAAGTCGAGACCAAGGGTGCGATGCGTCCCGTCCGGCGCCATCGGGGTTGCACTGCACCACCTCCGGCGGTTGTCCGCAGCGACCGGTTTTTTGTCTTCAGGAGCGTGCCAATGTCCATCAACCCGCCTGCGCCCGCAGGCCGCTTTGTACTGCCGCCAGCAGCCAGCGGGCTGGGGGCGGACGCCCCCCACCACCGGCGCCTGCCGCTGCACGGCTTTATGGCAGCGGTGTACCGCAGCCAGGACGCCCGCGTGCTGGTCCACACGGCCGAGCAGTCCATGGCCCGGGTCCAGGCCCACCTGGCCCGCATGCATGCGCTGGCCGTGGAGGCCAGCAACAGCGATGTGGCCGGGCCCGCGCGTGCCCGGGCCCAGCAGGAGATCAATCTGCGCGTGGCGGACATCGACCGCATTGCCCGCACCACGGTGGTGGCCGGGCACAGCCTGCTCGACGGCGCCCTGCACCGCCAGGAGGGGCTGCTGGACACCCTGGCCGGGCAGGCGGGCGGCGTCGCGCTGGCCTGCCTGCCCAATCTGCGGGCGCAGAGCCTGTCGGCCCTGCGCTATGCCGTGCAGTCCTGGGGGCTGGATGCCGCTGTGGCGGCACCCTTGCCCGCTGCGGCGGGGCTGACCCTGGCCGTGGGCGACCAGCCACCGGTGGCATTGGGCACCTTGCCTGCCGCCGCATCAGGGGGCGAGCGGCTGGCCCAGCTGTGCCGGGCCATCAACGACCAGACGGCCAGAACCGGGGTGGCCGCCTTTGTGCTGCCGGAGCGCCGACGCAGCGGTGTGGAGGGGGCGTTGCAGCTGCAGCTGCTGTCATGCCGGGTGAATGCCGACGGATGGGCGCAGCGCGTGTCACTGGGCGGGGTGGTGCAGGCCATGGGCCGCCCCCTGCTGCACACACAAAGCCAGGACCGCAGCGCCGGCCCCGCACCGGGCTGGGTGGTGCACATGGCCTGCGGGCTGCACAGCATCAGCCTGGACGACCCCGCCCGTTCCTGGGTGGGCCAGCTGCAGCTGGAGCAGGCTGCCGCCCAGCTGCGCTGCGCGCGGGCACGCTTTGCTGCCGGCAGCCTGCTGGGGCGCCTGGGGGCCGGGGTGCCCGGCGAGAGCCAGGCTTAAGGGGAGAAGATTCGGGAGGAGAAGAGGGGGCCACGGTTCTGTGGCCACTGCCCCTTGGCTTAGCGTAGTGTGGCCTTGCCTGCGGGTGTGCCGACCGGCGCCACCGCGCGGCGTGCGCCCAGGCTGACCACGGCAATGCCGCCCACAATCCCCAGACCGCCCAGCACCAGTGACAGGCTCAGGCTTTCACCCAGAAACCAGGTGGACGCCAGCAGCCCGATCAGCGGCACGCCCAGCATGGCGGTGGACATGCGCGTGGCCGACAAATGCATGCTGGCTGCGTTCACCGCGCAAAAGCAGAACGCCGTGGCCACCGGGCCCACATACAGCACGATTTCCCACAACGCCCAGCTGCCGTCGCCGGTGAACGGGCCTTCCACCGCATAGGCCAGTGCCAGCAGCGGCACCGTGGCCAGCAGCATCTGCCAGGGGGCCAGCTGGTAGGCGCTGGAGTCACCCTTGTAATAGCGCAGGTGCAGGATGGTCATGCCCCACAGGAAGGAGGCACCCATCAGCATCAGATTGGCTTGCACGCCGGCGCTGTCGCTCCAGTCCATGGCCAGCGGATTGAACAGCACCATCAGGCCCAGCAACCCCAGCAGCAGGCCGGTGGTCTGCAGGCGCGACAGGCGCTCGCCGAACACCAGCACGGCAATCGGCGTGACCCACAGCGGCGTGGTGTAGGCCAGCACGGCCGAGCGGCCGGCAGGCACCTGCGTCATGGCGATGGCGCCCAGCACGGTGAACGCCATCATCTGCAGCAGGCCGATGCTGGCCAGCAGCGGCCAGTCGCGCCGGGTGGGCAGCTTGAGGGTGCCGCCGGCAATCTGGATGGCGAACAGGCACAGCCCGCCGGTGGCAAAGCGCAGCGCCGAGAACCAGATGGGCGTCACATGGTTCAGCCCGGCCTTCATCACCGGCCAGTTGCAGCCCCAGATGGCGATGGCCGCCAGCAGCGTGAGCAGGCCGGCATGGCTTTTCCAGGCGGTGGGCAGTGCGAAGTGCCGCGCGGCAGGCAGGTGGGAGGCGGCGGAAAGCGTGGCAGAAGGGGTGCTGGAAGCAAGACCAGAGGGGCGGGACGACATGCAGCGGACGCAAAAGACGGAAGCGGAAAACCGGGGTCCGGTGTGCGTGGTACGACGGTTTCCCCTGTCGTGGTGCGCCGCAGCAGCGCCGCAGGGCGGGAGGGGAACGCGGTGCACCACGCACCACGGGAAAACCCGGAATTCTGCGCATGTAGGCCCAGATTTTGTTTCTGCATTCACTGCAGAATGTGGCGCAAGCAGGTGAATAATTCTGGTCTTTACCGGAAACTGAGAATTTTTATCCCATGAAGAAGCTGGACCGCATCGACATCGGCATCCTCAATGCGCTGCAGGCCGATGCGCGCACCACGAACGCCGAGCTGGCCAAGGCCGTGCACCTGTCGCCCACGCCCTGCTACAACCGGGTCAAGGCCATGGAGGAGATGGGCCTGATCCGCCAGCAGGTCACCTTGCTGGACCCGGACCTGCTGGGCCTGCACCTGAACGTGTTCATCCACGTCACGCTGGAGCGCCAGGTGCAGGGAGCGCTCCAGCACTTTGAAGCCACCATCGCCGAGCGCCCCGAGGTGATGGAGTGCTATCTGATGACGGGCGACGCCGACTACCTGCTGCGCGTGCTGGTGCCGGACATCAAGGCGCTGGAGGTTTTCATCCTCAACCTGACCACCACGCCCGGCGTGGCCAATATCCGCTCCAGCTTTGCCCTCAAGCAGGTGCGCTACAAGACGGCACTGCCGCTGCCCGAAGGTGGGCTGGTGGTTGGGCGGGAGGCGTGAGCAGCGGAACTCGGCGGGCGCCGCGCGCCGCTGCGCACCCACCCGTGCCGGTTGCATGACCGGGCGCGCAGCGGCGGGCTGAACGGCTGAACCTCGGCGGCGCTGCCGCAGCTTTCGCAGCAAGTCGCGCTGTCCTTGCCGTCATGGCCGCTGCGACGGCCGCGTTTCGGTCTGCATCAACCCGCTCTGCATCACCCCCACTGCATTTCGCCCTTGGCCACCTTGGCCCCCAGTTCCAGGGACATGGGTGAACCCGCCTGCGGGTACAGCTGCGTCATGGCGGCAATCAGGGCCTTGCTGTCGGCGGCCTTGGCGGCTTCGCGCTCGAAGTGGCGCAGATAGTCGCGGGTGTAGGCCAGCGCTGCGGCGCCCAGCGGTGCGCCGGCGGCCATGTGGCCCGGCACCACCACGGCAGGCTGGCGTTCCAGCATGCGGTCCAGCGTGTGGGCCCAGGCGCTGCGGGCGCCCGGTGTCGGGGTGTCGGCCGTCCACACATGCAGACCGGAGAACACCATCACCCCGCCGAAAATGGCCTGCAGCGACGGCACCCACAGATAGCGGCGGTTGGGCAGGCCTTCGGCCGGCACGATCTCGAGGCGCTGGCCTTCCAGGGTCAGCGCCGGGCCGTCAAACACTTCGGGCATCACCACATCGGCCAGCTTCTGCGGGCCGTTGTCCTTGAGCTGCGGGCCCCAGGTGGCCAGCTTTTTCTCCACATTGCCGCGGATGGCGCGCAAGGTGTCGGAGGCGGCCAGCACCTTGGCCTGCGGAAATGCCGCACGCACGGGCGCCAGGCTGAAGTAGTAATCCGGATCGCTCTGGCTGATGTAGATGGTGGTCAGCCGCTTGCCGGTGGCGCGGATGGCATCGGCCAGCGCCCGCCCGTCCGACAGGGTGAAGCCGCCATCGATCAGCACGGCATCGCGTGCGCCTGTCAGCAGCACCGGGGCCCGGGAAAAGCCCTGTTCATTGGCCGGAAAGTGCTGCCAGCGCAGCGGTGTGCCGGATGCACGGGGTGCGGCGGCCCAGGCGGCTGCGCCGGTGGCGGCCCAGGCGGTGGCCATGCCGGCCAGGCCAGCGGTGCGAACAAAGTGGCGGCGTGTGCTCATCTTCAACTCCTCGGTGGTAGGGCATGGGTGCGGCAGCGCGGGCAAGGTTTGCCAGCGGGTGTGCCGGGGAGCGCTGCGTCTGCAACCCATGCGGGGTGGTGCAATGTCTGCATGGTAGGTAGACTGCATTGATTGAAAAATACACACGAAGCAAACACTTTGTATGTCTGAAGCAAACAATCAAACCATGCCCGGTGGCTGGAACCACCTCAAGCGCCTGGCCTACTTCGCGGCCGTGGTGGAAACCGGCTCCTTCACGGCCGCCGCCGAACGCCTGGGCATCACCAAGGCCGTGGTCAGCCAGCAGGTGGCACGGCTGGAGCGCGAATTCCACAGCACACTGCTGGTGCGCAGCACCCGCAAGGTACAGCCCACGGCCGCCGGCCAGGCCTTCTACCAGCGCTGCGCCGCCATCCTGGCCGATGCAGAAAACGCTTTCAGCGAACTGGCCGACTCGGCGGTCGAGATTGCCGGTCCCCTGCGGCTGACCGCTCCGTTTGACTACGGCATCAGCGTGGTGGTGCCGGCCCTGGCCACGTTTGCCGCACGCTACCCGCAGTGCCAGGTGGATGCCCGTTTCAGCGACCAGACCCACGACCTCATGGCCGGTGATGTGGAGCTGGCCATCCGCGTCGGCTGGCTCACCGATCTGCAGCTGCAGGCACGGCAGATCGGCAGCTTTCGTCAACTGCTGGTAGCCGCACCCCGGTGGCAGCCGCAGCTGGACCGTTTGACCGGCCCGCAGGACCTGGCTGCGCTGCCCTTTGTGGCCAACACCGCCTTGCGCGAACCGGGGCGCTGGCAGTTCACCAGTGCGCAGGCCGCGCCATCGGCTGCGCCCCACACCGTGCAGTGGCAGCCCGTCATGCGGCTGGATGCCACGCTGGCCGTGCGCGCCGCCGTGCTGGCCGGCGCCGGCCTGTCGGTGTTGCCGGACTACGCCATCGCCGACGACGTGGCGGCGGGCCGCCTGGTACAGGTGCTGCCCGGCTGGACCTTGCCCCAGGGCGGCATCCACGCGGTGTTTCCGCCCGCGCGCTTTCGCCCGGCCAAGGTGCGTGCGCTGGTGGAGTGCCTGGTGGCACAGCAAAACGGCACGCTTTCCTGACCCGCCGACCCGCCGACCCGCCGACCCGCCGACCCGCTGGCGCGTTGGCAGTGGGTTGCATAGGCATACGCACACGGCAACAGCCGGGCAGGGCGCCACGACCCGACCGGCATCGATGGCAGAGCCGTGCTCAGGCCTGCCGCACGCACCTGCCGGCAGATTGCGGGCCATGGGCCCATGGCCTGCAACCCCGGTCTGCATGGTGCATAGTGCGGCGCCATGGAAATGCAAAGTGGTATGCGAGAGAACAAGCAAGCGGTATTCGGGCCCCATCTTCGCCTGTTGGGCATGGCGGTCTTGTGGGGGGCTTCATGGCCGGCGGGCCGGGTGATTGCGCAGAACATGCCGCCGCTGGCGGGCGCCTGCCTGCGCTTTGTGCTGGCAGCGCTGGTGCTGCTGCCGTGGATGTACTACGCCGGCGGCTTTGCCCAGCTGCGGCAATGGAGCGCACAGCGCTGGCTGGGCATGGTGGCCGCCGGTGCCACCGGCGTGTTCGGCTATGCGGCTTTCTTCCTGTCCGGTCTGCAGTACCTGCCGGCCGGCAAGGCGGCGCTGGTGATCACGCTCAACCCGGTGGTCACCTTGCTGCTGGCGGTATGGATCTTCAAGGAGCGGCTGAACCGCACCATTGCCCTGGGCATGCTGCTGGCGGCTGCGGGCGCAGTGGTGGTCATCTCGCACGGGCGGCCGCAGGACATCCTGCACGGCAGCGTGGGCCTGGGTGAGCTGCTGATTCTGGGCTGCGTGGCCTGCTGGGTGGCCTACACCCTGCTGGGCCGGGTGATGCTGACCGGGGTGGACGCGCTGTCTACCACCGCCGTCACCAGCACCATCGGCGCGGTGCTGCTGCTGGTGGCCAGTCTGGTGGTGGAAGGCCCGGCCGGTCTGCAGGCCGCCGTGCACAGCAATGGCACCGCCTGGGGTGCGCTGCTGTTCCTGTCCTGGGGCGCCACGGCCCTGGCCTATGCCTGGTATTTCGACGGCGTCAAAGCCCTGGGCGCCGGCGCAGCCTCCGGCTACATCACCCTGGTGCCGGTGATCGGCGTGGTCATTTCCGCGCTGCTGCTGGGCGAATCCGTCGATGCCTCCATGCTGGTGGGGGGAGCCATGGCAGTGGCGGGGACCGCGGTGATGAACTGGGGGCGCCGGCCAGCTTAAGACTGATCAAGACTGGGTTCCGAGCGGGCAATGGAGGCAGGGGCGGTGTCCTATCTCCGGTCCAGTTTTGTAGCCTGGTCTATTGGTGTAAGGCTGTTTCACCAGCCAGACTGTGTGCCTGTGGTCGTACGTATTTCACGATTCAAGTCGTGCGAGTAACTATTTCATGCTGTGCAAACTCAAAGTGATGACTCATCACAGCGGGCGAAGCTAGCCTTCAGCCAGACCCGCTGGCGCTGCCGTGCGCGAAACCACAATTTCGACCCGACGCGCTTGGTCGGTGGGGGTACTTTTGGAGATTCCTCCACTGGTGACTTCGGTGTGGAACTTGCGGCCAAAGTCCAGTCGTCTTAGGAGGTCTGCGACAGTTTCAGCGCGACGCAAGGCCAAGGCGACGTTGTAGTCCGCGGCCCCTTGCCCGTCGGCATAACCGATAAGCAGCACGCTGGGTGTGCGCCCGGCCGGGACGCGAGCAAGAGCGTCGCGGAAGTCGTTGACTAACGCTGAACGCTGCTCGGCAAGTAGCGCTGATCCACCAGGTTCAAAGGGTTGGACCTGCAAGCGAACCTGCCCTGACGCCGTCAGTGCCTTGACGTCTGCATAGAGGACTTTGACGTCCGATTGCAGGATCGCCACATCTTTACGGGCAACGGCATCGACCAAGCCTGTAACTTTGTGCGATGACTTCTCCGTTTCTGATTGTGGGGGGAACGTTTCTGGTGGCACTATCACATCGGCCTTCTCTTTGGTGCTTTTTGCCAGGGCCAACCCTGCCTCCACCGTCTGGACTTTCGAGAGGTCAATGCCATAAGAGACGATGAGTCGGTTGATGGCCAGCATGGCGTCAAACTTTTCCGCACGATACTTTTCAGACATCGTCTCGAAAGCTCGGCTGGCGATGATGGTGCACAGACCTCGCCGGCCCTGGTCCATCGCGGACACTGAGTCAGACAGTGTTTGTGCCTGGGGACCGGTGTACTTAATATTCGCGACTTCCACCGTTCCCAGTCCATAAGCATTGATGGGTAATTTCAAACCGCCAAGGTTCCACTCTGCGCCCTTGACATAGTTAACTTCGCAGCCGGGTGGTGGCGGTGGTTCCCATGGCCAGCGGAAACTTGCGCAGCCCGAAGTAAGAACAACGGCAAAGCCTAACGCGCCTGCTGCGCGGAGCCGACCAAGTTTCCACATATGCAAGCCTCCCGGAGGATGAAAACTTCTTTTAGCCGCAGCTTGCCTAAAGACGGGCAAAAAAATAAGCCTCCGGTCGGATAGATGCCCTGTCCTTACCCTTTAAGCACAGGAGGTGGTCAGCGAGCTCACTGATGTTGTTTTAGGAATTCAATAAGAAGCAATCATGTAGGCCCACGCACTCGATGCGCCTCCTATTTAGAGGTCTCTCAGCGCAGCTTTTCCAGTTCGGCCCTTTCCTTGGCCAGCTTGGCTTCACGGTCTGCGATCTTGCTGGGTTTTCCCTTTTCCCGTGCCTCGTCCAGCTCGCGCTGGCGCTCTTGCACCTTGCGCTCCTGTGCGGCAATCTTGGCGGCATGTTCCTGCGCAAGTTTGGTGTCGCTGCAATGCTCCTGGTTTTCGCGCAGCGCTTTTTCCAGGCCGCGCACACGGCTGGACTGGCCCTTGGCCTTGGCATGTTCGATATCGCGTGCAATCTCTGCCCGCTTGCTTTCGCACGTGGCATGTACCGGTGATGCCGGTGGTGCGGGTTGCGCCAGAACGGCTTGGGAGGCCAGGGCGGACATCGCAATGGCAATCAAGGTGGCAGAAGTGCGCATGGGCTTATCTCCATAAGTTGATCTGCCCATGATGCCGCAATAGCGGGCAGCGTTGCCAGCGGATGCCGCATGGCAGCTGCGGCTGACCGCCAAAGGTCAATGAGTTTGGCCTGGGACAAGCTCCGGTGCAGCCATGCGGGTGCTGCGCAATGTTGGCTACTGCCGCAGCGCTTTGGGACTGCCCTTGATCTGTAGGCGCTGCAGGGGCGGGCAGACACTATCGGCCCATAGCAGACAGGGCCACATCCCGCGTAGTGGGCCGCACGCCATGCCGCCCACCAGGGCGGCGCGGGCTCACGCTTCCGCCGTCGCCTCTTGCTGTGTGCTTTGGGCGGCTTGCTGTGCACCAGCCTGGGCGGCGTAGGTGCGCACATGCTGGAAGAACTGGCCCATCATCTGGCTCCACAGCTGCACCATCATGGCCAGATGCTGTGGGGTGATGCCGCCTGCGGCCAGGACATCCATCTCCAGCACCACAAAGTCGCCATGCTGGGAGGCGCGCACAAAGCGCTTGCTGCGGTGCCACTCGCCCAGCAAGCCTTCGGGCAAGGTGCCGCCTTGCACCCGCAGCGGGCAGCTCAAGGTCAGGTCCACATATTCGCCTTCGCGCAGCGCATTGCCCCACATCACCTGGAAGCCTATGCCTTGGCTGGCGCTGTGCAGGCGCACCAGGCCGTTGTCGTGGACGGCCGTGACCGCGCAGCCCGATGCCTTGATGGCCTCTGCCACCAGGTCGGCGTTCATCGAGAACAGCAGTTCTCCGGTGGGGAGTGGGGTCGCTGGGGTGGATTCGTTGGTGCTCACGGTCGGCTCCTTGTCGGTGAAGGGGATGGTGGCGTTGCAGAAGCGGTCAGTTGACTTTTTGCAGCGCGGCATCCAGCGCAGCCTTGTCGATGCTCACGCTGGAAGAGGGCGCCAGCTTGCTGAGGTGGGCGTTGATGAGTTCCTGCTGGCGCTGTTCGCGCAAGGCCGCTTGCAGCATGGGCTTGGCTTCCTCCAGGGTGGCCGGACGCGCGGGCTGGCTGCCCAGCAGCTTGAGCACATGGAAGCCGGCGGTGGAGCGCACGGGATCGCTGATCTGGTTGGGCTGCATGGTGGCCACCATTTCGCGGGTTTCCGGCAACAACTGCGCCAGCGGCAGATTGCCAACTTCGCCGCCCTGGGCCGCGCTGGCCGCGTCTTGCGAGTGGGCTTTGGCCAATGCCGCAAAGTCACCGGTACGCGCCTGAGCGGCCAGTTCGGCGGCCCTGGTGCGCACGGCTGCAATGGCGGCGGCATCCGCATCGGGCGTCACGGGCAGAAAGATCTGCGCCACCCGGTAGGTCGCCGCCATGTTGAGCTGGGGCTTGGCACGCTCGTAGGCGGCGCTGACCTCGGCATCGCTGGGGAAGCCCGCAGGCAGCTGCACGATCGACTCCAGGTAGCTGCTGGTCACCACACGGGCTGTCACATCCTTGACGGCGGCATCAATGCGTGCCCGCACCTCCGGGCGTTCTGCCCACTTCTTTTGCTGGGCCTCGCGCAACACCGCCTCGCCAGCCAGGCGTTGGCGCAGCCAGTTCTCCAACCCTTCGCGGTTGCTCTTGACCTTGGCGCGCTCGCTCTCGGGCATGGCACGCAAGAGCTGCTGGACTTCGGCAGAAGAAATGTGGATGGCGCCCAGCGTGGCCACGGCGGGCTCGGACGACTTTGCCGCCGGTGCGGCAGCCTGCACCATGGTGCCGCTGCCCATCAGCACGGCCAGTGCCAAACCCCATGTGCTGAATCCGTTGCGGCGGGTCAGAGATGTCATGAGTTTCCTTTCATTTGGAGTATGTGCACGCTGTTGCCCCCGGCAGGCACCCCAAGTACTCAGGCACAGGCCGGGTGATCGCAGCGCCATGCAGAGCAACGGTTGTGCCGATACGGGGTATTTTTGATATGTCCCGGTTGGCAATATCAAAAGGGGGAACCGTCCCTGGTTGCTGCCCGTTGGGCCTCAAACGCAATGCGCTGGTGCGTAGGTTCATGCAACTTGTAAATTGCATCTTATAGGCAATCGCCGGGGCACTGTCCGGCCACTTGGCGCCTGCATGGCAGGGCATACCGTACCAAAGAGATTCCCGTCTTGGCTGTCTCTTGCTTCTCCCAGCCCAGCGTGCCCTGAATCGATGGACCGCTCCTGCTCCTTCGCTGCAGTCATCCCGTATGGGCATCTCATTCGTTCATCCCATCTGTGGGCTGCGGTGATGTCGCATGCAACTGCGACGACCTTGACCGACCGACTCCGCAGTGGATGCATGGGGCGTTCGGCATGCAGAGGCGATACCTGTGAAGCAGTGCGCCTGCCGCTCTGATCCATGTGCGCCGCAACATATTCACGGCTGGGCATTTCACAGAAATCACCGGCCCATAGCACATCGATACCGTTCATCGATTGCCGCCAAAGCAGGTGCAGTTTCCGGCCAGGTTGCCTAGACAAAATGATTCTGCTCTCTATGCTTTTGTCTCAACGTCATTGTTTTCGTGCCATCCAGTTGTGCTGCAACGCAGTACAGCAGCAGGTGGACCTGCCCATCCATCGTCCTTGCAGTTTCTTCGTGTGATTTCCCCCAAGTGAGCCGACCGTTCGGTTGAACGGTTGCCAGCCACAGCAGGTCCGCCATCGATCCATAGGTCAGAAAGCTCTGCAGTCCTTCTGCAGTGCTTTGCCAATCTGTATCGGGAGGAGCCAAAAGATGAATCACACTTACCGCACGATCTGGAATGCGGCTTTGGCCAGTTGGGTGGCGGCTCCAGAGATTGCGCGCAGCGGTGGTTCGTCAGGAAGAGGCAATGCCTCCGGCGTGCAGCGCAGCCTGCCACGCTTGCGGCGTTGTGTGCAGGCCGTCGCACTGGCGTGGGGGGGCATGGCCTTTCTCCCAGCAGCGCAGGCCGCCTGCACTGCGTTTAGTGACGGCGCCAATGTGCTCTGCACAGGCAGCGGGCTGCTTGCGGTGGTCGGCATCGATTCGCCGATCAACAATATGACGGTCACCGTTGGCGCTGGTGCGGAAGTCAAACCTGTTCTCCTCACGCCGTATGCGGTGAACCTGACAGGCGTCAACACCACGTTCATCAACAACGGGACGGTGGACCCGACCCTGCTCCTGGGGCTGGGCTTGTTGACCTCGGGGGTGCAACTCGGCAGCGGCACCAACGGCTCGCTGGTCGTCAACAACGTAGGAACGCTCAAGGGCACATCCACCCTTGCCTTGGGCTTGCCGCTGGCAAATTTGACCGGTCTGGCCCTGGATGTGTCTAACGGCGCAGGCGGAACCAATGTCATCACCAACAGCGGAATCATCGGGTCTACCGCACTTCTCGGCGTATCGATTGCGCAAGCCGATATCCCGGTGATCTCCGTGCGTGGTGGCAGCCCGACCACCTTCACCAATGCCGCCACAGGCAGCATTACCGGGCGTATCGCGTTCCAGGGGTCGTCACTGGGCAACAAGTTCATCAACGCCGGCACCCTGACCGGCAGCCTGCACATGGGCAACAGCACGGTGGCCAATACCTTCACTGCAGTCACCAGTTCCCAGGTGTTGAAGAGCACGGGCGTGGGCTCCGTGCTGTCGGTCACGCTCTTCCCGCAGCTCTCCTTTGCCGCCACGGGCACCGTCGATGGCGGTACGGGCGCAGCCAACAACATTGTCTTGCAGAACGCTGCCAGTGGTACCGGCTCCGGCACCACGGGTACCGGCACCATCTCCAACACCACCTACATCAACTTCAGCAATCTGACCGTCAACAGCGGTACCTGGACTCTTTCGGGGCCAGTGCTGACCGGTACCACCACCACCACGCTGAACGGCGGCATCCTGTCCTTCGACAACGCCCTGGGTATGGGCACTGGGCAGATCACCGGCAATGGCGGGACCCTGCAGGCAAGCGCAACAAGCCTGGCCCTGAGGAATGCGGTCAACCTCGGCTCCGGTGGGCTGACCGTGAGCGGCGCCAATGCCCTGACGCTGAGCGGCAACATCACCGGCAGCGGCGGCCTGACCAAGTCCGGTGCCGGCAACTTGATCCTGAGCGGCAACAACAGCTACCAGGGTGGCACCAATCTCACCACGGGCACGCTGGTGGTTGGCAGCAACACCGCGCTGGGTGCGGCAACGAGCATCCTCAACGCAGCAGCCGGCACCACGCTGGATACCAATACAGCAGGTCTGAGCGTCAGCAACGCCATCAGCGTGGCCGGCACCCTGAACCTGACCGGCAGCAATGCGCTGACCCTGGGCGGCAACATCACCGGCGGCGGTGGCCTGACCAAGGCCGGCGCCAGCAGCCTGACCCTGAGCGGCAACAACGCCTACACGGGCAATACCAACCTCAATGCCGGCACCCTGGTGGTTGGCAGCAACACTGCGCTGGGTGCGGCAGGGAGCATCCTCAATGCCGCAGCCGGCACCACCCTGGATGCCTCTGCGGCGGTGACCCTGGGCAACGCCGTCACCCTGGGCGGCAACCTGACCATTGGTGGCAGCAATAACCTGGGCCTCAGCGGTGTAGTCAGCGGCGCAGGCAGCCTCACCAAGGCCGGAGCCAGCAGCCTGACCCTCAGCGGTGCCAACAACTACAGCGGTGGCACCCAGCTCAACGCCGGCCGGCTGGTGCTTGGCAGTAACGGAGCGCTGGGGTCCGGCACGCTGACGGCAGCAGACGGCAGCACCCTGGACGCCAGCACCGCGGTCAGCATCACCAATGGCGTGACCGTCAATGGCGCGGTGAACATCGGCGGCACGTCCGACCTCACTCTGTCAGGGGTGGTCACCGGCGCCGGCAGTCTGGTCAAGAACGGCACAGCCAACTTGACCCTCAGCGGTGCCAACAACTACACGGGCGGCACCACCCTGAACAACGGTACCCTGACCCTCGCGAATGCGGGGGCGCTGAGCGTCGGTGCTCTCACGGTCGGCGGTACCGCCAGCCTGGTGGGCCCCAGCGCGATGACCTTGGGCAATGCCATCCACCTCAACGCGGGCGGTGCACTGACCACACCCGTCAGCGGCAGCCTTGGCCTCACCGGCACCATCGACGGGCTCGGCAGCCTGGCCAAGTCCGGTGCGGGCACCCTGTCGCTGAATGGGAACAACAGCTACAGCGGCGGCACCGTGCTGAGCGCTGGCACCCTGAGCCTGGGCCATGCCAACGCATTGGGCACCGGTACGCTAAGCACGGCGGGCGGCACCACGCTGGATACTTCCGTCGCAGGTCTGAACGTTGGCAACGCCCTCAGCGTCACCGGCACCCTGAACCTGGCCGGCAGCAATGCCCTGACCCTGGGCGGCATCATCAGCGGCAGCGGCGGCCTGGCCAAGAACGGCACTGCCGACCTGACACTCAGCGGCGCCAGCAACTACCTGGGCGGCACCTTGCTCAACGCCGGTCGCCTGGTACTGGGCAACGCCAGTGCGCTGGGAACGGGCACCTTGAGCACCGCCAACGGCACCACGCTGGATACCAACACAGCAGGCCTGAGCGTTGGCAACGCCATCAGCCTCACCGGCACCCTGAACCTGACCGGCAGCAATGCCCTGACCCTGGGCGGAAGTATCTCCGGCAGCGGTGGCCTGACCAAGGCCGGCAGCGCCAGCCTGACCCTGACCGGCAACAACACCTACCTGGGCAACACCAACCTCAATGCCGGAACCCTGGTGGTAGGCAGCAACACCGCGCTGGGTCTGGGTGCCCTCCATACCGCTGCAGGCACCACGCTGGATGCCAATACTGCAGTGACGCTGGGCAACGCTGTCAACTTGGCTGGAAACCTCAGTATCGGTGGCAGTGCCAACCTCGGCCTCAGCGGCGTGGTCGGTGGCACGGGCAGTCTGACCAAGAGCGGCGCAGCCAACCTGACACTCAGCGGCGCCAATACCTACCAGGGCGGGACCACGCTGAACAGCGGTACTCTGACCGTTGGCAATGCCCTGGCCCTGGGAACAGGTGACCTGACCGTCGCCGGCACCGCCAACCTCGCCAGTACCGGTGCCCAGACATTGGCCAACGCGATTTATTTGAACGCAGGCCTGATCCTGCCTGGCAGCGCCCACCTCACCCTCAGTGGCGTGATCGACGGCGCCGCCGGCCTGACCAAGTCCGGTGCAGGCTCCTTGCTGCTGAGCGGCAACAACAGCTACAGCGGCGGCACTGTGCTGAGCGCTGGCAGCCTGAGCCTGGGCCATGCCAATGCGCTGGGGACCGGCACCCTGAGCACGGCCAACGGCACCACGCTGGATACCAGCACCGCAGGCCTTAATGTCGGCAACGCCATCAGCGTGTCCGGCACCCTGAACCTGGCTGGCAGCAATGATCTGACCCTGGGCGGCAACATCACCGGCAGCGGTGGACTGAGCAAGAACGGCAGCACCACCCTGACCCTTGCCGGAGCCAGTAGCAACTTCCAGGGCGGCGTCAACCTCAATGCCGGTACCCTGGTGGTCGGCAGCAACACCGCACTGGGTCTGGGTGCCCTGAGTACTGCAACGGGCACCGCGCTGGACGCCAGCACCACCGTGGTACTGGCCAACCTGGTCACCCTCGGCGGTAGCACCACCGTGGGTGGCAGCGCCAACCTCAGTCTCAATGGCGTGGTCAGTGGCACGGGCAGCCTGACCAAGAGCGGGGCTGCAACCCTGACTCTCAGCGGCGCCAACACCTACGGCGGCGGCACCACGCTCAGCGCTGGCACTCTGCTGGTGGGCAATGCCCTGGCCCTGGGCAGCGGCACACTGACCACCGTGGCAGGCACCACCCTGGACGCAACCACGGCGGTGAGTCTGGGCAACGCCGTCAGCCTGGGCAGCGGCGGCAACCTGGCCATCGGCGGCAGCAACAGTCTGGGGTTGACTGGTGTCATCAGTGGCAGCGGTGGCCTGACCAAGAACGGCGTCGCCGACCTGACACTCAGCAGCGCCAACAACTACCAGGGCGGCACCTTGCTCAACGCCGGTCGCCTGGTGCTGGGCAACGTCACCGCGCTGGGAACCGGGACGCTGAGTACGGCCAATGGCACCACGCTGGATACCAACACCGCAGGTCTGAGCGTAGGCAATGCCATCAGCGTGACCGGCACCCTGAACCTGGCCGGCAGCAATGCCCTGACCCTGGGCGGCAACATCACCGGCAGCGGCGGCCTGACCAAGGCCGGGGCCAGCAGCCTGACCCTGAGTGGCAACAACGCCTACCTGGGCAACACCAACCTCACTGCCGGCACCCTGGTGGTCGGCAGCAACACCGCGCTGGGTCTGGGTGCCCTCCATACCGCTGCAGGCACCACCCTGGATGCCAGCACCGCTGTGGCGCTGAGCAATCTGGTCATCCTTGGCGGCAGCACCACCGTGGGCGGCAGTGCCAACCTCAGTCTCAACGGCGTGGTCAGCGGTGTGGGCAGCCTGACCAAGAACGGTACCGCCACCCTGGCCCTCAACGGCGCCAACAACTTCACCGGCGGCTCCGTGCTCAACACCGGCACCCTGGTGGTGGGCAATGCGCTGGCTTTGGGCAGCGGCGCACTGAGCGTCAACGGCGCGGCCACGCTGGACAGCAGTGCGGCGCTCAACCTCGGCAACCAGATCCATCTGAATGCCGGACTGACCATTGGCGGCAGCAACAACCTGGGCCTGACCGGCGCCATCGACGGCAACGGTGGTCTGACCAAGAACGGCACCGCCGACCTGCTGCTCAGCGTCGCCAACAGCTACCTGGGCGATACCATGCTCAACGCCGGTCGCCTGGTGCTGGGCAATGCTTCCGCGCTGGGGCAGGGCGCTCTGACGGCGGCAGCTGGCACCACCGTGGACGCCAGCTCGGCGCTGGCGGTGGGCAACTCCGTCACCCTCAACGGTGCGGTCACGGTAGGAGGGTCTTCCGACCTGACCTTGTCGGGCGTGGTCAGCGGCACGGGCAGTCTGGTCAAGAACGGCGCCGCCAACCTGACGCTCAGTGGCGCCAACACCTTCCAGGGCGGTACCACGCTGAACAGCGGCACCCTGACCGTGGGCAACGGCCTGGCCCTGGGCGCGGGCGACCTGACGGTTGCCGGTGCCGCCAACCTTGCCAGCGCCGGCGCCCAGGCGCTGGCCAACGCCATCCATCTGAACGCCGGCCTGACCCTGCCGGGCAGCGCCAACCTCACCCTCAACGGTGTGATCGACGGCAGCGCCGGGCTGACCAAGTCCGGTACCGGCAGCCTGATCCTGAACGCGGCCAATACCTACTCTGGCGGCACTACTCTGGCCAGCGGTAACCTGGTGCTGGGCTCGAACACGGCCCTGGGCAGCGCAGCCCTGACCGTCACCGGTGGCGCGCTGGATGCCAACAAGACGCTGAGCGTCGCCAACGCCATCGCCCTGGCCGGCAACCTGAATGTGCTGGGCAGCAATGACCTGACGCTGACCGGCAGCATCAACGGCAGCGGCGGCCTGACCAAGTCCGGCGGCACCACCCTGACCCTGTCCGGCACCAACAGCTACCAGGGCAACACCCACCTCGATGCAGGCATCCTCAAGCTGGGCAGCAGCACCGCCCTGGGCCTGGGCACCCTGAACACCGCGGCAGGCACCACCCTGGATGCCACTACCGCCGTGGCCACCAACAATCTGGTCAACCTGGGTGGCACCACCACCATCGGCGGCAGCGCCGACCTGGGGCTCCATGGCGTGGTCAGCGGCACAGGCGGCCTGGTCAAGCAGGGCGGGGCAACGCTCAGCCTGAATGCGACCAACACCTACCAGGGCGACACCACCCTGCTGGGGGGCACCCTGTCGCTGGGCAACAGTCTGTCGTTGGGCAGCGGTGCACTGAACGTCAATGGTGCCGCCACCGTGGCCAGCAGCGCGGTGATCAACCTCGCCAACCAGATCAACCTGAATGCGGCCCTGACTGTCGGTGGCAGCGTCGACCAGACCCTGAGCGGCGTCATCGGCGGTAGCGGCAGCCTGATCAAGACCGGCTCGGGCAACCTGACGCTGACCGGCACCAACACCTATGCCGGTGGCACTACCTTGGCCGCCGGGACCCTGACCCTGGGCAATGCCTCCGCACTGGGCAGCGGCTTGCTGCGACTCAATGTCAGCGGTGCGGCCAACCTGGACACCACCTCGGCCTTTGCCCTCAGCAACGCCATCACCCTGGGGGCCAACCTGACCCTGGTGGGCCACAGCGACCTGACGCTCAATGGCGTCATCGACGGCGGGGCCGGGCTCGTCAAGACCGGTTCCGGCAACCTGACTTTGAATGGCGTCAACACCTACCTGGGCGGTACCAGCCTGGCTGCCGGGACCCTGACCCTGGGCAACGCCGAGGCCCTGGGCGCCGGCACCCTCAGCGTCACGGGGGCAGCGACACTGGACAACAGCGCGCCGCTCAACCTAGGCAACGCCATTGCCCTGGGCGCCGACCTGACCGTGGCCGGCAGCAACGACCTCAGCCTTGGCGGCACCATCAGCGGCACCGGCGGTCTGGTCAAGACCGGCCTGGCCGATCTGACGCTGAGCGGCAGCAACAGCTTCAGCGGTGCGCTGAACATCCTCAGCGGCAGCGTGACCACCGTGGGCGCAGGGGCGCTTGGCAACACGCCGCTGGTGAATGTCGGCGCTGGCGCCAGCCTCAACCTGGGCGCCAGCAGCAGTGTGGGCAGCCTGGGTGGCAGTGGTGCCATCCACCTCGGCAGCGGTGCCAACCTCAGCGTCGGCACGGGCAATCTCAGCGGCGTGTTCAGCGGTGCAGTGGCAGGCGATGCGGGTCTGATCAAGCTCGGCAGCGGCAGCCTGGAGCTGGCCGGGATCAATGTCTATACCGGCAGCACCCAGGTCAATGGCGGTGTGCTGAACGTCAGCGGATCGCTGGCCAGCCCGGTGGTGCAGGTCAACAGCGGCGCCACCTTGACCGGCAGTGGCCAGGTTGCCGGTGCGGTCAGCGTGGCCGACGGCGGCCACCTTGCAGTCAACAGCGGCGCCAACCTGGGTCTCGGCTCCCTGGTGCTGAGCAGCAATTCCAACCTCGATCTGGGCCTGGGCTCGCCCGCCACCGGCGGCAATAGGCTGATCACCGTGGGCGGCAACCTGACCCTGGACGGCAAGCTCAACGTCAGCGACATCGGCGGCTTCGGCGCGGGTATCTACCGGGTGATCGACTACACCGGCGTGCTGATCGACAACGGCCTGGTCATCGGCACCCTGCCCAGCGGCGTGTTGCCCGGCGACCTCGAGGTACAGGTCGCCATATCCAACCAGGTCAATCTGCTGGTGGGGGGCGCCAACGGCAGCGTGCTATTCTGGGACGGCAGCCAGCAGACCAGCGACAACGCAATCCAGGGCGGCACCGGGACCTGGAATGCCCTGAACACCAACTGGACCACCGTCAACGGCACCGGCAACCGTGACTGGAGCAGCTACTTCGCGGTGTTCCAGGGTACGGCGGGCAACGTCACGATCGACGGCACCCAGACCGTCACCGGCCTGCAGTTTGTCACCGACGGCTATGTGCTGAACAGCGGTACGGCCGGCGTGCTGAACCTGGTCAACAGCGACAGCGGCAGCGCCACCTTCCGTGTCGACCCGGGCGCGACCGCCACCCTCAACCTCGGGCTGACCGGCACCGGCCTGCTGAACAAGGCCGACACTGGCACCCTGGTGCTCAACGGCAGCAACAACTACAGCGGCGGCACCACCCTCAGCGGCGGCTCCCTGGTGGTGGGCAGCAACACCGCCCTGGGCAGCGGTGCGCTGACCGCAGCCAACAACACCACCCTCGACAGCAGCACCGCCATCAGCCTGGCCAACAGCGTGAACCTGTTGGGTGTGCTGAACATCGCCGGCAGCAACGCGCTGACCCTTGGCGGTGCCATCAACGGCATTGGCAGCCTGGTCAAGAACGGCAGCGGCATCCTCACCTTGGGCGCTGCCAACGGCTACCAGGGCGGCACCACCTTGAATGCGGGTGGCCTGGTGCTGGGCAACGCCCAGTCGCTGGGCAGCGGGACCCTGCACGTGGCGGGCAACGGCACCCTGGACGGTAGCGCCCCGCTGACCCTGGGCAACCAGATCGACCTGGGCGCAACCTTGACCCTACCGGGCAGCAACAACCTCATCCTCAACGGCGGCATCAGCGGCGCCGGAGCGCTGGTCAAGAATGGCGCCAGCAACCTGACACTGAATGGTGTCAACGCCTATGCCGGTGGCACCACTCTGGCCGCTGGCGGCCTGGTCATCGGCAACGGCGGCGCCCTGGGTAGCGGCGCCCTGAACGTCACCGGTGCATCCAGCCTCGGCAGCGCCAGCCCACTGGCATTGGCCAATGCCATCCACCTCGGCGCCAACCTGAGCCTGCCCGTCGATGCCAGCATGACCCTCAACGGCACCATCGACGGCTCCGGGGGCCTGAACAAGACCGGCAGCGGCACCCTGGTGCTGAACAATGCCAACACCTACCAAGGCGGCACGACCCTGGCGGCTGGCTCCCTGGTGGTTGGCCGCAACACGGCGCTGGGATCCGGCCTGTTGACTGCAGCGGTCGACACTACGCTGGATAGCAATACCGCCGTGACCCTGGGCAACGATGTCAACCTGCTGGGCGGTCTGGTCATCGGGGGCAGCAACAACCTGACCCTGACCGGCCAGGTCAACGGTGTGGGGGGGCTGATCAAGAACGGGGGCGGGGTTCTGACGCTCTCTGGCAGCAACGGCTACACCGGCGATACGGCACTCAACGCAGGCACCCTGGTGCTGGGCAGCAGTGCCGCGCTGGGAGGGGGGGGCGCCTTGAACGCCGCTGGCGCTACCACGCTGGACACCCTGACGGCCACCACATTGGCCAATGCCATCAACCTGACCGGCAACCTCAACCTCACCGGCAGCAACGACCTGACCCTTGACGGTGCGGTCAACGGAATCGGTGGCCTGACCAAGAATGGCAGCAGCAACCTCACGCTCAACAGCGCCAATGGATACCAGGGGAACACCAACCTCAATGGCGGTACCCTGACCTTGGGCAACAGCCTGGCCCTGGGCCTGGGTGCGCTGAATGTGGGTGCTGCGTCCACCCTGGCTGGCAGCACCGGCTTGACCCTGGCCAATGCAGTCAATCTGGGGGCCGGGCTGACCGTCAATGGCGGCAACAACATCACACTGTACGGTGTGGTCGGCGGCAGCGGCAGCCTGCTGAAGACCGGTGCTGGCACGCTGACCCTCAGCGCCGGCAACACATACCTGGGCGGTACCACCCTGGCTGCCGGTACCTTGGTGCTGGGCAACGCCACTGCCCTGGGCAGTGGCGCGCTGGACGTCACTGGAGCGTCCAGTCTGGGCAGCAGCGCTGCCATCACCACTGCCAACAACATCACCCTGGGCGCCAACCTGACCGTGCTCGGCACCCAGAACCTGGGCCTGAATGGGGTTGTCAGCGGCAGCGGTGGGCTGGTCAAGAACGGCAGCGGCACCCTGACCCTCAACGGCAACAACACCTACCTGGGTGGTACCCAACTGAACGCCGGCACGCTGGCCATCGGCTCGGCCACCGCGCTGGGCAGCGGCAAACTGACCGCCGCCAATGGTACGCTGGACAACACCACGACGCTTGCCCTGAACAACGCCCTCACCCTGACCGGCAGCCTGACCCTGGCCGGTGCACAGGACCTGGTGCTGCACGGCGACATCGATGGTGCTGGCAGCCTGACCAAGAACGGTGCGGCCACCCTGACCTTGAGCGGCACCAACAGCTACAGCGGAGGTGCCACTCTCAGTGCAGGGAAACTGGTCCTGGCCAGCACCGGCGCGCTGGGCAGCGGTGACCTCACCGCTGGCAACAACACCGTGCTCGACAACAGCCTTGCCCTGACTGTGGGCAACAACCTGCACCTGCTTGGCGGGTTGACGCTGGCGGGCAGCTCCAACCTGACTCTGGCCGGCACCATCGACGGCGCCGGAACGCTGACCAAGAACGGTAGCACCGTGCTGACCCTCAGCGGCACCAATTCCTATACCGGCGGTACCGTGCTGAACGCCGGCACCTTGGTCGCCGGGCAGAGTGGTGCACTGGGGTCCGGCGCATTGCAGGTCAACGGTGCTTCCACCCTCAACAGCGGCAACGGTGCCGTGGTGCTGGGCAACAACATTGGCCTCAACGCCAACCTCAGTGTCAACGGCGCCAATAACCTGGGCCTGAGCGGCGTGATCAGTGGCAGCGGCCAGTTGATCAAGTCCGGCACCGGCACGCTGACCCTGAGCGGCAACAACAGCACCTGGACTGGCGGTACGACACTGAGCGGCGGCACCCTGGCGATCAACAGCAGCAGCGCTCTGGGCTCCGGCGCCTTGACCGCCAACGGCAGCGCAATCTTGCTCAGCACAGCCTCGATCGTGGGCAACGCCATCGTGGTCAACGGAGACTTGACCATCAGCACCCCTTCCACGCTGGCGTACACCGGTCAATTGAGCGGCAGCGGCAACCTGATCAAGGCCGGTGGCGACGAGCTGATTCTGTCGGGCAACAGCAGCTTCAGCGGAACCTGGGATATCCAGAGCGGCAGTGTCACCTCGTTGAACGATACGGCCCTGGGCACACCGGTGGCGGTGAACCTTGGCAGCGGCACCACCTTGAACATCAATGGCAACACCAGTATTGGCGCCTTGAGCGGCAGCGGCCAGACCAATATTGGCATCGGCAGCGCGCTGTCGGTGGGCAGCAGCAATGCCAACAGTCTATTCGCCGGCATGTTCAGCGGAGACGGTTCATTGACCAAGGTCGGCGGCGGTGTACTGGAACTGAGCGGAATCAGCACCATTGCTGGCTCCACCCAGGTCAACGCTGGCACCTTGAATGTCACCGGCGCGTTCAACAGCGGCGGAGTGACCGTCAACAACGGCGCGACCCTGACAGGTAACAATATCGGCACCCATCTCGGTACGATTGGAGCCACAACCACCATCAACCCCGGTGGTCATCTGGCCGGCACCAGCGGCAGCACGCTGACCTTTACCAACGATCTGGTACTGATGCCGAACGCCAATGTGAATGTGGCCCTGGGCTCGCTGGTCACCGGCAATACGGCGCTGTTCAAGGTCAATGGCAGCCTGACCCTGGACGGGACCCTCAACATCACCGATGCGGGGGGCTTCGGCAACGGCGTCTACCGCCTGTTTGACTACACCAGCGGGCTGGTGAACAACACCTTGGACTTTGGCAACTTGCCCGGTGCGGTGACCAATGCTGACCTGCAGATCCAGACGGTCACCCCCGGCCAGATCAACCTGCTCGTGGCATCGCCCGGTCAAGACATCCAGTTTTGGGATGGCAGCGGACCCCTGCAAAACGGCAACGTCGAAGGCGGTAGCGGCACGTGGAGCTCCTCCAACGCCAACTGGACCGATCTCAACGGTACGGCAAACGGTACATGGTCAAGCCAGTTTGCGGTGTTCCAAGGCGCGGCCGGTACGATCACGGTTGACGGCACCCAGACGGTCAACGGCATGCAGTTCATCACCGACGGCTATGTGCTGACCGGCGATGCGCTGAACGCGGTCAACCGCAATGGCGGCGACTTTGCCGTGCGGGTCGACCCGGGCGTGACCGCCACCCTGGACCTGGATGTCAACGGCACCGGCACCCTGAACAAGCTGGATACGGGCACCCTGGTGTTGAACGGCGACAACGGCTACACGGGGGGTACCATTCTGAGCGGTGGCACCATCGTGCTGGGCAGCGACAGTGCCCTGGGCACTGGCAGCCTGACCGCCGCCGACGGCACCACCTTGGACAGCAACCAGGCCGTGGTCCTTGCCAACGATATCGGTGTGACCGGTACCCTGAGCCTGCCCGGCAGCTACGACCTGACCTTGAATGGCGTGGTCAGCGGCACGGGCGGTCTGACGAAAAATAATGGCACCAGCGTGCTGACCCTCAATGGCGCCAACACCTTTGGCGGCCCGCTGGCCCTGAATGCCGGCACCCTGGTGCTGGGCAACGACACGGCGCTGGGCCTGGGTGCCCTCAACGCGGTCGATGGCACGCAACTGGACAGCAGTGCAGCCATCACCGTGGCCAACACCGTCAACCTGGCGGGTGAACTGACCCTGCTCGGCAGCAACGACCTGACGCTCAATGGCCAGGTCAATGGCGCCGGCAGCCTGGTCAAGCAAGGCAGCAACACCCTGGCCCTGAACGGCGTCAACAGTTTTACTGGTGGCCTGGATCTGCAGGGCGGCACGCTGCGACTGGGCAATAGCAGCGCGCTGGGCAGCGGCACGCTCACCGTCAGCAACCCGTCGTCGCTGGACACCAGCAGCGCGCTGTCCTTGAACAACAACCTGCAGCTGTCTTCGACACTGAATCTGGACGGCAACTACGACCTGGCCCTCAATGGCGTGATCGATGGTGCGGGCGGTCTGGTCCAGAACGGTACGGCACGGCTGTCGCTGATGAACGCCAACACCTTCGGAGGTGGTGTCGTGCTCCACAGCGGCAATCTGACGCTGGGCAATGCCGGCGCCCTGGGTACCGGTGCTCTGAGTGTCACTGGCTCCTCGCAGCTGGACGTGACTAACCCCATGGCGCTGGCCAACAATATCGATGTCAGCGGTGTGCTGTCCGTCGCCGGCAACAACGACCTGACCTTGTCCGGCACTCTCAGCGGCGCTGGTACCCTCAACAAGAACGGGCTGGCGGAGCTGACCCTCAGCGGCAACAACCACAACTTCACGGGCATCTTCAACATCTTCTCCGGGACCTTGTCCACGGTGACCAGCACCGTCCTGGGCACTCTATCGGAGATCAATCTGAGCAGTGGTGCCACCCTCAACCTGGGGGGCAGCATCACCCTGGCCCAACTGGTCGGCAGCGGCGATGTGGAAATTGACACAGGCACCACCCTGAGCGTAGGCGGTGGCAATTTTGCCGGTGCGCTGGGCGGTACAGGCACCCTGGACAAGATCGGAGCCGGCACCCTGACCCTGGCTGGCGCCAGCACCCACAGCGGCGCAACTACCGTCAGTGGCGGCAGCCTGATAGTCAATGGCCAGCTCACCAGCAGCACGGTCACGGTGGGCACCGGAGCCAGCCTGGGCGGTAGCGGGGACATCACGGGGGCCCTGACCGTGAACAACGGAGGAACGCTGGTGCTGACCGGGGGCAATACCCTTAACGTTGGATCGCTGGTGCTGGATCCGAACTCCACCATCAACGCAGCCCTGGGCGTGGCGCTGCCAGGCCAGCCTTCGCTGGTCAGCGTGGCAGGGAACCTGACCTTGGGCGGCCAGCTCAACGTGACCGATGCGGGGGGCTTCGGGGCAGGGGTGTACCGCCTGTTTGACTATGGTGGCACGTTGACCGACACCGGTCTGGTGATCAACTCGTTGCCCAGCAGCGTGCCGCTGAGCGATGCACAGCTGCAGACCGCCATCAACCACCAGGTCAACCTGGTGGTGGGCGGCGCCAGCAACGTGCTGTTCTGGGATGGCGGGCAGATCGTCGGCAACGGCAGCATCGAAGGCGGCTATGGTGTCTGGGATGTCTCCAACACCAACTGGACCAATGCCGCTGGCAGCGCGAACCAGGCTTGGAATGACACCTTCGCTGTCTTCCAGGGTGCTGCGGGCACGGTCACCGTCAATGGCGCGCAGACCATCACCGGCATGCAGTTTGTCGGCGACGGCTATGTGCTCAGCGGCGGTGTCAACGGTGAACTGCTGACGGCCGGCACCACCAATGTACGGGTCGACAGCGGCAGCACCGCTACCCTGAACGTCGCCATCAACGGCACGGGCACGTTGACCAAGCTGGACACCGGCACCCTGGTACTCAACGGCGCCAATGGCTATACCGGTGGCACGGCGCTGAACGGCGGCACGCTGGTGGTCGGCAATGATGCAGCGCTGGGCACCGGCACGCTGACGGCGGCCAATGGCACCACGCTGGACGACAATCCGCTGGGCGGTAGTACGGAGGTCAGCCTGTCCAATGCGGTGACGCTCAATGGCGCCTTGACGGTCGGGGGCAGTCACGACCTGGTGCTGGACGGAACCATCAGCGGCAGCGGCAGCCTGGTGAAGAACGGCAACGCCGCGCTGACGCTGAATGGCAACAACGTCTACCAGGGCGGGGTGGCGCTGAATGCCGGCACGCTGATGCTGGGCTCGGCCAGGGCGCTGGGCAGCGGCAGGCTGACCGCAGCGCAGGGGGCCACGCTGGACAACCTCAGCGACATGAGCCTGGGCAACGCCGTGACGCTGACCGGGGGGCTGACCTTGGCGGGCTCGCATGCGCTGACCCTGAACGGCGATGTAACGGGCCCCGGCGGCTTGACCAAGCAGGGCGCCGCCACCCTGACCCTGAACGGCAACAACAGCTACGCCGGGGAAACCTCGCTGCAAGCCGGTGGGCTGATCCTGGGCAGCAGCACGGCGCTGGGCAGCGGTGTGCTGCGGGCGGCCGCAGGCACCACGCTGGACACCAGCACCAATCTGGCGGTCTCCAATGCCGTGGTGCTGGACGGCATGCTGCAAGTGGCAGGCTCGCACGACCTGGCGCTGAACGGCAGCATTGGCGGTGCCGGCGGGCTGACCAAGGACGGAACGGGCACCCTGACATTGGGCGGCAGCAACAGCTACAGCGGCGGCACCACCATCAACGCGGGCCAGGTGACGGCCTCTGCCGGTGCGCTGGGTACAGGCACCGTTGTCAACAACGCCGCACTGACACTGGTGCAAAACGCCGATGCAACACTGGCGCCAACCATCATCGGCAGTGGCAGCCTGGAAAAGACCGGTACCGCCACGCTGACCCTGGGCGGTGACAGCAGTGCCTTCTCGGGGACAACCACGGTACGCAGCGGGACCCTGGCACTGGACGCCATGGCCAAGCTGGGCGGTACGGTGACGGTGGCGCAGGGGGCCACCTTGGCAGGCCGCGGCAGCGTGGGCGCGCCGGGCACGGTGACCACGGTGCAAAGCGGTGGCACCATCGCCCCCGGTGGTGCGTCCAACGCCAGCGGCACGCTGACCATCGGCGGCGATCTGGTGCTGCAGCAGGGCTCCACCTACCAGGTGCAGGCCACGGCGGGCAGCACGGCCAGCACCAGCCTGCAGGTGGCCGGCAGCGCCACCCTGGGCGGGAGCACGGTGGGCCTGGGGTCGCAGCCGGCATTCGAGGTGGGCAAGACCTACACCATCCTGAGTGCTGGTCAGCTGAACGGCAGTTTCGGCAATGTCTCGTCCAACTTCGCCTTTGTGTCGCCCACGTTGCAGTACAGCACCACCGATGTGAACCTGCTCATGCAACGCAAGACCAACAGCGACGGCTCGGTGATCGGGTTTGCCGATCTGGCCACCACGCGCAACCAGGCCGCAGTCGCCAACGGGGTGGAAAGCCTGGGGGCCGGCAACGCGCTGTACAGCTTTGTGGAGCGCTTGCCCAACGGTGCGCCGCCCCAGGTGTTCAACAGCCTGTCCGGCGAAAGCCATGCCTCCATCCAGGCCAGCATGGGGGTGGGCGCCCGGATGTTCGGCGCATCCACCATGCAGCGGCTGCACGACAACCTCAGCGCCAGCCCGCGTTCGGGTGCGTCCACCTCCGGCCAGTGTGACCGGCAGCGGCCTGTGTCGGCAGAGGCATCGGCATCCGGGTCGGCATGGTCCTGCATGCCCACCCACCCGGCCTGGGCCGAGGTGGTGGGCCAATGGCAGACCTTCTCGGGCAACAGCGACACCGCAGGGCTGAAGCAGGACATCGGTGGGGTGTTCGCCGGGGCCGATACCGAAGTGGGCAGCAACGGCTGGCGCCTGGGGGCGGCCGTGGGTTACACCCGTGCCAATGCCAGGGTGTCGCACCGCAGCTCCAAAGCCACCACGGACAACTACAGCCTGGCTGTATACGGCGGCAAGAGCTATGAAATGGATAGCGGCCGGCTGAATGTGATGGCCGGGCTGTCCTATACCTGGCACGACATCGACTCCGAACGCCAGGTGGCAGCGCTGGGCCAGACCCTCAAGTCCGACTACAGCGGCAGCACCACCCAGCTGTTTGCCGAAGTCGGTTATGCCCTGGGCGAATACGGCGAGGTGGGGATAGAGCCCTTTGCCGGCATCAGCCTGGCCCACCAGCGCACGCGCGGCTTCCAGGAAACCGGGGGCTTTGCCGCACTGCACGGCCAGCGCAGCAGCGAAAACCTCAGCAGCAGCATCCTGGGTATCCGCCTGCACAGCGGCTTTGCCTGGGGCAGCAGCGAAGGGCGTTTGCGTGCCACGCTGGGCTGGCGCCATGCGTTTGGCGACGTGAGCAACCAGACCACCATGTCCTTTGCCGGCGGCCAGAACTTCACGGTGACCGGCGTGCCGCTGGCCCGCAACACGGCCGTGATGGCCCTGGAGGCCGAGATGGCGCTGAACCGCAGCACCTCGCTGGTGCTGGGCTACAAGGGAGAATTCGGCAGCGGCAACCGCGACCACTCCGCCCAGGTGCGCGTGCGCTGGTCGTTCTGAGCCCTGCCCACACCTCCGCTCAAAATCCCCTGCAGTCGAGGCCGCAGGGGTTTTTTTCAGGGCGATGGAATGGGGAGCATCGTGCGGGGGCTCAAGCAGAAAGCAGGCACGTTCTGCAAACGTCCGCTCCTGGTCCCTCCCGCCTGCGACGGGGACATCCCGCTGCGGGCCGATGGCTCCGACCCAGCCAGGTTCAGCCCGGGCTAGGCCGCCGCAGACCGGGGCAGCGAGAATCTGAACGTGGCGCCTGTGCCTGCACCACCGCTGTCATCGTCCCCGTCCCCTTCGACCAACTGGATGGTCTGGCCATGCAGTTCCAGCATCTTGTGCACGATGCGCAGTCCCAGGCCGCCGTCACGGCGTGCACCGCCCACCGTGAAGGGCCGGCGAAACAGGCCCTCCCGCAGCTCCGGCGGGATGCCCGGGCCCGAGTCGCGCACCGTCACTTCGCACGCGTCACCGGCCACTGCGATGCTGACCGTGATCGACCCGCCTTCCGGCGTGTAGCGCAGGGCGTTGTCCAGCAGATTGCTCAGCACCCGTTCGATCATGCCCAGATCGGCACTGACTGAGGGAAGCTGCGGCGGAAAATGCGCGTGCAGGGCGACATGGCGCGCCTGCGCGCGCAGCTCGAACTTCTGGAACACATCCTGCACCAGATCCACCAGCGAGAAAGACTCCAGCGCGGGCTGCACAAAGCCGTACTCCAGCCGCGCCAGCTCGAACAGGCTCTGGGACAAGGCACCCACCTGCCGGCTTTGCTCCAGCGCGATGCCCAGATAGCGTCTGCGCTCCAGGGGCGTCAGCGTGGCATCCTTCAACAGCAGGGTTTCCAGATAACCATGCAGCGACGACAGCGGCGTGCGCAGATCGTGCGACACGTTCGCAATCAGCTCCCGGCGTTCCTGGTCCTGCCGCGTCAGGGCGGTCCACTGTTCGCCGATGCGCTGCACCATCTGCCGGTAAGCGGCATCCAGCACGGCAATCTCGTCGCGGCTGTTGGCACGGGCATCGGACGGAAGCACCGGCAGGGCAGAGGGCGCGCCGTGGATGTCGAACTGGCGCACCGACTCGGTCAGGCGCCGCAAAGGGCGGGTGATCAAGGTGAAGGCCACCAGGCCCGCGGCCAGGCACAGCAGGCCCACCATCCCGATCGACAGCAGCGCCGTCTTCAGCACCGCATCCGCAGACCCCTGGGCTGCCAGCAGGTCGTGCGCCTCCCCCAGCAGCACCACATAGATGTAGCCGACCTGCCGGCCGTTCACGCTCAGCGGGGCGGCGCTGAACACCTTGCGGCCATCGGCGCTTCGAGGGTCGTCGCCCAGAATGGGCAGCATCCGGCCTTCGAGAAAGCGCTGCAGCGGCGCCAGATCCACGCGGTCGCGGCGCAGCCGGCCGTCAGGCGCGGCATGGCCGGCAATGCGCCCGTCCGGCTCCAGCAGGTAAACCTCCACGCTGGGGTTCAGCATCATCAGTTGGTTGAACAGGTCGCGCACCGCATTGGGCATCAGGCCGTTGGCGTCGGTGAGCTGGGCGTTGCGGGCAATGCTCTCGGCCACATCGCGCGATAGCGCCTGCACCACCTCCAGTTCGTGCATGCGGTTGGAACGCACCTGCAGCCACGCCGAGGTACCGCTGCACAGCAGCAGCAGGGCGGCGAACACAATCGCCAGTCGTTGCGTCAGCTTCATTGTCCGCCCCCAGCTTGCGCAAACTTGTACCCACGGCCCCAGACTGTGAGGATGCGCACAGGCTGCGCCGGATCGGCCTCGACCTTGGCGCGCAGCCGGTTGATGTGGGTGTTGACCGTGTGCTCATAGCCCTCGTGCTGGTAGCCCCACACGGCATTGAGCAGGTCCATGCGCGAAAACACCTTGCCGGGCTGGCGGGCAAAAAAGTACAGCAGATCGAATTCGCGTGGCGTCAGATCCAGGCGGTCGCCGTGCAGCCGTGCATCGCGGGTCACCGGGTCCATCGCCAGGCCGTCGATCAGCAGGCTGCCAGACTCCATGCGCGCACTCTGCGCCAGCGCCTCCACCCTGCGCAGCAGGGCTTTGACCCGCGCCACCAGCTCCAGCACGGAAAACGGCTTGGCCAGGTAGTCGTCGGCGCCGATTTCCAGCCCCAGGATGCGGTGCACCTCGCTGGAACGGGCGCTGATGATGATGATCGGCGTGTACCGCGTCATGGCCCGTGCCTGGCGGCAGATCTCCAGCCCGTCGACGCCGGGCAGCATCAGGTCCAGCACCAGCGCATCCCAGCCGCCGCGCTGCAGCTGCGCCAGCCCGTCATCGCCGCGCGCGCAGTGCACCACGTCCAGCCCTTCGTCCCGCAGGTGAAGCGCCAGCAGATCGGCAATGTGGGCGTCGTCCTCAACCAGCAGGATGCGGCGGGTGGTGGTCATGGCTGTGTGTTCCGGGACAGGCTGGAAGGCTCCATGGCAATGCTGCCGGTGCCTGCTTGTTTAGGTGATCGTTGGCCTATTGTCCGCAATACCGGGGCAGGGAGTTATCACGAATCTTTTAACTTTGCGTGAGGACTTCGCGAGGGCGGCTTCGTAATCTGGACACATCGCATCCAGAAAGCCAATGCCATGACCACCACCCGACGCCACCTGCTGCTGGGCACTGTCGCCTCCGTCGCCTCTGCCTCCGCCGCCTTGCTGTCCGCCAGCCTGTTTCCCCGCCGCGCCACGGCGGCGGGCGCGGCGGAAATCTTTGAAGTCAATTACACCGATGCGCAGTGGCAGGAGCGGCTCAGTCCCCAGCAGTATGCGGTGCTGCGCCGCGAGGGCACGGAGCGCCCTGGCAGCAGCCCGCTCAACAAGGAGCATCGCCCCGGCACCTTTGCCTGCGCCGGCTGCGCGCTGCCCCTGTTCGCCTCCACCACCAAGTTCGAGAGCGGCACCGGCTGGCCCAGCTTCTGGAAGCCCCTGGACAACGCCGTGGCCACGCGCCAGGACCGGAGCTACGGCACCGTGCGCACCGAAGTGCATTGCCGGCGCTGCGGTGGGCATCTGGGCCATGTCTTTGACGACGGTCCTCCCCCCACGGGCCTGCGCTACTGCATGAACGGCGTGTCGCTCACCTTCACGCCCAAAGCGGCCTGAGCCGCAGACTGCCCAAAGGAGCACGCCATGCTACTCATCGTTCTTGCCTACCTCGGCGGGGCGCTGACCATCCTCAGCCCCTGCATCCTGCCCGTACTGCCGTTTGTGTTCTCCCGCGCCAGCCAGCCCTTCATGCGCAGCGGACTGCCGCTGCTGGCGGGCATGGCACTCACTTTTGCAGTGGTCGCCTCGCTGGCCGCCGTTGGCGGCGGCTGGGTGGTGGCCGCCAACCAGCTGGGGCGCGGGTTGGCCCTGGCGCTCATGGCCGCCTTTGCGCTGGCCCTGCTGTGGCCCGGTCTTTCCGAACGGCTGACCCGGCCGCTCGTGGCCATGGGGTCGCGCCTGTCGGACACGGCGCAGACAGAAGACTCGCCCCGCATCGGCTCCTCCGTCCTGCTGGGCGTGGCCACGGGGCTGCTGTGGGCTCCCTGTGCCGGCCCCATCCTGGGATTGATCTTGACCGGTGCAGCACTGGAAGGCGCCAACGCCACCTCCACACTGCTGCTGCTGGCCTATGCCGCCGGTGCCGCCACCTCCATGGCAGCCGCTCTGTTGCTGGGAGGCAAGGTGTTTGCCGCGCTCAAACGCTCGCTGGGCTTTGGCGAATGGGTGCGCCGTGGCCTGGGCGCCGCCATGCTGGCCGGCGTGGCCGCCATTGCCCTGGGCCTGGATACGGGCGTGCTGGCACAGCTGTCGACCGCCTCCACCGGCGGCATCGAGCAAAAGCTCGTCGATCGCCTCAAGAAGCCACAGGCCGGCGATGCCATGGCCATGCGCGGGAACTCCACCATGATGATGCAGGGGCCCGCCATGGCGCCTGCGGACAACGGAGCCATGATGGCCGCCGGCGGCGCCATGCGCAGGGCCGCAGCGCCGACCCTGCCGGACGAAGGACTGGCGCCGTCGCTGGACGGGGCCACGCACTGGCTCAACTCCGCCCCGTTGACCGCCCGGGACCTGCGCGGCAAGGTCGTGCTGGTCGATTTCTGGACCTACTCCTGCATCAACTGCCTGCGCACCTTGCCCTACGTGAAGGCCTGGGCCGAGAAGTACCGCGACCAGGGCCTGGTGGTGGTCGGGGTGCATGCGCCCGAATTCGCCTTCGAACGCGACATCGGCAATGTCACCAAGGCCATGAAGGACCTGGGCATTTCCTACCCGGTCGCCGTGGACAACAAGTACGCGATCTGGCGCGCCTTCCAGAACCAGTACTGGCCGGCGCATTACTTCATCGATGCCACAGGCCGCATCCGCCACCACCACTTCGGCGAAGGCGGCTATGCGGAATCGGAACGCGTGATCCAGCAGCTCCTGCAGGAAGCCGGGACTGCGCAGACCGCCATGGGCCTGACGGAGGTGGACGCCACGGGGGTGCAGCTGGCCGCCAGCACCGATGCGATGCGTTCGCCGGAAACCTATCTGGGTTACGAACGCGCCGAACACTTTGTCTCCACCCCACCAGCAGTGCACGACAAGGCCACCCTCTATGCCGGCCCCACACGCCCCGCCTTGAACGCCTGGGGCCTGGAGGGCCGGTGGTTGGTGGGCCCGGAAAGCGCCACGCTGTCGGCACCGTCCGGCGGCATCGTCTACCGCTTCCAGGCGCGTGACCTGCACCTGGTGCTGGGTCCGGGGGCCGATGGAAAGCCTGTGCGCTTCAAGGTCCGTATCGACGGCAAGCCGCCGGGTGACGCGCATGGCATGGATGTCGCTGCCGACGGCAGCGGCACCGTGACCTCGCAGCGGCTGTACCAACTGGTGCGGCAGCCGGGCGACATTGCCGAACGCACCTTCAGCATCGAGTTTCTGGACCCTGGCGTCTCTGCCTACGCCTTTACCTTTGGATGACCGCCATGAAAACGCTTACCCAATCCCCCCTGGTGCCCAGCCGGCGCACCTTGCTCCAAGCCCTGTCTGCCAGTGTCGTCGTGGTGGGCGGCGGCCTGCTCTGGCAGCGCACGGCGCTTTCCGCGGAAGAGGCGGTCCGCATCCCCGCACCGGTGCAGGATCTGCCGCCGGGCGGCACTGCACCGCAACGCGCAATCTTCGCCGGCGGCTGCTTCTGGGGCGTGCAAGGCGTCTTTCAGCATGTCAAGGGAGTGCAGCGTGCCGTCTCTGGCTACAGCGGAGGCAGCGCATCCACGGCCTCCTACGAGCTTGTCGGCCGGGGCAACACCGGCCATGCGGAATCCGTGGAAGTCACGTTCGACCCGGCCCAGGTGAGCTACGGCACGCTGCTGCAGATCTTTTTCTCCGTGGCCCATGACCCGACCCAGCTCAACCGCCAGGGGCCTGACACCGGCACGCAGTACCGCTCTGCCATCTTCACGACCAGCCCGGCGCAGACCCAGGTGGCACAGGCGTACATCGCCCAGCTGGATGGGGCACGTGTGTACCGCAAGCCTATCGTGACCCGCCTGGAAGACAAGCCCAGCTTCTATCCGGCCGAGATCTACCACCAGGACTTCATGACCGAGAACCCGCGCCATCCCTACATCGCCATCAACGACCTGCCCAAGGTGGAAAATCTCCGGCGCCTGTTCCCGGACAGCTACCGCAAGGAGCCTGTGCTGGTAAGGAAGGCGCGCTACTGATCTCGCACAGCCGTGGCCTCCAAGCCCTCGGTGCGCGAGGGCTTGCGAGGCGCTGCTGCACAGACTCGCTGCAGCTAGGTCCTTTCCCTGCTTTCTGGTTTTCCACTCGCCCTCGTCCCGCATCGTGATGCCAGTGCGGTCGATCGCCAGGTGCGGATAGGCACTCCGCGAGTTCTTCTTGCAATGGCAAACGTGCAGTGGTCGGGGAGCAGCCCCATCCGGGTCTGGCATGCGCCAAAAGGCTCTCTGCGGGCCTCCAGCGAGGTCCGCAGCGGGGCACAGCCCCTGGCTAGGTCATGCCTGCCCTAGATTTTCACGGCCCGCCCGATGAATTGGATCGGACCTGTCGGCCGCCCGATGGGGGATCCGCCTGCAGGCTCCAGCGTCAGCTCGAACAACTGGTTGGGCTGCAGCGGCGGTAGCTGGTCGACCGGCACTTCGATTGCCTCACCCGGCTTGACCAGGCCCAGAGACACGGGCGCACTCCAGCCATCGGCCTTGGTCCAGAACTGCAGCGATTTTTCGGCCGGCACGGCATCAATGCCCAGCGGTACCAGTCGCAGCCGGCCTTCGGTCTGTGCCTGCACCAGCCAGCCCGGGGCTTGGCTTTGTGGCGCGGCAAGCACCACAAAGTAGCGGGGTGCCGGGGGCGCAGCGGCTTCGCGCACCACCAGCACGGCGGCAAGTACGGCAGCGGCTGCGAAACCGCCACCAGCCAGGCCGCGCCACAGCGCGAGGCTGTCCCACTGCCACCAGTGGCGGCCTGCGGCGGCAGGCTGTGCACGGCGAGCCGGCGCAATGCTGGCTGCAATGCGTGGCCATAAGCCAGCGCCGGGTTCAACGGGGTTGGCCAAGGTGGTCAGCGGCAGCAAGCGTTGCTCCCACCCCTCGATGGCGGCGCGCAAGGCTGGCTCATGGGGCAGGCGGGCTTCGATGGCGCGGCGCTCGGCTGCCTCAAGCGTGCCCAGTACATACTCGCCGGCTTGGGTCTGCAAGTCGTCGTAAGCTCCGCTGCCCATCGGCGGTTCCGGGCTTGTATCGTTGCTCATTGCATGCACTCCCGCAGGGCGCGCAGTCCGCGTTGTATCCAGGCCTTCACGGTACCCAGCGGCGCTTGCACCCGCTGCGCAATCTCGCCATGGGTACAACCGTCGATGTAGGCGTACAGCAGGCAACTGCGACGGGTCGGCTCCAGCCCGTCAAGGCAGTGGCCAAGGCGGCCCAGCGCAGCGTGCCGCGCCAATTCATCGCCGCTGGTGTTCCACGCCGCAAGCGCAGCCTGGGTGTCATGGTGTGCAGCGGCGGGCTCGTCCAGGGTTGTCTCGCGGGCGCTGTCCCGCACCCGGTTGAGTGCTGCATGCCGCACCACGCTATAGATCCAGCCTCTACCGGCCCCGCGGCTGGCATCAAAACTGGATGCACGGCTCCAGATGGACACAAAGGCGTCATGCAGCACATCTTCTGCGGCGGCACGGTCACGCACGATGCGCAAGGCCACGCCAAGCAAATAGCGCGATTCGCGCTCATAGATGCGCCGTAAGGCATCGCGGTCACCGTGCGCGCAGGCCATCAGGGCTGCGTCATGGTCGAAGGCGTCGTCGTTGAGGGTGGAGGGCAGCACGAAGAGAGGAAGGGTCCAGGGACGTAGAGGACGTAAAGGGCTTTCCTTCCCCAGTGTATCCGTGCCGTCCCCAAGGCTTACATGGGCTTCCAGAAAATGTAGTCAGCCTGGTACTTCACTACGGCTTTCTGGCCCTTGGTGGCATCGGTACAGGGCTTGTCTGCCGGCGCCACACCGCCCTGCAGAGCCACACGTTGGATGTAGCTCACGCCCACCAGCTCACCGCTGTCCATGGCCGGATTCGCCTTGACCAATTGGTAGGGCAGATTGCCAGGGCCCGAAGGCGCCACGGCAAGCTGTGTCGCAGTGAGCTTGGAGCCATCATTGGCGACCCAGGTGGCAGGGGGGCCGAAATAGCGGCCTACCGCCTTGCCCGCGCGGCTTTTCAGCACGGCTTCCGGGCCGACGAAGACCCATTCGGTCTGCCCGGGCATCCCGGCCTTGTCCTTGCATTCATAGGTGATGTCGCCGCTGCCCACGGTTTCCCAGGCGACTTTGTGACCCGCAGGGACCTGGATGGGGGCGGGCAGCGAAGCTTGCGAAAACGTGCTGGCTGGCTGGTGCATCGTGCCGCAGGCAGTGAGCAGGGCCGCAGCTCCTGCAACGGTGGCGAGGACGGCGAGGCGGGGCGCAGTGCGTGTGGTGGACATTTCGGCTCTCCTGACAGGGTGGTTGAAGGACTTGATCAGCAGTTTTTTTGTTCTGCTGCAGGTACTACCCGTCAGCGAGCGGTTTGGATGCAGGGGATCAAAAAATATTTTTTCCTGCGAATCCGTCGCTGCGACACCCATTGCTGGTCCACGCCTCTTTCCGAGCCGCAGTGGGCTGGCGTTTGGTAGGCAGCGCTTCAGAGGGCCGCTGCCCGTGGTTCGCAAGGCGCCTGCGCTGCAACCGGCCAGGTACTCCCTGAAGCTGCTGCAAGGGCTGGCCTTGAGCCCGTTGCAGCAGCTAGCCCTTGCCCTTACTTAGGCAGCAGCACCTTGTCGATCACATGGATCACCCCATTGGACTGGTAGACGTTCGGTATGGTCACCGTGGCCGTGCCGCCTTTTTCGTCGGTGAGCGTGATCTTCGAGCCCTTGGCCTTGGCCACCAGCGTGCCACCGCTGACGGTCTTGATGCTGGCCATGCCCTTGCCGTCCTTGACCATCTTGCCCAGGGCCGCGGCATCCCATTTGCCTGCGACCACGTGGTAGGTAAGTACCGTTGTCAGCGTCCCCTTGTTCTCGGGCTTCAGCAAGGTATCCACCGTACCGGCAGGCAGGGCGTCAAAAGCGGCATTGGTGGGGGCAAACACCGTGAAAGGGCCGGGCCCCTTCAAGGTCTCCACCAGCCCCGCCGCCTTGACCGCCGCAACCAGCGTGGTGTGGTCCTTGGAGTTGACCGCGTTGTCGATGATGTCCTTGGACGGCAGCATGGGGGCACCGCCGACCATGACATCCGCCATGGCGGCCACCGAAGTGGCGGACACCACGATAGCCAGACCGAAAGATGCCAGTGTGCGTGTGCTGTGAATCGAAGTCATGGAAAGCTCCTGGGAAGGTGGAACAAACGCCGCGATGCTGCGGCTGATGTGAATACGCTGCCCAGGCACGACTGGATTCAGAAATTTCAACGCACCTTGTTTTCTTTGGCTCCTGATTGGCGTCCGGTTGGGTGTGCTCTGCACGCACCAAACCGTGGGCTGCGAAATTGAGCCATCAAGACGAGGGCAGCAGGTTCTGCCCTCGTCTTGGTGGAGATATGTCTTGGCATCCGGCAGCGGCTCGGTTGCGTGTGTGCCAATGCTGGCGGTGGATAGCCGACAGCAGCCTTCAGCGGTGGCGGCTGTCGACCCTGAGCCGCCTCCAGCTACAAGCTCGAAAGCCGTCACTCATTAGCCAGCACGGCCTGAAAAACATCGGCTTACTGCCGCGCCCCATATCACGCGATGCCGCAAACCGTGCCATTTCACAAATAGGCCTGTTCGGTGCGCAGGCTATAGTGTTTGTAACGAATTCGCTCACGGACCTGGTCCCGCAACCGTGTGGCGCGCAACACAGGGGGGGGCGGCGGGTTTCATGGCTAAATTTAATACTTTATTTTCATACAGCATGTATGCCGAAGAGCTTGGCTACAAGCCCCTTTCCGCGTTCTTTTCGTGCCAATTTAGACCGCAAACGCCAGATATGGCCTGCGGCTTGGTGCCGTCTAAAGTACGTTAGCCGTCATGAATGTCAAAGACCTCCGCGATTGGTTGCAACTGCTCTTTGTTGTGCTGGGCGGCTTTGTAGCCCTTGCGGCCTATCTTCAGAATCTTCGTCAGCGGAGGGTCGAGAACGCACTGAAGTTCATTGGTCTTTTCCGCGATGGTTTGCGCGAGAAAGATCTTGAGCATTGGCAAGATCTGTTCATACGAAGCAGCGAGTCTGCAGGAGCAAAGCCAGGCACGTTTGCGACCGAAGACGGGAAGTACGCTTCCGTCGGGGAGTATTTTTCAGAGGAGAGTGGTGATGGCCACGCCATTTCTCGAATACGCTGCGCCAAGCATCTATGCGTTTTTCAAGAAGTACGGTAGTCAAGCAAAGTCTTGGCCGCATCGAATGTTCGCTTACATCGAATGACGGCTAACCCTTCCATCGAGAGGACGCTTTCCGGCCTACGGCCTCCAAGCACCTCTCATGTCAAACGTTAGGCCTCAAGAAATGCATTGCAGTCCGCTTAGTTGGTGGAAGTCCGATATGGGAAACGTGGCACCTGTTGGCCATGCGCTTCGGCAGTACATGCGATCTAACTGGATTCGTTTTCATTCGCTCCCAGGATCCAAGCGATACCCTGAGTCTGAGCTTGAGGTTCACGAAGTCATTTCTCGTCACTGCCAAATTGCTAGCGAGCTGTTTGTTCCCGGCGAGCAACTCTATGCGTATCAGTCGCGATACCCGCTGTCCCGGCGCGAGACGAATGCGCGGCAAAGCATTGCTGGGCGGCAGTTGCGAGAGGCTAGTTTGGAATTCCCAGTCAACCCTGAGACCGTCGCGAGAGAAGACGACGACGTCCTTGTCACGCGCGCACTGGTTACAACGTGGAAACCAGATTTCTACGACCGGCTTGTTCAAGAGATCGCCCATGATTTGGAATATATGGTTACGCTAGTGTCTCCAGCGTCCAAGAACGTTTATTGTCCATACGATGGAGGCATGGATATCTTCGTCTTTTCTCGTGGCGTTCCAGAACTGGAGGCGAAGTTCTCTGCATGGCTTTCCGGCAGGCCCGACAGGCTATGAGGCCTAACCATTCGCTCAAGCGGACTCGTGTCGGCAAGCCGCCCCTAGCGGCTCAGCTTCAAGTTGAGCGTCCGCTTTTACTCGCAACCACCGCCCGCTTCTGGCCGGATGCAGTCGGTCACAAAAATTCGCTCCCACGTAGATACATCGCATTGCCATCGCATCCCACAATGCCACCTCATTCTGGGAGAGCTGCGCGGTGTACAGGGTGTGGAGGCCGGGGTGCAGGTGCATGGGCGGGCTCAGCCACTCCAGGCACACTTGGTTCCTATCTTCATGGAGCCTGTGCCCTGAACCTGGTCAGAATCGCCCGCTCAGCCTGAGCGTCGGGGGAAATGCCCGCTTCAGCCGCTGATGGTTCTCCGGAACGATGTCCTTTTGCACCCAATGTTGCAGCCGGAATCAGGCTGCGTCCGGCAAACCCCACTCCGCCGCAGCGGCGGCATGGATCGCGGTGGTGTCGAACAGCGGCACGCTCGCATCCTGCTGGCCCACCAACAGCGAAATCTCCGTGCAGCCCAGGATGATCCCTTGGGCTCCACGCGCGACAAGGCGCCGCATCACGTCGCGGTAGGCCTGGCGCGAAGCGTTTTCCACGCGGCCGAGGCAGAGCTCTTCGTAGATCACGCGATGCACCAGATCGCGGTCTTCCTGATCGGGGACGAGCACTTCGATGCCATGCTCTTCCACAAGGCGGCCGCGATAGAAATCCTGCTCCATCGTGAAGCGCGTGCCGAGCAAACCGATGCGGGACAGGCCGGCTTGGCGGATTTCCGCTGCGGTCGGGTCTGCGATGTGCAAAAGCGGAATCGCCACGGCCGCCTCGATGGCCGACGCCACCTTGTGCATGGTGTTGGTGCACAACACGATGACATCCGCACCGGCACGCTCCAGCGCCTGCGCCGCGTTGGCGAGCAGGGCGCCCGCTGCCTCCCAATCACCCTGGTGCTGCAGGCGCTCGATCTCGGCGAAATCCACGCTGTACAGCACCACCTTGGCAGAGTGCAGCCCGCCCAGCCGCGCCTTCACTGCTTCATTGATGTGGCGGTAGTAGGGAATGGTGGATTCCCAGCTCATGCCGCCAAGTAGACCGATAGTTTTCATGGGATTCGGGATCGCGAACACGTATGGCGTTGATATGGCGCCGCATGGTGTGAAAGCGCCAATCGAAGAATGCTTGTCTGGATGCTATCACCGCTGCATGGAGCGGCCGGAGCCGGAAACGGCCCGCTGTGGGGGCTGGTGGCCAAGCGCTCCATGTCGCGCGTCCCTGAACGCAGCGACTGGATGGTGCGGCCTTCACACCGGGCATCTGCTTGTGCGGTGCATGGCCACGGCGCACTGTCGGCCAGGAGCAGACCTTCGCAACGAAGCTTTCGACCCATGTTAGAAAGCACGATGACGAAAGTAATGCATCTGGATCAAAAAAGCTGGCTCCATCGCAGCGATGCGATACAGGGAATGGAGCGCATTGAGGCTTTTTTCCAGGGCAACGCTTACGGCATACACCGACACGACACCTACGCCATTGGCTGCACGATGGCAGGAGTGCAAGCCTTCCAATACCGCGGCGCTCACAGACAGAGCCTGCCAGGCCACACCATGGTGCTGCATCCCGACGAGGCACATGATGGCCAAGCAGGAACGGATGTCGGATTCCACTACCGCATGATCTATGTGACTCCTGCGTTGATTCAGGAGGTGCTCGGAGGCCACGCGCTTCCCTATATTGAAGGCGGCATCACGCAATCCCCGCGTGTTGAGAGCGCCACCAGAGCCGTGCTGGACCAGCCACTCGGGGCAAGCAATTCCATGGAAGAAACCGACGCCATCGTGGAGCTTGCGCTCGCGCTCCATGCCGAAGCGGGCGGCACGGGTGGAGCCGGCGGGTTGCCTGCCAGAGACTTCCACAGCACCAAACTGGCCCATGATTTTTTGTGTGACTCCTGGCAAGACTCCATCTCCATGGAGGATCTGAGCACCGTCACCGGGCGGGATCGCTGGAGTCTGTCCCGCGATTTCCGCAAGTTCTATGGCACCAGCCCGTCGCGATTTGTCATCTTGCGCAAGCTGGATGTGGCAAGGCAACGCATGCTCTGCGGGGCTTCGCTCGCCGATGCGGCAGCATCCACCGGGTTTGCGGACCAGGCCCACATGACACGCCATTTCACCCAGACCTTTGGCATGCCGCCTGGACGGTGGTTGCGGATGATGCGCTCCCACATAGCTACGCCTTC
>PJUJ01000135.1_pt1 | contig 56957 bp, 50 predicted proteins | sample 1512321 | NCBI WGS metagenome assembly PJUJ01 (sample SAMN08177669, study PRJNA422409) | Feces metagenome, whole genome shotgun sequencing project. | isolation source: Chicken feces enriched on filter paper: beechwood xylan treatment | host: Gallus gallus | place: USA: Madison | collected 2015-01-15 | reverse complement strand
GATGGGCAAGTTCCGCGGCTTCGGCGGCGAGACCGACCACTGGGGCACGGCCCTGGAGTCGGTGACGATGATGGCCGGCATCGCCGAGGCCACCAAGAACGTCCGCATCTGGGCCACCATCCACCCGCTGCTGCAGAACCCGGCCGTGGCGGCCAAGATGATCGCCACGCTCGATCACATCAGCGGCGGCCGCGCCGGCCTCAACATCGTCGCCGGCGCCTATCGCGGCGAGTTCGCCCAGATGGGGGCCTGGGACGACGCCCTGACCCACGACGACCGCTATGTCCTGACCGAGGAATGGACCAAGATCGTCAAGCGGCTGTGGAGCGAGGACAGCGTCGACTTCGACGGCAAGTTCTTCACGATGAAGGACTGCCAGTCCAAGCCCAAGCCGCTGTCCAGGCCGCGCCCCGAGCTGATCTGCGCGGGCATGAGCGACCGGGGCTTCCAGTTCTCGGTGCGCGAGGCCGACGTCTGCTTCATCGGCGGCCGCACGCCCGAAGAGCGCCGCGACGCCAGCCGTCGGGCCAAGATCGCCGCTGAAGGCATGGGCAAGACCATCAAGACCTACGCCATGTGCACGGTCGTCCACGCCGAGAGCGACGCGGGGGCAGAGGCCCTGGTGGAGCGCTACAAGGGCGGCGCCGACATGGGCGCGATCCTGGCCATGCTGGAAAGCTGGGGCGTGCCGGCCGAGAAGCTGTCGACCGTCGCCGCCCAGCAGGGCGCGTTCATGACCCACACCGTGGTCGGCTCGCCGGCCACCTGCGCCGAGCAGGTCGAGAGCTTCGTCACCGACTGCGAGCTGGACGGGCTGATGCTGATCTTCCCCGACTACGTGGAGGGCCTCTCCATGTTCGGCTCGGAGATCCTGCCGGGCCTGCGCTCGGTGTTCTCGTGAGCGACGTCGCCGCCTGGATCGCGCCCGCGCGCACGGCCCTGGTCGTGATCGACATCCAGGTCGACTTCGCCTCGCCCGACGGGGTGCTGGGCGGCTACGGCGTCGACATGGGCATGGTCGCGCCGGCCGTCGACGCGGCCGGCCGCCTGGTCGAGGCGGCGCGAGCGGCGGGCGCGCCGGTGGTGTTCGTGGGCCTGTTCACGAGCCCGCAGACCGACAGCCCCTCGTGGAACGAGCGCATGCGCCGGCGCGGCGGCGATCCCGACAGCGAGGCGGCCCTGTGCCGCGCCGGCCGTCCGGGCAGCGCCTTCCATGGCCCCCAGCCCGCCGATGGCGAACTGGTGGTGGCCAAGACCCGCTACAGCGCCTTCGTCGGCACCGACTTCGACGCCCGCCTGAAGGCCATGGGCGTCGACACCCTGGTCGTCTGCGGCCTGACCACCGAGTGCTGCGTGGCGGCCACCGCCGCCGACGCCTTCGACCTCGACTACCACGTCTTCGTCGCCGCCGACGCCTGCGCGGCCTACGAGCCCGACCTGCACGAGGGCGCGCTGAAGACGATGGGGCTCAACACCGCGATCCTCACCGACAGCGTCGAGGTCGCCAAAGCCTGGAAGGAGGCCGCGTGATGGCCGACGGGTTCGCCAACCTCGCGGGCGTCGCCGCCCCCTACGTCGTCACCGAGGCCGACCGCGCCGCCATCGCCGCGGCGATCAGCGAAAGCGAGATCGTCGAGCTGGCTTTGACGCTGGGCAACATCCCCGCGCCTTCGGGCAAGGAGCTGGAGGCGGCAACTTACGTCTACGACTGGATGGCGCGCGAGGGCTTCTCGCCGCGCAAGGTCGGGGCGACGCCCGAGCGTCCCAACGTCATCGGCACGCACGGCGGCAAAGGGGTGGGCAAGAACCTGCTGTTCACCGCCCACCTCGATACCGAGGCGCCGACCTGGAACCCGGATCTGGACGCCTACAAGTACAGCCCCTCGACCCTGGCCAATCCCGAGTGGGAGAAGTGCTGGCTGGAGGACGGCAAGCTCTACGGCTATCCGATCGCCAACGACCGTGGGCCGATGGCCTGCTTCCTGATCGCCGCCAAGGCGCTGAAGGCGGCCGGCTACGAGCTGGCCGGCAAGATGTACCTGACCGCGTGCCCCGGCGAGATCGGCCCCGAGCCGATCGAGGAGCACCGCGGCGTCGCCTACATGGGCAAGGACATCGGCGCCCACTACCTGTTCCACCACGGCGGGGTGGCCCCCGACTACGCCATCGCCGCCGAGGGTTGCGACTTCGGCCTGACCTGGGTGGGCTGCGGCTATGCGGTGTTCAAGATCACGGTGTGGGGCGAGGGGGTGTTCACCCCGCTGCTGGCCCACCCGGCCAGCGCCCATCAGCACCCCAACCCGATCTACAAGCTGGGCAAGCTGACCGAGGCGATCCATGCCTGGAGCGGCCAGTGGGAGAAGGCCAGCCTCTACGAGAGCCCGGGCGGGATCGCCCAGCCCAAGTCGCAGCTGGCGGCGGTGCGCGGCGGCATTCCCTACGCCTTCGGGGCGGGCACCGAGCGGGTGAACCTCTATCTGGAGGTGGGCCTCAACCCTCGCCAGCGCGTGGCCGACATCCAGCATTCGCTGGAGGCCATGGTGCGCGAGACCGGCATCGCGGGGATCGAGATCGAGCCGGTGGTCGTGCGCCACGGCTTCGAGGCCGACGCGGCCGAGGTGGCCCCGCTGGTCGGCGCCGTGGACGTCGCCACCCAGCTGTCGCTGGGCCATCCGGTGGCCCGCGCGGCCAGCGTCTATTCCAGCATGTGGCGCGACCACAACGTCTTCAACATGCACCGCATCCCGGCGATCACCACCGGCTTTTCCCGCTGGCGGCCGACGCCGAAGGACCTGGTCGACAGCGCCCTCGTCTACGCTCTGACCGCCCTGGCCGTCTGCGGCCGGGCCGAGACGGGGCCGGCTGAGAACCGCGCCCCGCCGGTCTATGGCGACAACCCTTTCGGGGGCGAGTGATGGGCGCGGTCCAGGCCCTGGAGGTTCCCGACGTCGCCCTGTTCCGCAAGGCCATGGGCGGCTTCGCGGCGGGCGTGACGGTGGTGACCACGGCGCTGGACGGCCGGCTCAGCGGCACGACGGTCAGCGCCTTCTCGTCGCTGTCGATGGATCCGCCGCTGGTGCTGGCCTGCCTCAAGCGCGGCAGCCGCACCCTGGCCGCCGTCAGCGAGGCGGGCGTGTTCTGCGTCAACATCCTGGCCGCCGACCAGGGCGAGCTGGCCTACGCCTTCGCCAAGTCGGGCTGCGACGAGCGCTTCGCCCTGGCGGCGCTGGAGGCCGGCGCGACGGCCGCCCCGGTGCTGGCCGGCTGCGTGGCGGTGGTCGAGTGCGAACTTCATGCCGCCCACGACGGCGGCGACCACGAGATCCTCGTCGGCCGGGTGGTTTCCGTCCGCATCGACGAGTCCAAGCCGCCGCTCGTCTACGTGCGCGGCAAGTTCTTGAACACCTGAGAGAGTTCGCGATGGCTTACGACGTGCTTGAAGTGAAGCCGATGACCCGCCGGATCGGCGCCGAGGTGTTCGGCGTCGACCTGGGCCAGCCGCTGTCGAACCACCAGTTCGAGGAGCTGCACCAGGCCCTGACCCAGTATCAGGTGCTGTTCTTCCGCGACCAGGAGATGACCCACGACGCCCACAAGGCGCTGGGCCGCAAGTTCGGGCCGCTGGCGATCCATTCGGGCGTGCCGGGCCTGGCCGACCATCCCGAGGTCGTGGCCATCCACGCCGACGCCAATTCCAAGTTCGTGGCCGGCGAGAGCTGGCATTCGGACCTGACCTGCGATCCCGAGCCGCCCCTGGGCAGCATCCTGCACATGCCGATCGTGCCCGACGACGGCGGCGACACCGTCTTCGCCAGCATGTATGCGGCCTACGACACCCTGTCGGACCGGATGAAGGCCTATCTGGAGGGGCTGACCGCCGTCCACGACGCCAACCCGATCTACAAGGCGCTCTTCCCCGACATCGACCGGCAGTACAACCGCACCGCCCATCCGGTGGTGCGCACCCATCCGGTCAGCGGCAGGAAGAGCCTGTTCGTCAATCCGTCCTACACCACCCACATCGTCGGCCTGCCCAAGGCCGAAAGCGCGGCGATCCTTTCCTATCTCTACCACCACGCCGGCAATCCGGACTTCCAGGTGCGCTTCCGCTGGCGCAAGAACTCGGTGGCCTTCTGGGACAACCGCTGCACCTGGCACCAGGCGATCTGGGACTACTTCCCCGACGTGCGCTCGGGCTTCCGGGTGACGATCGCGGGCGATCGGCCGGTTTGAGCAACGCCGCCAGAACCTCACGTCATTCCCGCCCTTGTGGCGGGAAGCCCTCTGGCGGCCGCACGGGCGGATGAGGCGGATCGCCGGCGATCCGCTTGCGCTTCACCTGCGAGCTTAAACAGGGTTTCCCGCCACAAGGGCGGGAATGACGGGATGTGAGTGCGTTGGCCTGTCTTGTCCCGCGACCTTGACCTTTCCGGTCGTCTCGTCGTTGATGCGCGCCTGGGTTTCAGGGGCGTTCGATGACGAAAAAGGGTGGCGTGGGCTTCGTCCTGGGCGTGTGCGGGGGGATCATCTTCGGCGCGCTGATCGACAACATGGCCATCGGCCTGATCCTGGGCTTCGCGGTCGGCTTCGGCCTGATCAAGCTGGGCGGCAAGAAGGCCTCCGAATAGGGCCTACTTCCTGCGAAAGTCGGCCGTGCGCTTGCCCATGAAGGCGGCGATGGCTTCCTTGTGGTCGCCGCTGGCGATCAGGGCCGGCAGTTCCTCCTCCACATAGGCCTTGCCGTCGACGATCCGCTTGGTCGCCTCCACGGCCAGGGGCGCGCGGGACGATATGGCTTCGGCCAGCCGCATGGCCTCGCGCAACAGCGTGCCCGGCGTATGCACAGCCGTGACGATGCCGTCGAACAGGGCGCGGGCGGCGTCGAACTGGGCGCCGGTCAGCAGGTGGGCCTTGGCCCGCGCGGCGCCGATCAGCCGCGGCAGGCGCGTGGCCGAGGCCACCAGGCCGATGTTCACTCCCGAGGCGGCGAAGGTCGCCCGGTCGCTGGCCAGGCGGATGTCGCAGGCCAAAGCCAGTTCCAGCCCGCCGCCGAAGCACCAGCCGTCGATGGCGGCGATGGTCGGCACCCGCAGGGCCTCGACCCAGTCCATCAGCCGGTTGAAGTCCTCCACCGCCGCCAGGGCGCCGTCGCCGCGCACGGCGGCCTCGCGCAGGTCATCGCCGGCGCAGAACACCCCGCCGCGTCCGGTCAGCACCACGGCGCGCACGTCGTCGTCGGTGGCGATCTCGTCCAGGGCCTTCACCAGCTGGGCGCGCAGCGGCAGGCCCAGGGCGTTGGCCGGCGGGGCGTCCAGCTCCAGCAGGATGATGGACCCCGTGGGGCGCGAGACGTGCAGCATAGGAGCCAGTGCTGGGGGGATCGTCGGCGTCATGTCCGCAACCTCGCCCGACGCGCGGCGAATGGGAAGCATGCAACCTCGAAGGCGACGGGTGGTTTCATGTGCAACCATGCTGCGACGCACAAGGATTCCGCTTGCCAGATCCGAAGCCTTGTCTCAGCCTCAGCCGTACCGGCCTGCCGAGCGTGCCGGAGAACACGATAAGAACGACGGTCAGGCGGCGCATTTTCACCCCGCGCCGAACCGTACCGCGGAGCGCAGACAGCCATTTCGGCGTTCATGTTGCAGCGCCGAAGAGCCGGGCCCAAAGCCGGGGAGTGACATGACGACCGCGACCCTCGAGACGACCGCGTCTCCCGTGAAGGACCTGTACGAGATCGGCGAGATCCCGCCGCCGTTCCACGTGCCCAAGTCGATGTACGCCTGGACGATCCGCAAGGAGCGGCACGGCGCGCCGGCCAGCGCCATGCAGGTCGAGGTGGTGCCGACCTGGGAGATCGGCGAGGACGAGGTTCTGGTTCTCGTGATGGCCGCCGGCGTCAACTACAACGGCATCTGGGCCGCGCTGGGCGAGCCGATCAGCCCCCTCGACGGCCACAAGCATCCCTTCCACATCGCCGGCTCCGACGCCTCGGGCATCGTCTGGGCGGTGGGCGCCAAGGTGAAGCGCTGGAAACTGGGCGACGAGGTGGTCATCCACTGCAATCAGGACGACGGCGACGACGAGGAGTGCAACGGCGGCGACCCGATGTACTCGTCCAGCCAGCGCATCTGGGGCTACGAGACGCCAGATGGCAGCTTCGCCCAGTTCTGCCGCGTGCAGTCGCGCCAGCTGATGCCCCGGCCCCGGCACCTGACCTGGGAAGAGGCGGCCTGCTACACCCTCACCCTCGCCACCGCCTATCGCATGCTGTTCGGCCACAAGCCGCATGAGCTCAAGCCCGGCCAGAACGTGCTGGTCTGGGGCGCCTCGGGCGGCCTGGGCGTCTTCGCCGTGCAGCTGGCGGCGGTCGCCGGTGCCAATGCGATCGGCGTGGTCAGCGACGACGACAAGCGCGAGTTCGTGCTGTCGATGGGCGCCAAGGCGGTGCTGAACCGCAAGGAGTTCAACTGCTGGGGCCAGCTGCCCAAGGTCAACGGTCCCGAGTTCGCCGACTACATGAAGGAGAGCCGCAAGTTCGGCAAAGCCATCTGGCAGATCACCGGCAACCGCGACGTCGACCTGGTGTTCGAGCACCCCGGCGAGTCGACCTTCCCGGTCAGCGTGTTCGTGGTGAAGCGCGGCGGCATGGTCGCCATCTGCGCCGGCACCAGCGGCTTCAACCTGACCATGGACGCCCGCTTCCTGTGGATGCGCCAGAAGCGCGTGCAGGGGAGCCACTTCGCCAACCTGATGCAGGCCAGCGCCGCCAACCAGCTGGTCATCGACCGCCGCGTCGACCCCTGCCTGTCGGAAGTGTTCCCCTGGGACCAGATCCCGGCCGCTCACGAGAAGATGCTGGCCAACCAGCACCTGCCCGGGAACATGGGCGTGCTGGTCTGCGCCCAGCGTCCCGGCCTTCGCACCTTCGAGGAGGTGCAGGAGCTCAGCGCCGAGGGGTGACGGCATGGAAACGGGGGAACGCGGCGCCTCCATGCAAGACGCCGGCCCCGGAACCAGGGTCCCATGTCCCCAGTTTCGAGACCGAAGGAGCCTGCCCATGACCGACATCACCTACACCATCGTCGAGCACGACGGCGGCTGGGCCTACAAGCTGGGCGCGGTGTTCTCGGAAACCTTCCGCACCCATGACGCCGCCCTGGCCGCGGCCAAGCGCGCGGCGGGCGAGCAGAAGGTGGCGGGCGACACGGTCGGCATCACCTACGAGGACGATCGCGGCCAGTGGCGGCAAGAGCTGTCCGACGGCCATGACCGCCCGACGACGCACGTGAAGGGCTGAGGCCCCGGGCTCAGTCCCGGGCCATCGGCGCCGAGCTCGCCTTGGGGCCGGCGGTGAAGCCGATGAACAGCCGGCGCGCCGGATCGCGGAAGGTCGGTTCGAGCGCCGCCCAGTCCTTGGCCGGGCAGGCGGCCTTCAGCGCGCCCATCAGGTCTTCCGAGGTCGGGTAGGGCGCGTTGCGGAAGCGATACCGCTGCACGAACCCGCGCAGCTGCCGGTGCAGGTTGTCCTCGCCGCAGCGGGCGCGGATCGCCAGCAGGGCCAGCGCCGCCCGCTGATAGGCGACGTAGTTCTCGCCGCCGGACGAGGTGACGGCCACGATGGCGGGTTCCGGCTCGCGTCGCCGGTTGCTGTCGCGGAAATAGCTGCTCATCGCCAGCGAGAAGCCCCGGTTGCCGACGCTGGGCCCACGCAGCCTGTTCATCGCCATCAGCGCCGAATACTCGGCCAGGCCCTCGGTCAGGAAGCGCGCGCCCCGGGCGTCGGCCGGTTCGACCTGGTGCCCCCACCACTGGTGGGCCAGTTCGTGCAGGGTGGTGGCCGTGACGTAGTCGTAGGCGTCCGGCTTGCGCAGATCGGCGACGAAACCGCCCTTTTCCGAATAGGGGATCGCGCCGGCCCAGGCCATGGCGGCGATCTGGTCGTCATAGGCCGGGTACTCGATGATCCGGACGTGGTCGCGCGGATAGGGGCCGAAGGCGGCCTCGAAGACCGGCAGGCCCTCGCGCACGGCGGCGACCATGCGCTCGACGTTCATCTCGTGGCCGGGCGTGTAGTAGATCTCGACGTCGACCCGGCCGGCCTTGGCGCGCCGCACGTGATAGCGGGCCGACTGCAGCGAGAAGTCGGCCTGCATCGGGGTGTCGGAGACGAAGCGCACGACGCGGCGGCCGTTCTCCATGCGGTCGAGCACGCGGCGGCCCGGCGCGACGGGGATCTGGTCGCCGGCGGTGGTGACGGTGATGTCGCTGGTCAGCCAGTCGGCCCCTCCGCGGGCGCGCTGGGGCGCGAGGGGGTCGCTCGCCCCGCGGGTCGGCCGCTCGCGCGGCAGGCCCTGGCGTTCGCGCGCCAGGCTGTCGGTCAGGTAGCCGCCGAGCGCCACGCCCACGCGCGGCATGAACGCCGCCGAGTGCAGGAAGCTGCCGTTGTTGACGATGCCCAGCGAGCCGCCGTTGGCGCCGAAGCCGTTGTCGCGGATTCGGGTCTCGAAGCTCAGCCGACGCTGCTCGCCCGGCGCCATCGGCCGATCAAGGGTCAGGGTCACGACCTTGTACTCGCTCTCTTCCTGCCGGGCGCCGTCCAGGCGGATCTCCCAGTCGGAAAGGCCGGCGGGGATGTCGAGGTGGAAGGTCTTCAGCGGTCGGCCGGTGCGGTTCTCCAGCAGGTAGTCGCCCCTGGCCGTCAGCGCGTGGCGGCGGGGATCCAGGTCGATGGCGACGCGCATCGAGGCGATGGCCGGGCCGGGCGCGTCGCGCAGGGGGACCATGGCCTTCTCGAAGGCGCCCATGCCGGCCTCGAGCTCGTCGTCGGTGGAGAAGCTGTTGCGGACGTTGGTGTTGACGAAGATGAAGGTCCCGACGGCGGCCATGGCCAGCACGAGGGCGCCGCCGACCAGGGCGGGGCGTCCGACCAGCCGCTGGCGCGAGCGGATCCAGCGCCGCCGCCAGCCCATCGGCAGGCCGCGCGGCCAGGCCAGCCAGGCGAGGGTCAGAAGGGCGCCCGCGCCGAGCGTCCAATAGAGGCTGAACCACCAGAACACGCCGGTTCCGTCGCCCATCAGGTTCATCTCGCTGGGCGACCCGCTGGGGGTGTCCATGAAGTCCCACAGCGGGTGCGAGAAGCCCTTGGTCTGGCCCACGGCGGTCAGGGCCAGCAGGCCGGCCATGATCCCCCAGCCGACATAGCGGTTGGGGCTGAGGGCGGCGACGGCGATCGAGGTGGCGGCCAGCACGAACAGCGGCGCCAGAAGAGGCCCGACCAGCAGGACGAAATAAACCTCCGGCCGACCGTCGACATAGGTCTGCCAGGCCTGCACGCCGAAGGCCGTGGCGCACGCGGCGGCGGCCACGGCGGCCAGCACCACGGCCATCGAGGCCAGCTTGGCCGCCATCAGCGCGAGGTCGGTGACCGGCGAGGCGTCGATGATCTCGGCCACCCGCAGGTCGCGGTCGCGCCAGACGATGTCGGCGGCGTGGAAGACGGCGATGGCCAGGCCCGCCAGCACCACCCAGGGCAGCAGCTCCGGCGTCAGGATGCGCAGGGCCGGTAGGCTGGGGGCGCTGTCGACCGTGGTGTGCGCCCGCAGGCCGAAGGTCGAGACCACCACCATGATCACGACCATCACCCACAGCGACGGACTGCGCCGCAGCCGGGCCAGCTCCCAGCGCAGGCGCGCGGCGAACATCGGCCAGGCCCCGCCGGCGAAGCTGGGGGCGATGCGCCAGGCGTGGTTGCGGTGGACGGGCGCCGGCGCGGCCTTGGGTCCGGCGCGCACCTTGGCGGCGTCGTCGCGCCGCTCGAAAGCCAGCGAGACCGCCAGCAGGACCAGATCGGCGCCCAGCCAGGCCAGGCGGTTGAGGATCAGCCAGCTGTTCTTGGGCAGGGCGTACAGCGCCTGCTGCTCGACGGTCATGTCGCTGACGTCGGCGCGCAGGGCGAACACGCCCATCGGCTCGGCCAGTGAGACGATGAGCCTGCCGGTGCTGTCGAGCAGGTCGAGCAGCCCCAGCGAGGCGACGAACACCATCAGGAAGGTCATCGCCGCGGTGGTGGTGGCGGCGATCGAGCGGGTGATGGCCGCCAGGCAGAAGAAGGCGGCGCTGACCGACATCGCCAGGGGCGCGACCATGACCGCCGCGACCAGCGCGATCTGCGGCCAGTGATAGGGGCCCATCGCCGAGGCCTGCACCCAGGGCGCGGCCGATCCGGCCAGCAGGCCGCAGAAGCCGAGCAGGGCGGCGGCGACCGTCGCCGCCTGCACACCGAGGAAGCGGCCCAGCACGTGCTGCCAGCGCTGGATCGGCGTGGCCTGCAGTATCGGCTGAAAGCCGCTGCGGCCGTCGCGAACGGCCGCGTCTCCGGCCAGGGCGGCCATGATCACCACATAAGGCAGGCTCAGGAAGACGACGGCGATGGCCAGGGTGGTGGGGGCGTTGCGGGGCACCTGGCTGGAGCCCAGGGCGTCCATCGCCATCAGCCCGACGCCCCCGAGAAACAGCAGGATCGTCGAGATCCAGTAGAGCGGCTGGCGCACCTGCCGGCCGATCTCGAACAGCGCCATGTGCGCGACCAGGCGGCCGCGCCCGACGACGGAACGCCACAAGACGGAAAAACTGAAAAGCCCCACGCGATCAACCTATGCGGCTGTTCCGTGCCGTACAAGGCTTTCCGACATTTCGATGCAATTAGTATCGAAATAGGGATTGGCAACCTCGCCGCCCCGTCGCACAGTCGCGCCCTGACATTTGGGCGGAGGGGCGTCATGGGGTGGAAGAGCAAGGTCGCGCTGGGCGCGGTCGGCGTGGTCGCGGTGCTGGCCGGCGTGGTCGTGGTGCGCACGGTGACCTTCAAGCCGCCGGCCCCGGCGGGCGACGTCGCCCTGGCCGCGGCCCGTCCGTTCGATGCGGCGAGGGCCGCCGCCCACCTGGGCGAGGCCGTCCGCTTCCAGACCATCAGCCACCAGAACGCCGCCGAAAACGACCTTTCCCAGTGGGACGCGCTGCACGCCTGGCTGCGCGCGACCTATCCGGCCGCGCACAAGGCCATGACCCGCGAGGTCGTCGGCGGCCACGCCCTGATCTACACCTGGAAGGGCTCGGACCCGTCGCTGCCGCCGCTGGTGCTGATGGCCCACCAGGACGTGGTGCCCGTCACCGCCGGCACCGAGAAGGACTGGAAGCACCCGCCGTTCGGCGGCGTGGTGGCCGACGGCGCGGTCTGGGGCCGCGGCTCGGTCGACGACAAGGGCTCGCTGGTCGGCCTGTTCGAGGCGGTCGAGGGCCTGGCGGCCGCCGGCTTTACCCCCAAGCGCACCGTGATCATCGCCAGCGGCCACGACGAGGAGGTCGGCGGGGCCGGCGCCCGGGCCATGGCCGCCACGCTGAAGGCGCGCGGCGTCAAGGCCTGGTTCGTGCTCGACGAGGGCATGGTGGTGGTGGCCGACAACCCGGTCACCCAGGGGCCGGCGGCGATCATCGGCGTCGCCGAGAAGGGCTATGGCACGCTCAAGGTCACCGCTCCGGCCCCCGGCGGTCACTCCTCGACCCCGCCGCCGCAGACCGGGGTGACCACCCTGGCCAGCGCCGTGCTGGCCATCGCCGACCATCCGCACCCGATGAAGTTCGAGGGCCCCGGCGCCGACATGCTGAAGTCGCTGGCCCCCAGCGCCTCGCCGGTGGTGAAGATGGCGGCGGCCAACACCTGGCTGTTCTCGCCGCTGCTGATCAAGCAGACGGCCCGTTCGCCGGCGGGCGCGGCCATGCTGCACACGACGACGGCCCCGACCATGCTGAAGGGCTCGCCCAAGGAGAACGTGCTGCCCCAGGACGCCACGGCCTGGATCAACTACCGCATCGCGCCCGGCGACAGCTCGGCCGCCGTGATGGCCCGCGCCAAGAACGCCGTCGGCGACCTGCCGGTGACCCTGGCCTGGGAGCGCCAGCTCAACGAGCCCTCGCCCGTGTCGTCGACCGCCTCGGACGGCTGGAAGACCCTGGCCTCGCTGGCCGGGAACGAGACCGGCGCGCCGGTCGCGCCCGGCCTGGTCATCGCCGCCACCGACAGCCGCTTCATGTCGCCGATCGCCGACGACATCTACCGCTTCCAGCCGATCACCCTGTCGATGGACGGCACCAAGATGATCCACGGCACCAACGAGCACATGACCGTGGCCAACCTGGAAGAGATGGTGCGGTTCTACCAGCGGCTGGTGGAGACGGCGGGGCGGTAGCTCTCATTACGCCTGTCATCCCGGCTGGAGGCGCGCAGCGCCGGAGCGCCGGGATCTCCCACGTTTCCAGATACGGCGCCGTGGGAGATCCCGGCTCTTCGCTTTGCTACGGCCGGGATGACAATCGAGGGGAGCCAGGGCTAGAACCCCCTCATGCCCGCCGACGACGCACCCGCCGCGACCAAGACCGCCAAGGCCCCGCCCGCCAAGTTCGGCAAGGGCTTCCTGTTCGACGCCTGGTACTACGCGGCCCTGTCGCGCGAGGTGAAGACCGGCAAGCTCACGCGCTACGAGATCCTGGGCGAGCCGGTGCTGGTCAGCCGGGGCAAGGACGGCAAGGTGTTCGCGATCCGCGACGTCTGTCCGCACCGCGCCGCCCCCCTGTCGGGCGGCAAGCTGACGCAGGAGGCCGACGGCCGCTCCAGCGTCGAGTGCCCCTATCACGGCTGGCGGTTCGGCTCGGACGGCGTCTGCGCCGCGATCCCGTCCCTGACCAGCGACCAGAGCCTTGAGGTCTCGCGCATCCGCGTGCGGCGCTATCCGGCGGCCGAGAGCCAGGGGATGGTGTTCGTCTGGATCAGCGGCGACCCGCGCTTCGACGGCGAGCCGGCCGAACCGCCGCCGTCCTTCCCCGGCGTGGTGGGCGGGCAGGCCAAGATCGTCGACTCGATGATCTTCGAGACCCACATGGACCACGCGGTGGTCGGCCTGATGGACCCCACCCACGCGCCCTATGTGCACGAGGCCTGGTGGGCGCGCTCGTCCAAGCGGCAGTCGGAGAAGACCAAGGTCTTCGCGCCCTCGCCGGAGGGCTTCGTGATGCGCCGCCACGGGCGCAGCAAGGCCAACCGCCTGTACGACATCCTGGGCGGCGCGCCGCAGATCGAGATCACCTTCCGCCTGCCCGGCTATCGCTGGGAGCACATCGTGGTGGGCAAGCGTCAGGTGCTGGCCCTGACCTGCCTGACGCCGCTGACCGAGACCTCGACGCGTATCAGCCAGCTGATCTGGTCGGACCATCCGGTCATGGCCTTCCGGGCCCTGATCGCCCCCTTCGCTCGCGAGTTCCTGCGCCAGGACGGCCGCATGGTGAACCTGCAGAACGAGGGGCTGAAGTACGATCCGGCCCTGATCTGGATCGACGACGCCGACACCCAGGCCAAGTGGTACCAGCAGCTGAAGCGCGAATGGACCGCCAGCCGCGCCGAGGGCCGGCCGTTCGTCAATCCGGTCAAGGAAACCACCCTGAAGTGGCGCAGCTGACGGCGGTTCGGCGGCGCCTCGTCGCCGTCCTGACGACCCTGCCCGATGCGGCCGGCTGGCGCTGGTGCGCCCTGGCGGCCTTGGCCTGCGGCGCCGCGATGGCCGCGATCGGCTTTTCGACCGGCCTTTATCGACTGACCGACACCGCGCCGGGCTTGCCGCTGCGGCTGCTGACCGTCTGGATCATCCCGGCCCTGGGCGAGGAGATCCCGTTCCGCGCCCTGCTGCTGCCCGGCCGCGACGAGACCCGCCGCCCCTGGCTGTGGGTCGCCGTCTCGACCGCGCTCTATGTCGCCTGGCATCCGCTGGAGACGCTGACCTTCCTGCCGCACGCGACGATGTTCCTGCGCTGGGATTTTCTGCTGTGCACGGCGATCCTGGGCGTCGCCTGCGCCCTGACGCGCCTGCGCACCGGCTCGCTGTGGCCGGCGGTGCTGCTGCACGGCGGCTTCGTCGCGGTGTGGCAGACCTGGCTGGGCGGGGTGAGCGCGCTGGGGTGAGGGCGCTGCGAAGCCGCTGTCCCTCCAAACACGAAAAAGCCCGCCTGGCCGGGGGACCAGGCGGGCTCGCTCAGGGCGCGCGGGGACGGGGGTTGGGGGGAGCGCGCCCCAAACCTCGATTAGGCGCGGTAGACGTAGGCGCTGGAGACGTAGCCGACGCCGACGCCGTTCTGGCCGACCAGGATCCACTTGCCGTCGCCGGTGCGGCCCAGGGCCTGGAAGGTCTCGCCGGCGACGACCGAGCCGACGCGCATGCCGCTGGTCGAGGCCGAGGCGCGCAGGTTCAGGTTCGAGCGGGCGACGTACTTGCCGGTGATCTTGGTCATCGGCGCGGAGTCGACGTTGTGCGAGATCTTGATGCCGTTGCTGGTCTTGTACGAGCCGCCGACGTCGTTCGAAGCCTGCTTCTTCTGCATGCTGCAGCCGACGTAGGAACCGGCGCCCGCGCCGACGACGGCGCCGATGGCCGTGCCCGTGCCGCGGTCGTTCTTGGCCAGGTTCGAGCCGGCGACGGCGCCCAGCAGGCCGCCGATGACCGCGCCCGCTTCCTGCTTCTTGCCCGAGGCGTCGCAGCCGACGACGCCGCCCAGGCGCTGTTCGACGGCGTTGGCGGCCGGGGCCGAGGCCATGGTGAAGGCGGTGGCGGCGGCGGCGATGGTCAGGCCGATCGTCTTGATCTTGTTGGTCTTGTGCATGGCGATAATCCTTCGTCCCTTTGAATTGGTCCGGAGCCGTCGGCCCCGTGAGACGCAACATCGCAGGTCGAAGCTGAACCGGGCCGTCAGGTCGTTCGACAGAATTCGTTCATGTTGGAATTTTTTTGAAATGGGGGTCGCGACGACCGAAAAGTCGTGGTGCGCAAATACACAACTCTCGGGCGTATTGTTGAGGTAGGATGCTGCGATGGCGCGGCCCGCAACCCCGCGTCGGGGAGGGGACCGACCCATGAGGAAGATCGCGATTGCGACGGCCGCGACCGTCGCGCTGTGCGCCGGCCTGGCCGGCTGCGACAAGGCGCCGGAAGTCGCTGCGCCCAAGCCTGAGGCGCTGCTGGACGTGGCCGTCATCACCCCGGTGCCGCTGCCGACCACGGCCGACTATCCGGTGGCCGCCGCCACGATCAACGGCTGGATCGCCAATGCGGACACCGCCGCGATGCGCAATCACGCCTGGCAGATCTGGCGGGCCATGGCCCAGCCGTCGGGCCAGTCGTTCAACGGCCAGTCGCTGCCGATCTGGGAAACCTGGGCCGGCACCGACGACGTCTTCCCGCCCGCGCCGCCGGCCGGAACCGCGGCCGCCGCCACCACCACGACGGTGGCCCAGCGCGTGGCCGCGCCGCGCAAGCTGCGCGTCTTCCAGCAGCCCAACCAGTTCCACCATGGCCGCGGCGGCATCACGCCGACCAAGTTCGACACCACGGTCACCTCGTTCAACAAGTTCAGCCCTGAGGCGGCGACCTTCCTGGACGCCTCGCATCCGGGTCCGGGCGGGGTCTCCTATCGCTACTCCAGCACCAGCGACATGCAGAAGCTGAACACCTCCTGGCCGGCGGGCACGACGCCCCAGAACCGCGGCGTGCAGGAGTTCCCGGTGCGCGGCCTCGAGCTGAAGCCGGTGTTTGGCCTCGTCCATGCCAAGGGCCTGACCGTCCAGCCGTTGTGGCAGGGACCGGCGGCCTCGACCAACGCCCAGAACCCCGAGCCCCAGACCTGGACCACCTGCGTGCTGGTGGCGCCGACGGGCCAGGGCCCGGTGCGCCCGGCCACCCCGCGTGAGAAGGCCAGCGTCCGCGATCCGGGCGCCTGCACCACCTTCCTGTGGGCGCCGATGAGCACCTTCTACTCGGTCAAGCTCAGCGCCGCCGAGGCCAAGGACTACAACACCGCCAACGGCCTGACCGGCGACGCCGCCGCCGTGGCCGGCGATTTCGCCGTGCTTCAGGCCATGCACGTCAACAGCAAGGAAATCCCGTTCTGGACCTGGCAGACCTTCTGGTGGCAGCCGGGCGCCGACACGCCAAACGGCTTCCCCGGCAGCAAGCAGGGCCAGCCGGCCAGCCTGACCGGTCCGTGGACCAACTACGCCACCTGCACGGCCTACGACCAGACGACCACGCAGGGCGGCTCGACCATGACCGTCTGCTTCAACCCCTATCTGGAGACCAGCACCGGCATCCCGGCCGGCATCACCTCCAATTGCATGAGCTGCCACGGGGTGGCGGTGATCACCGCCGGCAACGCGCCCTATCCGGCCGACTACAAGAAGCCGATCGCGTTCTTCAGCGACCCGCTCTACTTCACGACCAGCAACACCCACGCCGACTTCTCGTGGGCGCTGGCGGGCAATTCCGACCCGAACTGACGACCCTGCGCCCGTCCCTTCCGGGGGCGGGCGCACGCCTTCCCGATCCTAGCTCTCGCGCAACCGCATGCTGCGTCGCGACATTGCTCGCAGGTGCGAAAGGGATCACAGTGCCGGAAAACATAAGTACGGCGCAGGGGAGTTTGAGAGCATGACCGACGCGGTCGCCCAGGAGTCCAAGTCCCTGATCCTGCCGGGCCTGACGGGCCTGCTGCGCGAGGCGGCGACCTCGGCCCAGACCTTCGTCGCCGAGGCCCGGCCCGCGGTGAGGGCCGCCGTCGCCGGCGCCGACGGCAAGATCGACCGCAAGCTGGCCGACGCCCAGCAGCACGCCGTGCACGGCTTTGGCTGGTACGCCGCCTATGCCGAGCTGATGAACCAGGTCGCCGGCTGGGCCGAGCGGCTGGAAGGCGAGGGGCGGTTCGGCGAGATCGAGGCCCTGCTGGCCCAGCTGCTGTTCTCCGAATACGCCGCCCAGCTGATCGGCGGCGTGCCGATGAACCAGGGCGAGATCGTTCGTCCCGCCCACCTCGTCACCGACCGCGCCGTCATGAACCGCCTGTTCTCCAACGGCATCATGAAGCTGATGGTCGAGGGCGGGACGCAAGCGGTGAAGACCCGCCTCGCCCAGCGCCTGGCCGAGGCCAAGGGCCGACCGACGCTGGAGCACACCGGCCTCGACGAGACCTTCGAGATGATCCGCGACCAGTTCCACGCCTTCGCCGAGGAAAAGGTCACGCCCTTCGCCCACGACTGGCACCTGAAGGACCAGCTGATCCCGATCGAGCTCGTCCAGGAACTGGGCGAACTGGGCGTCTTCGGCCTGACCATCCCCGAGGAGTACGGCGGCAGCGGCATGGGCAAGACGGCCATGTGCGTGGTGTCAGAAGAGCTGTCGCGGGCCTGGATCGGCGTGGGCTCGCTGGCCACCCGCTCGGAGATCGCCGGCGAGCTGATCCTGACCGGCGGCACCGAAGAGCAGAAGCAATACTGGCTGCCGAAGATCGCCTCGGCCGAGATCCTGCCCACCGCCGTGTTCACCGAGCCCAACACCGGCTCGGACCTCGGGTCCCTGCGCACCCGCGCCATGCTGGAGGGCGAGGCCTATGTGGTGACCGGCGCCAAGACCTGGATCACCCACGCCGCCCGCGCCGACGTGATGACGCTGCTGGTGCGCACCGATCCGGCGACCAGCGACTATCGCGGCCTCTCCATGCTGCTGGCCCCCAAGCCGCGCGGCGCCCCGGGCGACGACTTTCCGGCCCAGGGCATGAGCGGCGGCGAGATCGGCGTCATCGGCTATCGCGGCATGAAGGAGTACGAGCTGGCCTTCGACGGCTTTTCCGTGCCGGCCGAGAACCTGCTGGGCGGCGTGCCGGGCCAGGGCTTCAAGCAACTGATGGCCACCTTCGAGAGCGCCCGCATCCAGACGGCCGCCCGCGCGGTGGGCGTGGCCCAGGCGGCGCTGGAGGTCGGGCTGTCCTACGCGCTGGACCGCAAGCAGTTCGGCGATGCGATCTTCGCCTTCCCCCGGGTGCACAACAAGCTGGCCATGATGGCCGCCGAGATCATGGGCGTGCGCCAGCTGACCTATTTCGCCGCCCGCCAGAAGGACGAGGGCAAGCGCTGCGACCTGGAGGCCGGCATGGCCAAGCTGGTCGCCGCCCGCGTGGCCTGGGCCGCCGCCGACAACGCCCTGCAGATCCACGGCGGCAACGGCTTTGCGATGGAGTACGCCGCCAGCCGGCTGCTGGCCGACGCCCGCATCCTCAACATCTTCGAGGGGGCCGGCGAGATCCAGGCCCAGGTCATCGCCCGCCGCCTGCTGGAGGACGGCAACTAGTCCAGCGTCGTCCGATAGCGGGCCATGGCCGCGCCGGCGATCACCACCACGAACAGCGCCAGCGCCCCCAGGCTGGGCCACAGGGCGACGACGTCGAGGCCCTTGAGCAGGGCGCCGCGCACCACCCGCAGGAAGTGGGTCACGGGGATCACGCTGCCCAGGGCCTGGGCCCAGTCCGGCATGCCCCGGAACGGGAACATGAAGCCCGACAGCAGGATCGACGGCATCATGTAGAAGAACGACATCTGCATGGCCTGCAGCTGGGTGCGGGCCACGGTCGAGATCAGGAAGCCCAGCGCCAGCGAGCCGACGATGAACAGCAGGACGCCCAGGCCAAGGGCGATCCAGCCGCCGGCCATCGGCACGGCGAACAGCACCCTGGCCAGGATCAGGATCACCGCCGTCTGGATCAGGCCCACCACCACATAGGGCGCCAGCTTGCCGATCATCACCTCGATGGGACGGGCGGGGGTGGCCAGCAGGCTCTCCATCGTGCCGCGCTCGTACTCGCGGGTGACGCCCAGGGCGGTCATCATCACCAGGGTCATCGACAGGATCACGCCCAGCAGGCCGGGCACGATGTTGTAGGCGGTGACGGCTTCTGGATTGTAGCGGCGGTGGATCACCACCTCGAACGGATCGGCGCCGGGCTTGCTGGCCGCGCCCACGAGGTCGCGCGACAGGGCCGTGCGCGGCAGGCTGGCCAGGGCGGCGATCGCCCCGCCGGTGGCGGCCGGATCGGAGGCGTCGGCCTCGACCAGGATCTGGGCGCCGTCGCCGCGCACCACGCGCCGGGTGAAATCGGCCGGTATGGTCAGGGCGAACTGCACCTCGCCGCGCGCCACGGCGTCGTCCAGTTCGGCGGGCGACGACGCGGTGCGGACGATCTCGAAATAGCCGCTGTTGACCAGGGCCGACAGGGTCGAGCGGGCCATCGGCCCCTGGTCCTGCACCAGCACCGCGGTGGGCAGGTCGCGCGGGTCGCTGTTGATGGCGTAGCCGAACAGCAGAAGCTGGACGATCGGCATGACCAGGATCATGGCGTAGGTCAGCCGGTCGCGGGTGAGCTGGATGAACTCCTTGATCAGCACCGCCAGGATGCGCGCGCCCGAAAGGCCCGACCTGCGCTCGACGGCCCCGCTCATTGGAAATTGTCCGACGACTGGCCCATCAGCCGGATGAACACATCCTCCAGCGTCGGCTGGACCTCTGTCCAGGTCACCGGCGGCTTGCGGTAGGGGGCGATGGCGGCCTCCAGCGCGGCGCGGTCGGTTCCGCTGACGTGCAGGGCCGCGCCGAACGGGGCGGCCATGGCCACGCCCGGCGCCTTGGCCAGGTTCCGCGCCAGCCGGTCCGCCCCCGGCCCCTCGCCGCGGAAGGTGACCAGGCCCGAGCGGGCGATCACCTCCTCGGCCGTGCCCCGCGCCATCAGCCGGCCGTAGGCGATATAGGCGATGTCATGGCAGCGCTCGGCCTCGTCCATGTAGTGGGTCGAGACCATGACGGTCAGGCCCTCGGCCGACAGGGCGTGGATCTCGTCCCAGAACTCGCGGCGGGCCTTGGGATCGACCCCGGCCGTCGGCTCGTCGAGCAGCAGCAGCCTGGGCTCGTGCATGATGCTGGCGGCCAGGGCCAGGCGCTGCTTCCAGCCGCCCGACAGGCTGCCGGCCAGCTGCTTTCTGCGGGCGGTCAGGCCCAGGCGCTCCAGGCTGTCGGCCACCCGTTCGCGGCGGCGGGGCAGCTCGTGCACGCGGGCGACGAAGTCGAGGTTCTCCTCGATCGACAGGTCCTCGTAGAGCGAGAACTTCTGGGTCATGTAGCCGGTCTGGCGCTTGACCGCCTCGGCCTGCCTGCGGAAATCCAGCCCCAGCACCTGGCCCTCGCCGCTGTCGGGCGTCAGCAGGCCGCACAGCATGCGCAGGGTGGTGGTCTTGCCCGAGCCGTTGGGGCCCAGGAAGCCGGTGATGCGGCCCTTCTCGACCTGGATCGACACGTCCTGCACCACGTGGCGCGGGCCGAAGCTCTTGTTCAGCCCCGAGACGTCGACCGCCAGGTCGCTCACTTGCCCGCCTCCAGCGGCGCGACGTCGACCGGCAGGCCCGGCGCCAGGGCCGGCCCGGGCGCGGGCCTGGCCTCGACCAGGAACACCAGGCGCTGGCGGGTCTCGCGGCTGTAGATCACCGGCGGGGTGAACTCGGCGCGGGGGCTGACATAGTTGATCCGGGCCGAGCGTTCGGCGCCGCAGCCGTCGCACGAGAACCGCACCTGCGCCCCCACGCGATAGCGGGCGATCTCGGCCTCGGGCACGAAGAAGCGCAGGCGCACGCGCTCGTCGGCCAGCAGCGCCACGACCGGCTGGTTGGCGGCCGCCCACTCGCCGGGCTGGTAGAAGACGTCCTGCACCAGCGCGGCGGCCGGGGCCTTGGGACTGATCTGGTCGAGGCGATCCTGGGCGGCGGCCAGGGCCTGGCGCGCGGCGTCGACGGCCGCGCGGGCGGCGGCCACCGTATCGGGGCGCTGGCCCAGGGTTCCGACGGCCTTGCGGCGGGCCACGGCGACGGCGTTGGCGCGGGCCGTGTCGCGGGCGGCGCGCGCCTGGTCCAGGCGGGCCGGGGCGTAGATGCCCTTGGCGACCAGCGGCGCGATGCGGTCGTAGTCGGCCTGGGCCTGGCGGACCGCCGCCTCGGCGGCCACGCGCTCGGCGTCGAACACCGCCAGTTCCTGCGGGCGCTGGCCCTTCTCGGCGTCTTGCAGCTGGGCCTGGGCCGTCTGCACCTGGGCGGCGGCCTGGTCGCGGGCGGCGGTCAGCTGGGCCGCGTCGAGGGTGAACAGCGGCTGGCCGGCCTTGACCCGATCGCCGCGCTGCACGGCGACGGCGCTGACCGGCCCGGCCGACGAGGCGGCGACATACAGCGTCTCGCCCTCGACATAGCCTGACAGCCGGCGAGGGCGATGGGCGTCCGGACCCAGCAGCCGCCAGCCCACGAAGCCGACGACGGCGATCCCGATGACGACGGCGGCGATGCGGGCGGCGGGCTTCATGCCTTGGCCTCCGTGCGCGGGGTCAGGCCCAGCAGCACCGTGTCGGCGTGCTGGCGCACCAGGGCCTCCAGGTTCATGGCCGGCGCGCCGACGGGAACGAAGGTCTCCTTCCAGATCACGCCCATCAGGATCGGACCGACGATGCTGAAGGCGTAGAGCCGCGGGTCGCCCGGCGCCACCTCGCCGCGCGCCTGGGCCCGGGCGATGGCGCCGCTCATCAGCGACAGGGCGCGGCTGACCACCTCGTCGTGCCAGACCCGGGCCAGTTCCGGAAAGTTGCGCGACTCGCCGATCACCAGCTTGGCCACCGCGCCCAGGCGCGAGGTTCCGATCAGCTGGACGACCTGGGCGAAGACCATGCGCAGCAGGTCGGGGAAGGGGAGGGTCGCCTGGGTCAGCACCGCCTCGACCCTGTCGAGATTGGGCGCGACGGCCTCGCGCACCACGGCGCGGAAGATGTCGTCCTTGGTCTCGAAATAGAGATAGAGCGCGCCCTTGGAGATGCCGGCCTTGGCGGCGATCTCGTCCAGCCGGGCCCCGGCGAAGCCGCGTTCGGCGAAGACTTCCAGCGCGGCCTGGACGATCTCGCCCGGGCGGGCTTCGCTGCGCCGTCGCCATTTGGGCGGGCCTGGCTGCATGGTCTGCGCCTTCCGTATATAACTGACCAGATAGTTATATACGGCGCTGTGGATAACTCAAGGGGCCGGTAGGCCGGCAAAGCAAAAGCCGCCCTCCTTTCGGAAGACGGCTTGCGAAGCTCTGGAAGAAGAGGGGCCTGCCGCCTAGGCCGGGTCGGCAGTCAGCCAACCTGGCCCCTTCTCACGGGGAGGCATGGGTTTTGGGGAAGCCTGCCGGGTGAGTGTCCTAGCGCGGCGCCCAGCCGCTGGCGATCAGGCCGACCTGCCGGTCCATGACGGCCGACATCTCGGCGGCGTTGGCGCCGCGGGCGGCGGCCAGGCGATAGTTGGAGGCGTAGCAGGCCTTGAGCACTTCCACGGTCAGCGGGAAGTCGAGGTCGGGCCGCACGTCGCCGCGCGCCACGCCCTCCTGCAGCACCTGCTCGAGCATGTCCGACAGCCGCTCGTTACGGCCGTAGGGCGTCACGCCCGGGTCGTTGCTGGGGCTGTAGGAGGCGGCGATGTGGGCCAGGAACAGCCGCACCCGCCGGGTCTCGAACTCGTAGTGGATGGCGAAGATCGAGCACAGCCGATCGGCCGTGGAGCCGCGCAGGAACGGCAGCACCCGGTCGAATTCGGCATAGAGATCGCCCAGGCGGCGCTCCATCACGTGGCTGAGAACCTCGGCCTTTGACGCAAAGGTCGTGAAGACGCTGCCCACCGACACGCCCGCCCGTTCGGCGATGGCGCGGATCGTGGTCTCTTCGTAACCGGTCTCGTTGAACAGGTCTCGCGCGGCTTCGAGCACGCGCTCGCGCGTCGCCTGTTTCTGTTCGTCGCGTACGCCCACGCACTTCCCCCTCCGGACACGCAGCGCTGATTTCAACACATCAAGACGTGCGCCCGACCCCAACGGGCGCTCGTCTCGTTCTTCTTGTCGTTGACCTGGACGACCGGGGGACGCTTCCGCCCCCCGGCGGAACCGTCCTTAGGCGCGGACGCCGGCGAGGATCAGCTTCAGCTGTTCACGCAGGTGAGCCACCAGGTTTTCGACCGTCCAGCCGTCGTAGACGGCGCGGCGGTAGTTGGCGACATACACGTCCCAAGCGATCTCGGCCACGAGTTTCGCGTCCACGTCGGCCTTCAGTTCGCCGGCCTGCACGCCGCGCTCCAGGGCGTCGGTGATCAGGGCGAACAGGTGCTTGATATCCGTGCGGGCGCGCTTTTCGGCGGCGTCCGAACGGGTCCAGCTGACGGCGATGCTGGCCTGCAGCAGCGGCAGTTGCTCCAGGTGGAAGCTGTAGGCCACGCCGAACAGGCCGATCAGGGCGTCGGCGACGGTTTCGCCTTCGCGGGCGGCCTGCTTCATCTGGGCGTAGATGACTTCGTAGTCGGCGGTCAGGATCTCGTCGAACAGTTCCGACTTGTCCGAGAAGCTGGCGAACACCGCGCCGGTCGACATGCCGGCGGCCTGGGCGATGTCACGGATCGTGGCGCCTTCGTAGCCGCGCTCGCTGAACAGGCGGCGGGCGGCCGACAGAACGCGTTCGCGGGTGCGCTGCTTGGCCAGCGCGCGGCGGGTCAGCTTCACCGGGGTTTCAGAACCAGACTCGATGTTGACGGAAACAAAGCTCATGCGGCGGCCTCCAGGCGGGCGAGCGCGGCTTCGGCGCGCTTTTCAAATTCGATGCAGTACTCGTCGACGACGTTTTGCAGGACGTCGGCGTAGCGGCGGGCGAGATCGCGCCCGTCCTGGGCGGCGTCTCGAAGGTCGGTAATCAGTTGGCGGACTTCCGCGAGGGCTTCTTCCCTCTCGGTCCCGTCGGAACGGGCCGCGGCGAGCCGGGCGCTCTGCGACATGACTTCTCTCTCCAGGCCGGCCGCGGGGAACAAACTGCGCTGAACGATCCGCGGCTTGGCGTTGATCATGTTCAACGAACGCGCACTGTGAATTCAGGTGGGGCCGTCTACCCTTGTGTGCAAGGGAGTTCAACCCACAAAACGTACCAAAATCGATCAACCTTGGCTGAAAATCGTTCTATGGTAGCGCTGCTCATCCGTCGATGCGGCAAATGCGCTCAACGAACACACTCGGCGAACATGTTTTGCGATTTTGAGGCGAGCGGGGCGGCGCTGGCGTTCGCTAAACGGGCGGGCTCGCCAATTTCATCTTAGAGGATGACGGCCGCCGAAAAGCGCTCACGCTTTCGGCTGTCACCCTCTAGGTTGCCGGTCATGGCCAACCTGTTCCAAATCGCCATCCCCGTCGCCCTGTTCGCCGTGCTGGCGACGCTGTGCGTGGGGATCTACGCCCTCTTTCGCGGCGGCGACTTCGGCCGCTCCTATTCCAACCGGCTGATGCGCCTGCGCGTGGTGCTGCAGTTCGTCGCCGTGCTGGTTCTTGTGGCGGCCTTCTGGTGGAGCCACCGGTAAAGCTCTAGCCGGCTGATTTTGCAGCTTTGTTTCAGGAGGTAACGGCGTGGTCGTGCTCAACCGCATCTATACGCGCACGGGCGACAAGGGCTCGACGCGCCTGTCGACCGGCGAGCCGGTCAGCAAGGCCTCCCTGCGGGTCGAGGCCTATGGCGGCGTCGACGAGACCAACGCCTTCATCGGCGTGGCCCGCCAGCACGCCGGCGGCGATCCCGACCTCGACGCCATGCTCGAGCGGATCCAGAACGACCTCTTCGACCTGGGCGCGGATCTGGCCACCCCCGAGCAGAACGAAAAGCCCGAGTGGGAGCCGCTGCGCGTGGTCGAGGCCCAGGTCGCGCGCCTGGAGGCCGAGATCGACCTGATCAACGAACGCCTCTCGCCGCTGACCTCGTTCGTGCTGCCGGCCGGTTCGTCGCTGTCGGCCGCCCTGCACGTGGCCCGCACCGTCTGCCGCCGGGCCGAGCGGACCTGCGTGGCCCTGGCCGCGACGGAAGGCGAGATCGTCGGGGCGCCGGCGCTTAAATATCTCAACCGCTTGTCGGACCTCTTGTTCGTGGCCGCGCGGCGCGCCAACTCCGACGGCGCGAGCGACGTGCTGTGGAAGCCCGGCGCGACGCGATAGGATCTCTTCGATGCGCATCGGTCTTCTGGAGACGGGCGAGCCGCCCGAAAGCCTGATTTCGGACTACGGCCGCTACGGCGGCATGTTCCAGCGCCTGCTGGGGCCGGGCCACGACTACGCGACCTTCGACGTCCAGGCCGGCGTGCTGCCCAAGGCGATCGACGCCTGCGACGCCTATGTCGTCACCGGCAGTTCGGCGGGGGTCTATGACGACCTGCCGTGGATCGACCCGCTGAAGGGGTTCCTGGCCAGCGCCCGCGACCAGGTTCCTCTGGTCGGGGTGTGTTTCGGCCACCAGGTGATGGCCGAGGCCTTCGGCGGCAGCGCGGTGAAGTCCGACAAGGGCTGGGGCATCGGCCTGCAGAGCTATTCGGTCTCGCGGGCGGCGCCCTGGATGGACGACGCGGCCCATGTCAGCGCGCCAGGCTCGCACCAGGACCAGGTCGTGGCCCTGGCGCCGGGCGGCCAGGTGCTGGCCGGCAGCGACTTCACGCCGTTCGGCGTGCTGGCCTATGGCGACAAGGCCATCTCGATGCAGTTCCATCCGGAGTTCGATCCGGCCTACGCCACGGCGCTGATCGAAAGCCGGCGGGGCACGCGCTTTTCCGAAGAACAGGCCGACGCGGCCGTGGCCTCGCTGGCCGCGCCCAACGACAGCAACCGCATCGCCGGCTGGATCGACAGCTTCTTACGGGAAGCAACCAAGGCCTGACTTGGCCGTTGCGGCTGGGCAAGCGGGAGAACAACGCCATGCGTCTCGCCACCGTGATGCTCGCCGCCGGTCTCACCCTCGCGGGCGGCGCCGTGATCGCCATGACCCAGGGCGCGGCCGGTCCCGCGCCCGCCGCGCCGCCGGTCGAGGGCCTGAAGACCGTCGCCAGCTTCCAGTCGATCAAGGATCCGGCCGCCCGTTCGGTCGCCCTGTTCACCGAGGCGGGCAAGGTGATCCAGAGCCCGCGCTGCCTGAACTGCCACCCGGCGACCCGGGCGCCGACCCAGGGCGACGACCTGCATCCGCACAATCCGCCGATGGTCGCCGGCCAGAGCGGCCATGGGCCTGCCGGCATGCCCTGCCTGTCCTGCCACGGCCCGGCCAATGTCAGGACCTTCGGCCAGCAGGTCAAAAGCATCCCCGGCGATCCGCACTGGGCGCTGGCCCCGGCCGAGATGGCCTGGCAGGGCAAGTCGCTGGGAGCGATCTGCGCCCAGCTGAAGGATCCGGCCCGCAACGGCGGCAAGACCCTGGCCCAGATCCACGAGCACATGGCCCGCGACCACCTGGTCGGCTGGGGCTGGAATCCCGGCGAGGGCCGCAAGGCCGCCCCCGGCACGCAGGCTCAGTTCGGCGAGATCATCAAGGCCTGGATCGACACCGGGGCCAAGTGCCCTAAGGCTTGACCGGCGAAGCCTCGGCAGCCCTCTCCACCATCAGGAGAGGGCGGACGAAGAAGGTCGGGCGCGGCAAGGGATCGCGATAGCCCCTGCAGCAGGGCGGCGGGGGCGGGGTGTGCAGCGCCAGCACAGTCCAGCCGCCGGGCGGGCGCGCCGCGGCGGCGTGGAAGACGATGGTCGGCAGGGCGTAAGGGGGGCGCGTCGTGCCGCAGTGCCACACGGGGACGGTCTCGCCGCGAACGGTCACGGGACCCGTCGAGGACACCATGGGCGGCGTGAACTTGCTGTTGCCCGGCAGGGCGCCGGCGCCCATCGTCAGCTTGAAGGCCTTGGGCAGCCCTCGGCAGAAAGCCTGGTCGAGCACCGGCGCGGTCGGCGCCTCCTTGGCGAAGACCAGGCGCTCGACGACGCCCGTCTCGTCCGAGTACTCGCAATGGGCCGCCTGGTCCCCCGGCTGGCCCGGCAGCGCGCCGAGGCCGACGCCGCTGAGCGTCGTGCCGGCGCCGGCGGCCGGACATGAAAAGCCGCTGGCCTTGTGGATCAGCTTGCCGTCTGCGGCGGCGAAGACCGCCTGCGCCTCGGGCGTCGCCCGGGCGAGGACGGCGGCGACATCGACGCTCGGCGTCGGTTGTGCCAGGGCCGGGAAGGCGACGGCTGTCAGCAGGGCAGGCAGGGCGGCACGCGTGAACATGGCCGCATAGGTCCATAAGCTCAACCATAAGGCAAGGTCGCCTTCCGCCTTCGCCCTCTGGACAATCCGCAATCGGCCTGACCAATATCCCGGCAAATGACAACGTTGGCATTACCAGCGTTGCGGAACAGGGAGAGGTGGATGCGGCGGGTGTTCGAGCGCGTTCTGGCGGCCGCGGCCGTGCTGGTCATGGCCGCCTCGGCGGCGCAGGCGGGACCGACCCTGACACGGGCCGACCGGCGCGACGGCCAGGACCTGTCGGGAACCTGGAACTACTCGGTCGACCCCTATCGCGACGGGATCGCCGGCTTCCACCGCGGCCCGCCCGGCGTCGGCCACCGCCGCTACGACGACAGCGACGTCGAGCAGGTCACCCGCGCCGATCCCAAGGCGCTCTACGAATACGACATGCAGCGCTCGCCGACCGCGACCCTGCCGGCCTCGTGGCTGACCCACGCGCCGGAGATGCGCCATTACCAGGGCCTCGTCTGGTACCAGCGACGGTTCGAGACGCCGGCGCTGAAGCCCGGCCAGCGGGCCTTCCTGCGCTTCGAGGCCGCCAACTACACCGCCAAGGTCTATCTGAACGGCCAGGCCGCGGGCGAGCACGAGGGTGGCTTCACGCCGTTCTCGCTGGAGGTGACCAGGCTGCTGCGCGCCGGCCAGAACCAGGTGACGGTCGGCGTCGACTCCACCCCCGCCGTCGACGGCGCGCCGCCGCCGGTCACCGACTGGGAGAACTACGGCGGGATCACCCGGCCCGTGCGGCTGGTGATCACGCCCGAGACCTTCGTCGACGAGGCCTGGGTGCGCCTGACCCGCGACGGCAAGGCGATCGCCGCCGACGTGCGGCTCGACGGCCCGGCGGCGGCCGGCGCGGCGGTCAGCGTCAAGGTCGCCGGGCTGAACCTGACCCTCTCCGGCCAGGCCGGTTCCGACGGCGTGGCCAGGCTTTCGGCTCCCGCGCCCAAGGGCCTCAAACGCTGGGCGCCCGGCGCGCCGGCGCTCTACGACGTGCGTGTCGAGGCCGGCGGCGACGTGCTGACCGACCGCGTCGGCTTCCGCACGGTCGAGGTGCGCGGCGGCGAGATCCTGGTCAACGGCAAGCCGGTGTTCCTGCGCGGCATCTGCCTGCACGAGGAGGAGCTGGGCGAGAACCCGGCCCGCACGATCACCGACGCCTCCGCCCACGCCCTGCTGGCCGAGGCCCGCGATGGTTTGCACGCCAACTTCGTGCGCCTGGCCCACTATCCGCACGCCGAGGTGACCACGCGCCTGGCCGACGAGATGGGCCTGCTGGTCTGGAGCGAGATCCCGATCTACTGGCTGGTCGACTTCGGCAACGCCCGCACCCTGAAGCTGGCGCGCGACATGCTGGCCGACTCCATCCGCCGGGATCGCAACCGCGCCTCGATCGTGCTGTGGAGCGTGGCCAACGAGACCCCGATCAGCGACGCCCGCAACGCCTTCCTGGGAACCCTGGCCGACGACGTCCGCGCGCTGGACGACACCCGCCTGGTCACCGCCGCCCTGCTGGCCGACCGCAAGGTCGAAGGCGGCAAGCAGGTGATGGGCATCGGCGACCCCCTGGCCGCCAAGCTCGACGTGCTGGCGGTCAACACCTATGCCGGCTGGTATTCCGACGACAGCCTGGACGCGGTGGCCAAGATCGCCTGGCGGCCGACCGACAAGCCGATGGTGTTCTCCGAGTTCGGCGCCGACGCCCTGGCCGGGTTCAGCGACCCGGCCCTGATGCGCAAGTTCTCCGAGGACTTCCAGGCCCGCTACTATGTCCAGACCCTGGCCATGGCGGCCAACGCGCCGTCCCTGCGGGGCATGTCGCCCTGGATCCTCAAGGACTTCCGCTCGCCCCGCCGCCAGCACCCGGTCTACCAGCAAGGCTGGAACCGCAAGGGCCTGATCTCGCCCACCGGCCGGCGCAAGGCCGCCTTCAAGGTGCTGGCGGATTATTACGAGAAGCTGGCGGGAGAGGGGCGGTAGATTTCTCTCTTAGATTGCAGACATCCGCGCGTCTGTCGTCTAGGAAGCATGTGGTCGCAAAGGGGGCTGCGAGGGCATGCTGGTTGGTCGTGAACGCATCGGGTCGGGCCGTCGTCTGAGCGGTGTGGTCGCATTGCTCGCGGCCATCGCCGCGATGGCGTCGTACACGCCGGCCGCGATGGCCTCGCCGGTCGTGGGGCCCGAGGCCGCGGTCGCGGTGGCCATCGGCGACCAGCCGCTGGATCCGGACCAGCTGACCCTGGCGCGCGACGTGGTCAGGGCTATGGACTTCGACACCAGCATCGGCGGAGCGCTCGACACCATCTATGGCCCCATGCGGGCGCAGGTGATGCGCGAGGTCTCGCCCGACGGCAAGGTCACGCCCAATCCCGTGTTCGTCGCGGCTGTCGACGAGGCGCTGTTGGGCGGCAAGACGGCCCTCAAGGCCAAGGTGCTGGACGGACTGACCCGCTACTATGCCGCCAGCCTCGAAGCCCAATCGCTGCGTGACCTCGCCGCCTTCCTGCGCACGCCCCTGGGCCAGAAGTTCATCAAGTCGCCCGACCAGTTGACGCAGGCCGATCGGCGCGAGGTCAACATCCTCGGCGACAGCAAGCCCTTCATCGATCAGTTGGCCGGCGTCGGCCCCGGCAGCAGCAAGGTCGTGCTCGCCGTCTTGCAGCGGCATGGCGACAGTGACGTCATCATCGCCGACTTCAACGTCCGCCTTTGCGCGGGGGTGAAGGCGCGGGGCCTGACGAAGACCTGCTAGGTCGCAAGGCTCAGAGCCTCGCCGCCAGGGCCGTCATCTGGTCGGCGGCGACGCCCCAGCCTTCATGGAAGCCCATCTGCTCGTGCATGGCCTTGTCCTCGGCCGACCAGTGGCGGGCGATGGCGGTGTAGCGGGTCTGGCCGTCGCCCAGGTCCTCGAAGCGGACGATGCCGACCATGAACGGCTTGTCGGACGGAACCCAGGCGCTGGTGAAGGCGTCGGTGAAGACGATCAGCTGGTTCTCGACGACCTCCAGATAGACGCCGCGGTTGGGCATCTCCTCGCCGTTCGGACCGCTCATGACGATCAGGCTGGAGCCGCCGGTGCGCACGTCCATCTCGGCGTGGCTGACGCGCCAGGGCGGGGGGCAGAACCATTCGGGCAGCAGCTCGGGCGTGGTCCAGCACTTGAAGAGCTTTTCGGCCGGCTGGTCGATGATCCGGGTCAGGACCAGTTCGTGCGCGGCGGTCGGGGCGGCGGCGGGGGCGGCGTCGAGGGCCATGGCGTCTTCTCCGTATCGTTGGAAGCAGTGTTCGGCCCAAGGACGACCGGCGTCGACCCGTCCCGACACGCCCCTGCTGATTTTTCGCAAGCCGGTTGACCGGCCCGGTCGCCGGGGCCACTGTGCCGGAAATTCAAACAAACGTTTAGGGAGCGCGCCGTGAGCCTCTTCGACCTGTCCGGCAAGGTGGCCGTCATCACCGGATCCTCGCGCGGGATCGGCAAGGCCATCGCCGAGCGCATGGCCGAACATGGGGCCAAGGTGGTGATCTCCTCGCGCAAGGCCGGCCCCTGCGAGGAGGTGGCGGCGGCGCTCAATGAGAAGCACGGCGCGGGAACCGCCATCGCCGTTGCGGCCAACATCGCCTCCAAGGAGGACCTGCAGCGCCTGGTCGACGAGGCCCGCGCCGCCTTCGGCCGCATCGACGTCTGCGTCTGCAACGCCGCCAGCAACCCCTATTACGGCCCGCTGGCCGGGATCAGCGACGACCAGTTCCGCAAGATCCTCGACAACAACATCATCAGCAATCACTGGCTGATCTCGATGGTCGCCCCGGAGATGCGCGAGCGGAAGGACGGCTCGATCGTCATCGTCAGCTCGATCGGCGGCCTGCGTGGCAACGCCATCATCGGGGCCTACAACATCTCCAAGGCGGCCGACTTCCAGCTGGCGCGCAACCTCGCCCACGAGTTCGGACCCGACAACGTGCGGGTCAACTGCATCGCCCCGGGCCTGATCAAGACCGATTTCGCCAAGGCCCTGTGGGACGATCCCAAGACCCTGGAACGCTCGACCGCCGGCGTGCCGCTGCGCCGAATCGGCGAGCCGGACGAGATCGCCGGGGCGGCGGTCTATCTCGCGTCAAGCGCGGGCAGCTTCATGACGGGGCAAGCTCTGGTGGTGGACGGCGGGGCGACCATCTGAGGCGTGCTCCACCGTCACGTGATAACGGCGGTTTTTGGTGCGGCCTAGGGACGCGCCCCGTCGGAAATTAACCGTCAGCGTAAGAGGTTGCCGCTAGGAAATACGGGTCAATCGAGGACCCGCCGCTTGAAGCGAATCCTGCCCCTGCTGCTCGCGCTTGTCGCCCTGGCCGGCGTGGCGCCGGCTATCGCCGCATCGCCCGATATCGGCGGCCAGGCGGGCAAGCTGCAGACGCTCTATCGCGAGATCGGCGTCCAGCGGGTCGGGCCCGCGCCGCACGCCAACGAGGATGTCGAGCGGGCGGGTCGCCGCGCCCTGCGCCAGCGGGGCGACACGCGGCTCTACGCCCTGTGGCGAGTGCTCTACGCCTACAAGAGCAATCACGTCGACCAGGCCTTCAAGGACTGGATCGCCACGGTGCGCGCCACGGCCCGCTCAGACGGCGACGCCGAGCTGACCACCCTGGCCGAGATGATGGAGGCCGCCTACGAGCTGGAGACCCGGGGACCGAGCGGCGTCGACGACGCCCGCTGGGCCAGGTTCCTGGAAGGCTCGGGCCGCGAGATCGGCCTGATGGCCGGGGTCGAGCGCATCCGCCTGCTGGCCCGCAGCGGCCGCTGGACCCAGGCCAGCCAGTTCGCCGGCGAGCTGTTCGAGGACCTGGAGGAGCGCGGCTCCATCGCCCGGCCGCTGCTGGCCGAGGCCCACCAGGTGCACTCCTACACGCTGTCGGAAATCGGCGACAAGGACGGCGCCCTGGACCACATGGCCGAGGCCGCGCGGCTGGACGAGCGCGACGCCTTCTACATGCGCAAGATCGAGCGACTGTACGACATCGCCTACACCGCCGCCGAGCTGGGCGAGATCCAGGCCGCCGAGCGGTTCGCCCAGATGCACCACCGGATGAGCGAGGCCACGGGCGACCAGGACCTGCTGACCTGGGACCAGAACCTGTGCGCGGTGATCGCCGACGCCCGCGACGACCCGCGGGCGGTTCTGCGCTGCCTGGTCGACGCCGGACCCGCCCTGGCCGCGCCGCGCGACCGGGTGTCGGTGTCGATGCTGCGCCTGCGGGCCAAGGCCCTGGCGCGCACCGGCTACGCGGCCCGGGCCCGCGCCGACCTGGCCGTGCTCGACCAGGCGCCGCCGCGCGCGGCGCGCCCCGATCCCATCGGCCGCCTGCTGGTCGAGGCCTACATCGCCAACGCCGAGGGGCGCGGCAAGGACGCCTTCGCCCTGTTCGACCGCTGGCGCGTCACCCACGCCCGCGAGGCCAGCGCCACCCAGGCCGCCACCGCCGCCCAGATCTCGTCGGCCCTGGAGGCCGAACTGCGGGCCAAGCGCAGCGAGAGCCGCCGCCTGACCGCCGAGGTCGAGCTGACCCGCCGCCTGGCCCAGGCCACCGGCGTCATCGCCGCCCTGATGGCCCTGCTGGTGGTCGGCGGGATCGCCTGGGCGGTCTACATGCGCCGGGCCCAGGCCAACCTTAAGGACGCCCGCGGCCGGGCCGAGGCGGCCAGCGACGCCAAGTCCTCGTTCCTGGCGGTGATGAGCCACGAGCTGCGTACGCCGCTGAACGGCATGCTGGGCATGGCCCAGGCCCTGCGCGCCGACGAGCTGGGCGCTGGCCAGCGCGAGCAGGTCGACCTGCTGATCGACTCCGGCGAGACCCTGCTGGTGCTGCTGAACGACATCCTCGACCTGTCGAAGATCGAGGCTGGCAAGCTGGACATCGCCCCGACGGCCGGCGACCTGGTCCAGACCGTCGGTCGCCTGGTCAACGGCTTCCAGCCGACCGCGCGCGAGAAGGGCATCGTCCTGTCGTTCAATGTCGACGGCGATCCGCCGCCGTGCCTGATGTTCGACGTGGTGCGGGTGCGCCAGTGCGTGGCCAACCTGGTGTCCAACGCCCTGAAGTTCACCAGCGAGGGCCGGGTCGAGGTGACCCTGGCCTGCGCGCTGGAGCCCAACAGCGGCCGCCAGGCCGTGCGCCTGACCGTCAGCGACACCGGCATCGGCATGAGTTCCGCCACGCTGGACAAGCTGTTCGGCGCCTTCACCCAGGCCGACGCCTCGACCACCCGCAACTACGGCGGCTCGGGTCTTGGGCTGAACATCACGCGCCGTCTGGCCGAGCTGATGGGCGGCTCGGTCAACGTGCGCAGCCGCGAGGGCGAGGGCTCGCTGTTCACCCTGCGGTTCCTGGCCGATGTCGTCGAGGCGCAGACCGCCCTTGTCGCGCCGGCCGCGGCGCCGGCGGCCGTTCTGGAACTGGACGCCCTGGCCTCGCTGAGCGGGCGACGGGTGCTGGTGGTCGACGACCACCCGGTCAACCGCCGGGTCATCCGCCTGTTCCTGGAACCGTTCGGCTGCGAACTGGTCGAGGTCGAGAACGGCCAGGAGGCCCTGGCCGCCGTCGAGGCCGAGGCCTTCGACATCGTGCTGATGGACGTCAACATGCCGGTGATGGACGGGCTGGAGGCCACCCGCCGCCTGCGCGCCGACCCGCGCTGGCGCAACCTGCCGATCGTCGCCCTGACCGCCGATGTGATGAGCACCCAGATCCGCACCTGCCTGGAGGCGGGCATGGACGCCCACGTCGCCAAGCCGATCGACATGCGCAACCTGCTGACCATCCTGGCCCAGGTGGTGGTCGCCGCGCAGACCCGGGCGTCGGTGCGGTCGAGGAAAGTCGCCTGGGCGCGGGCCTGACGAGGCGATCGCTTCTGGATCGCGCTATCCTCCTTCTGCGATAGTCGGGCGATCGAAGGGGGCGGTCGGATGATGATCCTGCTGGCGAGCCTTATGCTCGCGGGAGAGCCGCAAGGGCTGAAGCTGCTGACCGGCGAGGAACTCAAGGCGACGGTGGTCGGCGCGCGGTTCTCGTACGGCGGGGGCGAGGGCGACGAAAGTTTCGGGGCCGACGGCAGATACGTCCTGTTCCACCGCGCGCCCGTGGCGGGAGCCTATGTCGTCACGGATGATCAGGTGTGCGTCACCGGCTTCGACGAGCGTCGCTGCCGGCGGCTGCTGCGTGATCGCCAAGGCGGCTACGTCGTGGATTTCCTGTTGCCGGGCGGGCAGCGCGCCTTGCAACGCGTCTCGATCAGGCCGGACGGCTAGTCGATCTCGAAGGTGTCGGGCTGGCGCGGGGGCGCGGGCCGGGCGGCCGGCGGAGGAGCCGGCGGCGGCGTCGCGGCCTTGGGCTCGTGGGCCAGCAGGGCGTTGACGCGCTTGGACAGGTCGGCGGCGGTGAACGGCTTGACGATATAGCCGTTGGCGCCCTCGTTCAGGGCCAGTTTGACGGTGTCGATGTCGCCGCGGGCGGTGATCATCATCACCGGGGTGCGCAGCCTGCGATGCTTGCGCATCAGCCGCAGCACCTCCAGCCCGCTCATGCCGGGCATCTGGATGTCGAGCAGCACCAGGTCGGCGCGCGCGTGGCTGAGGGTCTCCAGGCCGATCGTCCCGTTGGGCGCGGCCGACACGCGGTGGCCCGACTGGCTCAGCACCAGGTCGACGAAGTCGCGGATCAGGGGATCGTCGTCGATCACCAGGACGGCGTGCGGCATCGGCGGGATTTCCAGAATCTACGCGTCGGGTACTCGACCAACTATAGCGCGCGTCGAGCCCCTGTCGCACCCCCGCGTGCGCCGCGCTTATTGTCGCGGTTTCAGCGGCACAGGCGATAGGGGCTGAGGTCCAGGTGCAGGTGGTCGGCGTGGGCGGCGTTGTAGTCGGGACCCAGCACCGCGCCGAACAGGTCGCAGGCTCCCGCCCGGGCGACGCGCAGGAAGCGGCCCTCGGGGCCGTCCTTGCGGAAGTCGCCGGCGATGGTCAGACGGCGGCCGTCCTTCAGGCGCACGCCCGAGACGTCCAGCGCCGAGGCGCTGGCGTGCTGGCTGGGCCGCTCGCCGGCGCGGCCGTAGATCGTCCGGCAGGCATAGGTTCCCAGGTGCTCGACCCGGACGAGGTCGTCGTCCAGCAGGCGCCGGGCGGCCGGTTCCAGCACCTGCCGCTCCCAGACCGCATAGCGCAGGGCCAGCGGACAGGTCATGATCGGCGCCGCGGGCGACAGGCGGCTTTGCGCGCGCACGGCGTCGCGCGTCGAGCAGAAGCCGTCCTCGCGAACGGGCTGGTCGACGAAGGCGACCCCGCCGGCGCGCAGGGCCGCGCGGCAGCCGGCCGGATCGGCGCCGATCCGCGCCAGCTTGCCCTTCGTGGCCAGGCCCAGCGGCTGATCGATGGAGAACGGCTTCCAGGCCAGGTCCTGCGGCGGCGCGATGCGGTCGACCAGCGCAAGCAGCAGAAGGCCGGCGAGGGCTGCGTCCAGCAGCAGGCCGCCGATCTCGGCCAGCGCCAGGGCCTGGGGCGAAGCGGGTTTCACGCAGACCGCAACGGCTGGGCGCGCCGTCCGGTTCGCCGCGACGGCTTGGCGAGCGGGGCGGAAACGGGCATGACCGCCTGCCCGGTCGGAAGCGGCCGCACCAGAGACCTTGGATGTCCGCCCACCGCACCGCCTTGCTCGACCGCGCCCTGCTGCCGCGTTTCGGCCTGCTGTGCCTGGGCATCTGGCTCAACGCCGCCGACACCCTGGTCACCGCCACCATCATGCCCAGCGTCGCCCGCGAGATCGGCGGCCACCAGTATTTCGGCTGGTCGGTGGCGGCCTATCTGATCGGCTCGATCGTGGCCGGAGCGTGCAGCGGCAAGCTCTCGCAGGGGCTTGGCCTGCGGCGCGCCACGGCCTTCGCCGGCGTGGTCTACGCGATCGGCTGCGCCATGAGCGCGCTGGCGCCGGACTTCGTCACCTTCGTCGCCGGCCGCCTGGTGCAGGGCCTGGGCGCGGGGGCGGTGGTGGCGCTGTGCTACGTGGCGATCACGGCCCTGTTTCCCGAAAGCCTGTGGCCGCGCGTCTATGGCGCGGTGGCCGGGGTGTGGGGCGGAGCCACCTTGCTGGGGCCGATGCTGGGCGGGGTGTTCGCCGCCGCCGGCTTCTGGCGCGGGGCGTTCTGGGCCTTCGTGATCCAGGGCGTGGTCTTTGTCGTCGCCGTGCTGGCCATGCTGCCGGGCGAGAAGCGGCAGGCGGGCGCGACCCGCATTCCCAGCCGCCAGCTGCTGCTGCTGGTCGTCGGCGTCGGCCTGATCGGCGCGGCCGGGGTCGTCGCCTCGCCCCCCGTCGCGGGCGTCTGCGCGCTCCTCGGCGTCGCGGCCATGGCGGCGATGCTGGCCGTCAACCACGCCTCGCCCGACCGCTTGCTGCCCCGCTCGGCCGCCGACCTGTCGACCGCCACCGGCCTTGGCCTCCTGACCATGTTCGCCTGCGAGGCCGCTGCCATCGGCTTCACCGTCTATGGACCCGCCTTCATCCAGGCTCGCCACGGCGCCTCGCCGCTGGTCGCCGGCTACGTCACCGGGGGCATAGCGGCGGGCTGGACCGTCTGCGCCATGCTGGTCGCGCGCCTGAAGGCCGAGCAAGAGCCCCTGGTCATCCGCGCCGGCGCCCTGGTGATCCTGGTCGGGGTGGCGCTCTCGGCCCTGGCCGTGACGCGCGGCGGCCTGTGGAGCACGGGCCTGTCGCTGCTGGCCGTCGGCTGCGGCTTTGGCCTGTGCTGGGCGTTCCTGGCCCGCCGCACCATCGCCGGCGCGCCGGTCGAGGAGCAGGCCCTGGCCTCGTCCGCCGTGCCGACCGTGCAACTGATCGGCGGCGCGGCCGGCTCGGCCGCCGCCGGGGCCATGGCCAACCTGCTCGGTTTTGGCCACGGCATCGACCCGACCGCCGCCTTCGCCCACGGTCCCTGGCTGTTCGCGGCGTTCACGCCCCTGGCGCTGGTGGGCTGCGCGGCGGCCTGGCGGCTGGCGCGCAGCTGACGCCTTGCGGTCAAGCTTTCCGGCGGCCACAACGCCAGGATGACCATCGATCACAGCTTCGCCGACGCCGTATCCGAAGACCGCCGCGCCCAGGTCGTTGAGCGCCTTGACGCCATCGCTCGCGAGGAAGGCGTGCGCATCCTGCTGGCCGTGGAGTCGGGAAGCCGTGCCTGGGGGTTCCACTCGCCCGACAGCGACTACGACGTGCGGTTCGTCTATTCCCGGCCGGTGGCCGACTATCTGACCCTGACCCCGTCGCGCGACGTCATCGAGCGCCCGATCGACGATGATCTCGACATCGGCGGCTGGGACGTGAGCAAGGCGCTGAAGCTGGTGGCGCGCGGAAACGCGGTGGTCTCCGAGTGGCTGTCCTCGCCCATTCTCTATGCCGAGGATCCGGAGTTCCGCCCGGTGTTCGAACCGATCGCCCGGGCTTGGCGCGATTTGCACGGTGATGTCGGCCACTATCACGGCCTGGCCCGCCGTCAGTGGGGCAGCTTCATCGAGGGCCGCGAAGAGGTTCGGCTGAAGAAGTATTTCTACGTCATCAGGCCGGCGGTGGCCCTGCAATGGCTGCGCGAGCATCCGGGCGACCGACCGCCAATGAGCCTGCCGCGCCTGCTCGATAGGGTGCGCCTGCCGGCCGAAACCGCCGAAGCCTTGGAGGACCTGCGCCGCCGCAAGCAGGCAGCCGGCGAGGCGGTCGGCGTGGGCGCGCGCATCCCGGCCATCGACGCCTATGTGCGCGAACAGATGATTTGGGTGGTGAGCGCCAAGCCTTCTTTCGCGCCGCGCGATCCGGCGCTCTGGGCGCGAACCGAGGACGCCTTCCGCGCTCTGGTCGGCTTCGACGGCTAGTCCGAGCCGCCCATCGCCAGCAGGATGGCGGGGTTCTGGGCGATCAGGATGACGCCGACGGCGCCCAGGGCGGTGTCGTCGCGCTCGTCGGATTCCGTGGCCGCGCCGGGGATCGGGACGACGATCGCGCCGTCGAGCTGTTGGCTGGCAGCGGCATCGAGGTCGGGGCGATGGCGCAGGATCTCGGCGCGCACCGTGTCGACGCCCACGGCCATCGGGGCCAGATCGATCTCGATGTCGGTCCCTACCGCGCGGTCGGCGGGGGTGAGGCCGGGCAGGTCGTTGGGGCCAAGGCGCAGGCACAGCTTGCCGCGGCGGTCGGCGCTGCGCGGGCGCACCGCCTGGATCGCCGTCCACGGGATGGTCCAGCCCAGCCCGCGGTCATAGACGCCGGCCTTGTCGACCCTTAGTTCGACGGCCGCGGGCTCCAGCGGCGGGCGCCGCCAGATCAGCCAGCCGAAGGCCAGGTTCAGGGCCATGGCGTAGATCACGCCCCAGAGGTCGCCGTACCACCAGGACTGGCCGGTCAGCAGCAGCGCGATCGCCAGGCCCGCGAAGGGAAGGCGGTGTTTCCAGCGGGCCTGGAACCGGGTCTTGCGGCTGGCCCGCCAGACGCCCGGCGCGGGCTGGTCGGGCGCATCCTCGCGCCGGCCCGCGATCCAGAAGGCCAGGGCCAGGCCGAAACCGGCGATCCACAGCGGCGGCTGCACCTCGGGCGAACCGCCCCAGACGCCCAGGGTCAGGCCGCCCCAGGCCGCCGTCGGCGCGATCTCGCGGCCAAGCTGCGCGGCGGACATGTGGACGCGGACGCCGTCGGCGACCTTGCGGAGCGGATTCATGCTCGCGAAGGTAGCGCTTGCCGCGCCGGACTCAAGCCTGCTCCAGCGCCGTGGCCTCGACCAGCCGGACAACGTCGCCCATGATCTGCGTGATGCGGAAGTCCTTGGGGGTGTAGATCCGCGCCACGCCCATCTGCTTGAGGATCAGGGCGTCGGCCTCGGGGATGATGCCGCCGGCCACCACGGGCACGTGCTCCAGTCCCTCGGCGCGCATCAGCCGCACGACCTCCTGCACCAAGTCGAGGTGCGAGCCCGACAGGATCGATAGGCCGACGACATGGGCGCGGCTCTCCTTGGCGCGACGGACGATCTCCTCCGGCGTCGAGCGGATGCCGTCATAGACCACCTCCATGCCGCAGGCCCGGGCGCGGGTGGCGATCTGCTCGGCGCCGTTGGAGTGGCCGTCCAGGCCCGGCTTGCCGACCAGATAGGTCAGGGTGCGGCCCAGCACCTGCGAGACCCGCTCGACCTCGGCCTTCACCGCCTCGACGTCCTCGGCCTCGCCGGTGGAGACGACGACGGCCACGCCCGTCGGGCCGCGATACTCGCCGAACACATCGCGCAGGGCGCCGGCCCATTCGCCGGTGGTGACCCCGGCCCGGGCGGCGGCGATCGAGGGCTCCATGATGTTGCGACCGTCGATCGCGGCGGCCTTCAGCTCGGCCAGCGCAGCCTCGACGGCGGCCGCATCGCGGTCCGCGCGCCAGGCCTGGATGCGGGCGACGACCTCGGCCTCCAGCTTCGGATCGACGGTCTCGATGCTGCCTTCGCCGGCCGACAGGGGCGAGGGCTCGCTGTCGGTCCAGCGGTTGACGCCGACCACGGTCAGCTCGCCGGTCTCGACGGCCCGCACGCGCCTGGCGTTCGAGCCCACCAGCTGCGCCTTCATGTAGTCGATGGCGCTGGCCGCCCCGCCCATCTCGTCGATCAGGGCCAGTTGCTCCAGCGCCCCCTTCGACAGCTCGGCGACCTTGGCCTCGACCACGTGGCTGCCGGCGAACAGGTCTTCGTATTCCAGCAGGTCGGTCTCGTAGGCCAGCACCTGTTGCAGCCGCAGCGACCACTGCTGGTCCCAGGGGCGCGGCAGGCCCAGCGCCTCGTTCCAGGCCGGCAGTTGCAGGGCGCGGCAGCGGGCGTCCTTGGAAAGCGTCACCGCCAGGGCCTCGATCAGGATGCGGTAGACGTTGTTCTCGGGCTGCGGCTCGGTGAGGCCCAGGCTGTTGACCTGCACGCCATAGCGGAAGCGGCGGGCCTTCTTGTCCTGCACGCCGTAGCGCTCCAGCAGGATCTGGTCCCACAGCTGGGTGAAGGCCCTCATCTTGCAGAGCTCGGTGACGAACCGCACCCCGGCGTTGACGAAGAAGCTGATCCGCGAGGCGACGATCTCAAAGTCTTCTTCCGGAACCTGGCCGCCGGCCCGGACGGTGTCGAGCACCGAGATGGCGGTCGCCAGGGCGAAGGCCAGCTCCTGCTCCGGTGTCGCGCCGGCCTCCTGCAGGTGGTAGCTGCAGACGTTCATCGGGTTCCATTTGGGAACCTCGCGATAGCACCAGGCGATCATGTCGCCGATCAGCCGCAGGCTCGGGCCCGGCGGGAAGATGTAGGTGCCGCGGGACAGGTATTCCTTGATCAGGTCGTTCTGGGTGGTGCCCTGAAGCAAGCGCCGATCGGCCCCCTGCTCGTCGGCCAGCGCCACGTACATCGCCAGCAGCCAGGCGGCCGGCGCGTTGATGGTCATGGAGGTGTTCATCTTCTCCAGCGGGATCTCGCTGAAGAGGGCGCGCATGTCGCCCAGGTGGCTGATCGGCACCCCCACCTTGCCGACCTCGCCGCGCGAAAGGATGTGGTCGGGGTCGTAGCCGGTCTGGGTGGGCAGGTCGAAGGCCACCGAAAGCCCGGTCTGGCCGCGCGCCAGATTCGAGCGATAGAGCGCGTTGGACTTTTGCGCCGTCGAGTGGCCGGCATAGGTGCGGAAGATCCACGGCGGATCGGGCGCGTGCTGATAGGCCTTGTCCGACATCCTCGCGCTCCCGGCGGTCTTTTATGATTATCGCGGGATGATGCGCCGGTGTTGGGTGCGGTGCAATATGGGGCTTCGCAGGTGCGTGATCCCCGCTGTGCGGGGCCCCCTCCGGCCCTTCGGGCCACCTCCCCCAGAGGGGGAGGATCTAAGCGCCCAGATGCTCCCCCTCTGGGGGAGCTGTCGCGGAGCGACTGAGGGGGCCGCCGCCAGGCGGCTATTCCCGGCTGAAGCTCTCCGGCACCTGCGGGTTCGCGCCCGCCTTGCCCCACAGCACGATCTCGTTGCCCCAGGGGTCGCGGAAGGCGTGGTTGTAGCCGTTGAACTCGGCCCAGTAGTGATCGCGCCACAGCAGGGTCGCGCCCAGGCTCTCGGCCGTGCCCAAAATCCGGTCGGCGCTGTCGTCGTCGCTGATCAGGATCCAGATGCGCGGCTTGCGGCCGTCGGTTGACAGGGTGCGCGGCTCGACCCCGGCGGGCTCCGGATGCGGGCGGGCGTTGGCGGCGTCGAAGATGCCAAGATGCAGGTTGCCGATCTGGCTGTCGGAGCCGTCGGGGTTCTTGAACTGACCGCCCGGGACCATGCGGTGATAGATCCCCTGCGGCCGGGCGTCGTTCTGCCAGCCGAACACCTTTGCATAGAACTCGCCGGCCTTGGCGGGGTCGTCGCTGGCCAGGTCGACGAAGATCAGGGTGTTGGTCACGGGGAAGTCCTCGTTCAGTCGAAGGCGATGGAAAGGGAGAGCTCGCGCCAGGCCTCGATGTCGGCCTTCAGGCCTTCGGCGGCGTAGGCGGCGTATTTCAGGGCGTCGTCGCCCAGCAGCAGGTGCAGGGGCGGGTTCTCGGCGTCGACGATCGCCAGCACCGCCAGCGCGGCCTTCTTCGGATCGCCGGGCTCGGATCCCGCATGGTCGGCCATGATCCGCTCGGCGTCGCGGGCCAGGCCCTCGTAGTCGGCGATCTTGTCGGCCACGATGGTCTTGGAGCCCTTGGCGAAGCTGGTGCGCAGGCCGCCCGGGGCGACGTTGACGACCTTGATCCCCAGTTCGGCGACCTCGGCCGCCAGGGTCTGGGTCAGGCCTTCCAGCGCCCACTTGCTGGCGCAGTAGACGCCGGTGCCGGCCCAGACGGCCAGGCCCGACACCGAGGTGATGTTGACGATCCGGCCCGAGCGCCGCGCCCGCATGGCCGGCAGCACGGCCTTGAGTACGGTCAGCGGCCCGAAGACGTTGGTCTCGAACTGGGCGCGCACCTCGTCGAGCGAGGCCTCTTCCACCGCGCCGACCAGGCCGTAGCCGGCGTTGTTGACCAGCACGTCGATCCGGCTGGTCAGGGCTTCAGCGGCCTTCACAGCCTCGACGACCGCGACCGGGTCGGTGACGTCCATCACCAGGCCATGGGCGCGGCCGGGCGCCAGGGCCTCGAAGGCGGCGACGTCGGCGAGTTTGCGCACCGTGCCGGCGACGACGTCGCCCCGCGCCAGGGCCGCCGCGGCGATCTCGCGCCCGAGCCCGCCGGACACGCCGGTGATCAGCCAGGTCTGGGTCATGTTCGCATTTCCTATTGCTCGTCATCCCGGCCGTAGCGCAGCGGAGAGCCGGGACCCAGGGGCGACAGCAGTGCGCCGGCTCCTGGGTCCCGGATAAGCCCTTCGGGCTTTCCGGGATGACGGCCTTTATTGCACTTCAGAACGGCGCGTCGCCCTTCACCCACAGGCGGTGCATGGTCCGGAAGTACTTCTTGTCGTCGTACAGGGTGCCGGTGTGCAGGGTGCAGCGGTTGTCCCACATCAGGATGTCGCCGACGCGCCACTTGTGGCGGTGGACGAAGCGCTCCTGCGTCATGAACTCCACCAGCTCGTCCAGCAGGGCCAGGCCTTCCGGGCCGGGCTTGCCGATCACCTCGGTCACCGTGCCGGTCGAGGGCCACAGCGCCTTGCGGCCGTCGGCCGGGTGAGTGCGGATCAGCGGGTGCTCGACGTCGGGATTGGCCGCCTCCATCTCGGGCGACAGGATCTGGGCCCCGAACTCGCGGGTGGCCATGAAGTGCTTGTAGCTGTGGTGCAGACGCAGCGGCAGCAGCTCGGCCTGCTTCTCGGCGCCCAGGGCCTCCCAGGCCGCGCAGCCGTCGGCCAGCAGGGTGTCGGAGCCTTCCTCCGGCGCCTCCACGCAGTAGAGCATGGTCAGCATGACGGGCTGGGGCTTGTAGCTGTAGTCGGTGTGCCAGCCGACGCCGTCGTTGTGAGCCCCGATCGGTTTTCCGTCGACCACGCGGTTGGAGAGGATGAAGATCTTCGGATAGCCGGGCAGGGTGAAGCGGGTCTGGGTGTGGTCCTCCGGATCGCCGAAGCGGCCGATGAAGGCCATCAGGTCGTCCGGGGTCATCTTCTGGTCGCGCACCAGCACCGCGCCATGGGCGTGGAAGGCGGCGACCACGCCGTCGAGCTCGGCGTCGGTGGCGGTCGGCAGGTCGACGCCGAGGATCTCCGCGCCGAAGTCGTCTTTCAGCGGCTTCCTGGCCAGGACGGGCGGGGCTTCGGCAAGCATGGGGTCGACCTTTGGTGACTGTCTGGCGATGAGCCTAGGCGGCTGAAAAATCACGGTCTTGCCTCAGCGCGCACTGTCTCTTGCCTGCCTCTCGTGCGCGTATGGTCAAAAGCGGCGTCCTTGCGCAGCGCGGCGACAGCAGCGCCCGATCGGCGGGCGACCGTGCGGCCCGGGCCTGCCGCTGACCAAGTTTTCGTGCGCGCTGGAGCAAGACCGGGGCCGGGCGCTGCGCCAGCCTTGAGGGGTCTTCTCCCAAAAGCGAGCGCCCGGCCGTGACCCTGTTCAGCGACGCCTTCTTCGACGGGCTGTCCAGCTCCACCCACGAGGTGGGCGCGGCCGAGACCCTGCCGCCGGCCTGCTACACCGACGCTGCGTTCTACGAGTTCGAGAAGGCCGCCCTGTTCGACCGCGAATGGCTGTGCGTGGGCCGCGTGGACCAGGTGCAGGAGCCCGGCGACTTCTTCACCACCGAGATCGTCGGCGAGCCGATCCTGGTCACCCGCAACCGGGCCGGCGAGATCAAGGCGATGTCGTCGGTGTGCCAGCACCGCGCCATGCTGGTGGCCGAGGGCAAGGGCAACGCCCGCGGCTTCGTCTGCCCCTATCACCACTGGGTCTATTCGCTGAACGGCGACCTGGTGAACGCCCCGGCCATGGACCGCACCTGCGGCTTCGACAAGAAGAAGATCAGCCTGCCGACCTTCAAGGTCGAGATCTGGCTGGGCTTCATCTTCGTCAATTTCGATGCGGACGCCGAGCCCCTGGCCCCGCGCCTGGCCGCCGTCGAGGCCGCCATCGCCAATTTCGACCTTACGACCGCCGAGGCGCTCGAACCGATGACCGGCCAGTTCGCCTGGAACTGGAAGGTGATGTTCGAGAACAACAACGACGGCTACCACGCCAGCAAGCTGCATCGCGGCGTGCTGCACGACTTCATCCCCAGCGAGCTGGCCAGCTTCCCCGAGGCCGCGCCCGGCGACGCGGGCTTCCTGCGCTACAACGGCACCCTGCACCCGGACGCCAGCTTCAACCCGACCCAGAAGGCGGTGCTGCCGATCTTCCCCAAGTTGTCGGACGAGGACCGCGGCCGGGCGACCTTCGCCAACATCCCGCCGACCCTGTCGCTCGTCATGACCAGCGACATGGTCATCTACCTGATCCTGCGCCCCACGGGGCCTGAGACCATGGCCCAGGACACCGGCATCCTGGTCGCCCCCGGCGCGCGTGACAGCTACGGCTTCAAGGAGCGGCTGGAGATGATCATGACCTCGGCCGGCCAGATCATCGCCCAGGACATGCATGTCGACGAGCTGGTCCAGAAGGGCCTGCGCTCGCGCTTCGCCATCCGCGGCCGCTACTCCTGGCAGGAGGGGGCGCAGGTGCAGTTCAACCGCTGGCTCGCCCCGCGCTACCAGGCCCAGTGGGCGCGGATGAAGGGGCCTGAGACCCCCGCCGCTCCGGTGGAGGCCGCCTGAGATGACCTCGCGCCTTCCCGTCGTCTTCTTCGGTCACGGCAGCCCGATGATCGCGCTGGAGACCAACGACACCACCAAGACCTGGCGCGCCATGGCCGAGGAGATCGAGGCCGCGCACGGCAAGCCCAAGGCCATCCTCTGCGTCTCGGCTCACTGGATCACCCGGGGCGTTGGCGTCACGGCCATGAGCCATCCGCGCACCATCCACGACTTCGGCGCCTCGTTCCCGCGCGCCCTGTTCGAGGTGCAGTACCCCGCGCCCGGCTCGCCGGAGCTGGCGGCCCGCGTGCGCGACCTGCTGTCGCCCGAGATCCCGGTGGTGCTGGACGAGCGCCAGTGGGGCCTGGACCACGGAACCTGGTCGGTGCTGTGCAAGGCGTATCCCGACGCCGACGTGCCGGTGATCCAGCTGTCGATGGACGGCACGAAGTCGCCCGACTGGCACTACGAGATGGGCAGGCGCCTGGCGCCGCTGCGTGACGAGGGCGTGCTGATCGTCGGCACCGGCAACATCGTCCACAACCTGCCGGCCATGGACTGGGGCGACCGGCATTGCGCGCCCTACGACTGGTCGCAGCGCTTCAACGAGGCGATCAAGGCGGCGATCGCGGATGATCAGCCGCTGACCGCCGTCGAATTCGAGAAGCTGGGCGAAGACGCTCGGCGGTCCGTGCCGACCCCCGACCATTACTGGCCGCTGCTCTACGTGCTGGGTGCGCGCCTGCCCGGCGACGTCGCCCGCTTTTGCCCCGACCACATCGAGCATGGCTCGCTGAGCATGACCAGCGTCACGCTGGCTGCCGCCTGAGAGGACACTTCCGATGCCCTTCATCTGCGAACCCAGCCAGGTCCGCCCCGACGTCGCGCCCGGCGCCCTGCACCACCTGAAGGCTACGCCCGAGACCATCCACTGGGGCTATTTCGATCCGTCGATCAAGCCGGCCCTGCGCATCAAGAGCGGCGACCTGATCCAGGCCGAGGCCATCACCCACCACGCCGGCGACGCCCCCGAGCTGATGATGGACGAGGCGGTCACGCGCATCTTCACCGAAGTGCCGGAGGACGACCGCAATCCCGGCGTCCACATCATGACCGGGCCGATCTATGTCGAGGACGCCAAGCCCGGCGACGTGCTGGAGGTGCGCTATCTGCGCATGGTTCCGCGCAACCGCTACGGCTCCAACCTCGCGGCCAACTGGGGCTATCTCTACAAGGAGTTCGGCGAGAAGGAGCGGGTGACGATCTACGAGCTGGACGCCGACTTCAACACCGCCAGCGCCCTCTACGCCTACGACTTTCCGGGCAAGTACCTGACGCCGGGCACGATCACCAACTGCCCCGAATGCGACCGCCAGAGCGCGCTGCCGGGCGTGCGCATCCCGGCCCGGCCGCACCTGGGCACCGCCGGCGTCGCGCCGGCCGTCGACGGTCGCGTCAGCACCATCCCGCCCGGCCTGCACGGCGGCAATATCGACAACTGGCGCATCGGCGCGGGGGCGACGATGTACTATCCCGTGCAGGTGGAGGGCGGGCTCTTCTCCATCGGAGATCCCCACGTCAGCCAGGGCGATGGCGAACTTTCAGGCACCGCGATCGAAAGTTCGCTCAACGTGCTGATGCAGATCGTGCTGCGGAAGGATTTCGAGACCCCCGGGCCTTTGCTGGAGACCCCCAAGTGGTGGATCGTCCACGGGTTCGACGAGGACCTCAACGTGGCCATGAAGCAAGCCTCCCTCAACATGCTGAGCCTGCTGTCCGACCACGTGGGGCTGAGCAAGAACGACGCCTACTCGCTGATGAGCGTGGCCTCCGACTTCGGCGTCACCCAGGTGGTCGACGGCAAGCAGGGCTGCCACGTGCGCATCCCGCGCGACATCTTCCCGACCAAGGCCTGATCCGCCTTGCGGGCCTGGTCGTTCAGCACCGACAGCTATCCCCGGGCCGAGCGTTCGGACGCCTGGCGCGAGGCCATGTCGCGCCTGGGTCTGCCGGTCGAGGGGCTGTCGGAGCTGGAGCCCGCCTCGACCTCGGTGGTCTGCCTGACCAGCCCGCTGGGCATCGAGTTCGCCTTGGTCAACGCCGGGGCCCAGACCATCTCGGGCCGCCTGACCAACCAGCCGGCGGCGGTGTGGATGGCCGTGCTGCTGGACGGCCAGGCGGCGGTGGTCAGCGACGACCTGGCCGAAGACCTGACGGTGGGCGACATCGCCTTCGGCCCCACCGGCCAGGCCGCCGCCCTGCGCCTTTCCACCCGCTGCCGGCTGATGTTCGTCCGGGCGCCGCGCGTCGCTTTGAACCATCGCCTGGTCGCGCCGCGCGCCCTTCGGGTCGGCCGGCTGCGCGGCGAGGGCGGGGTCAAGCACATCCTGTCGGGCCTGCTGCGCTCGACCGCCGACTCGCTGGAGGACCTCACCGTCGACCAGCTGCGCCCCGTCGAACTGGCCCTGGCCGAGTTCCTGGGCCTGTGCCTGCTGGAAGCCGGCGAGGAGCGCGGCGCGGCCTGGCCGACCGACGCCCGCAGCGCCCACCTGCAGCGCCTGCGCCAGACCATCGAGACCCTGCTGCCCGACCCCAACCTGACCATCCGCCGGGTGGCCGACGAGGAGGGCGTCTCGCCGCGCTACGTGCAGAAGCTGTTCGAGGGCGTCGAGGAGACCTTCAGCCACTACCTGCGCACCCGACGCCTCGAGCGCTGCCGCAACGACTTGGCCAGCCCGCAGTTCGCGCGCCTGTCGATCTCGGAGATCTGCTTTCGCTGGGGCTTCAACGGTAGCGCCCATTTCAGCCGCGCCTTCCGCGACCAGTACGGCTGCTCGCCTCGGGATTTCCGCCGCAGCGTGCGGGACGAGGAGCGGGTGGCGGCCTGAGGGGCCTCGCTACTCGGCACCACTCGTTGTCATCCCGGCCGCAGCGAAGCGGAGCGCCGGGATCTCCCACGGTTGCCGATCTTGCTGACGTGGGAGATCCCGGCTCTACGGGCCGCTAAGGCGGCCCTCCGGCCGGGATGACAGTGGAGGGAAGGGGAAATTTGTTTTCCTTAATCCCGTTGCCTCCTTCCCCGGCCGCCCCTAGCGTCCCCCACAACAACGGGGGAGGGCGGCCGATGAAGGCGCTGCTGGCGATCGTCATGAGCCTGGCGTGCGGGATCACCGCCGCCAACGCCGCCCAATGGCCGAACGGCGCCAAGGCGGCCGTGGCCCTGACCTATGACGACGCCCTGGCGTCGCAGCTCGACAACGCCGTCCCGGCGCTGGATGCGGCGGGCCTCAAGGGCAGCTTCTTCCTGTCGGGCGTGAAGGCGGCCGACATCCCGCGCTGGCGCGCCGTCGCCGCCGGCGGCCACGAGCTGGCCAACCACACGATCTTCCACGCCTGCCCGGCCGCCAGCTTTCCGGCCGATCCGCGCTACGTGGCCGAGGCCTACACCCCCGCCAGCCTGCTCAAGGAGATCGAGCAGCAGAACGTCCTGCTGACCGCCATCGACGGCAAGGCCCGCCACGGCTTCGCCACGCCCTGCGGGGCCAGCAAGGCCGGCGGGGTCGATTATCTGGAGGCGCTGCGGGCCTCAGGCCTGGTGACCTATGCGCGCGGCGTGGTGACGACGCCGGAGGATCTGGCCGGCGCGAAGATCGACCCGATGCACGTGCCCTCGCGCGGCTTTCCCGAAGGCGTCACCGGCGCCCAGCTGATCGACTTCGCCAAGAGCGCCGCGGCCGGCGGCGGCGCAGCGGTGTTCCTGTTCCACGGCGTGGGCGGGGATTACCTGCAGGTGTCGAACCCGGCGCACCAGGAACTGCTGGCCTGGCTGAAGGCGCATCCGAAAGAGGTCTGGGTCGCGCCGCTGCAGGAGGTCATGGACTGGGCGGCGGCGCATCCTTGATGGGGTCTTCCCCCGCCACCCCAAAGCGCGTCATCCCGGCCGTAGCGTAGCGAAGAGCCGGGACCCAGGAGACTGGGCGCGATGGCGGGGTTCTCCGCCAGGGCGGTCGTCGGCGCTGTGCGGCGGCCCCTGGGTCCCGGATAAGCGCTGCGCGCTTTGCGGGATGACGATGAAGGGGGTGTAAGAGGACCTTACCCGCCCTTCGCCCGCGCCAGCCGCTCCACCGCCGCGTCCAGCACGTCGTCGCCCTTGGCGAAGCACAGCCGCAGCACGCTGGTCACCGGATCCTCCGCGTAGAAGGCCGACACCGGAATGGCCGCAACGCCATGCTCGCGCACCGCCCGCAGGGCGAAGGCGCGGTCGGGCTCGTCAATGCCCGAGGCGGCCAGGTCGACATTGAGGAAGTAGGTGCCGCCGCTGCCCAGCACGGTGAAACCCGCGCCCCGCAGGCCCGTCGCCAGCCGGTCGCGCGAGCGCTGCAGGCCGGCGGGCATGGCCTCGAACCAGTCGCCCGGCTCGTCCAGCCCGAAGGCGACGGCGGCCTGCAGGTTGGGCGGGGTGGTGAAGGTCAGGAACTGGTGGGCGCCGGCCAGCGCGCGGGCCAGGGGCGGGGAGGCGCACAGGAAGCCGACCTTCCAGCCTGTCATGCCGAACATCTTGCCGGCCGAGCCGATCTTGACCGTCCGCTCGCGCATGCCGGGGAAATTCATCAGCGGCCGGTGGATCCGGCCGTCGAAGACCACGGCCTCCCACACCTCGTCGCAGACGGCGGTGACGTCGAAGCGCACGCAGAACTGCGCCAGCAGGGCCAGGTCCTCGTCGGGCATGACGACGCCGGCCGGGTTCAGCGGGCTGTTGAGCACCACGAGTTTGGTCTTGTCGCTGAAGGCGGCTTCCAGCATCGCCTGGTCGAACCGCCAGTGCGGCGGCGTCAGGCGCGCCAGGCGCGGGATCCCGCCCGCGCGCCGCACCATCGGCAGATAGGCGTCGTAGAGCGGCTGGAACAGCACCACCTCGTCGCCGGGCGAGATCAAGCTGAGGAAGGCCGCCGCCAGCGCCTCGGTCGCGCCCGAGGTGACGATGATCTCGCGGTCGGGATCCAGATCCAGCCCCTGCTTGCGGCCGTAGTGGCCGGCCACCGCCTGGCGCAGCTGCGGCAGGCCGCGCATCGGCGGATACTGGTTGGAGCCCTCGATCAGCGCCTGCCCGGCCTTGCGCCGCAGGGCGATCGGTCCCTGGTCGTCCGGGAAGCCCTGACCCATGTTGATCGCCCCCAGCTCACGGGCGAGACCGCTCATCTCCTCGAACACGGTGACGGGCAGGTCGGCGAAGACGGGGTGGACCATGGGGCGCTCGTGATGTGGGCGGCGACCTTGGCGCGGGCGGACGCGAGAGCCAAGACCTTCCGCCGTGCCGCCCCCTCAGTCGCTCCGCGACAGCTCCCCCAGAGGGGGAGCATCTGCAGCGATAGATCCTCCCCCTCTAGGGGAGGTGGCCCGGAGGGCCGGAGGGGGTCCCCGCAGGCCCAAGGCAACCTCTGCCGCACTCCGCGCATTTCCCTCACCGCCAAGGGCTGCAGGAGGAAGACGGCATGAACGGCGTGGGTTTCATCGGCGCGATCATCATCGGTATCTTCGCCGGATGGCTGGCCGAGAAGATCATGAAGCGCGACCACGGGCTGCTGACCAATCTGGTCGTGGGTCTGGTCGGGTCGCTGATCGGCGCCTTCCTGGCCAGCATGCTGGGCCTGGGGGCGACCGGCTGGATCGGCAGCCTGGTGGTTTCGACCGTCGGCGCGGTGGTGCTGCTGGCCCTGCTGGGCCTGTTCCGCCGACGCGCCTGATGCAGCGGCTGCTGGTCGTCGCCGCGAGCGCGGCGGCGCTGAGCCTGGCGGCCTGCGGCGAGCGGGCCGACCTCGACGTGGCCGCCGGCACCGGCGCGAACCCGCAGTTGCCGGCGCCGAAGAAGACGCTGCTGCCGACGGTCAACATCGCGCCCGCCAGGGGCTGGCCGGCCGGCGGCGCGCCGCGGCCGGCCGAAGGGCTGGTCGTGCAGGCCTTTGCCGACAAGCTGGATCATCCGCGCTGGATTCACGTGCTGCCCAACGGCGACGTGCTGGTGGCCGAGACCAACGCCCCGCCCAAGCCCGAGGACGGCAAGGGCCTGAAGGCCAAGATCCAGGGGATGGTGATGAAGCGCGCGGGCGCGGCGACCAAGAGCGCCAACCGCATCACCCTGTTGCGCGACACCGACGGCGACGGCGTCGCCGACCTGCGCTCGACCTTCCTGTCGGGGCTGAACTCGCCGTTCGGCATGGCCCTGGTGGGCGAGACCTTCTACGTGGCCGACACCGACGCGGTGCTGGCCTTTCCGTACAAGGAGGGCGAGACCGCCATCACCGCGCCGCGCCGGCGGGTGACCGACCTGCCGGCCGGGCCGCGCAACCACCACTGGACCAAGAGCCTGATCGCCAGCCGCGACGGGACGCGCCTCTACGCCACGGTCGGCTCCAACAGCAATGTCGGCGAGAACGGCCTGGCGGAAGAAGAGGGCAGGGCCGCCATCTGGGAAATCGATGTGGCCACCGGCGCCAAGCGGCTGTTCGCCACCGGCCTGCGCAATCCCAACGGCATGGACTGGGAGCCGACCTCCGGCGCGCTTTGGACGGTGGTCAACGAGCGCGACGAGATCGGCAGCGACCTGGTGCCCGACTACATGACCTCGGTGAAGGACGGCGGGTTCTACGGCTGGCCCTACAGCTATTACGGCCAGCACGTGGACGCGCGGGTCAAGCCGCAGCGGCCGGACCTGGTGGCCCGGGCGATCAAGCCCGACTATGCGCTGGGGCCGCACACCGCCTCGCTGGGCCTGGCCTTCGACGGCGGCTCGGCCCTGCTTGGGCCGTCGCGCGGCGGGGCGTTCATCGGCCAGCACGGGTCGTGGAACCGCAAGCCCCACAGCGGCTACAAGGTGGTCTTCGTGCCCTTCGCCGGCGGCAAGCCGTCGGGTCCGCCGAAAGACATCCTGACGGGCTTCCTCAACGCCGACGGCGAGGCCCTGGGGCGGCCGGTGGGCGTGGCGCTCGACACGCGCGGCGGTCTGCTGGTGGCCGACGACGTCGGCGACGTCATCTGGCGGGTCTCTCGGCGGCGCTGAGGTGATCGCCCGCTTCCCCGCCCGCGCGGCGATCGGGCGGATCGATACATTCATGGGAAGGCGGGGGCGGCGTGCTCCGATTCACCCGCAAACGCTTGCGGCGCCCAAAAGGCGGGCGGTCGCGGAGCCGTCCGATCCGCCTCCAGCGGCGAGGCGCTGTCATTCACAACCTTCGAGATGGAAAAGGTATCCGTCAGTATCTATGTATTTCTATAATGAATTCACAAAACTATTAAATAGAATACATGTCTTTCGGTCGCGAGATAACGGCCGAACTGTGACGAACTAATGTCCTGCCCATGATCTTTGGCGGCGAACTATTGCCGACGAAGGCGGCTTTGCCGGGAAATATGGATGAAAAGTCGACTGGAAGGGCGTGTTCACGCTCCCCGGTCGGCTTCGACGTCCTAAAGACCCCGTCAGAGCAGGAGCTTCGCGAGGGGCGAAGTTTCCACGCACACCTATCCATGGGGGCATATTCTAGATGCTTGATCGCAAGTTGCTGCTGGCCTCGTCGGTGATCGCCGGCCTGGGGCTGGCGCCCGTCGGCGCCTGGGCGCAGACGCAAACCCAGGCCTCGGCCAAATCCGAAAAGGCCGCGGCCTCGAACGCCGCGGAAGACGGCGACGCCGTCGAGGCCATCGTCGTCACCGGCTCGCGCATCAAGCGCAACGCCTACAACAGCGCCTCGCCGATCCAGGTGATCACCTCGGAACAGAGTGAGCTGGAGGGCCTGGTCAACACCACCGAGATCATCCAGAGCTCGTCGCTGGCCAGCGGCTCGTTCCAGGTGGCCGACGAACTGACCGGCTACAACGTCACCGGCGGTCCGGGCGTGAACACCATCTCGCTGCGTGGCCTGGGCGCCAACCGCACCCTGGTGCTGCTGAACGGCCGCCGCCTGACGCCGTCGGGCGTGCGCGGCACGGTCGGCCCGGTCGACCTGAACACCATCCCCAACGCGATGATCGACCGCGTCGAGATCCTCAAGGACGGCGCCTCGTCGATCTACGGCTCGGACGCCGTGGCCGGCGTCGTCAACTACATCACCAAGACCGACTATGACGGCGGCCGGGTGCGGGTCTACGGCAACGCGCCCTTCGCCAAGGGCGGCGGCGGCCAGGAGTATTCGGCCGAAGCCTCGTGGGGCAAGACCTTCGACCGCGGCTACATCAGCGCCTCGGCCAGCTACTACAAGCAGATGGCCCTGCGTCGCGGCGACCGCGACTACACCTCCTGCTCGGCCGACAACTACTACAGCACCACTAACGGCGCCCGCGTCGACCTGACCGACCCGGCCACCGGCGACTACAAGTGCTTCAACCAGATCAACAACGTCGCCTACACCAGCGGCTACGGCGGCTACTTCCAGTACATGCAGCCGGGCACGAGCTATTCGTACACCGGCAACACCGCCCCGGGCTTCGTGGCCAGCAACGCCGCCTTCGCCAACCTCGCCCGCGTGGCGCGCGCCAACTATCCGGAGACTTACCGGGTCGCCAACTACGACTCGTCGGTCTGGCAGCGGGCCACGGTGATCAGCCCGGTCGAGCGGGCCAGCTTCTACGTGACCGGCGGCTATGACCTGGGCGCCGGCGTCGAGGCCTATGGCGAGTTCCTCTACAACCGCCGCAACTCCGAACAGAACGGCGCCCGCCAGCTGTTCCCCACCGTGGCCACGACCAATCCGAACAACATCTTCGGCGCGGCCGGCGGCACGGCCTATCCGGTCATCGCGGTGGCCTACGACTCGATCCAGAAGGTCGACTACTACCGCGGCCTGGGCGGCCTGCGCGGCGACTTCAAGTTTCTGGAAGGCTCCAAGCTGGGCTTCCTGAGCGGCTGGGACTGGGACGTCTATGGCCAGTACGGCAAGTCGGACGGCACCTATTCGGTCAGCTCGATCAACAGCGACGCCATCGCCGCCACCACGGCCGCCGGCGCGACCAACTACTGCGTCCAGTCGCTGGTGACGATCTCGGGCGGCGACTGCTCGACCCTGCCCACCGGCATCCCGTGGTTCAGCTCGCGCGTCCTGGCCGGCCAGTTCACCGACGCCGAAAAGGCTTTCCTGTTCGGCGTGGACGTGGGTCACACCACCTATGAGCAGTCGCTGGTCGAGGCCAGCTTCTCGGGCGAGCTGTTCAGCCTGCCGGCCGGCAAGGTCGGGGCCGCCTTCGGCTTCACCTATCGTCACGACGACTTCGACGACAGCCCGGGCACGGCGTCGCTGAACAACAACAACTGGAACCTGACCCGCGCCGGCCACACCTTCGGCACGGACACGACGACCGAGGCCTTCGCCGAAATCGACGTGCCGGTGCTGAAGGACCTGTTCCTGGTCAAGAGCCTGGACCTGCAGGTCTCGGGCCGTCACACCGAGGTCGACAGCTACGGCGACAGCGACACCTACAAGATCGGCCTGAACTGGCAGATCACCCCGACCTGGCGTCTGCGCATGAGCGACGGCACCTCGTTCCGCGCCCCGTCGCTGTACGAGCTCTACCTCGCCGACCAGACGGGCTACAGCGTCGCCGACCCCTGCATCCTCTACGGCAGCAGCGGCGCCAGCCAGACCATCGTCACCAACTGCGCCGCCCAGGGCGTGTCGGCCACCCAGGCCAGCTACTCCACCCTGGTCACGGCCGGCGGCGGCAAGGGCATCCTGAAGGCCGAGACCTCGGAGTCGAAGACCATCGGCGTGGTGTTCACCCCGAGTTTCATCAACCTGAAGGTCGCGGTCGACTACGCCGACATCGACATCAGCAACGAGATCACCCAGTTCGGCGCCGCCAAGATCGCCGCCCGCTGCTACGAGTCGGTGGGCCTCTCCAGCCCGTTCTGCTCGCTGGTGACGCGCGATCCGACCACGCACCTGCTGACCCTGGTCAAGAACGACTACGTCAACGTCGCCTCGCAGAAGAGCCGCGCGATCGACCTGACCACCGACTACCGCCACGACTTCGACAACGGCGGGCAGCTCTATTTCAACAGCCAGTTCAGCTGGCAGCTGCAGGACACCTCCAACCTGTTCGGCGAGACCGAGGAGGACGACTACAACGGCACGACCTACATCTACGATGGTCCCGACTTCTCGGGTAAGGCCAGCCTGTCGTACCGCAAGGGGCCGTGGACCTACACCTGGTCGTCGACCATCACCGGCAAGGCTTCCGACGCCGAGATCCTGGGCGACACCGTGGGCAGCGCCAAGTACGCCACCTCGACCAGCTACGACTACGTGGTCGGCTCGACGTACTACAAGTACGTCCACGTGAAGTACCACACCGAGTTCATGGCCTATCACAACGTCTCGGCCCGCAAGCAGATCGACGACAAGACGACCATGACCTTCGGCGTGCAGAACCTGTTCGACGAGGCCCCGCCCTCGATCTCGAGCAGCTATCGCGTCGGCAACTCGGAAATCTGGGGCTACGAGCTGCGGGGCCGTCGCGGCTTCCTCAGCATCGAGCGCAGCTGGTAAGCGCGCTCCGGCCTGAAAGCCGGAAAGGCCGTCGCCCTGCCGGGCGGCGGCCTTTTCTTTTGGATCCTCCCCCGCAAGCGGGGGAGGATCTGGCTGCCGCGCACGAAAAAGGCCGCCGACCCGAAGGTCGGCGGCCCGTTTCAGATCCCGAAGGACCCTGCGAAGACTAGTCTTCCTTCACGCGCTTCTTGCGGAACGAGGGGTTCAGCGTCTGCTTGCGGAGGCGGATGTTCTTCGGGGTCACTTCGACCAGCTCGTCTTCCTCGATGTAGGCGATGGCCTGCTCGAGGGTCATCTTGCGCGGCGGGGTCAGGCGGATCGACTCGTCCTTGCCCGAGGCGCGGACGTTGGTCAGCTGCTTGGCCTTCATCGGGTTGACGTCCATGTCATCCTGGCGGCTGTTCTCGCCGATGATCATGCCCTGATAGGTCTTCTCGCCGGCGCCGACGAACATCACGCCGCGCTCTTCCAGGTTCCACAGCGCGTAGGCGGCGGTTTCCCCGTCCGAGTTGCTGATCAGCACGCCCTTGCGCTGCTGGTCGATGGCGCCCTTGTAGGCTTCGTAGTGGCTGAACACGCGGTTCAGCACGCCCGAACCGCGGGTGTCGGTCAGGAATTCGCCCTGGTAGCCGATCAGCGAGCGCGACGGGGCGGTCAGCTGGATGCGGGTCTTGCCCGCGCCCGACGGGCCCATGTCGCGCAGCTCGGCCTTACGCAGCGACAGCTTCTCGATGACGATGCCCGAGAACTCGTCGTCGACGTCGATCATGACGTCTTCCATCGGCTCGAGGCGCTTGCCGGTTTCCGGATCGGCCTGGAACACGACGCGCGGACGCGAGATCGAGACCTCGAAGCCTTCGCGGCGCATGTTTTCGATCAGCACGCCCAGCTGCAGTTCGCCGCGGCCCGACACTTCATAGGCGTCGCCTTCGGTGCTCTCGGTGACGCGGATGGCGACGTTGCTTTCGGCTTCCTTCAGCAGGCGGTCGCGGATGACGCGCGACTGGACCTTGTCGCCTTCACGGCCGGCCAGCGGGCTGTCGTTGACCGAGACGGTCATCGAGATGGTCGGCGGGTCGATCGGCTGCGAGGGCAGGGCCTCGGTGACTTCCAGGGCGCACAGGGTGTCGGCCACGGTCGCCTTGCTCATGCCGGCGATGGCGACGATGTCGCCAGCTTCCGCGCCTTCGTCGATCGGCTGGCGCTTCAGGCCGCGGAAGGCCAGCACCTTGGTGATGCGGCCGCGCTCGATTTCCTTGCCGTTGCGGTCCAGGGCGTGGATGGCCATGCCCGGGACGGCCTTGCCGCTCTCGATGCGGCCGGTCAGCAGGCGGCCCAGGAACGGGTCGCTTTCGATCAGCACGTTCAGGATCTGGAACGGCTCGTCGCGCTTGGCGATCTGCTTGGGTTCCGGCACGTGGCGGACGATCAGGTCGAACAGCGGGGCGAGGTTGTCGCTCGGCACGTTCAGGTCCAGCGTGGCCCAGCCCGAGCGGCCCGAGGCGTAGATGTGCGGGAAGTCCAGCTGCTCGTCCGTGGCGCCGATGGCGGCGAACAGGTCGAAGGCGGCGTTGTGCACGCGGTCCGGATCGGCGTGGGCGCGGTCGACCTTGTT
>PJUJ01000134.1_pt1 | contig 57598 bp, 47 predicted proteins | sample 1512321 | NCBI WGS metagenome assembly PJUJ01 (sample SAMN08177669, study PRJNA422409) | Feces metagenome, whole genome shotgun sequencing project. | isolation source: Chicken feces enriched on filter paper: beechwood xylan treatment | host: Gallus gallus | place: USA: Madison | collected 2015-01-15 | reverse complement strand
TTATATCCCTCGTGTTTCAATTACTTCTATTGTTCGCAAGTTAAAACAAGAATCTACTTATTACATTTGGCGTTCACCACACAGGTCATTCTTATTTAAACATTTTTGAAAAGAACATACTTTTTGGTCTGATGGTTATTTTGTTTGTTCAATAGGTGAAGCATCTCCTGATACTATTCGTGAGTATATTCTCAATCAGGGTTAGTCGCTTACATCCAACAGGCTAAAGACCTGTGGTTTTTACGCTCCGTTTTATAAAAATAAACATATTTTGTCATATTAAGGATTCTTTTACCCTTAGAAAAAGAATGGAAAATTAGATTTTTATTAAGTCTTTTAGACTTTTAAAAAGTGAATAACAAAAATATTTTTTCTAAAATCTAAAAAACATAACGAATCTAAGATATTATAGTAATTTTCGTAAAAATAATAGAAGTTAATTTCTGCATTTTATAACTACCTACCTTAGTGCCATAATTCAAAATTATGATAACTGAGCGTATGGAAATAGGGACAAACCACATAGCGGAAGATATACTTCAAGTAGAAAGTCAAGCAAAAAAGGTTTATTGGAATTTATCTAATCAAGAACTTACACAGCAAACTTTAGATCTTGGACAAGGAAAACTGAACGATCTTGGTGCATTATGTGTAGAGACAGGAAAATTTACAGGCCGGTCGCCAAAAGACAAATTCATTGTTAAAGATGATTTAACCATCAATACTATAGATTGGGGAGATGTCAATATCCCAATTTCGGAAGAAATCTTTGAGAATCTTTATCAAAAGATGAAAGATTCATTTGCTAATAAAGAAGTGTGGGCAAGAAAATGTTATGCTGGTGCGGATCCAAGATACCAAATCAATGTAACAGTTATCAATACAAGACCTTGGGCAAATCTATTTTGCAATAATCTTTTTATCACTCCATCTGATGAAGAACTAAAAAGTTTCGAGCATGAATGGGTAATTCTTCAAAATCCTGATTTTGAAGCTAATCCTGCAATCGATGGCACTCGCTCTCCTAACTTTACTATCGTTTCTTTCACCAAGAAAATTATATTAATTGGAGGCTCAGCCTATACTGGAGAAATGAAAAAAGGTATTTTCTCTGTACTGAATTTTATACTTCCTCACGAACATAATATACTACCTATGCACTGTTCGGCCAATGAAGGTAAAGATGGAGATGTTTCTTTATTCTTTGGTTTAAGTGGTACAGGTAAAACAACGCTTTCTGCTGATGCTAACCGCGCATTGATTGGTGACGACGAACATGGTTGGGCAGACAATTCGGTATTCAACTTTGAAGGTGGTTGCTATGCTAAAGTAGTGGATTTGAGTGCAGAAAAAGAACCTGAAATATATGGCGCAATTAAACCGGGTGCTTTATTAGAAAACGTTTCCTTTTACGAAAAAAGTAATGTTGTAGATTTTAGCAATACGAACCTAACTGAGAATACACGTGTTGCTTATCCCATAGACTATATTCCAAATGCGAAACAGCCGTCTCTGGGGTATATTCCAAAGAATATATTCTTCTTAACATGTGATGCTTTTGGCATATTGCCTCCAATATCAAAATTGACAAAAGCGCAAGCCATGTATCATTTTATTTCTGGATATACAGCGAAAGTAGCTGGAACTGAGGTGGGCATCACAGAACCTCAAACTACTTTTTCTGCATGTTTCGGTCGTGTATTCTTACCTCTACATCCTACACAATATGCAGAACTGTTAGGTAAAAAACTAGAACAACACCCTGATGTAAACGTATGGTTGATTAACACCGGCTGGACCGGAGGAAAATTTGGTGAAGGCAAACGCATGAACTTAAAATACACTCGCGCCATGGTCAATGCTGCAATGCGTGGGGAATTAGATAATGTAGAGTATGTTCCTCATGCTATTTTCGGCGTACTAAAACCGCAGTCATGTCCAGGCGTACCTCCAGAAGTATTGAATCCTCGCACTACCTGGACTGATACTGATGCATATGACAAACAAGCTTTAGCTTTAGCAAAGCTCTTTGTAAACAATTTCAAACAATACGAAGATCAAGCGAGCGAAGAAATATTATCCGCTGCCCCTAACATTACATTATAAAAGACAAAAGGCTGTACAAAATTTGTACAGCCTTTGTTAATTTATAGCTTTTCCTTTTAGAAAACTTTGCTATGCCAACTTTGAGAAAATGGGATTTTCCAGTTGGATTCAAGTTCTTCCGTATTTTGAATCAAGTTATTATAAACGATAGTATCCGAAGTAACAACTCCTTCTTTCACTAATTGTTGAAATTGCTCTCTGCTAGCTAATTGCAATTGTCCATCAGCATTTATGTAAGAAACACGCATTCGGTCAAAGAAATCAATACTAAACTTCTCACCTAACGCTTTAATAAAATGAACAGACTTATCAATCGAACATCCAGTTACATCAGCCACTTCTTCATCTACTTCCAATATTAGAAATAGATTATCCAACACAGCTACTTTACCTGCCAAAGCAGATCCATGTGCTGTCCATGAAGACACAAAATGTTCTGCTAACTCCTTAATTTCATTAGCTTCCGATTCGGTTAAAAATCGGTCTGCCTGATAAATCCAAACTCTAGCCATCGTATTAATGATTATAATAAGGTGAAATCATAAGGTATACTACAACACCAGTAACTGCTACGTATAACCACATCGGGTAAGTAATTCGAGCTAATTTTTTGTGTCTTTCGTAAGCTCCCGCAATTCCTCTTATAAATGTAAACAATACAAAAGGAATAATAACTACAGAAAGAACGATATGCGTAATTAGAATAAAGAAGTATACATATCGAATGAGACCTTCTCCTCCATAAGATGTGGAATCAGAAGTCATATGATAGGCTACATACATCAGTAGAAATAACGACGAACAAACCATACAAAGTTTGATCAAGGTTTCATGTAACTTCGCATTACCCTTTTTGATTGCTGAAACAGCCCAAACTAACAGAACAGCTGTCAATCCATTGATAGTCGCGTATATCGGAGGTAAAAAAGACAATGGTTCTACATCGTAACCCATTTTACGTAAATTCACTCCAAACAATGCAGCTACTGCTAAAGGAATAACAACAGATAAAGTCCATATAATACCTTTGTACTTTTTCTCTTCTTGAGTCATCGCCATATTATTTCTTTTCTACTTTTAATGGATTATTACGCGCTTCTTCTACAAGCTGAACTTTAATTTCATCTTGCAAACGCTCCATTTCCTTATTTTGATTAATATCATAAAACCCACGGATTCGACCTTCTGTATCAATTAATAAATAATTGTTACTAAAAGAATACGTATCATCAGGATTAGCATGTGCATCGATTAAAAAATTCTTTTGTACATATTCAAAGATGGATGAATCAGGACGTACGATAAACCATGTATTTGGATAATCCTTGGCATACAATTGCTGAATACTTGCTATATCTACATTTAATTCTTTCTCATTCAGCGAAATCGAATAAAACTTAACTTTTTGAATATTCTTAAAACGATCCACTACAGGTTTTAAGTTGCTCAATAGAGTCTTTGACAATCCTTCATCTTTTGCACTAAATAAATGTACTACAGTGACAACAGTATCACTATTTAAAAATGGTGTAGGATCGCCTTTAGCATTTACTAAAGCAAGAGAAGGTACATGATGGTATAAAGTATCTGGTATTTCACGACCCATTTTGCGGTTCATCTTACCAGTTAATACCTTTTCACCATAAATTGGTAATTTCAAATACTGATTTGAACCAATTTTATTGAGTGCTATATACAAAAATCCTGGCACAATTAGTACTATAGCCAGGATTATGATAGTCGATATATTTCTCTTTTTAGAGATATTATTCATTTCTAGTTATTAGGGTAAAGCGCGTGTTCTTGCAAGTGCGTCAATAAATATCCACCTTCTACTAACATCAATACGATGAAATAAATGATGAATAAAAATACGATACCACAAGTCACAATAAAGCTTGATTTTTCAAACTTTAAGTGCATGAAGAATGCTACGATATAATATGCCTTTACTAATGTCAATACGATATAAATAGTATTAACTAAAGCGCCTTTTTGTAAAATACCCCAGTGGTGAACAAAACCTAACGCGATTAAGAATTCTAATGCAGTTAATGCTAACAATACAAAGAATACACTCCAAATACGTTTTTTGTCCATGCCTTCGCCGTGCTCGTGAGCATCGTGTGTAGCTATATGATCGTGATGTGCCATTTTCAATTTATAAAAATATTAGTCAACAATTAGATTAAGTAGAAGAATGTAAATACGAATACCCACACTAAATCCACAAAGTGCCAGTAAAGACCTACTTTTTCAACCATTAAATAAGTACCTCTGTTTTCGAACGTATTATTCAATGTCATACAAAGAACAATGATATTTAATAAAATACCAATCGATACGTGGAAACCGTGGAAACCAGTAATAGTGAAGAATAAGTTAGAAAATTGCAATGCTGCTGTATACGAAATTTCTTTAGAGAAATAAGGTTGTAATGCTGCTGCAATAGCGTCTGGATCTGTCAAACCTGTTGCTGGGTTTTGGCCAAACCAGAATCCTTGGTGATGTAAGTGAGTCCACTCAATAGCTTGACATCCTACGAAAGCCAAACCACCTAAGATAGTCCACAACATCCATTTTACTACTTCTTGTTTTGAATTTCTATGTCCTGCCTCTACAGCTAATACCATAGTTACAGATGACATAATCAAGATGAAAGTCATGATACCTACGAAAACTAAAGGTTGTCCTGACTCTGCTAAACCTGGTACAGATTGGAAGATTTTATCCGCATCAATCCATGTAGGTTGCGCAAATTTTTGAGCACCGTAATAAATTAAGAATGCTGAAAATGTAAATGCATCTGATACTAAGAAAAACCACATCATGATTTTTCCATACTCTAAATTCCAAGGCGACTTACCACCTGACCATGGTCCGTCTTTTACCTTATCCAATTGCGATACAGTTGTTGTACTCATTGTTTACTATTATTGATTCAAAAGTAAGAAAACATATATATAAATCCATAAAAGATCTAGAAAATGCCAAAAAATTGCAGCTAGATCCATTCTAAACACATTCTTCTCGGTGGCAATTGATGGCTTAGCACAAAAAAATGCAGTAATCAATACAATAATACCAGCGATAATGTGCGCTAAGTGTAATCCAGTGAAGATATAGATGAACGATTGAGATGCATTGTTATTAATAAAATACACGCCCTGCTCTGTCAAAACTCCCCAAGATTGTACCTGTAATATAAAGAACACTATACCTAAAACGATAGTTACTACCAATAATAGCTTTTGTTTTGCGAGTTCGCCCGCTTTAGCTGCTTTAAAAGCTAAATGCAATGTCAAACTACTTACCAAAATTACTATAGTACTGTAAATGAACATTTGAGGTAATATGGTCTTAATTCCTTTATCAACACCACTTGCTGTGTAAACGATAAAACCACTTGAAAGCGCCGCAAACATCATAAACATACCAATCATACCCAACCAAAGATTGAATTTCTTGGCTTTAAATTGCTTTTGTTGCTCTTCCAACTTTATTTCGTTAGCTCCCATTTATATTATTTAAAAGGAATAAAATCAAAAAGTAATACTAATTGTGTCAACGGTAAATACAAAAACGATATGTACATCACCTTTTTAGCCGATTCATCTTTAAGTTCTACAAGATGTTTGTATCCATACCAAGTAAAAGCTAATCCGCCCAATAAAGATACTATCGTGAATATCCAACCTCCGAATCCGAAATACATAGGCAAAAATCCTACAGGAATCATCAATAAGGCTGATACAAAAATAAATATCGCAGATGCTTTATTCTTTTTCAAACTTGGTAATAAATTGATACCAGCTCTTTTGTAATCTTCGTCCGCTACCCAAGCAATAGCCCAATAATGTGGATATTGCCAGAAAAACTGAACTAAGAATAAAATAAAAGGCGTTATGATAATAGCAGACTCGCTTACTGAAGCATACGCTAAACCAAATCCCAAAGACTCGAACGCTGCAAAGTAGCCAATAAGTGGAGGTAATGCTCCAGGTATTGCTCCTATAAATACCGCTATTCTAGATTTAGGTTTTAATGGTGTGTATACGAATGCGTATAAAAAAATTGAAAATACAGACAAAAGACCTGCAATGAAATTTAGCTTCACTAACACTAACGTCCCTAGAATTCCCATAAATAAGCTCAACACTAAAGCCTGACCTGTGGTCATTCTTTCTGCCGGCAAGGGACGATCCATTGTACGTTTCATCAATTTGTCAATGTCTTTTTCAATTATTTCATTAAATCCATTCGCTGCTCCTGTTACCAAAAATCCGCCAATCGTTAATAATAACCAATTGAACCACATGATATCACCCTGCTGCTTCGCTCCTATCAAAAATGATATAGATGCAGAAAACACAACAGTTAACGTAAGTCGTAATTTTACAAGCTTGTTAAAATCCGAAATAAAAGTTTTCATTTGACTACTCTTTCTCCTTTTCCATCCTAGATAATAACCTTATTATCTATCTTTTCAGCTTCGTCATCAAAAGCATCAAATAATACTGTGCTCCGAAAAACAAACTCGCAATTACTAAATGCGTTGTCTGTGCAAAAGCTGGAACTGCAAATCTAGCTAATATAATTCCAGACAACATTTGTATAAGTACTAATATTAAGATTACCCATGCATATTGACTTTGAATTGACGATTTACTGAATCTATTCTTCACTAAGAAGAAAAACACAACAGTAATTAACAATGTCACATAAGCTAATATCCTATGGATAAAATAATTACTTCCTATAGCATCAATCCATTGGTCTCGAGCTAATAGTCCTTCTGCATTAAAATGATCAATGGTTTCTCTAACTTCAGTACCAAATACAACCTGTACTAATGTAATCACTAAAGAAAATAAAGCTATTGCTTTGAGTCCAGTAGAAGGATAATTAACCAAAATGGTCTTATTACGCAATGTAGTAGCCGAATAGAAAGTGTAAATACTCACACCAACTATTAATAATGCCAACAGCATGTGCGTAGTAATAATCCAAGGCATCAAATTCGTCGAAACTACTATTGACCCTAACCATGCTTGAAAAATTACAAAGAACACATTAAGAACACTCCAAATAACAATGGAGGGTTTTGATTTGATATAAATGAATGAATAAACGGCTGTGAATAATAATGCGAATCCAGCTAAAACTCCAACTAACCTATTAATATATTCTGTCCATGTTTTAGCGGCATTAAATTCTTCATGTTCCAAAATAGATTTATCATGACGAATCTTATCTGCCATCTTGGAGTATCCAAAGAAATCAATGATTTTCGCAAATCGCTCATTCTTCTTTACACGTCCCTCAATATAATGTTGCTCATACCCTTCAGGTAATTGACTAACACTTGTTGGCGGAACAATTCGGTTGAAACACTTAGGCCAGTCTGGACATCCCATTCCTGAACCGGTACTTCTTACTACTCCACCAGCGATAATAACAAGAAACAAAACGATAATAGTAAATCTATTAACATTTATAAATCTCTTCTCACCAGCTGGATACATTACACTCACTATTTATATCTGTCAAAATGTAAGGAATAGAAGGTAGGATAAACCTAACCTTCTACTACTCTATTATTTTCTTTATTCCATTGCTCTTGAATACGAATAGCTTCTTCATTTCCTTCGAAATCATGAGGCATATTCGAGCTCATTGTTTCAGAGAATGGTACAGTTTGAGGGATAAAATCCTCGTTGTGACCTGGTTTACTGTAGTCATAAGGCCAACGATATACTGTAGGGATTTCTCCTGGCCAGTTACCGTGGATATGCTCTACTGGAGTAGTCCACTCTAATGTATTTGAGTTCCAAGGGTTTTGAGTAGCTTTCTTACCCCAGAAAATAGATCCGAAGAAGTTAACTAAGAAAGCAACTTGTCCAACACCTGCGATAATAGCAGCCCAAGTAACTAATAAGTTTACAGACATCCATTTTTCCATGAAAGCGAACTCTGTGAACGCATAGTAACGACGTGGAACACCATCAACACCCATGAAGTGCATTGGGAAGAATACCAAGTAAGCGCCAATGAATGTCAACCAGAAGTGGAAGTAACCTAACTTCTCGTTCATCATTCTACCGAACATTTTTGGGTACCAGTGGTAAACACCACACAACATACCAAAGATAGATGCAGAACCCATTACCAAGTGGAAGTGAGCTACTACGAAATATGTATCGTGTAAATTGATATCTAAAGCTGCGTTACCTAAGAATAAACCTGTCAAACCACCTGAGATGAAGAATGAAACCATACCGATAGCAAACATCATTGCTGGAGTGAAACGGATATTACCTCTCCATAATGTTGCCATGTAGTTGAATGATTTAACGGCAGATGGTACAGCGATAATCAACGTAGTGATCATGAAAACACCTCCTAAGAAAGGGTTCATACCAGTCACGAACATGTGGTGACCCCATACGATGAATGATAATACTGTAATACCTACTAAAGAGTAAACCATCGCGTGGTAACCGAAGATTGGTTTACGTGAGTTTGTAGAGATAACTTCGGAAGTCAAACCTAATGCAGGCATAACTACGATATATACCTCTGGGTGACCTAAGAACCAGAATAAGTGTTGGAACAAGATTGGAGAACCACCTTCATTAGGTAAGATCTGACCTTGAACTACTAAGTCTGATAAATAGAATGATGTACCTACTGAACGGTCAAAGATCAATAATACTACTGCTGATACCAATACTGGGAATGATAACAAACCCACGATAGCAGTTAAGAAGAACGCCCAAATAGTTAAAGGCATTTTCCAAAGATCCATACCCTTAGTACGCATATTTAAAATAGTAGAAATATAGTTCACACCACCCAATACCTGAGAAGCGATGAACAATGTCATACTGATCAACCATAATGTCATACCTAATCCCGAACCAGCGATCGCTGTAGGAACAGCAGAAAGTGGAGGATAAATTGTCCAACCTGGTGATGCAGGACCACTTTCAACAAAGAAAGAAGCTACCATGATAACACACGCTACAAAGAAGAACCAGTATGATAACATGTTCATCAATGGAGACGCCATATCACGTGCACCAATTTGATATGGAATTAATAAGTTACTGAATGTACCTGATAAACCCGCAGTCAATACGAAGAATACCATCATTGTACCGTGAATAGTAACTAATGATAAAAAGAAATCTGGTTTAATACGACCACCTTCAGCCCATTTACCTAAGAATACTTCTAAGATAGGGAACTCTTTGTCCGGCCAAGCTAATTGGATACGGAACAATAGAGATAATGTCATGGCAAAAACTGCCATAATGATACCCGTGATCAAGAATTGCTTCGCAATCATCTTGTGATCCCCACTAAATATATATTTAGTTAGGAACGTCTCATGGTGATGACCATGTGCATCATGATGAGCTGCGTCGTGTGATATAACTGTACTTGACATATTACTTTATAAAAAATCTTCTATAATTAATTTAATGAAGCTGTTTTCACACCTTCTGATACATTGTTACTCGCAAACTCTTTTTGCAAATCTTCTGTAAAGTATTTGCCTTGTTTTGCTAACCACTCTTTATATTCAGCTTCTGTAACAACGATAACTTTTTTACCCATGTTATAGTGACCTTCACCACAGATTTTGTTACATAACATAATGTAATCGTAGCTAGGATCATTCATTTTATCACGCATCTCTTCTGTAGTCACTGTTGGAGTGAATTGGAAGTAGTTTGTCATACCTGGTACTGCGTTGATTTGAACACGGAAATCAGGAATAAAGAATGAGTGAATAATATCCTTTGAAATAATGTGGAAACGTACCGATTTATTTACAGGAATAACAATGTCTTGTGGTTGTAAATCATCCCAAGAAGATTTGTCATTGAAATCAATACCGTAAGGGTTAGTAGGCGTAGTCAATTTGTAATTACGTTTACCAATTTGACCATCAGTACCTGGGTAACGAATATTCCATTTGAATTGCTCTGCCAATACTTCAATTTGAATAGCTTCCTTTTGCAATTCTTCTGGTACGTTAGTAATTGATCTCCAAGTAAAGAAACCAAACAATACTAATACAGTCAATACTACCGCTGGAACGATTGTCCATAATCTTTCGATAGCATCATTGTGTGGATAGTAATAAGCTTGACGTTTTGCTCTAGCTCTATAAATGTATGTGAAGCCTAATAAAACAATGTGAGTCAAAACTAAAACCACTGTAATAATCACTAAAGTAATCATAAACATGCGGTCAATGTCTTTACCATGCTCAGTTACAGCATCTCTCCAAGCCCAACTGCCCCATACATCATATCCATAGTAAACAAAACCTAAGAATACAACTAAGAAAATAAGGAACAATACAGCTTGTAGATTATTGTTACCATACTCGTTGTACTTACCATTCATTTTTCTAGTCAATACATAGACTGAATGAATTTTGCCAATAACAGCAACGATAGTACAAAGAACTAAAAACAATAATACATAGTAAAAGAAGTTCTTATAGACTTGAGGATCTATTTTCTTTACTTCTTCTGCCTTAGCTGTCGCTGTAGTAGTAGTACTGGCATCATCCGCAGCCACAGTTGCTGTTGCTGATGAATCTGCTGCTGTACTATCAACAGTTGCCGCAGCAGTGGTAGCAGCTACATCTGCTACCACTGTTGTGTCAACTACTGTTGAATCATTTTGCAAAGCCGATACTGGCGCCGCAAAAAATAAGCTGATTAAAAGTAGTAAACCCGCTATGGATTTAAACCCGTTATTAATTTTTAAATTCATTTCTTATATAAACGTTTGAACGTAACTTCTTTCAATTCTATATTAAATCTGATGGTTTAAACTTTCATCAAGGAATGGATGATGTTTAGCCGCTAATGGATGTTTACTGATTTTATTCAATACTAAGAAAGTAAATAAACCTGCAAATCCGATAGCTGTACCAATTTCTATAATTCCAAAACCTCTATCTGTTTCAACTGTACCAGGCATGATCATAATATAGTAGTCTAACCAGTGTCCACACAATAATAAGATTGCAGTGAACAACATGATGTTTTGCTTACGTTTAGCGTCTCTATCTACTAATATCAACAATGGTGATAAGAAGTTGATGATGATGCTTAACCAGAACCATGGTTTGTATTCAGGTTCCCAACGTTTGTAGAAGTAAACAGTTTCTTCAGGAATGTTTGAATACCAAATCAACATGAATTGTGCAAACCAAACATAAGTCCAGAAGATAGAGAAACCGAACATTAACTTACCTAAGTCATGTAAGTGATTCTCATTTACCCATGCCATATATCCAGCTTTTTTCAATAATACTAAGATTACTACGATAGCAGCAATACCACTAACCCACATAGCTGCAAAATTGTACCATCCGAACATTGTAGAGAACCAGTGGGCCTCTAATGACATGATAGTATCAAATGACCAGATAGGTGTAGTGAAACCAAAGATTACTAAGAAAATAGCTGACAATTTGAAGCTTTTCTTGTATGAATTAAGACCACCTTCTAAATCTTCTTTATAAGACAACTTAGCAATGATGAAAGCAAAGATGCTGTAAGTACCCATAAACAATACCTGACGGATAAAGAATCCAGGGATGTTTAAAAAGGCAGATTTACCAGCTACCAAAGCGTCATAATGTGGGCTATTTGGATCGAATAATTCTGGCGCAGTCCAGTGGTGGTACAATGTATGTGTATAAATACCTCCTGCCGCGATGATTAATAAAACTACAGCTGCAATAGGTAATACACTAGCCATTGCTTGAGGAATGCGAAGCATACCTGCTGACCAACCAGATTGAGTTACCATCTGAAGTGCGATAAAGAAAGCACCGGCAGCACATACACAAGCAAAATAATATCCCATCAATAGTAGATTGGCGAATGTGCGAGTTGTATCTCCTGTGGACAAACCATATGCAATGGTAGCAACACCTAATACAACAGCAACCAAGCTAACAATCTTCGCTGTACCAGCAAATGTATATTGCTCGCTGAAATTATAATCGTGATGATGATTGTGAGTTCCCATTTATTAAATTGATGTTAGATTATTTCTTTTGTAATTCTTGAACATACATAACTACTTTCCAACGCTCTTCTGGATTCAATTGAGATGCATGTGATCCCATTGTATTCAAACCGTAGTAAATAGTATGATAAATTTTACCAGCAGTCAAATCTGCCATTAATCCACCTCTTGATGAATTCGCTCCACCTGATCTTGTGTAAGCTGGAGGATTAGGGAAGTTCTCTAACTGACGAGTACCTCTCGAATCTGTCACCGAACGATCTTTAGTAATAGAACCGTCACCTTTACCTTCTTTACCGTGACATACTGCACAGTTTACTAAGTATAAGTGTTGTCCTTGCGCTAAGTTTTCCTCATTCACAGGAAGTGGGTTAGTTAACTCCGCTCCCGCTCTTTGGTAATCCTCTGGTGTATTTGAATATTCAGCAGCAAATCTTTCGAAACCTTGAGGTAATGTACCTGCAGGAGGAGTTTGAGCTGTTTGTTTATTTTTGAAATTATTGTTTGGCTGATCTGGATTGTATGCTAACGGATCGTACATATTACGCGAAAATTCCAAACCTGTGCTACGCGTAGTACCATCTCCACAAGCAGTAGTTACTGCTGCGAAAGCTACAGCCATACATACAGCGCCAAGAAAATTCTTCTTATTCATAACTAACATATTTTCTTTCATTGTATTTAACCTCTACTGCTCCAGCTTCTTTTAATAAAGAATCTACTAAAGCATGATCTGTATTTTCACGTGCATCAACTGCCAAAATGAAACGATCGTCCGTAGCTCTCAAATCCATAACGCGTGGCGCGCGTCCTGGAAATAAATGATTGCGGAAGAAGAAAGTCGCTACCATACCTAATGCACATAACAAGATCGTCACCTCAAATGTTACCGGTACAAAGTTAGGTAATGGTAATGATGGCTTACCACCGATATTCATTGGCCAATCATAAGCCATGGTATAGTATAATAAGCTAAATCCTAATGTAGTACCCAAAGCACCAAAACAGAAGGCTGCGATAGGTAATCTCGAAGGCTTCACACCCAATTTAGCTTCGATTCCGTGAATCGGCATAGGCGTAAAACAGTCGTATATGCTAATATTATTTGCTTGCAATTTTTCAATCCCGTGCATCAAATCATCAGGATCAGCAAAACTACCTAGTATATATTTTGTATTGCTCATTGCTGTTATTTTTTACGTAATGCGTTAATGTCCTCTTGTGAAACTGAATCGTATTTTTCCAATGATCCCTTGAAGAATTCAACTTGATCCTCAGGGAAAGCACCTTCTTGTACCAATTTAGTTTTATGTTGTAAGCTAGAACTTTTCAATAATAACTTAACCTCTGCGATTGCGATACCTGGTAAGAAACGTAAGAACAATAAGAATAATACGAAGAATAAACCAATTGAACCTACAAAGATACCAACGTCAGTCCATGTCGGGTAGAACATTGCCCAAGATGATGGTAAGTAATCACGGTGTAATGAAGTTACGATAATTACGAAACGTTCGAACCACATACCAATGTTTACGATGATTGACAATACCCATGAAATAGGAATACTTGTACGAATCTTTTTGAACCAGAATAACTGAGGTGAGATTACGTTACATGTCATCATCGCCCAATAAGCCCAAGCGTAAGGACCAGCAACACGGTTTGCGAAAGCATACATCTCATATTCAGAACCTGAATACCACGCAATAAATAACTCAGTCAAATAAGCAACACCTACGATAGAACCTGTAGTCATGATGATTTTGTTCATAGACTCAATGTGGAACATCGTGATATAGTGCTCAAAATTCAATACTTTACGTAAGATTAATAATAATGTTTGTACCATCGCGAAGCCCGAGAAAATCGCACCTGCCACGAAATATGGAGGGAAGATTGTCGTGTGCCATCCTGGAATTACCGAAGTAGCAAAGTCCATAGATACGATAGTGTGTACCGAAAGTACAAGTGGAGTAGAAATACCAGCCAAAATCAAGGACACGATTTCAAAACGTTGCCATGTTTTTACTGAACCATTCCATCCGAAAGAGAAGATTGAATAGATTCTTCTTCTCAAACCAGTAGCACGGTCACGTACTGAAGCGATATCTGGTAATAAACCACAGTACCAGAATACTAATGATACCGTGAAGTATGTAGAGATCGCGAAAGCATCCCAAACAAGTGGTGAGTTAAAGTTTACCCACAAAGAACCGAATTGGTTTGGAAGTGGGAAAATCCAATAAGCTAACCAAGGACGTCCCATGTGCGCTACAACGTACGTTGCGGCACAGATAACGGCGAAAATCGTCATCGCTTCCGCAGAACGGTTGATGGAGTTACGCCAGTTTTGACGGAATAATAATAATACGGCTGAGATAAGCGTACCGGCGTGACCGATACCTACCCACCATACGAAGTCGGTGATATCCCATGCCCAACCTACTGTTTTGTTTAGACCCCAAGCACCGATACCCGTCCAGAACGTGTATCCAACGCTAATAACCCATAAGCTAGCTCCTACACAGGCTACAATAAATCCAATCCACCAAGCTTTGTTGGGTTTATTTTCAACCGGTAGTAAGATATCATCCGTAATTTGTGCATACGTGATGTCCTTACCGGTCATTAATGGTTCTCTTAATATTGATTCGTTATGCGATGACATAGTTGTTTTATTTCAAATAAAGAATAAAATTATGCTTCAAATGTGTTTCTAACTTTAGTCATGTAACCGATATTCGGTTGAACATTGATCTCTTCTAACACATAGTAAACACGCTCGTTACGTAATGCTTTAGATACTTCTGAATTAGGATCATTTGCATCACCGAAGATAATAGCGTTTGCCGAACATGCCGCTTGACAAGCCATTTTCACATCTCCATCTACCAACTTACGGTTTTCCATTTTTGCTTTCAATTTACCAGCTTGAATACGTTGGATACACATTGAACATTTCTCCATTACCCCACGCGAACGTGTAGTAACATCTGGATTCAATACTAATTGTGTAAACTCGTTATTTAAGTAGTTATCAAAGCGCGAATCATTCCAGTAGTTGAACCAGTTGAAACGACGTACTTTGTATGGACAGTTGTTTGCACAGTAACGTGTACCGAAACATCTGTTGTAAGCCATGTGGTTAAGACCTTCTGAAGAGTGTACTGTCGCTAATACTGGACATACAGTCTCACAAGGAGCGTGGTCACAGTGTTGACACAACATTGGTTGGTAAACAACTGAAACATTTTCGAAATCTAAAGCATCAGCTTTAGCGATTTCTTTTTCTTTAGTATACGCATTTGATTCGTTATCCGCGATAGTGTAATAACGGTCAATACGTAACCAGTGCATTTCACGACGACGACGAACCTCGTCACGACCTACTACTGGGATATTGTTTTCAACATTACAAGCAACAATACATGAACCACAACCTGTACAAGCATTTAAATCAATAGCCATTACCCATTTGTGACCAGGGCTTTCGAATTTGTTCCACAAGTCATATGATTTGTGAGAATCTGCGAAACGACCTGACTCTGAGTGCGGATCTTTTTGATATTTAGCGAAAGTAGTTTCACGAATGATGTTACGACCTTCGATAGTGTGATGTGTTTGTGTTTGTGCTAATTCGTAAGATCCAGAAGCTTTAGATACTGACGCTTTAGCAGCGAATTGAATTGTACCGTTTATTAATGAAGCTAATGGATAAGCGTTTTGACCTACATTGTTACCCGCTTTACCTACTGCAGTACGACCGTAACCTACAGCGACAGAAACAGTTCCTAGTGCTTGACCTGGTTGTAATACAATTGGCAATTCGATTGATTTACCATTTGCTTCTACAGTTACTTTACTATTTTCACCAAGACCTAATTGCTCAGCAAATTTAGGGTTGATAGCTGCAAAGTTGTCCCAAGTTACTTTAGTTACTGGATCAGGCAACTCTTGTAAGTATGCGTTGTTCGCATAGCGACCGTCGCGCAATACTGGAGATTCGTATAATTTCAATTCTACGTCGCCAGCTACTTTTTTCGCATCAGCAACGATAGCTGAAGCTACAGAAGCTACATCAACATTAGCTGAATAAGCTGAGCCAGCAGTAGTACCTTTATATATAAAACCAGCTTGTAATACTTCTTTCCAAGATTTACCAGTACCAGCTAAGATATTAGCTTCCCAATTTTGTTTTACGAAATCATAGATGTTCGTAGTCTCGCCAGCCCATACTAAGAAACTTTGCTCAGCTTGACGCGTGTTGTAAATTGGGTTGATAGTAGGTTGAACAATTGTAAACAACCCTTCTTTAGCTGAAGCATCACCCCAAGACTCTAAGTAGTTAGGAACTGGTGCGATGGCTTTCAATAATGAAGCTGTCTCATCAGCGCGATCAGCGAATGATAATGTAAAGTCAACTTTAGAAATAGCCGCTTTTACATCCTCAGCGTTGAAGTAATTGTAAACAGGGTTGCTATTCAAGAATAATGCTACACCTACTTGACCAGCTTTAGCAGCAGTTAAGAATTGTTGGAAAGCAGCATCAGAACCTTGATATTGTTTTGAATAATTATCTAAGTCGATGATAACACCGTAAGCACCTAATTGTGTGTTGATAGCATTTACTAATGATTGAATGTTGATATCATTAGCACCAGCTACTACTACAGCAGCACCCTTAGCAGCTACTAATTCTTTAGCTACTAATTTAATTGCTGTTTGTGCTTTTGCGTTTGTAGTACCACCAGCTAAAGATTGACCTGTAATTTCATTGTACAATGAAATCAACACAGCTCCTTCTTCAGAAGGTTTGATAGCGATACGTACATCGGCATTTGAACCAGTCATGGAAAGACCAGACTCAAATTGGATATGACGTGACATTTTACCATTTTTCAATGATTTGTAGTCACGGTTTTTGATATAATCTTGTGAATGCTCTTCACCCGACAACCAAGAACCTAAGAAATCCGCAGCTACTGAAACAACTAATTGAGCGTTTCCGAAATTGTAAGAAGGAATAACAGCCTTGCCAAATGAATTTTTGTTTGCTTCAATAATACCACTGTAAGAAACAGCATCTACTTGTACTAAAGTAGCAGTCGGATATTTAGCTGTTAACTTCGCGATAGAAGCTAAAGTTGATGGAGAATTAACCGTCGTCGAAACGATAGCGATCTGCTTACCAGCTTGAGCAGCTTTGTTTAAAGCAGCGATTACCGTGCTATCTAATTTAGACCATTCTACATCTTTACCGTCTAATTGAGGATTCTGTAATTTAGACATATCGTATAGATCCAATACAGAAGCTACAGTTGTAGCGTCCGAACCTTGGTTCAATCCGATACCGTTAGGGTTAGGCTCGATGAAGATTGGACGACCTTCGCGAGTTTTTACTAAAATACTTTGTCCATTGAATGATGAAGCGTAGTAGTTAGGAATACCAGGAGTAACCTCTTCTGGCTTAATTACATAAGGAACAGCTTTGTGAACCGGCGTACGGTTACACGCTGCCAATGTAACAGCTCCCAAACCAAAACCTAAAGCCTTCAAGAAATCACGACGAGGTGTTCTTGTACTTAAGCCTGCTTCGTTTAATACATCTTCTACAGGAATAGGCTCAGCAAACTCACTCTTGCTATTCTCTACGAAAGCAGGAGTTTGATTTAACTCTTCTAAACCTTTCCAATATTTTTTATTGCTATCCATTTAAGCTGTATATAAGATTGCGTTTTCCTAATTAATTATTAATAGTGACACTTACCACACTCTAATCCACCGATCATTGCAGCAGTCATCTTCTCTCCTTTTTTCAACTTCTCGTGCGCAGCGATCAACTGATCGTAATATTTGTTATCAGCATTAACTTCTGTGTTTTTGTGACACTCCACACACCATTTCATTGTCAATGGAGAATATTGATATACTTCTTCCATAGTCTCGATAGGACCGTGACAAGTTTGACATTCAACACCAGCCACACTAACGTGTTGTGAGTGATTGAAATATGCGAAATCAGGTAAGTTGTGAATTCTAACCCACTCAATAGGACGAGGGTTATTACCATACGTACGAGTTTCTGGATCCCAGTCCACTGCACGATAGATTTTTTGAATCTCTGGAGAAGTCTCACCATCATAGTGATCCGCAGCAGTAATCGTATTGTGACAGTTCATACATACGTTAGCAGAAGGAATAGAAGCATTCTTAGATTTGAATGCACCACCGTGACAGTATTGACATTCGATTTGGTTAACACCAGCGTGGATTTGGTGAGAGAATTTAATAGGTTGAACTGGCTTGTAACCCGTATGCACACCTACATTCCACATCGTTTGCCAGCCTAATACAGCCAATAAACCTACAACCATCAAAGCAGTGAAACCAACTAGCTTTTTGTTTTTCAAGAATTTCTGTGCAAATTTTACTTTACCAGACTCTTCGTAAGCTTCGTTGCGTGCTTTAGCAGCTTCGATAGCAGCAGCATTGTTAGCAATAACTTTTTCTAAAGTTTTGATAACACGACTCAAAATAATGATCACCCCTATTGCCAACACCAATACAGCAGCAATACCCAAGATCATTAAATTGTTTGCATCTGAACTAGCAGCAGCACCAGCCGCAGCAGCACCACCTTTATTAGGATCGTTTGCTTTAGCTTCTTCCTCTTTTACGTAAGCAATAATTCCTTTGATTTGATCATCAGAAAATTGTGTAAAAGCAGGCATCGCTACTTTATTATACTCTTCATAAATTTGATTAGCTACAGGATCACCAGAAGCGATCAACGCTGCTGAATTCTTAATCCACTTCACCAACCATTCTTCAGAGTGTCTCTCAGACATACCCGCTAATGCAGGACCTGTCATTTTTCTGTCCACTTTGTGACAAGCAGTACAGTTCGCCTTAAATAACGCTGCCCCTTCCTTAGCATCCTGCGCATTTGACGACATCGTAACAGCAAATAACAATACCAAACTAACTGATATTGACTTCGCAAATCTTCCCAATACGGATGAGATATTTCTCATATTTAGCACTTTATACTATTTATTTATGAATATAAAAATTACTTTATCCACTGCATGAAGGGTCCTCACCCATCAAACAATGCACAAAAGTAGGACTTTATAAGCAATCCCTGACAATTTAATGACTCAAATTGTCAATTTAAAATCATTCTAAATAAGTTGCTTTTCTTTGTATAATTAACTTTAAAAGCCATTATACAGCTACTTATAACATCTTTGGTTAGTACATGAATAAAGAAATATCAAGAGAAACATTTTTTTATTTCATTTGTCATTTATTATACAGTAAAATACACATATTTTCACAGTTATGCATCGTTTTTTTTCAATTATAATAATAGGTCTGGTAATGTTAATTGCATTATCTTGTCAACAGCAAAAGAAACATATTGTGAAATCAACAAAAACAGAAACTATGGATACGAGTAATTTTAACAAATTGACCCCCGAAGAAGAATACATCATCGTTCACAAAGGAACAGAAATGCCCTTCACAGGAGAATTATTGGATAACAAAGAAAAAGGAACATATATATGTAGAAGATGTAATGCTCCATTGTATAAATCAGAAGACAAATTTGAATCCCACTGCGGATGGCCAAGTTTCGATGATGAAATCCCTGGAGCAGTAAAAAGAGAAAGAGATGCGGACGGTAGACGTGTAGAGATCTTATGCAATACCTGCGGCGCACACCTAGGTCATGTTTTTGAAGGCGAAGGATTCACTGCTAAAAACACACGTCATTGTGTCAATTCTATCTCGATGAAATTCGTTCCTGCAGAAAAATAGTTTAGCGCGCAATCAGATTACATGGAATCACGACTTTTTCGATCTTATCAAGTTTGCCATGAATTTGATTCACCAAAATACGAACAACCTCTTGTGCTATTTCTTGGATATTCTGAGAAATAGCCGAAACAGGAGGATTCACAAGACCAAATGTAGTATTTTCATCAAATGAAATTAACTTATCTACCTCTAGCTGATATTGTTTTATAGCCTTCAATCCATTAATAGCCAAATAGTTGGTCGCAAACAGCACTGCATCCAATTTATTATCCGAAATAAAATCTTTCAACTGTGAAACCACTTCTTCTTCAGTTTGCGCAGGATTGATTTTCTTCACCAATAAATCCATACCCACATTATCTACCGCTTTCATATAGCCTTCCAGACGACCTTTCATTTGTGATTGGATACTATTAGTAGTCACGAAGCCTATACGCTTTGCATTTTTTTGCTCTAATAAAAACATTGTGCCCTGATAAGCGCCTTCCACATTTTCAGAAATAACTGTATGCGTATCTACATCAGCGAGCGGTCTATCAAACAACACGACAGGAACCGAGCTCTTCAAAAGATTATTAATAACATCGCTTAATCCTTCTGTAGGCGCAATAATGAAACCATCAATTTGGCGATCGTAAAACAGCTGAATCAATTCTTTGGCACGCTGCTCATCATTTTTCATACTACAGTATATTATATGATAACCATGGTCATAAGCCAGCTTCTCAATACGGTCTGCAATATTCGCGAAGAATGGGTTCGAAATATCCTCTACCAAAAGTCCAATACTTTTGGATTTCCCTGTACGAAGACTTTTAGCAAGTTGATTGGGTTTGTAATCGACTTTCTTGACATAATCCAACACTCTCTTGGCTAATGCGTCACTAATGCGCTTCTCCTTGGCCTTGCCATTTAAAATAAAAGAAACGGTTGTCACCGAAACCCCAAGATTGTTAGCTATATCACTAATAGAAAGCCTTTTCTTCATATTTTTAATAATTGAAAATTTAGATTCTTCTAATCTAATGAATTCTTACAAATTTTCTGAAATAAAATCATGATATATTTGCTAAAAGGTTTTATCTTGCAGCGTATTTTGTAAACTCTAAATTAAAACCCATTATGAGAAAGATATTTAGCACGGCTTTAGCTGTATTAGTATCCATTTCTTTCACTTCGATTTCATTTGCACAGAAGACAGATTACACCCAATTTGTCAATCCTTATATTGGTTCTGCTGATCATGGACATGTTTTTGTGGGCGCAAATGTGCCAAATGGTGCCGTACAATTGGGACCTAGTCAAATCTCACAAACATGGGATAAATTCAATGGTTGGGATTGGTGTAGCGGCTACAACTATAAGAGCGAGGAAATTTTAGGTTTTACGCATACGCACCTTAGCGGTACTGGTATCGGGGATTTAAATGATATATTAATTCTTCCAGCTAATGGCAAAACGCATATAAGACAAGCACCATTCAATAAAATGAATGAGGGTTACGGTTCAAAAATAAGTAAAGCCAACGAAACCGTGTCTCCAGGATATTATAAAGTGCTGCTAGAAGATTATGACATCCTTGCCGAAATGACCGCATCTGAGCGCGTAGGCTATCACAAATACACTTTTAACAAAAAAGACAATCCCCATATTCTAATTGATTTGGGCTTTAAAATGAATTGGGATAGTCCTACGGACACCTATATAAAGGTGGTAAATGATTCTACAATCGTAGGATATCGTTTCTCCACAGGCTGGGCGAATGACCAAAAAGTTTATTTTGCTATCCAATCAAATACAAAATTCAAAAGAGTAGAACTCTATAACGATAGCATCCCTGCTGCTGATTACCATATTGCAAAAAGCACAGCTACAAAAGCTATTATATCTATCGATCCAACCAAAGCTGTAGAACTGAAAGTGGGTATTTCTCCAGTAAGTACAGTTAATGCTTTAGAAAATATTAAAGCAGAGATTCCGTATTGGAATTTTGAACAAGCGAGAAAATGGGCTGTGGCAAAATGGAATAATGTCTTAAGCAAAATTGATTTCAAAGCAGACGAAAACACCAAAACGATATTCTACACCGCATTGTATCATTCCTACTTCGCCCCTACAATCTTCAGCGATGTAAATGGCGATTATATGGGCACAGATAAACAAGTATATAACGACAAAAATCATCAAAACTACACCGTATTCTCTTTGTGGGACACGTATCGTGCTTTACATCCACTGATGACCATCCTTGAAGGCCAAAAGAATAAAGATTTCGTTAGTTCGATGCTAAAAATTTACCAACAACAAGGCAAACTTCCAGTATGGCATCTTTGGGCAAACGAAACCAATACTATGGTAGGTCTTCCCGCAATTCCTATCATTGCAGACGCTATTCTGAAAGGAATAATAGATCCTTCCGAAATTGAGCTAGCTTATGAAGCCATTAAAACCACAGCAATGGGCAGTGGACACGGTTTGCAATATGTTCGAGACCTTAAATATATTCCTATCGAACATATGCAAAATGAATCTGTAGCTTGGGCATTGGAATATGCTATCGCTGATTTTGGAGCATATCAAGCAGCTAAGCATTTGGGCAAAGTAGAAGATGCTGAATATTTTCACAAACGCTTTAAACTTTATGAGCAATATTTTGATAAAGAAGTCGGACATTTTGTGGGTCGTCATGCTGACGGAAAATTCAGAAGACCATTTGACCCACTGATGGCGAAACATCGTGAAAATGATTATTGTGAAGGTAATGCTTGGCAATATACTTGGCTCGTACCACAAGACGTACACGGTTTAATAAACCTCTTTGGAGGAGAAAAAGCCTTTTTGAATAAATTGGATGAATTCACTGCTTTGCCCGAACAATTGGACGATGCGTCTCCTGATATTTCAGGAATGATAGGACAATATGCACAAGGCAATGAACCAAATCATCACGTACCTTATTTGTATGCTTATGCAGGGGAACAATGGAAAGGTGCTGCATTGGTACACAAGGCAATGACCAAATATTACACAAATGAGCCTGCTGGTCTTTGTGGCAACGATGATGTAGGACAGATGAGTGCGTGGTATGTATTTTCTTCTATGGGAATATATCCAGCAAATCCAATGAATGGAAAATATGTTTTTGGCTCTCCTTTGATGGAAGAAGCCAGCATTAATTTACCAAGTGGCAAAACTTTCCACATCCAAGTGAAAAATCACGGTACAAAGAATATCTATATTAATAAGGTATCCTTAAATGGGAAGAAGTATGAGAACAGCTACATTACACATAACGATATTTTAAAGGGTGGAGAACTTATCTTTGAGATGTCTGCCACACCCAATAAAAAGTTTGGAGCAAACAAGACATTTCGTCCTTAATTACTGACAGAATAGCAACGGCACGTAAATTGACTATATCCAGAAACAAGTTATAGAAAGGATTTAATAATGAGTGACTTCAACAACATCAGCATCAATGACATCAACGACAACAATGGTGCTGATTTTTATAATAACTTTAGACAAAAATTGATGGATATTGAGCAATTTCCATCAATATATACATTCAAATTTATTATTCCTGCTGATGTGGATAAAAGAGAGCAAGTAGAAAAAATATTTGAGCATCCTAGTACGAAAATTTCTTCTAAAGACTCGAAAACAGGAAAATATAATTCCTTAACAGTCGAAACCTTTGTGCAATCAGCGGATGAAGTAATTGATTACTACAAAAAAGTATCTACTATAGAAAAAGTCATTATGCTATAAGACAAAAAAGGCTTTCCGATTGGAAAGCCTTTTTTGTCTTATACGTAGAAATATTAAGCTTCTACTTCTTCAGAAGCGAACTCTTCGTACAATGTTGAATATCCTTCATAATCATCTATAGACTCTGGCGTGAACACGCGAATATTTTGCTCTTCAACAAATTTCAACACGTCCGCATTCAAGTTATCATCTGCTTTCACAACGATATCCGTGTAAGTCAAGGCACCTTTGTATACGTCAGCATAACTGCCTGAACCATATACAGCCGCATCCTCAGCACCTACATCTTCTTGAGCTGCCATTTCACCATATTTTGATGTCAATGTATCTGCTCCGAAATCATTATCTTCATTGAATAATGAATAGAACACTTTAACATCTTTGAAAGTAGGATCATCGTGATATACTTTTTTCAAGTACAAAGGAATCATAGCTGTGAACCAGCCGTGACAGTGCACTACATCCGGAGACCATCCTAATTTTTTAACAGTCTCTAGCGCTCCTTTACAGAAGAACAACGAACGTTCGTTGTTATCTTCAAAGAATTTTCCATTTTCATCTCTGAACACCTTTTTGCGTTGGAAGTATTCCTCATTATCTAAGAAATACACCTGCATACGAGCTGCTGGCAATGATGCTACTTTAATGATCAATGGATTATCGTTATTATCCACCACTATATTCATTCCCGACAACCTTATCACCTCGTGTAGACGATTTCTGCGCTCATTAATGTTACCAAAACGTGGCATAAGAATTCTAATTTCGAATCCTTTTTCTTGCATCGCTTGAGGTAACTGGCGTGTTATTTCAGAAATTTTACTTATTTCAAGGAAAGGCGACATCTCGTGGGTAATAAACAATATTTTCGTTTTAGCCATCTCCAATTGTTTTTTTATTATTTAAACAGTAAAATCGGTGTACAAAGATACGAATAATAAACAAATTTTACAATTCTTTGCGATTTATAGCTTTCTAATTACAAATTTATTATGCAATTTTGACCCCTATTTTACCCATATCGATATGGAAATTTTCAACACCCAAAATTCGCTTCGCACCTACCTTGAAACTCCACGTGCGCAGCACCAAAAAATAGCTTTAGTACCTACTATGGGTGCATTACACGAAGGACATATGTCCCTTATTTCAGAAGCTAAAAAACACGCAGATATAGTCGTGTGTAGTATCTTTGTCAACCCTACACAATTCAACGATCCAAAGGATTTAGAAAAGTATCCTCGCCCTATAGAAAATGACATTAAACTGTTAGAAGCTCAGGGTTGTGACATTCTTTTTATTCCCTCTGTAGAAGAAATGTATCCTGATGCCGAAGAACAATGGCAAATTGATTTGGGTCGATTAGATCAAATCTGGGAAGGCGCACAACGTCCAGGTCACTTCCAAGGGGTAACCCAAATCGTGTATAAATTATTCAATTTGGTGAACCCTGATGTAGCTTGTTTTGGACAAAAAGATTTCCAACAGGTGATGGTTATTCAGCACATGATTGAAATCAAAAATCTAGATATTCAATTAATTATCTGTCCTATTATACGAAGTAAAAATGGATTGGCTTTGAGTTCTAGAAATGCAAGGCTTTCCGAAGCGGGCAAAGAAAAAGCTTTAATCCTTTCCCACACCCTACAAGCCGTTAAAAAAGGCTTTAACGAAAACGTTGCTATCCCAGAATTGCAGCACATAGCGGAACAAATGATTACAGAAGAAGGTGAAGTAGAACTGGAATATTTTGCTATTAGTGAAACACGCACGCTTGAAAGAGTAGAAACTGTTGAAGCAGACAAACAATATATTGCTCATATAGTCGCTTGGATTGAAGGCGTTAGGTTAATAGATAATATGCTTTTGAACGATTAATGACATTTAGATTTTAAATATAAAGCGTAACTTTGCAGCATGATGATTGAAGTAATGAAGTCCAAAATTCACCGCGCACGTGTCACACAAGCCGAGTTGAATTACGTTGGAAGTATTACCATCGATGAAGATTTGATGGATGAAGCAGATATAATTGCGAACGAGAAGGTACAAATCGTAAATAATAATAACGGTGCAAGGTTAGAAACTTACGTCATTCCTGGAAAACGTGGCACAGGAACTATATGCCTTAATGGAGCTGCAGCAAGATTGGTACAAGTAGGTGATATTGTGATTATCATTTCTTATGCTTTGATGGACAGAGAAGAAGCGAAAGCCCACAAACCAAGATTAGTGTTTCCAGACGACAACAATAGATTGACAAAATAATATGTAATACTATTTTGTGATAAATACTATTTCTACATATCGCAGACTCATCGCCTCACTATTGACGTGTTGGATGACGTTAATTGTGATTAGTGGAATAGTATTTATGCACAAAGAGGTAACATCCAAAGGTGAAATAATTACCCACATTCACCCGTACGATTTTACCAAGAACCAAAAACATCATCACAAAAACGATGCGGAGATTCGCTTTTTGGATGTACTCTATCAAGGAACGTTTATTGAAAGTGAATTCACTATTTTCGAAGTTCCCGTCTTCAATGAATTTTCTATTCCCTTTGATATAGTTTACAACCGTGCTACAAAGGCTGTAACAATATTTCATTCTTACCTACGAGGACCTCCCTCACTTGTTTAATGATACCCCAAACATTTTGCAACGCTTTAGCCTTGTGAAATAATGATTTCTTCTAAAAAACACAATAAAATTGATTTGACAGCAACATGTAATGGAGCTGGCTATATGTATTTATATATATATATAGTCCTTTCCAATTTATTTGTAGTCATTTCATACCAACTAATCATTAACAAGAAACTTATATATGTTACAACTTATAAAAAGCTGTATGCTGACTGCTGTATTTGTTAGCTTTGCTTTCGTACTTCATGCACAAAATTTACTTAAAGGAACGATAAAAGATTCTCATGGGAATCCCATAGATAATGCTACTGTATTCGTTGATGGCACGAAATTGGCGATTTCAACAAATTCTGAAGGACAATTTTCTATTCAAATCCCTGACGGAAAAACAAAAATCACTGTTCGCGCTGTAGGCTTTTTGACAGCCAAAAAAGATCTTGCTGCAACTGAATATCAAAATGGATTTGAAATTGTATTGGACACGGACAACCGCAACCTCGAAGAAGTCGTGGTCTCTGGAACGTTGAAACAAGTATCAAAATTGGATAGCCCGATTCCAGTAGAAGTTTTTACTGCCAAATTTTTCCAAGCAAACCCTGCACCTACTATTTTTGAGTCGCTTCAAAACATAAACGGTGTACGTCCGCAAATTAACTGTAGCGTATGTAACACAGGTGATATCCATATAAATGGTTTAGAAGGTCCATACACCATGGTGATGATTGATGGTCTACCAATCGTCTCAGGATTATCAACAGTGTACGGTTTAAATGGTATTCCACAGGCTTTAATCGAACGTGTTGAAATCGTAAAAGGACCTGCCTCTACGCTTTATGGAAGTGAAGCTGTAGGAGGATTAATCAATATCATTACCAAAAGTCCAAATAACGCACCACGACTAAATGTAGAAGCATTTGGGACTTCTTGGCAAGAATACAACTTAGACTTAGGTGGCAAATTTGAGGTAGGTTCTGCGCAGTCTCTGGTCGGAGCTAATTACTTCAATTATGCTAATCCTATTGATAATAATGGGGATAACTTTACCGATGTAACTCTACAGAATAGACTTTCTGTTTTCAATAAATGGAATTTTGACCGTAAAGACAATAAGCTCTTCACCTTAGCTGGACGCTACGTGTACGAAGACCGTTGGGGTGGTGAGATGAATTGGGCGAGGAAATACCGTGGTGGAAACGATGTTTATGGCGAAAGTATTTATACCAAACGTTGGGAGTTGATGGGTGCTTACGATTTACCTACCACAGAAAATTTGACTTTCACTTTTAGCGTAAACGGTCACAATCAAAATAGCGTATATGGCGAAACAAAATATTTGGCGGATCAAAAAATTGCATTCGGACAGTTAACCTGGCGAAAAGAACTAGGAAACCATGATTTGTTGACAGGTTTAGCTTATCGTTATACGTATTATAATGACAATACTCCAGCTACCATCAATTCTTCAAAAACTCACCTTCCAGGATTTTTTGTGCAAGATGAAATTACATTACATCCGCAGCACAAATTATTACTTGGAGCCCGTTATGATTACAATTCTGTCCATGGGAGTATCGTTTCTCCTCGTGTAAATTATAAATGGAATTCATTGGACAAAACCCAAGTTTTACGTGTAGGAATTGGTAATGGGTACCGTGTAGCTAATGTATTCACAGAAGATCACGCCGCCTTAACAGGATCACGTGATGTGACTTTTGAAGAAGATTTAAAACCAGAAACCTCTTGGAATGGTAACGTAAACTACATTAAGAAATTTTATATGGATGGAGGTTCTGTTTTTGCAATTGACGCGAGCGCTTTCTACACTTATTTCGATAATAAGATTATTCCTGACTACGAATCAGATGTAAACAAAATTATATATTCTAATCTGGACGGACACGCTGTTTCGAAAGGCTTATCCCTCAATTTGGATTGGGCGCATACCAGTGGACTGAAAGCGATGATTGGAGCTACTGTCATGGACGTGTACAGTGTAGAAAACGATGTAAAAGAATGGCAGATGTTGACCGAAAAGGTAATGGGAACTTGGACGATTGGGTATACTGTAAAACCTTTGGGCGTTAACATTGATTACACAGGAAATCTAATTGGGCCAATGCGTTTACCTGTCCTAGGTGAAAATGATACCCGTCCAGACAAATCAAAAGCATGGAGTATTCAGAATATTCAATTAACCAAAAAATTCCACAACGGTTTGGAAATATTTGGAGGGGTTAAAAACTTCTTAAACTGGACTCCTACCAAAGGCGGCATTGAAATTATCTCCAGAGCTCACGACCCTTTTGAAAGAATTGACGATCCTAACTTATTACCATTTGATCCTAGTTATGTTTACGGTCCAAACCAAGGAGCTCGTGGATTTTTAGGTTTACGATATAATCTAATGTAAAACCGTTAGTATGGAAGCAAGATATGTAATTCAGTTTCTGTTAATAATGATTGGAATTTGTGCAGGGCTAAATAGTTCTGCACAAATTAATCCGCATAAAATTGAGCAGGTAGATAGTTTGATGGCGCAAAAGCCAAAACCTTTGCTTATCCTTTTGTCCACGGATTGGTGCCAGTACTGCGCCCTTCAGAAAAACCAGCTTCAAAAAAACGAATATTTCCACAACCATAAAGACGAATTTTACTTTATCGAATTTGATGCAGAACGAAAAGATCCAATAGACTTTATGGGAAAAACATATCACTTTAGACCCAAGGGAATAAACACTGGAATACATGAACTCGTAACGATCTTTACTGGTAATCAAAGTTTATCCTATCCATTCTGGATACTTTTAGATGAAAATTTTAAACCTGTGTTCCGACATAATGGAATATTGAACAATAAACAAATCAATGAATTAATACTGGCAATAAGTAAGTCTTTAACAAAGAATTCGTATTAAGAGAAATATTTTGATTTCTTTGTAGCAAAATGCGATTTTGATCGTTACATACCTATAAACTATTTTAATATTCTTATGAAAAAATTATTTGGCTTACTTGCTGCAGTAGCATTCTTGACTACGACTTTTACCTCATGTAATAAATCTGACGATTTTGATTATGATGATTACAACAGGAGACAAGAAAAAGCAATTGATTCACTTCTAACCGATGAGAAGCTAAAAATTGAAGATTATGTAGAAGCTAATTTTACAAATCCAATAGAAGACACGGTTACTATTAAATATTCCTACATAGACAAAAAAACGGCTAAAAGAGGTATTTGGTATGAAATATTATCACAGCCTACAGACAATTCTTATGAATATAAATCGAATGGAACAAATTACCAGAATTTAGTTCCTCCTACTTTCAAGGCTAAATTCACAGCTAAATTATTAAATGGTACTGTAGTACAGTCTGACACTCAGGGTGGTCAATACTCTTTCGCTGGCTCTAGTAACAATACATTTAACAATGCTTGGTATTTTGCATTCTTCCCTTATGCTGTAAAATTTAACAACATAGATGTTAAAATTCTTAATATGGGTGGTTTAACAAAAGATGGACTTAAAAAAGGTAGTAAAATAAGAATGATAACACCTTCTCTTTGGGCATTTGGTGCGAATAAAGTAGGTGATATCCCTGCTAATTCACCTTTAGTGTACGAATTTGAAGTTTTGGAAATACAATAAAATGTCAATAAAAAAGAGATAAAATTAATTTTTTGTCTCTTTTTTATTAATTTAGATTCATGAATTTTTTAAGACCAATTTTATACCTTATTATCATCTCGTTCTCCTTCTTATCTTGTGCTAAGGAAGAGATATTTGACCCTATTGCCCAATTCGAAACGGAGAAACCACTTATCAAATCATATGCAAATACAAATTTCCCGAACATGGTATATGCGGGTGATGAAACAGGAATGTGGTATGAAGTGGTGAATCCCGGTACTGATGGAAGTTATGTATACAAAGTGGTAGATACCTTAAATTATTACGGGCAAATGGTGAAAGCATTAAGAATGCCTGCTGTAACTGTTAAATATACTGGTAAATTAATATCAGATAATTCAACTTTTGACTCTAATCAAACTGATGCAGGTTTTACCAGTAAATTGAGTGGACTAATTTCAGCTTGGCAAATTGCATTTATTCCTAAAAGTATAGGTTCTTCTGAATTTGGAGGTCTTACTTCTACGGGATTACAAAAAGGCAGTAAAATAAGAATAGTAACTCCTTCTTATTATGCATATGGAAATAGAGATATGGGTAAGATTCCGCCAAATTCTCCTTTATTTTTTGAAATAGAAGTCATAGACATAAAAGATGTTGTTCAATAAACAAAAAGTCAATCTGAATGGATTGACATTTTTGTTTTACTTACCTTTATATTTAGAACCTTCTAGAATTTTTTGCGCATCTTCTATAGCAAATAATTCCTTCAATGAAGTCTCGGGATGCCTTTCCATATATTTACGGACCATCATCCATCCTATAAACGATCCGAGCTTGGGAGCAGACTCATTCTTTTCCCCCAGTTCTGGTGTAAAAGGAGCTTCCGTAAAATATTTTTGAGTACGCAAATGATCTGTACTATATAGCAGATTTTCCTGTAAAAACCATGTCCATACATCACTTTGGTACTTGTTTGCCCAAGCCAAATGTTCTTTTGTATAACCTATTTTAAGTTCATCTGATACATTTTCAAGTAGCATATCCATTGCATACATTATCTTTCCATTGTATATCATGTGTTGCAAGGTATTGTGGGTTTGATCAGGAATTGAATAAATATCTTCGCGCAATACCGCTTCTATTACACGTGGAACTATGTTTTCTGGCGTGAAACGCCTTGAAATATATAGAGGGATTGACTGCACCAATGCAGGATAAAATTCAGATTCCGCTCCTAAAAACATATCCAATCCTATGCCTACATAATCTTCTCCAATAGGTGTTTGATAAGCAAAACCGCTTACATAGGTAATAAATCGTGGGATATTATATTCTGGAAAATAGTATTTTACATATTTAAAAACCTGCGTTAACTCTTTTTCATATGATTCCATTGATGGATAAACTTTTGCCACAGCCTTGTTCAAATCTACAAAATCCTTTTGCTTAATAATTTGAGTTAAAAATTCCTTCACTCGGATGCTATCCGCTGGATTTGCTATTTGCAAAATATCCTGCATATAATTACTGTAAAATATGCCATATCGCTCTTGCCAGGCTTTGTTCATCGAACCAATATCTTCTGGATTTATCTGGGCAAGGTCTTGATCAAAACGTTCAATATGTACTTGAACATTAATATTTGATACGTCAGGTCGTTTTATTGTAGTTGTTTCGCGACAAGATGCTATAGCAACTATTAAAAAAAAGAAATACTTTTGTAGCGGTTTTAATTTCATTAGTAAAACGAAGTTATCACCATAAATTTAAAACTAAAATTATAAGTATGCTAAATTTTACAAAAACTACAATTACTACCTTAGCTACATTGGCGATTCTTTTCTTTGCGATGCAGGTAAAGGCACAAGACTATTATAATAGATCACGTAATAGTTCAGAAGAAAAAAATTTCCGTTTAGGACTTTCTATAAATCCTAACATTGGTTGGTTGCGTTATGATGATGAGTATGAAGCAACAGCAAAAGCAGGCTTCTCTTATGGTTTGGTTGCTGACTTAGGCTTTGCAGATAACTATTATTTCTCTACAGGATTATTAATCAATTCAATTGCTTCAAAAGTAGATTTTCCTGGAGAAGCTATTGATAGAGACAAAATTCGTTTACAATATGTGGAAGTTCCTTTGACAATTAAATTGAAATCTGTTGAAGATGAAACAGGAAGATTCTATGGTCAATTTGGTTTCACAGCTGGATTTAAAGTGTCTGGAAAAGAGAAACTAGCGGGAGCAACTAAAAATCAATCCATAGAAGGTGATGATTTGTTTCGTTTAGGACTTCAAATTGGAGGCGGTAAAGAATGGAAATTAAGTGAAAACTTAGGATTGATGACGGGATTAACCTTTAATAATGGATTTACGAGGGCAATCAAAGAAGGAAAGCCAAAAACTTCATACTTAGCACTTAATTTAGGTCTATTCTTCTAAAAAGATTCTAATAAAATGAATAAAAAAAGAGGTAAATACGAATCCAATCTTTAAATTCGTATTTACCTCTTTTTATTTGATAAATTTCCTATTATGCAAACAGAAAAAATCATCGATAGAATTGTTACTTGGCTCAAAGATTATGCTACCCAAGCAAGAGTGAAAGGATTTGTAGTAGGTGTCTCTGGTGGCGTTGACTCGGGCGTCGTGTCGACGCTTTGTGCAATGACAGGCCTAGAAGTATTGGCGGTTGAAATGCCTATTCACCAAAAAACGGATCAAGTCGATCGTGCATTAGAACATATTGAGTATTTAAAAAACAAGTTTACCAATGTAAAAGGAACGAGTGTGAATTTGACTTCTGCATTTGATGAATTGACTAACATTTTTGATGCAAAACAATCCGATATACCAAACAGAGATTTAGCATTAGCTAATACACGTTCACGCTTACGCATGTTGACACTTTACTACTATGGACAAATAAATTCCTTATTAGTGTGCGGGACAGGAAATAAAGTGGAAGACTTCGGTATTGGTTTTTATACTAAATATGGAGATGGAGGGGTCGATCTTTCACCTATAGCGGACTTATACAAAACGGAAGTTTATGCCTTAGCGAGAGCATTGGATTTGCCAGAAAGCATTAAAAATGCCATCCCAACAGATGGATTATGGGACGCGGAGCGAACAGACGAACAACAAATTGGTGCCACATATCCTGAATTAGAAAAAATCCAAAAAGAATACGGCAGCAAGTCGGAAAGTGACTATACAGGAAGAGATTTGGAAGTATTCAAAATTTTTGACCGTATGCACAAAGCAGCTCAACATAAAATTCAGCCTATTCCTGTTTGCCATATTCCAGAAGAGTGGAAATAAAATAAATATAAATTAAACCTTTTATTTATTTCCCTGTCATACAAGATATAACTAGGCTTTATTATGAAAAATTTAAGTGTCATGTTAGCGGCTTTTGCTATTATAGTAATGGCCTCTTGTTCGTCCAATAAATATCATACCACTCGTGTTCAGAATTTAGATTTCGGGCAATATAAAACTTATGGATGGCTACCGCCAGTAGATTCCCTTTCTAAAGATTATTTTAGCAATGATATTGCCAAGCACAATATCATGACTACTGCCAATCAAGAAATTGAACAACGCGGCTTAACTTATACTAAAGAAAATCCAGATTTACTTTTCCGATATGTAGCTATTGTTAACAACAAAAGCAGATTGGTTTATGGCTCTCCTTACGGTTATGGTTGGGGCTGGGGCGGTCCATGGGGTTGGTATCGTCCATGGGGATATTACGGATATTATTCGCCAAACTATCCTGTAGGAAAAGAAAGAATACGCTATGGTCATATTATTTTGGAAGCTGTAGACCGTAATACAAAATCTGTAGTATGGCAAGCCCGCGGCACCACAGAGGTAGATAACCCAGAAAAAGCTATTAATGGACTGCCGAAAATGATAAATGGTATCATGAAACAATATCCATTGAAGACATCCAAATAAAAAATAGCTCCTAAATGGAGCTATTTTTTATTTTATAAATTTTGCATATGTCCTTAAGGCATCTTCTTAAACCCTTCTTTTTTGATTTTCCATGTGCCATCTTTTGGAAACCCGGGTGAATCTGAATCAGAGTTGTCCCACCCTTCGAGCATCATTGCTACAGCCGTCAATATTCCTCCATTACCAGGCAAGTAAATCCGTAATCTATCGTCTTGATAATTGTGTCCATTTTTGAGATAAGTATTAGTTCGGATATCCATAAATAAAGCATCTAAGGCTTTATTTGAAAGTCCAAGACGAGCCGCATTCATTGCTGTCATTGGGAAATCCCACCCCCATGTATCTGACCATGACCATCGCTTCCAAACTACATCAAAAGTATTTCTCATAATTCCTTTGTCTAATTTAGAGGATGCAGGAACCATTCCTAATGTACCTAATACAGATGGATGATCGGTCATCCACTTATCAAAGGAATAAGAATCGGGAGCCGTTTCAGTAGATAAATACACGCCATCTTTAACTGGAAGTGGAGCTAATTTATTAATAACCTCATCCCATTTAGGTTGACGCTTTTCTCCTAAGCGTTCTTTCCATTGTTGAGCAGTTCGCAAAGCCCAATCCCAATAGGCGACCTCATAAGGTGGATTTTTGGTTTGGGCAGCTGGAAAAACTTCTTGAGCAGGAATTAACCCAAATCCCAAATCGTACAGATCTTTTTCTTTGTTATAAGAGGTAAAGTGAGCCATGAATTCTGCTGTTTCATGAATAAGATTTTTATACTTATGCAATACTTTCACATCCTGATTGTGACGGTATAATAATTCGGTCAGGTAAATTAGATGTGGCTGTTGCCAAATTAAAAATGCAGCTACAGAAGATGGGCTTTCATCGCCCTCATTACTGGACATTTTGATCCAACGAACACCTTTGTAGCCCTGACGTTGTGCTAACTGTTTTGCCTTATTAAAAGTTCTAAAGTAATATTCTAGCGTATGTTCCAAAAGCTCAGGTCTTCCCCATAATGCAAAATGCACCCCATGCCACCAATGCATTTCAGTATGAGGCTTACCATACCAACTGTTGAATGTCAGACCTGTTTCTTGGGGAGGATTATTGCCTAAGCATTGTACACGAGTCAAATATTGAGACAGTACAATTCTTCTTTCTAATTCCTTCGCTCGGGAGTCCGTGCTACCTTCAAAATCTACAGCCGCTCCCGAATTCCAAAATTTTGTCCATGCAATTTCACTTTCCTTTTTTGCCTCAGTAAATAATCCTTTTGTTATACGCTTTTGTGTAGAATGAAAAGCAAAAGAAATTTCAAAGTTCTGTTTGGAAGATATGGGTTCTACAACGAAATAATGCGCGTTAGATTTAGAAACCTGTGCGTTGGTAAAATGTAAAGTTGTGTTGTATTCCGAGCCTTGTAGTGTATGCTTAATTACAGCAGAAGTATTATTTTGTGCAATAATATTAGAGCTATGTTGCTCTTCATTCGTATAATTCGTTCCCTCATCCAAAAATGTTCCCGTAGGATAAGGATATCTTATATATACTTTAATGCGTTTTTGTGCAAGCAGTGCGGATTCAATCTTCACACCTACTCTATCCGATTGCTGATAAGAAGCGGTATAAACTTTTACGGGAATATTATCAATGGTAAATTGACTGGTTATTAACCCCGTCCATACATCTAAAGTTTGCTCAATATTTTTTATATCCGTGATTTCTGCCTTTTTTCCATTCTTTAAATAGAGTTCTAAACCAACATTACCTAACTGCAAACGGTGCGGATTAGCACGAAAATATTCTGTTGCTTCTTTTGGTCTTCCCTCTTCTTTGTGCTGAATGCTATATAAAGCATTTCTGCCTTCATTATTAAAGTCATAAGCTTTTAGTGTTTCTTCAAACTTATAATTGTTAGGATTGTGAAAGCTATCCCAACCCCATTCTGACTGCGTCCCTAAAGAAACTCCTGGTCTATAAAATTCTGGAAAAGATTGCATTCCAGTTACGTCGACGGTATACGCAAAAGTTCCATTCCCCACCGTTAGAGAGGAGAGAATATCGACTTCAGTGTTGATAACATTGTGTCGCTGAACTACATTCTTTCTATTGATTTTAGGGTTTTGAAAAGATTGAAGAGAAAGAAATACAACAATTAAAACACTGAATCTTACTATATTTTTAGTAAAAAGAGGTGTACGTTTTCCCATTAATTTTTACATTTTTCAAGGTTATATTTTTTAGATAGTCGACTTTATACGGTTCTTTTACTCCATTGATATTACAATCAATCATGGTAAAATTGGTCACTGGTGAGGATTCATAAGCAGCAGAAAGTACCGCATATTTTCCGCCGTGCGTCACATCTAATTTTTCCACCCAAATATTACGAATAGTAGGAATATGATTTCCGGGTTTCTCATAGAACATATTGAAGCGAACCGCAGCTTCCTTATATTGCCCAACTTTTGTGTTGTAGAAAAATATATTCTCAATTATTCCACCGCGACTTGAACTCGTTTTGATACGCAAAGCTCTGTCTAGTTCTTTACTATCCATGGTATTATTAAGCGCATAAATATTGCGCGCCCCGCCCCCTATCTCACTACCTATAACTACACCGCCATGTCCTTCTTTAAACATGCAATTCTCTATGATATGATTTTCCGCAGGACGGCCTATATTTCGACCATCTTGGTCCCGCCCCGATTTAATAGCAATACAATCATCACCTGTATCAAAATAACAGTCTCTAATCCAGACATTCTTACAAGCCTCTGGATCTATTCCATCATTATTAGGACCTAATGTTTCAATTTTTACACGTTCAATAAGGACATTTTCACAAAGTACAGGATGTAAATTCCACATAGGCGAGTTAATTAGCTTCACATCTGCTATCCATACATTTTTACACAAATAAGTTTGAACAAAATTTGGTCTTAAAAAGTGTCCATCGCCATAAACACGATTGCGCGGATTTACTTCATCAGCCATCTGTTGGTGTAACTTCGCACGTGCAGGTTTTTGTTCTCCGGGACGGCTTTCATTCCAACCGTAATGACGCGCTCCACACCAATACCACCAATGATCCAGATCAGCATTACCATCTAACAATCCCGATCCTGTAATGGCTATATTTTCTTCTTCATAAGCATAGATGAAAGCGGAATAATTCATGCATTCCATACCTTCCCAACGGGTAAATACCATAGGATAATCCGAACTATCCCGACTGAATAATAATGTAGCTCCTTCACTAATGTGAAGATTTACATTACTTTTTAAATATATTGCTCCTGTCAAAAAAGTGCCGCTAGGTACAATAACACGGCCTCCACCATCACTATTACATTTTTCAATAGCTTCTCGAATAGCATCCGTATTTTTGTGTTTACCATCACCAATGGCACCAAAATCCTTTATATTATAATCTTTATTTCTAAATGAGGGAGCTTTAATAAGTTTTTTGAGATTTTCAACTTCCTGAAGTGGTTGTTTGGAAGACGTCCACACGTTTCCTTGTCCCCATACAATAAGTGTCATAAAACACAGGAAAATACATAAGTTTATTCTTATCAACATAGCAATAGATTTGAAATAGAGTAGATTGTACTTTGGCTATCGATTTCTAATATACTCAAAAAAGCCTCTTTTCCTATCCTGCAGTATCCTGAAAGATCAACGATTACAGCCGAGAAATCTATTTATAGCTAGAATATTACGGCGTTAGATTAAGGACATTTAAGGTTAAGACCTTTTAGTTGTCCTAAAAATTAACCAAAAAGAACTTGAAATACAGAAATATTTATTTAAATGTGGTATTCTTGTAAATAAGCAAATATTTTAACAACTTTACGTAAAGACTTTAACACGCATCAAAAATCGCTATGTATAAATCATTTCTTTCTTTCGTATTTCTTTTTGTCTCCATCGTTAGTTTTGCTCAACCCCAACCTACATTACAGCAAAAATTACAATCTAACCTGCCAATTCAATCTCAATTTCAGGTTTTATTGAATCAATCCAGAAATCAAGATGCTGATTTTAAGATTATACGAAAGTCAAATATTGATATCATTCAACGGAATGTAAGTGATTCTATAGCGAAATACACTAAAGAAATAGCTTCCTTGAAAGCGAATTCTTCCTCATCTGTTCAGCAGGTACAATCCTTAAAAGATTCGGTACAGACATTAAGCGAAAGCTTGCGCGTGGAACAAGAGAAAACCGATAGCATCTCCTTTTTGGGGATAGACTTTTCAAAACCATCATATCACATGTTGGTATGGTCTATTATTGCGATATTAGGTTTGGCGTTTTTTATTATTCTATTCTCCTTTAGAAAAGCTAAGGTAGATGCGGTAGAGCATCAAAAAACAGCAGAAGAAGTTCAAAATGATTTTCAGGCTTATAAGAAGAAAGCTATGGAAACCGAACAAAAACTTAAGCGTCAATTGCTGGATGAACAAATGAAAAGAGAGTCATAATCATAAAATTTTTCTCGAATAAAACATAAAAAAGCCAACTTAAATAAGTTGGCTTTGACATTTATACTCAAATTATAACCACTAATAACCTGGGTTTTGCATAGCTTGCTTTTCTGCTGGAGTTAAAGCTCCTCCATTTTCATTTGTGATTGCATCTAGGAACGATTGAGGTAACGGTCTATAGTAATGTGTATTTGGATTAAAGACTGAATTTCCTCGTACGAAACCATCGTTGAATGCTTTCCATCTTACTTCTAGTGTTTTTGTGCGGGCTAAATCTTCCCAACGGTATAGCTCACCACACAGCTCTCTTGTACGTTCATTTAAGATAAAATGCAGCATCTTTTGTGCATTTGTGGTGGCTCCTAGTTTATTGTAAATAGGAACATCCACAGGTGAGTTGAAAATATCATTTACAGAATTGATTACTAAAGATGAAACCGTAGAAGCAGTCGTTACTGGCATATCATTGTTGGATTCATAGTAGGTATTCTTATTCCAATAGATCGCGCCATCAGCAGAGAATCCACCACCTTTTCCAGCAGCATAAGGATTATTTATATACGATTGCCCACCATCTACATGTTTTGTACGGTCTTCACCTTGTTTAAACCCTGCTCGATTTCTCAACCTATTGATCCATTGTATGGCATTAGCATATTCTCCTTCACCTTTACGCACATAAGCCTCTGCTACCATTAGCACATCTTCAGCAGATCGTGCCATAATTGCATCACGCGTACCAAATTGAGAAGCAATATTTACGCGATATCCATCTCTATATTTGGAGAGGGCTACGTAACGAGAATGCGTACTTGTTCCTTGGGATAAGAAATAACCATAATTACCATGTTCTCCCACCCAAGCTTGTGATTGACCATTAAAGTAGCGTACGAACGTGTGGGTATTTTGCATTATTCCACCTTTTGCTACAGAAGTTAGATCAGTTCCCACTTTGGTATATCTATTATCTCCGGCACTGTTAACAATATATTTTATGGCTAATTCGCCACCTCTAAAACGCTTGGTACCTGCTACCGTTCCTGGAGGGCCCATAGCCGCTTGCTCATTTGTCCAAGAAGGCGCCCCCGCAGTATTATTACTGCCATAAGTAGTAATAAAAGATTTCCAGAAACGCGAGTCATTGACACGGTCAAAAACATCTAATGTATAGTTTGTAGAGCGCGCATAAGAGAACTCACGCCCCCCAGAAATATCGCGAGAAGTACCTGCTAGATCTTGATAAACAGCTGGATAATATAAATGAATTTGATTACCATAACGTCCCCAAGTAGCTTGATCATCCGAAAATTGTGCGGAAAGAATTACTTCAGAAACGCGTTCGTTAGGACTATTCGCTTTTTGGTAATCCCACAATTCAGTGTAATCACTCACCAAGGGATGTGCATTCACTACTTCTGTACCATACTTGATCACGGCATCCAAATCCGCACCTACATAACTTGTATTCCATCCACTGTAAAGTTCACTAGCACGTGTCAAATGTGCTTTAGCCAAATAATGTGCTGCTGCCCATTTGGTCACACGACCAAATTCGGAACCTGTAGGATTCAATAATTTATAAGCTTCTTCTAAATCAGCAATAATTTGAGCGAAACATTCTTCTTCGGTGTTACGTTGGAAGTAAGTTGTTACGCCTTCAGAAGGTGTCAATTTTAAAGGGACACCACCGAATTGAGTCACCAATTGTAGATAGAAATAGCCGCGCATAAAATAGCCTTCACCTAATCTTACATTGTAATTAGAGCTTGACTTATCATAATACAAAGGAACATTTTTAATCAACGTATTTGCAGATTCAATTCCAGAATACATATTGTCCCACAAAGGGGCAATATTTTGACCACCATAAGTAGTTTCTTGCGGATTTAAGTCCGTTCCATAGCTATTAAAACTGGGCGAGGCATTGTTAGCATCGGTGAATTCATCAACTCCGAGATTGAATAATGCCATACCCCAAGTGTAATTAAACTTAAATTTTAGCTTGGAATAGGCACCAGTAGACAAATCGTCCAACCCAGCTTGTGTTTTAAATAAATCTGTACTCGGTGTAGTAATAAGCTCTTCTTTCAAAAAGTCCTTACTACAAGACTCCATAAAAGATATACAGGTCGCACCTAATAGCGATGCTACTAATAGTTTATAATTAATTTTTTTCATGATTTTCACTTTATAAATTTTACGACGCTCTTATTAAAAACCAACACTTACACCCAAAACAAATCCCCTGGTAGTAACCGATGATCCCACTTGATTAGAGTTATTGTTATAATTGGAAAGATCTGTGTCCAAAAAGTCGATTTTAGAATACAGCATGGCAGGATTCATAAGCTGACCATAGATTTTAATATTATTAGCTCCTATTCTTTGTAGTTTGGAAGCAGGGAAATTATAGCCAAAACTTACATTTCTCAATTTTATGAATGAACCATCTCTATAATTCATCGAAGAACTGTACGTATCCGCCGCTTCTCCGTTTGAACCTGGCATATAATATTCTGCATCTTCATTCACTCCAGGAATAAAATAATCTAATTTACGTTGCATATACCTTCCATCTAATGTAGCTGCACCTGCATTCACTAAAAATCCCCACCGTGAATAGATGAAAAATGAAAGTTCGAAGTTTTTGTAATTAAAGGTATTTGATATACCACCAGACCATTTTGGACGGTACGAACCTATTATTTGTCTATCGTTGTTACCATCAATAGCACCATCTGGCACACCATCAGGTCCACTTAAATCTTTTACACGGATTTGTCCTGGTTTTCGACCATACTTAGCAGCTTCCGCTTCTTCTGAAGTTTTCCAAATACCATCGTACACGTAATCATAAGCTACAGCTAATTCTTCTCCAACAAACCATCTATTGTTTACATCTTGAAGATTGCCATTTGCTAATGCCACAATTTCACCTTTATCCTTAGACCATGTCAAAGAAGTATTCCATTGGAAATCATCTTTTTGAATATTCACTGTATTCAATTGGAAATCTATACCCCAACCTTTGGTTTTACCCACATTTGCATTAGTTGAAGTATATCCTAAAATGGAAGGAATCAGCATAGACATCAACAAATCATTAGTCTTTGTGCTATATACATCTAACGCACCATTGATTCTATTGTTGAATAAACCATAATCCAAACCGACGTTAAATTGTGTAGTACGCTCCCAGCCCAATTGCGGATTAGCCATTTTTTGAGGATTTGCTGCTGAAGGATCAGAAGCAACATAGCCAGGTGTCGAAGTCGTTGTATTCCAATTATAAAATACTTGCGTTAAACCACCTTTGGAAGCATAAGGACCAATACCTTGGTTACCTACTACACCAAGACCTGCTCTCAACTTCAATGCATTCACTACAGAAGAATTCTGCATGAAATTTTCTTTGTCAATGCGCCATGCTAATGACACCGAAGGGAATGAATCCCATTGATAGCCTGGAGCTAACACCGATGAACCGTCCCAACGTGTGAAAGCAGTTAAAATATAGCGGTCTTTGTAGATATAATTCAATCGCGCTAAGTAGGATTCTAATTGATACTCTCTCAATCCTGTGCCATAGGACCCCACAAATCCACCTGAAGAGATATTATACCATAATTCTTGTGCACTATATACATCTGTTGCGCGCATCGTAGCACTTTCATAGTTGTATCCAGAAGCGGATTGCAAGAAGGTCAACCCTAATTTGTGATCCGTACCAAAGTCCCTATCGTAGAAAACTAAATTATCTAAGGTCCATGCAATAGTTCTATCGGGACTATATGTTACAGCATTATTTCCATCTCCGTTTATACCTTCAGCTGCATTAGCAATTCCCAGTCTATAGTGTCTGTATTCAGGACCAAATTGAATTTTATAACGTAACCCTTTCAATGGTGAATAGATATTTCCTAAATCAATCTGACCAAACAAACTACCGGTAGCCACAAGACTTTGACGTTGATTTGTATTATGCTCCAACTCATTTATAGGGTTGATAATATTGATATCTCCCGCTGCTGGGTTACGAATAAAGTTGCCATCGGCATCATATGGAACAGTCCAAGGAAGCATTCCTCTTAGCGCATTGTAATAATCACCTGCTCCAGTAGTAGATTTAGTAAAACTATATCCATAATCTTGGTCACCATACGTTAGATTTAAATTAGCACCCATAGTAAACCATTTAGTAGGTGATGCTTCAAAGCTAATTTTTGAAGTAAATCTTTCGTATAGTTGTCCTGGTTGTGTGGCATCTTGTTTTAAGTAACCAAAAGAACCATATCCTTGTGTTTCTTCGCTACCACCTGAAACGCTTAACGTGTGTTCTGTAGATAATGCGTCTTTTCTTCCTACTGACGCCCAATCAAATTCACCTACCAATGAAGGATCCCACACGGTATTATTTTGTGTCCAACCTTTTGCAATATTTGCCCAAGAAGCAGCAACTGATCCCCAACGAGCAAAATCCTCACTGTAATTTGGCGTAGTCGATTTTGTTTTTGCTAAGCGTGCGTAGTCAATCCATTCCGCAGCGGACATGTATTCCATTACATCGTACATTTTTTCTGCAGTCGCCGTTCCTGCGTAAGTAAGTGAAGTTCTTCCTTTTTTACCTTTTTTGGTAGTCACCAAAACAACACCATTTGCGCCTCGAGAACCATAAACAGCGGTAGCAGAAGCGTCTTTCAAGATGTCGATAGACTCAATATCCGATGGATTGATATTATCAATACCACTTCCTTGCAAGGGCATACCATCAACAACGTAAAGCGGACTATTCGTTGCAGATAGTGATCTTAGTCCACGAATAGTGATACCTCCCGTTGTTCCAGGACGTTGGTTGGATGTGATATCTACACCGGCTGTTTTTCCTTGCATAGCCTGCAACGCATCTTTGACAGGCATAGCTTTAAGTTCTTTTTCTCCAATACTCGCTACAGCACCTGTAACATCAGATTTTCGAACGACGTTATATCCGACTACCACGACCTCATCCACCTCCAGATTATCTTGTGATAACTGCACATTGATAGTCGATCTACCTCCTACAGACTCTTCTCGCAAAGTGTAGCCGATAACTCTAAAAATCAGTACTGCGTTATTTGGTACATCAATAGTATATTGACCTGAAGCATTACTAGCTACCGACCTTGACGTTCCTTTCACTGAGATTGTTACGCCCTCAAGTGGACTTCCCCCATCATCCGTAACTCTACCAGTCACTTGATTTTGACCAAAAGCTGTAATAAAACTTATACTCATCAAACATACAAGCAGAAGTGCTTTTATGCTTAAAAACTTTTGGAAAAATTGATTAGTTTGTTTTTTCCTTTTCATTATATAAAATCTAATAGTTTGTTCTGGTTATCCTATGGTTGAAAAATTCCCCTATTGAAATCAATAAGAAATGTCTTCACGCACGAATGAATTAAGCATCGTCTTTTGATATACATTACAATTATTTTCTCCTGGTTAAAAGAAAATAAATCAGGTCTATAATTTCACAGTAGATGCATATAAGCTACATCCTATCCATATAACTAAAGATAGGTATGCATATTTATTTGAGCATCCTGTGATGTCCTGTATCAGATGGAAGGTCGGTAATTTGCGTAGAAGGGCACTTCTACTTGTTTTTTTTCTTGATTCTTAATTATTTGGGCCGCATATTTACCCATTAAATCAAAATCGGTGGAAATGGTCGCAATACCATTCAAAATAAATTTTTTCAGGGCAGTCTCATTATAGGAGATTACGCCAATATCTTTTCCGATTTTTAGTCCTTTCTTGATGCTTTTTTCTAGTATGAGTTCTAGATCGTCTTCAGCAAGATTGATATAACACTCACCTTTTTTGATGGGTTCTTTGGCAAGATTACCCACTAAAATATGATCGAATGCATATTGATTACAAAACTTGTAAAAGCCTTTAATAATCGCTTTGGGGTAATCGCTATGGTCTGGAAAAACTAATTTTATCATTTGGTAACGCGAAAGAGGCTCAAGGAATTTTTCTAAAGCTTCGTAGATATCTTTCTCGTAATTTTCATATACGCAATCCACATTATCGCTGATACCATCAATGTGTTTGCCCAATAGCATCAACTTTTCTTCCGGAATCAGAGACAATACCTCAGGAGCCTGATCACGGCCTTCTTTGAAATGTGGAAATACGACATAGCGATCGTACTGTTTATTCAAATTGAGTAATAATCTTCTCAAATGCGAAATGTCGCTATTGTAGACAAATAAGTCTAAGGAAGCTTCATCACCTAATTCTTTTGCGAAAGCATCATACACAATTTTTTTGTGTGCACTGAGTTTATTGAGGAATAAAGCAATTTTTAATTTTTTCGCGACATCGGTCTTTGCTACAAAATAACCTTTGCCAGGTGTCGAAGAAATGACCCCTAAACTTTTTAGTTGCTTGTACCCTTTTTCAACAGTATCTCTTGAAATATCAAGATAAATACTTAGTTCATTGATAGAAGGCAAAATATCACCTTGTTTGAGGTAATTATTTCGAACTCCATCAATTACAGCATCTACTAATTGAATATATTTTGGAGTAGATGAAAAGTCGTTTATCTGAATACTTTTATTAAAAGAAGAACTGCTCATAGGTTTATTTGTTAGTGTAAGTATAAAGAAAATACTTTTTTTTTTATACTCACAAGCTACCTTTACATTTACTTATTTTAAAAACTGAATAATTGAATTGGTCCATTTAATCCACTATCCATGATTTTCCATTGGCTAGCATCAAATGGTTTGTAATTTATGTTTACAAAATTGATCTCGTGATAATTTTTCCAATTTACTTTTCGGGCATCCAAATCACGCATTCGATTTGCCATTAAATTTGCCACCTCAATACGTACCGTATTTTTGCCAGACTGTAAAAAGTCGCTCACTTCAATGTGGTAAGGATGTGACCAAACAATGCCTGCATCTTTTCCATTGATTATCACTCGTGCACTTTCCCCTACAGCTCCAAGTTTTAAAAGGTAAGATTTCCCTTCCTTTTTTGTCAAATCTATTGAAGTCTCATAGACTCCAATTCCAGAAAATTTATTCATATCGGCTTTATTCAGCGCCGTCCAATAACTTAATTTCGATAAAGTCTCCGCTTTAGGTAATTGAGGACCTCCTTTGATAAAGGTCAGTTTCCATGGTTGGCTGAAAGAATTTACTTCTTCTAATATTTCGATATAATTATAATCCTTTTCTACTTTCTTTTCATCCGAAGCTAACACGATCCAAGCATAGCCCGAAGGAATCTGCAATCTTATATGACCTTCTTGTTGCGGCAGATTATAAACTTTTCCAGTTTGTGGATCCAACAAAGAATAATATTTTCGAACATTATTTAAGGTTACTTTTTGATCCACATTGCGTTTGCTGTGATTTACCAAATAATAATACACCTCAGTTCCTACCACTCTTCTGGTAAAATTAATACCTGCGCGTACCAATCGCTCTGCAAAGATTTGTTCGGTTTCTAAAGCTGTTTGAACATCTGTAGTTACATAAATCTTTCCCTTGCCATACTTAGTATATTGATGTGCTACATCAGATTTTAATTTAAGCAAAGCTACTTGGTCAGCCAATTCTCTCCTTCTAGCTTCATGATTTTGATAGCCTTCTACATCATTAGGCAAAGACTCAAAAATTACAGTTGCACCATCACTGGCTAAACGCAATAAATTTTTAAATGTCTGTACAGAGAAATACTTTGTGGAGGGCACATAAATTACTTTGTAAGGATTTGCCTTTTCGGATGTCACCAACTGTTTATTCTGCACTTTGGTCTTTGCGATAAAAGCATCCGAGATAAAATCAAAGCTATATCCTTGGCGCTGCAACCTTACGGATTGTTTATAAAATGAAGAAGGATGCAACCATTCGTCTACATGATGCACACTTAAGGTCTTAAAAGCTGATGTGGTATCTTGCCACACGTCATACACAGGCCAATACACTAAAATTTCATTATCAGCAACACCAGATTGCATTACAGATTGGACGCGTGTGACGTAACTATTTAAACCTGGCAAATGGTCCCAAAAAGAATTGTTAGTAACAAAATTTGTGGAAGCATAAAATAACCAACCTGGAAATGATACGTCATTTGGCGTATACGTCGTACCATGATAAAATACGTGATTTACACCCGCCAAAAACAACTGCTCTACTTCAGGCTTTGCTTGAGACAAAGCCGTCTTGAAATGCTCCGTCAACCATGTAAATGTTTCTGAGGTGGTATATTTTTTACCTGAAAGGTGCGTAGCCGACGTAGCAAATTTAAACATCATAGGGTCTGGATCCACGTTACGTACATCTTCCTTATCACGACGAAGTCCTGGGATATTGAAAAAACTAGAACCGAAAGTTTCACATTCCGCAATATCCGTACTAGCGTATAAGTCGATCAGATTACCTGGAGATCCATGCGCTTGATTACGAGATAATGCATTATGGTCATTCGTAAACTTTGTGAAAGGGACTAAGAAATTATTTTGCAAACAATAACTGATCACCTCTCTATAATCTGTTTTTATACGTGCTTGACGGTCTAAATCTGTTCCTTTGCCTGAAAAATCCAGCAAATGATCCTGAAGTTTGTATCCTTTTATACGTTCGAATTCAGCTAAGAAAGAATCTGTCCAATTTGCGCCATATACCTCATAACTATCATTGAAGAAAGAGCGAACGTTTAGATTTTTTCCATTGAAAATATGGGCAAAATGATCAAAATAGAATTTTGCAGAAGCCTTACCCAAATGATCTACCGTCATACCTTCTCCGCCTGGAGCGGCTCTTTTGACCTGCTGCCTCGTACGACCTGTAAATAGGGCTATCACTTTAACATTATCTGAGGCGATCCATTCTCCCGAAGTCGAAGTTAGGTATTGATCCAAATTAATTTCTGCCCCATTTCCTTTGAAAGCGCGTAACGCTTGTAATTGGGAATAGGTTTGCTTTTTATCACTTACTTTCAACGGAAAAGTAAGTTTTGCTCCTTTTTGTAAATCTATTTCATCCAAAAAGAATTTAGTAGCGGCATACTCATTGGTAACAAATGAACCGCCAAATGGCCATCCTGTACCCAAATTCATATCCACGCCCATGCCCAACTTTGCTGATTGATCCGTAGTGACTTTCAACATGTCCAGCCACTTGTCCGAAAGGAAGTTTATATAACGTTTTTCGAATCCTTTTGCACCATAGATAGGCGTTATCTCCACTCCACCGAACCCCGCTTGGTTCATTAATTGTAGCTCGCGCTCGAGATTTTGCTTATCAACTGCCGAACCCATCCACCACCATCTTGTCCAAGGTTTCATTTCTTTAGTCACCTCAGGCCACAGATTTTGCGCTGAAGACGTAAAAGTCGTTAGGCCTAATGCACAAATCAGTGCTAGTATGTTTTTATTCCTCATAATTTAGTCTAAATGAAAAACGGGTATCAAAGGGATTGAAACTGGCGAGGAATCAGCATTTGTCTCCATGATATCCGCCATAAATTCCCACCATTTCTGAACTATTGTATTACTTCCCAGTTCTTGCGAAGAGCTTCCCGAAAGACGTTGCACTGCAAATAAAGTGTTAGTTTCTTCATCCAAGAAAATACTGTAATCCGAAATACCACTTTTGCTAAGCAATTCTGCCAATTCAGGCCATATTTCCGCATGCCGCTTTTCATATTCAGCCTTCATGCCAGGTTTTAATTTCATTTTAAAAGCTACTTTCATGCTTATAATTTTTTATGAATATCTATTTCGATAATGCTCAATGTTCCTTTTGCGTTCGCGTCATTACGTGATACCCCATCGTCTAATCTTTTACCGCCAATTTCAGCATGTAAATTTTCCTGAGCAGTATACGATGCTCCTTTTAATTTAATTTTTACTTTTTGACCTTTAGTACGAGGTAATGTGATTGTGTAATAACCTAAGGTGGTTTTAGTCACGATATCAGTAACTAATTTATCATCAATATAAATTTCCAGAGGATAGGCTCTAGATCTAAAATTGTTTAATTTCACATCTATTTCGTCGATGAAATCGGTTTTAGACAGATTATATTCTATCCAAGCTGTTTGCATTTTTCCATCGTTTACCCAATCCGACAATTCATTATCATCAAAAGAAGCAACTACTTTGTCTTGATTAGCCCCCGCTGTAGCGAATTTAATTGGTAAGGTTATACGCTTCACTTTTAACGGAGATTCAGACAATCCTTCTCCTCTATCTAAATTCGATGGAAGATTTAGTTTGGAAGACTTTTCAAAAAGACCGTTATTGATTATGATAGGCTCTACTTTCCAAGATACTTCATCTGAAAGCAGACCGTTAGCGTGTGCTGTTAATTTTACTTCTCCTGTTTGATTGTATAAGGTGCGTAATAAAACTCTATTTACGCCAGCTTCTACAGGTAGTGATTCTGCTAAGATAAAATTATTGGAACCTTGTGCAATTCCCCCCTTCCATTCCATAGGTCCAGTAAATTTGAAATCAATCATGTTGGTAGCTGTAGGACAGCGGTTGCCCTCTTTATCCAGCACTTCGACTTCTACCAATACCATATCATTACCGTCTGCATACAATCCGTTCTTGCCGTGCTGATAAGTTAATTTTAGGCGATAAGGTTCACTCGCCGTGCGAAGGATTTTCTCATTCAATTTGTTACCACTAGCATCATAAGATATCGCTTTGAGCGTTCCCTTTTCGAATTTTACATTCGGGAAATTGAATAAAAACTCCAGTGAACGTTGTCCTTCACCGATTTTTTTTTCGTTTATAAACAAGTCAACCTTTTCTCCAGCCGAAATCACATGTACATCTTTAATAGTACCTTCAGCGTAATTCCAATGTCCTACAATATGCAATCCTTTTGGATCGGGTTCAACCCAGCCGTTCCACATTACTTGATGAGCATAAAAAGCATCCTTAGGTATCCGCATGGCATCCACTTCGCCACTTCGGCGGTAATTTTCTTTGCCTCTAAAATGTGTATTTGAATCTGAGAATATAATATTTAATCCTCCAGAACTTACGCGATCACCAGTGCCAGGACGTACTTTGTAATACTCGTACCACCGGTATACCGCTTCAATAGCAAAAGAATCCTGATTTCTATTGTAATCACTTGCATCATTTCCTTTGTACAAAGGACCTTCACCGTTTTTGTGGTAAGGATAAGTATATTCATCCCAATATTTTCGAAGTGCTTCATCACGCATATATTCCGTAGCGATCATGGGATGACGCGCACTCTTATTGATATAAAGCATCTCGCCCCCGTATTCTGCGATCTTGCTGTCCAACATTTCACGCGAACCAATTGCTCGTCCTCCATGCGGATCATACTGATCTCGAATTACTTTCATTTCGTCCATGTGCTCTTCAGATATAGATTCATTTCCACTTTCGTAAAGCAATACACTGGGATTATTACGGTAATAAATAATCGCATCACGCATGACTTCTTTGCGCTGTTCCCAACGACGACCTGTTACATCTTTTTCAGAATCCCCCGCTGGTAACATTTGCATTAGTCCGACTCTATCACAAGATTCCACATCTTGTTTCCAAGGTGTAACATGCATCCAACGCACTAAATTTGCATTGCTTTCCACCATCAACCTGTTGCTGAAATCGCTCAGCCAGGGTGCGACAGAAAGTCCTACTGCAGGCCATTCGTTGCTGGTCCGCTGTGCATATCCTTTCATCATAAGGACTTGATCATTCAAGTATACCATGCCTCCACTGAAAGCTGTTTTTCGAAATCCTGTTTTGGTTTCTACAATATCGTTGGTATTATCAGTATTGTTTATTTTGGTCGTAATGGTATATAAGTATCCATATCCCCAATTCCAAAAATTCACATTTTGCAGCTGTGCTTTAGCTACCAAAATTTTTGTTTGACCACTGGCAATGCTGTAGGGTTGGGAAAATTCTTTTACAAGCTTTCCATCTGCGTCACGCACTTCTACACTGTATTTCCCTGATTGGGCTTGATCACTTTCATTTTTAACCTGAGATTCTACAAAAAGATCAAGTTTTCTTTTTTTAACGTCTATGTTCTTTGCATAGGTATAAACTCCTGTTGTTCCAAGGTTAGAAAATAGTGGCAAAGTCTGGTATACCCTAGGTTTGAAATGAATCCAAACATTTTTAGGTAGGCCACCATAGTTGGCATTGAAATTTCGATCATTCCATTGAAAAGTACTATTAGTGGCTTTTTCTCGATAAGACCAACTGTTGTCTGTACGTACAGCAATAATATTCTTTTGCGTTCTTTTAATGGCTTTCGAAATATCCATACCAAAAGCCATCACACCATTTTCATGTCGACCAATAAATTGCCCATTCAAATAGACTTCTGCCCCTTGCCTTGCTCCTTCAAATTCTAAAAAAACTTTGTCCAAAGGCACATCTTTAGGAAGAATTAGATGTTTACGATACCAAACAATATTTGTGGAATGCTCATGAATAGCTTTCGCAAAAGATTCATTCTCATTCCACGCATGAGGCAGCGTTACTTGCTTCCAAGTGGAGTCATTAAAACTTTCTTTCTCCGCATCTTTGATATCGCCAATATGAAGGCGCCATTCGGCATTGAGACTATATACTTTACTATCCTGCGCATATATTGTATACACAAAAAAACTAAAGCATACAGTTAAAAAGTATGTAAGACCAATATGTCTCATTATAATTTTTTATCCAGTAATTTATAAACTTCTGAACCAGCTAATAAGAAACAACCTAAGCCGTAATCTTCAAAATCTGGAACTGAAGCAAAGCTTACTGGTTGACCATCTTTAGGCTCTTTACCTGTTCCCTGCAAGTAACCTAAGAAACCTGAAGGGTGGATAGCTTCCTTGAACATGGCATTCCATGCGCGCTCCATCGAAGGACGATAGGTTTTGGCATCCAATAAACCATTATTAATTCCCCACGCCATGCCGTAAACGAACAGAGCAGTACCTGAGGTTTCTCTTCCGCCAAAATTTGTCGGATCATGCAAACTCACATTCCAGAAGCCGTCTTCGCGTTGGCAAGCCAACAAGCCTTCCATTAATTCTTTGTAATCCTGCAAATATTCAGCACGGTGCTTTTCAGTTTCAGGAATTAAATCCAACACACGTACCAATGCTGCAACCACCCACCCATTGCCTCTGGACCAATAACAATCTTCTCCATTTGGCTCTTTGTAAGGAGGTACAAAATCTTTATCTCTCCACCACAATTTATCAGCTTTGTTGTACAGCCCTCCACCTTCTACATTTTTAGAGTGCGCATACATTTTGTACATGTAATCGAAATACGTGTCATCTTTATACATGACACCTAATTTCGCAAACACAGGCATAGCCATTTGAATAGCATCAATCCAAGTCCAATCATCATATTTTCCAGATTTTATGACGTAGTCAATATTTGCTTTAATGTCCTTTATACGTTCAGGTTTAGGGTCAATTTCATACAAATCCAAGTAAGTTTGGCCGCAGGCTTGATCATCCGCATTACGAGTGGTTGTACCATTACGCAATCCCCATTTGTGATTCTCACCCCAATCTACAGCATAATCATAATAGCGTTTGTCTTTATCGATTTTGTACAAAGCCATTAGCCCTTCATAATATACACCCCGAGTCCATATGTTACTTGGTCGCCAACGATTCGTATAAATTGGTTTCCCTGTATCAGGCCATTTATTCATAAAATAATTATTGGTTGTGCGCAACACAGCGAGCACTTCGTCTTTGTTAATCGATGAATTCGTTGTGTTGGAGATTTTACTTTTGGTTGCACATCCGATTATAAAAAACACGGAGCATAGTATTGAACTTATAAGGGCTATCTTATTTCTTTTCATATCAAATGATTAGCTGGTAACGTCAAAAAATATTTAAAAGCATCGGTAGAATGCTTTGTATTGGTTACATTAATAGTACGAGTATACTGTAAATAAGCTTCTACAGCAACCTGTAGTGTCCTGCGAAATCTTATTTAAAGCTCCTTCAGTTTATTTCAAAAACTTTTTTAAGCCGATATTGGAATTTGATTTCAAATAATTGGCTACTAATTTGGCATTTAATTCTGCGCCTTCTTTGATGGTATGCGTCGCATCTTTTTCGCCGAAATAAGTAGATTTTACTTTTTGCTGTCCTTCTTTCTCATAAACTGAGATAATCAAATCCTGCAATGGAATAAAATGAGCACCACTTTGAATAGCTGCCTCTTTTGCCCAATCAGCGTAGTTGGATTTTCGGACCTTCTCTCCTTCCCAAGAATTACGAGGAATTGGCGAACAGATAATTGCAGTAGCACCCTTATCCTGGATATTTTTCACAAAACGACGAAGATAAAAACCATAGCTGTACACCATTTCGTTTTGCTTAAGCAAAGGATTAATCACTTCTTCATACTCGTCTCCATTCCCCTTTAAAGTACCTCTTGCTCGCAAAGTATCCACAACAGGACTTGAATCATTATGTCCAAATTGCATGATTACGTAATCGCCAGGTCTAATATTATCTAATACTTGTTGCCACAATTTTGGATTGTTGTAAAATGTTCTTGTACTTGTTCCTCCTAAAGCCTGATTGCGTACTTCTATCTTATTTTGATCAAAATAATTCGCGATAAAACTGCCCCAGCCCCATTGACCATTGGAACCATCACCTCTGCCATTTTTTACTGTACTATCGCCAATTACGAATAACCGAGTCTTATTTTCCTGTTGCAAAAAAGAATTGAGCATTAAAAATGTACAAATCCCCAAAAACAGTAATCTTATATTTCTTAACATATTATAATGACTTTAAATATTTTATAATAGGATGTTGTAACGTCGTAAGACCTTCTATTACAGAAGCGGCATTTTCCATCGCCCCTTCGTAATTCGTATGTGTATGATCACCAGGAAAGTATTTAGACTTTACAAGATCAGGCCCCAACTTATCGTATTTTTTCGCAGACAATTCATTCAAATCCACAAAAGGAATATTTTCTTCTTCTGCAATTTGCCTCGCCCAAAGACCAAAATCTTGATTGGCACGTCTTACTTTTCCTTCAGCATCCCACTGATTACGTGGTATCATAGAAAGTAACACCGGCTGCACGCCTTTACTCTTGGCGGTTTTCACAAATCGTCTTAAATTTTCGCCGTAGGTATGCACGACTTCAAATTGGTTATTACCCCAATCCAACACAACAGAATCACGTCCTATTCCTCGCAGGACACCTCTATACCCTTGGCGCGAAGTGTCAGGCTTACTGCCTTCATTATGTCCAAACTGGATTAAGAGGAAATCTCCTTTTTTCATCAACGAATCCACTTTTGCCCAACGTCCTTCCTTTAAAAATGTGCGAGTACTGCGACCTGCCATGGCGTGGTTTGCAATTTCCACCTTAGTAGTGTCTAAAAATTCACTTAATAACGATCCCCATCCCCAAAATTCTTTATTGCTGTTACGAACCGTTGAGTCACCAATTATATAAATTGTAGGTTTAGGTTTTATTATATAGGACATTAACATCAGTCCTATTACTCCTATGGAGACTATTTTAAATATTTTCATAGCTATTCAATACTATTTCTTTTTGGACTTCACAATTTTGATGTTAGGTTTTGGAGGTGTACCCATTCCTGTTCCCAAATAATATCCTGTATGTGGTGGTTGATTATATCCCACATTTTGCCAGGCAATACTTAATCTATATTGCGGATCATGCATAAGTGTATACACTCGATGCGGGGTAGGAATTGTTGTCGTATAAATCCGCAAAGATTGATTGTCTGCTGAACGAAGAATCAATTCTTCACGCCAATCTCCAAGGATATCAGCTGATAAATTCGGTGTACTTTTACTTCCATTTATCGAAAAAGCACCATCTGCTGTGAATATCCTTCCAACATTATACTTCTCAATATAATTGTTATTTAACAATTCACGGCTTAAATCATCATCCCACCAGATCAAAAAATTTACAGAACGCGGAGCACGTCCTACTGCTTCTCCTTTCATATTATACGCATTGTATGAACCGGCCCACCACATGTAAGCACCTTTATAATTGGGATCTATATTAGCAGCTACACCCCTACCGATATCTTCATCAATAGCACCTTTAAATAAAAGTTCACCCGTTTTTGCATCCAACAGTGAAGTACCAATACCTTTTCTTCCTCCTTTTAACTCGTGAATTCCAAATATCTCTAACCCTGGTCTGTCGGGATCCAAATCAGTAACATGCAGTGCATCACCATGACCTAATCTTGTACTGTATAATCCTTTGCCATGGTCATCCACAACCATAGACCCAAATATTATTTCATCTTTGCCATCTTGATCTACATCTGCAACAGACAAATTATGATAGCCCTGACCTGAATAAGGATTATTACGACCTTCCGTATCAAATACCCATCTTTTTACCAGCTTCTTATCTTTATAATCCCAAGCCACCAAAGCTGTTCTCTCATAATACCCTCTGGTCATGACCACTGAAGGATTGACACCATCCAAATAAGCTATACAGGCTAAATACCTGTCTGCACGATTGGCATTACGATCTCCCCAAGACATCAGGTCGCCACGCGCAGGTAAATAATCTACGGTGTGAACGGCAGCGCCTGTCAGACCATCAAAAACAGTTAGGAATTCAGGTCCTTCGAGTATTCTACCGAAAAAGCGGGAAGAAGGAACTGTATCACGCCAATCAGCATTCGGGTTACCAATGTACTTTCCTAATCCGTCCTTTGTGCCATCTGCTGTTTTACAAACCAGTTCAGCCTTACCATCGCCATCCAAGTCGTACACCATAAATTGCGTATAATGTGCACCTTCTCTAATGTTCTTGCCCAGATTTATTTCCCAAAGGAATGTTCCATCCAATTTGTAGGCTTGAAAAATAGGTTCAGAGGTGAGTCCATTGTGCGCATTATCGCGACCTATTCCTGTTTGATGCACGATCAATTCGTATGATCCATCGCCATCCAGATCACCAACCGATACATCTCCTGGATTATACCCATTAGGTGTTCGCAATGGAATATTTAGGTAAGATTGATTATTTTGGTCTTTTGAAAAGCTATATCTTGCGACTTCTTCTTCCTTTTTATTTTTTAGAACTGTCAAAATATAAGTTACATCCAAACCTGTTTGAAGAGTCTCATCTTGAAAATTTGTACCTGCAATAAGTGGTTCTGCATTCAATTTAGTTTTTGCCGACTTTGCGTATTGTCTATAAAGATTAAAAGCCGTAGAATATTCGTCAGTTCCTAATAATCTCCAACTTAGAAAAACTGAAGATTCACTGGTTTTAATTCCAATAAGACCTCTATCCAAGTATTCCATCTTTCGCTGTGCGTAGCAAAATATTCCTTGCAATATCGTGAAGAAAAGGACAACTATAATTCGGACAGCATACATAATACTACTTCTACTAGACAATTGGATATTATTGTTTAATTACCTTTTTACCATTTACCACGACATTTTCCAATTGGAAGTTCTCGATATAGCTTTGCTTAATATCACCCGAACGAGAAGCTTTGACATTCATATTGATAAATGAAAAATCAGAAAGTTTGTATTGCGGAGAATTGATCACATCAAACAAGATATCACATTCCAAATCCACATTTTTGAAAACAATATTTTTGGCATAAGACATTTTGATATCCTTTTCGCCTTTTAGGTCAAAGAACTGTGTCCATGGTTTGATAAAAAGCACACTTTTAGCATTACCTTTTACATTCTCTAGCGTAATGAATTTGTATTCCTGTGGTGTATCGGGACGCATTTTTAATTGTAAAACCTTTTGCGCTTGATCCACTGTATTATTTCTAAAAATAACATTATAGCTCAGAATCGACTCACTTCCGCAGGTCAATGCGCTGTGACAGAATCCAAATGAACAATTTTCAATGATAATATTCGAGTTAGGTCCATTATTTGGATCAACATCTGCTTTTGGCCCTTTTCCTCCTTTTAAAGCAATCGCATCATCGTTTACAGATAGGTAGCAATTCTTAATGAGCACATTTTTGCAAACATCCAAATCCACCGCATCTGAGCTTGGAGCTTTCACAGGCTCTTTTGGCGCGGTAATATGTAAGTTTAAAAGTTTTAAATTTTCTACCTTATAAAAATGTGTCGTCCAGAACGGAGAATTGCGCAACTTAATTCCAGAAATATGAACGTCTTTACTATTGGAAACATACAATAAGCGAGGTCGCATTTCGTCCATATTCGTGCAATTTGGGTTAAAAGCTCTACGTAACCAAAATGCTTTCCAATAACGTAGACCATTTCCATCCAACATACCCTTTCCCGTAACCGTAAACCCATCCACTTCATCGGCATTTACCAAAGCAGCAAAATATTTCAGCGTCTGTCCTTCCATACGCGTCATCACCAAATCGAAATTGGAAATATCGTCGCTTCCTTTCAATACGCCACCTTCTTCTAAATGCAAATGTGTCTTGGGCTTGAAGAATAAAGAACCACTCAAGTAAACACCTTTAGGTACAATAACCACACCTCCGCCCTCTTGATATGCTTTATCAATTACTTCTTGAATCTTCTTAGTTTGAATTACAGTACTATCAGAAATGACACCATAATCTGTTATCTTATATTTTTTACCCAATGAATTTACATCCACTAATTTGGCATCAGAAAACCAAGAACTGATCAACTCTCCATTAGGAAATTTTTGCTGTGCTTTCGCTGAAAACACTCCCATACAGAGATAAGCTAGAAGGTAAACTATACTGTTTTTCATTGATTAATATTATCTAAGGGTTTATAATTCGGTCCTATAATTGGACTTTGATAGATAACTAAACTATCAACAATAAGTCGATTATCCAACCTGTAGCATCCTGTTTTTGGCTATTTATATCCAATTAGTTACAATAGAGTAGGAAGGTAATCATTATTTGATTACCTGACCCCTCACACCACCGTACGTGCCGTTCGGCATACGGCGGTTCATTAAACATTAACAGTCTTTGGGACTATTATATCGGTAAGATAT